>Ga0233425_10006337_pt1 | contig 17676 bp, 14 predicted proteins | sample Watercolumn_Towu_2_FD_181712 | JGI IMG/M metagenome (GOLD analysis project Ga0233425, IMG submission 181712) | Freshwater microbial communities from Lake Towuti, South Sulawesi, Indonesia - Watercolumn_Towuti2014_140_MG | ecosystem: Environmental > Aquatic > Freshwater > Lake | place... | reverse complement strand
GTCATGCGGAACGGTTCCTTATCTGAAGGAGGGATCGCATGCGCTGACCCCTGCGGCATCTGTCCACGATTGGTCTTTGCGAAGCCCGATCGCATTGATCGGATCTATTCCCTTTTTCGTTTGGCACACAAGCCATCGATCAGCGCCCGGCCCACTTCCGGCCTGGTGAATTCGGCCGGCAGGGGTTCGCCCGCGCTCAAGCGGCGACGGACCTCCGTCCCGCTGAGGATGAGATGATGGGACGAATCGTGCGGACACGTTTTGGAGGAGGCGATGCCGACACACTTCTTGCAGTAAAACGTATCTCCGAAGAAAAGAGGCGTGATGCCCAATTCACGGGGGGTAAAGTTTGCAAAGATGCCCTGTGCATCATAGGCGCCGTAATAGTTTCCGACGCCGGCATGATCACGCCCGATGATAAAGTGCGTGCAGCCATAATTCCTTCGGCAGATCGCATGGAGGATAGCCTCGCGCGGTCCGGCGTAACGCATCGCCGCAGGGAACACGCTCAGCACCGCGCGGTCCGCCGGATAATATTCATCAAGCAAGATCCGATAAGACATCATCCGTATGTCCGCCGGAATATCGTCCGATTTTGTATCACCGACAAGGGGATGGACCAGCAGTCCATCGACCATTTCCAGCGCAACCTTTTGCAGGTACTCATGCGATCGATGGATCGGATTGCGGGTCTGGAAACCCACGACCGTTTTCCAGCCCCGGTCGGCAAAGATACTTCGCGTTTCGGATGGAGTGCGGCGGATGTCCATGAACGGTCGATGATCAGGCAAATCAATCGCTTCGATGAATCCACCGAGCAATATCTCACCTTGCCGGTACAAGCGAGCGACACCCGGATGCTGATCATCCTCGGTACGGAAGACCTCGCGCGCTTCACGCCGTCTATCGTAACCGTACTTGTCCTCGACGGTCATGATGGCCAACAGATGGCCATCGGGCTCCTGCAACACTATCCGCTGGCCTTCTTTGAGATTTGCCGCAAACATTCGATCGACCGGGAGGGTGATCGGCATGCTCCATACGTTCCCGTCGACCAGACGCATCTCGGTCACGACGCGCTCGTAGTCCGCGTGCTTGAGAAAGCCGGTTAGGGGACTGAAGGCGCCGACCGCCAGCATTTCCAAATCGCTGATCGAAAGGGGATTCAAAACGAGCCGCTGAAGCGTCCCGGCTTCGCGAATCGCTTCTGCTCGCCGATCGGCCGTCAGCAGGAGTCGATCGGCCAGAAAACCTGCGGGGGGCTGCCGGTTGATTGCATTCATGAGTGACGATTTTCCTTTTCTATAGTGTGCGGCGCGACAATCTTCGCCTGCGGCGCCGGTATCAGATCCTGAAGCTCCCCGCCCAGGGGGCGCAGCTTGCGGGATGCGCTGCTGGTCAACGTCCGACGCATACACTCTGCGCACCGGTTTATTAGTAACCAGTCTTGCGGTCGACCCTGCCCTTGAGCGGACCGCCCGCCAGAAAAGCGGTCAGATTTTCAACCAACAGACCCATGAAATGGTCGTGGCCGGCCACGAAACCCGCCATATGGGGGGTAATCACCGCATTGGGAAGTGCCCACAGTTCACTCCCCTCCGGCAGAGGCTCGTCAACGAAGACATCGAGGATCGCCTTGGCGATCACCCCCTGCTTCAGGGCAAAGACGAGATCCGTCTCGCGGACCACCGGCCCTCGCGAAACGTTCACCAACACCGCCGACGGCCGCATCTGTTTGAACTGCGCGAGGCCGAACATGCCTCGAGTCCCCTCGTTCAACGGTACAGACAAAACCACATAGTCGGGTTCTGACAGAAAGAAGGCCATATCCGAAAGGGCGTATACTCTATCCAGTCCGTCGCAGGTGACGGGCCGGCTGTCTATCGCCGTTACCGTCATATCCAACGCCTTCAGCTTTGCCGCGATTGCCCGTCCGACCATCCCCAAGCCGACGACACCTACCCGCCGACCGGCAGCCATTAGGCGGAGTGGCCGTTTCCATGTCCTGGCGGACTGCTGCTTCGCTACGTCATGAAGAAACAGGCAGTCGGCGAGAATATTACCGGCGACGTATTCGGCCACCGGCTGATCGTGCACTCCCTCGGCGCGGCAGAGCAGTACCTCTTCTGGCAAAGGGCTGTTCATTACCCAATCGATCCCTGCAGAGGTGCTCTGCAGATACTTTAACCTGCGGGCCTGTGCCAGCGCTTCCCTGGGGAAACCCTGGCCGGTGGCGATCAGAATATCGGTCTGGCCGATCTCGGCTTTGACCATTTCGGCATCACCGGTGGCGACGAAGACATGTCCGGGAAAATGCTTCTCCAACTCGGCCACGAATTCGGCCGCATAACGGTTATGATAGACTAATATGCGCAAACCCATTTGCTTTCCTCCCTTGGTATGAGCTTCTCGTTTCATTCGGGATTCCTTCGTCCGGCGGCGCTTGCGGCGGCTGCCCAAACGAAGGGACCCACAAGCATGATCAGGGCGGACAGGAGCAGGAGGGCACTGATCGGTCGCTGGATGAAGATCAGGAGATCGCCCCGGCTCATGAAGAGGCTCGTCCGAAGGCTCTTCTCGAGGATCGGACCCAGAACCACCGCGACGACCATCGGCGCCGCATCGAACTTCAATTTCTTCAACGCGTAGCCGACAACCCCCATGACGACCAGGACGATCAGGTCGAGAGCACTGTTGTTCACGCTGTAGGTTCCCACGAGCATGAAGACCAGGATCGAGACCAGAAGGATCGGCTGCGGGATTCTCAGCAGGCTGACCCACATCCCGACCAGGGGCAGGTTCAGGATGAGCAGCACCACATTCCCTATGTACATCGAAGCCACAAACCCCCAGAACACTTCAGGGCGTTCCTGTATCATCAGGGGCCCCGGCTGAACCCCCTGCATCATCAGGGCGGCCAGGAGCAGCGCAACGGCCGGCCCGAAGGGTATCCCCAGGGCCAGGAGCGGCACCATGTGGCCGCAGGTGGCCGCGTTGTTTGCCGACTCCGGTCCCGCGACGCCCTCGATGGCCCCCAGACCGAATTCCTGGGGGTGTTTCGACAGGCGCCGCTCCAAGTTGTAGGAGGTGAAACTGGAGAGGGTCGCGGATGGACCGGGAATCAAGCCTATGAAAAAACCTAAGCCGGCGCCCCGAAGGATAGCCGGAAAAGCTCGGCGCCACTCCGCTTTGGTCGGGAAGAGCTCGCGCCACCGGACGGCCGTCAGATGCGGCAGGCCTCCGGCTTCCTCGGCAACGAGCAGCACCTCCGCCATCCCGAAGAGCCCCATGGCCACCGGGACCAATTCGATCCCCTGTGTGAGTTGGACGGAACCGAAACAATACCTCGCCAGTCCCGACACGGGGTCCATGCCCACGCTACTGAGCCCGAGACCCACGGCCACGATGAACAGGGCTTGCCAGAACGATCCCCCCGAGATGAGGGAGAGGGCGACGAGGCCGGCCACGGCGATGGCGAAATACTCGGGGGGTCCGAAGGCGAGGGCAAAATCGACCAGCAGCGGGGTGAACAGCATCAGGCCCGCAACGCCCATCGTCCCCGCTACGAAGGAACCCACCGCAGCCACGGCGAGGGCCGAGCCGGCTCTACCGCGACGGGCCATCTGGTATCCGTCGATGGCGGTGACGACGGAGGCCGCCTCGCCTGGGACGTTTACCAGGATCGATGTCGTCGATCCGCCGTACATGGCGCCGTAATAGATACCGGCAAGCAGGATGAGGGCCGTCTCCGGGCGCAGCCCGATCGATACGGGAAGCAGGAGGGCGATTGCGCCCGCGGGACCCAGGCCCGGCAGGACGCCGACGAAGGTCCCTATCAGACCGCCCCCGAGCGCGGCGAGAAGATTGCTGCCGGTCAAGGCCACGGAAAAACCGTATACGATCCCTTCCATTGGATACAAATCCTTGTCTCTTCAGTCCAGCCGGAATCCCGCCGGCAGGGGAACGTCCAGGATTCTCCCAAAGAGATAATAGGAGCCCAGTCCGACGGCTATCGCGATGCAGATAGCGAGGGGCCAGCGCGGCAGCCCCATCACCCTAAGCACGATGAGCGAAACGAGGGTTCCCGCGACAGGATGGCCGATGTATGGAAGGAAAAGGGCATAGCCCAGGCAAGACACGAGAACGGCCAGGGCCCGCCATCGCCCCGCCCCGGCCGGCCATGGGGTATCCATTCGAAAGCGGCGCAGCGAGGCTTCCAGGCCGAGCCCAACAGCGCCCGCCAGCATCAAGATCCCCACGGCGAGGGGATAGACGCCCGGCCCCGGTTCGGCCAGCTTCCCCCAGGGATAGCCCCACCCCGCGATCAGATACCCGATCGCCAAGAGAGACCCGACAGCAGCCGTGACGGTGTATGGATTGCCCATATCCTAAGATCAGTCCTTCCGCAGGCCGAGCTTCTTGACCATCTCGCCAAGGACAGCGCTGTCGCGCTCCAGCTCCTTCGCAAGATCGCCTGGCCCCATGTAAGAAATCAGATAGCCGTGTTCCTCGGCAAACTTCCGGAAGAAATCGGTTTCGATCGCCTTCTTCAGGGCATCGTGGAGAGTGGCAACGACCGGCTCGGGAGTCTTTTTCGGAGCAAGGATGAGGGCATACATCCCCTGGGTGATGTCGTATCCCGTCTCGCGGAAGGTCGGCACGTCCGGCGCCACAGGGTGTCGCTTCTCGTCGAAGACCCCCATCATCCTGACCTTCCCGGCCCTCACATGGCCGACGACGACCGAGGGGGGGAGGATCACCGCCTCGATATGGCCCCCCAGGAGAGCCGTCGTCGATTCCGCGCCTCCCGCAAAGGGAACATGGGTCATGTCCACCCCGGCGTTCGCCTTCAGACTTTCAAGGTGCAGGTGATGCAGTGTACCGATCCCCGCCGTGCCCACCCTTATCTTCCCGGGATTGGCTTTCGCATGGCCCAGCAGCTCCTTCACGGTCTGCCATGGCGACTTGGCCTGAACCGCAAGGACGAGCGGGGTGTTGGCCAGCTTGATCACCGGTTGGAAATCGGCCGGCCCCCTGTACGGAACTTTTGAAGTCAGCGGGACCAAGATGCACTGGCTGAGCGCCCCGATTGCCAGGGTGTAGCCGTTGGGCCTGGCCTGGATGACTTCGGAGATTCCGACCGCGCCTCCGCCCCCTGGCCGGTTCACAATCGTGATGGGAACGGGGAGAAATTTTTTCGCTGCCTCGGCCAGCGCTCGCCCCTGGATGTCGGTGTTTCCGCCGGGAGGGTTCGGGGCGATCAGCGTGATCGGACGATCCGGAAAGGTGGTCGCCGCCCAGCCTCCGCCGCACAGCGCAAGACACAATCCCAGAGCCCCTGCAAGGATTTTTGTTGCTTCTCTCATCGATCCGTTCCTCCATTATTTGAGGGCGTTTTCAACGCGGGTGCTATTGAGAAACCGTCGATAATATTTCATGCGACCCAGATGGATGTGAGTCCGTCGGTATTCCACTGCGGTACCGTCGCCGGTCGTCAGCCTGACTTCGATGCGCAGAACCGCTGCCCCCTGCACGGTGCCCACCAACCGGGCCGTTTCCTCGTCTGCAACGAGCGCCGATATAAATTCCTCCCTGTTCTCGATATGTATACCGAAATAGATCTCCTGAAGCTTCCAAAGTGTGTTCTTCTTAAAATCCTCGGCAGTGTACCTTTCCAGGCCACGGTGCATATGATGGGGAAGGAAGGAAATCGTGTGAAGCCGACCCGCTTCGCCGAATCTGCCCGTCCTTTCAAAGTGGATCACGCTGGCGCCGTTTGGCATGTTCAGGGCTTCGGCCACCTCAGCGTTGGCCCGGACGACTTTCACCCGCTTGAACGACGTGTTCACATCCAGCAGATTTGTATCAAGCCCGTTGACGAACCGGAAATTCTTGTACTTTTCGGGTCCTGTCTTCTGGAAGACCACGAAAGTCCCTTTCCCCTGCTTGCGATAGAAGATCCCCTGCTGGGTCAGGTTCAGGATGGCCTTCCGGACGGTACCCTGGCTGACCCCGTAGCGGTCCGCCAGCTCGAACTCAGAGGGTACCAGATCGCCCTCCTTGAAATTGCCGCAGGAGATCTCTTCCCGGAGACGGTCCTCGATCTGCCGGTACAGCGAGAGCATCCCCTTGGTGGTAATGAGGGGGTTTGCCTTGGTTGCATTCATAGCGCCACCCTCCTTCACATCGCCGCATCCTGCTTGCGATGCCATGTCACGGATGTGAGACCTCTGTCCCTGAATCTGCACATAAGGCTCCTCCTGCCGGTCCGCAGCCGCTGCTCGAGAGGCGGCTGCCAAAACCTTACGCGACACAAAGCCCCGTGTCAAGAAAAATTATACAAATATATAAGAGTAAAATTTTACTTGACATGGTCCGTTGGCGCTGCTAAAGACCATACCCAAATTGAAGCTCTCAGCAGAACGATACGGAGAATCTTTCATCCGCAAGGGAACAGCTTTTTTTCTTTTTGCTCGCTTACCCCGCGGCAAGCCGCGAGGAATGCGCTCGTAACGGATTCAGAGCGCCGAAGCATGGCTAACGTACAGGAGGAAACTGAATGGACTGGTCCGACTATCGCCCCACGGGTCTTCGCCATCGGGACGGCCGCTGCGCCGGCGGATACACGTTGGTAACGCCCATCGGCGGAAATTTTGTCTACCTGCTGGACGAGGACGGCTGCATCGTGCACGGCTGGACGGTCCCGAGGTTTCAACCCGGCTACGGGTATCTCCTCCCCGGCGGGCGGCTGCTGGTCCGGGGCCAGCCGCTGGTGGACACGGAAGTGGGCGTCGGACAGCCGGCCGGGAAGGCGGATCTCCTGCTCGAGCTCGACTGGGATTCCGCTGTCATCTGGAGCTGGGAGCACGAGACATTCCATCACGACATGTGCCGGATGCCAAACGGAAACACCCTCGTGATTATCTGGGAGGTCATGCCGGAGGAGCTTGCGAAACGGATCAAGGGCGGGCTGACGCCCGAACAAATGGAGCGGGTCACCGCCGACCCGGATTTCATGCCCTTTCTCCTGCAGGGGATGGGGGTTGGGGGCCGCCCGAGGCTGAAGGGAATGCTGACCGATGTTATATGCGAGATCACTCCCGAGGGCCGGATCGTTCACACCTGGCATGCCTACGAGCATTTCGACCCCGAGGCGGATATGCTTTGTTCCATTGACCTACGGCACGAATGGACCCACATCAATGCGGTTCAACTGACGCCGGACGGGGATGTCCTTTTGAGTTCGCAGAAACTGGATCACATCCTGAAGATCTCCTGGCCCAAGGGAGAGGTCCTGTGGCGCTGGGGGGGGCTCGGTCGCCTCAGCCACCCGCACGATCCCACGCTCACCCCCGACGGCAATTTGCTGGTTTTCGACAACGGTTCCCGCCATCCGATTCAGGCCCGATCACGGGTCCTGGAAGTGGACATGAAAACCGACAGGATCGTTTGGCAATATTGCGGTTCTCCCGTATTCAGCTTCATCAGCCTGCATATTGCCGGTGCAGAGCGGCTTGCCAATGGCAATACGCTGATCTGCGAAGGTGAGACCGGGCGGGTCCTGGAAGTGACGCCTGACAAGGAAATCTGCTGGGAATGGATGAACCCTTTCAAGCTTCCCTTCAAAGGTTGCATTTCTACCATGCTGTTTCGGGCGCACCGCTATGCCGCGGATTCGCCAGAACTCAAGGGGATGCCGATGAGACCCGACACATGGGCCAAGACGAACGCCGAGATGGGGCTGGAACGCAATGCCCGACGGACCACGAAATAGAGGGCAAGGGACGACTGGAGGAAGTCATGAACGGTTATCGGGGCAGACTCTTACGGATTGACCTCACGTCTCGGACGGTGAAAACCGAGTCTTTGGAAATGGAATGGGCAGGAAAATACATCGGCGGTTCCGGCCTGGCCACCCGCTACCTCTATGACCTGATCAAGCAGAACACCCGGCCCGATGAGCCGGAAAACCCTCTCATCTTCATGACCGGGCCGCTTTGCGGCACCCCTTCGCTTACCTCGGGCAGGCACCATGTGGCTGCCCTGTCGCCATTGACCGGGCTGTACGGCGAATCCGACTGCGGCGGCTACTGGGGCGAGCAGCTCAAGAGGGCCGGCTATGACGGAATAATTTTCACGGGACGGGCGAGCGGACCCGTCTATCTCTGGATAAATGACGGAAATGTAGAAATCCGCCCTGCCTCACATTTATGGGGGAAAGACACGTACGACCTGCAGGCCCCTATCAAGGAAGAAACCGACAGCCGGGCGCTGGTCGCTTGTATCGGAACCGCGGCCGAGCGCGGGGCACTGATTGCGAACATCATGCACGAAGGGGCCCATTCCCGGGCCGCCGGCCGGTGCGGCTTCGGAGCAGTTATGGCAAACAAGCGGCTCAAGGCGATCGCGGTGAAGGGCGCGGGGCAAGTCGAGATCGCGGACCCCGAGGGGCTCAAGGCGCTCGTCAAACACCACGCCGCGCTTGCCGCCGACCATCTCAAGGACATGCGTAAATATGGAACGGCCCGCATGATCCAGCCCAGCGAGCAACTCGGCTCGATGCCGATCCAGAACTTCCGTTACCCGCATCGCTGGGAGGAGGGGGCTGCAAAGATTTCCGGTCCGGCCATGGAGGAGAAGGGATTGCTCCTGAAGTCCTATTTTTGCGGTGGTTGCGTGATCGGTTGCGGCAAGACGGTCCAGGTCAAGGAGGGACCCTATCGTACGTCCGTCGGTGGCGGTCCGGAATACGAGACGCTCAACCTGCTCGGCGCCAACCTTCTGGTGGATAACGTGGAGGCGATCTGTCTGGCAAACGAGCTATGCAACCGCTATGGGATAGACACCGTCGAGACCGGAAGCCTGGCGGCGTTTGCCATGGAAGCCTTCCAGGAGGGGCTGATCACTGCCGGCGATACCGGCGGCGTGGCGTTGAACTGGGGCGACGCGGATGCCATGCTCGAACTGGTCAGGATGATCGGCGAACGTCGGGAGGTCGGGGCGATTCTGAGCCAGGGGTATAACCACACGATTCAGAGGTTAGGACCCAAGGCAGTAGATATGGCCATCCAGGTCAAAGGACTCGCCATCCCAGCCCACGACCCCCGGGCTTACAACGGCCTGGCCTGTTCCTATGCCACATCGAACCGGGGCGCCCACCACACCTCAGGGCAGACCCACCTCTACGAACACCGTTTGAAAGTCCCAGAGATCGGTCACGAACCCTCTGGGCGGTTTACCGTCGATGGAAAAGGCGCTCTGGCCGCCCTCACCCAGAACATCATGAATGTCCTGGACTCGGTGAAAAGCTGCAAATTCGCGCAGAACGGCGGGTGGACCATCGGGCCGATCGCCCAAGCCTGCCGATTCGCCATCGGCACCTCAGACTCGATAGAGGACCTGATCCTGAAAGGGGAGCGCTCCTTCAACCTAAAGCGACTGATCAATGTCCAGCGTGGAGTGACCCGGAAAGACGATAAACTCCCGAAACGCATGCTCACCCTGGCGAAGACCGCCGCGGGCTATTCGGCCAATCTGCCTCCTCTGGAGAAGATGCTGGATGAATACTATCAAGCAAGAGGGTGGTCCAAAGAAGGGATACCACTTCCGGAAACGCTGGCAAGGTTAGAAATAGGATGACCCCGTACGAATGCATTTAGTGTTCAACCTTATTGTCTCGTGTTAGCAATGCATTACTGCCGACATGTCCATGTCCACCCGGAGGGTCAATTGGAGATGACGACTGTCCAGCGGCACCATGATGTTGTCCGTAAAAGATTCCATGGCCCTGAACTCGTGCGAACCAAAGCGGTGGACAGGTGATCCGTCTGACGAACATCCGCGATTTTTGGAGCGGTATCGTCCTGGGGCTGCTCGGGCTCGTCGAGTGTATCGGGGCGTTTCAAATGCCTTTCGGTTCTCTTGACCAGCCCGATGATGGATTCATGCCTTTATGGGTTGGCGCCGTTATGTTGGTGTTGTCAGCCTTACTCACGCTCAGAAGCTTGGGACAGGGCCCTGTGTCCGTCACAGAACCGCCTTTCTGGCTGGAGTCGAAAAGCCCGATCAGGATCGCTTGCATTCTTGGCGCGATGTCTGTCTATCTCATCGTCTTCGAGGGGATAGGATTCGCCCTTGCCACATTTGTATTGCTGGTTTTTCTTCTGAGAACCATTGACCCAGTTCCCTGGAGATTTTCCCTCTTGATGGGTCTGTCGGTAACGGCCTTTTGCGTTCTGCTCTTTCAAGTCTGGTTGCAGGTCCAGCTGCCTATGGGATGGCTGAGCGGATGGAGGATGGGGCCGTGGATATTCTGAGTAACGTTGTCAACGGCCTCCTTGTTTCCCTTGAGCCATCCAACCTGTTTTTTTGCTTTATCGGGTGCCTTTTCGGCACACTGATCGGCGTTCTTCCCGGCCTTGGTCCATTGGCAGCTATCGCTTTTCTTCTACCGATCACCTATTACATCCCGGTGATTCCCGCCATGATCATGCTGGCCGGCATTTACTATGGCGCCATGTATGGAGGGTCAACGACTTCCATTCTGGTGAACATTCCGGGAGAGGCCGCTTCCTGTGTGACCTGCATCGATGGCTACCAGATGGCACGGCAGGGTCGTGCCGGGGCCGCGCTCGGTATTGCCGCAATAGGTTCATTTGCGGCTGGTACATTCGGCGTCTTCGTCCTGATGGTTCTGGCGCCACCACTGGCCCGTTTTTCCTTGAGGTTCGGCCCTCCGGAATATGCCGCGCTTCTCTTGTTGGCCTTGGTCATTATCGCCACCATCGGCAGCAGGGATCGGGTAAAGGCGTTTCTAATGCTGGCATCCGGCGCAGCGCTGGGGATGATCGGCCCGGATCCCGTGTCCGGCAATGCACGCTTCTCACTGGGCGTTCGGGAACTGTACGATGGGGTTGGTATTGCGCCGTTGGCCATCGGTCTTTTTGGAGTCTCGGAGGTCCTTCTCAATGCGGAAATCATCTTGAAACAGGAAGTGATGAAAACCTCCTTCAAGGATATGCTGCCCACCTTGCGTGATTATAGGGCTTCCTGGGCGGCGATTGTCCGGGGCTCAGGCTTGGGGTTTTTTATCGGAATCCTGCCTGGCGGAAATCCCATCGTCGCTTCATTTCTTTCGTACGGGTTGGAAAAGAAACTCTCCAGCCATCCGGAACGGTTTGGACAAGGGGCCATCGAAGGGGTCGCCGGTCCGGAGAGTGCAAACAATTCAGCCACGTCAGGTGCTTTCATCCCCTTATTAAGTATGGGGGTCCCCAACAACGCCGTCATGGCGTTGATGCTTGGAGCGATGATGATCCACGGCGTCGTGCCCGGGCCGCAGCTGATCGATAAAACACCGCAATTGTTCTGGGGTGTCATCGTTAGCATGTATATAGGCAATATCATGCTTCTGGCATTGAATCTTCCCCTGATCGGGCTATGGGTCCAACTGCTGAGGGTGCCCTACCGGCTTCTCTTTCCCGTAATCCTTATGTTTTGTCTCGTCGGCGTGTATGCAATCAATTACAGTATCTTTGAGATGTTTCTGGTGGTTCTGTTCGGCACTGCTGGATACCTGCTGCGGAAAGTGGATTTCGATATGGCCCCTATCATTATGGGGCTGATCATTGGACCCATGATCGAGACGGCCATCCGGCAATCCCTGATGCTGTCCCGGGGCAGTTTCACCATCTTCGTATCGAGGCCTATAGCCCTTATACTTCTGGCAGTCACCATACTGGTATTGGCAAATGCATTCCTCAAAATAAGACGTCTCAATGTGACATCACCTTGACGGAGAGAAGACCATGAATAAGAAGTGTCGGAAATTAATAGGTGTCCTGTTCGTTGTCGTCGCTCACCTGACTATCGGTGGATCGATAGCATGGGGGGGATATCCAGACAAGCCTGTAAATGCCATCATGCCCTTCGCACCGGGAGGGGCACCGGAGATGGTTTTTCGCCCTCTTCTTGAGGTGGTCAGGAAAAAACTGGGTCAGCCTGTCGTTATTATCAACAAGCCGGGAGGCGGGGGGGTAGCCGGTAGCGGCGAGGTAGCCAGGGCGAAGTCCGATGGGTACACGCTGCTGTTGAACTTCGGCGGAGGGGAGCATCTAGTGGAACCGCACATGGCCGATGCGCCCTTCAATACCCTGAAGGATTTTTCGCCTGTCGTCATGATCAGCTACTTCCCCTCGGGCCTGTTCGTTCGAGTGAATGCCCCCTGGAAAACCCTTGAGGCTTTTATCGATCATGCCAAGAAGAACCCCGGTACCCTGCGTTATTCCCACCCGGGCCGAGGGACGATCAACCATCTTGCGGCCCTGGCCCTTGAGAAGAAAGCGGGGATCAAGATGAGCGATATCCCGACGGCAGGGGGTGCCGCGGCTATGAACATGCTTCTTGGCGATCATGTGGAAGCCGCGCAGATCGGTGCTCCGGTAGCCTGGCCCCAGGTTGAAGCTAAGCAGATCCGCTGCCTTGTCCAGTCACTCCCGAAGTCTTCGGAGCTGTATCCAGGCACTCCGACTTACATGGAAAGAGGTTTCGATATTCGGATGGCGGTCAATCAGGGCGTTGCGGCACCCAGGAACACCCCTCGGGAGGTCATACAAATCCTGCATGACGCCTTTGCCGAGGCGTTCCGGGAAAAGAGTCTGCAGGACGTGATCAGAACCGTTCGGTTCGTTCCCAACTATATGAATACGGAGGAGACAGCCAAGTATATCAACGAGATGTATGCCTATTACGGGAAACTCATTCAGGATCTTGGCATACCGAAGAAAAAATAGGCACAGGAACGGCCAGCTGGGCGGTCCCCGCAATGTAAAAGACAATGCGACACTGGAGATGTTGGGATAAGCAATCGGCTTTGTCGTTTGATAACCATAAAAAAATAGGAGGTATCGCAATGCACGTTAAGAGACTTCTCAAGGCAGCAGCGATCTGCGCGCTCGCCCTCGGGCTCGTCGCACCGGTCTTCGCCCAGCAGTACCCATCCCGCCCCGTGACGATGATAGTTCCCTATCCGCCGGGGGGCGGAGCGGATATCATTGCACGCTTGCTGGCGGAAGCGATGCGGCCGCATATCGGTCAGCCCGTGGTTGTAACCAACCGGCCCGGAGGGCAGGGGACAATCGGAACCGCGGAAGCGATCCGTGCCCGGCCAGACGGTTACACCATTGCACTGAGCGCCGTGGCGACACTCACCGTGCAGCCGCATCGCCAAGACCTGCCCTATAATACACCCGACGACTACGAGCCGATCATCAAAGCGGCCAACTTGCCGATCATGTTCGCAGTTGGGGCTAAGACCCCATGGAAAACGGCGAAGGAAGTGCTCGACTACATCCGCGCCAACCCGGGCAAGATCCGCGTCGGTACGCCCGGCAACGGTTCGATGGCGCACCTGACGCTGACGTCTCTGAACATGAAAGCGGGAACTAAATTTGCCCACGTCCCCTATGCCAGCGGGGCAGAGTCCATTCCTTCGATGCTCGGCGGCCATATCGAGGCACTCGCGGTCCATCCCGCGGAGATCCTGCCCCACACCAAGGCGGGAACGGCCCGGGTGCTGGCCACGTTCGAGGAAAAGCGCAACGCGAACTATCCCGACGCGCCGACTTTCCCCGAGCTTGGGTACGATGTGACACTGGGGGTATATTACCCCCTGATCGGACCGAAGGGGCTGCCGAAAGAGATCCGAGACAGGCTCTACCGCGCAGCGAAAGCGGCTCTCGACGATCCCACGTTCTCACGCGAGGTCCAGGCGACTGGATTTGTCCTGGAAACCAAGGAACCGGAGGCCTTCCGCAAGGAACTCTGGGCCTCCTACCAGTCTAATGCACAGATCGTCAAAGAGCTCGGGATGGGCAAGAAATGAAATCACGGACCGCAGGCTTGGCTGCCGCCGTCCTGTTTCTTGCGATCGGCGGCAGCCACCTTTTCATGGCGCTTTACCTCAAACGGGGAACCCTAGCCGAGCCGGGTCCGGGGCTCTTTCCAATATTCGTCGGTGCATTGATGACCGCAGCATCGCTTTTCTATCTCTTTCAGGTGATATTCGAGCGCCATCCGGTCGAATTCGACCTGCGCGCCAACGCGTCAAGGATTATCATATTGGTTGCCGCGTTTGCCGCCTTCATCGCGCTGCTCCCGCGCCTCGGCTTCGTCACCCCTTCCTTTCTGCTTCAGTTCGCGACGCTGCATGTCTTCGGGATGCGCGGAGCCTGGCGCCTGGCAATTGTGGCAGCTGTAACGACGGCCGCTGCCGTCTTGCTTTTTGAGATTCTCCTTGGCGTGCAGTTTCCGACGCCGTTGTGGAGATTATGAAATGAATGCGGTCGAAGGAATTCTCTACGGCTTTTCAGTCGCTCTCCAGTGGGGAAACCTGCTCGCATGCTTTCTGGGCGTCCTGATAGGGACGATCGTTGGCGTGCTGCCGGGCATCGGTCCTGTGGGGGCCATGGCGCTGCTCCTGCCGGTCACATACACGTTGACCCCTGCCGGCGCGATGATCATGCTCGCGGGGATCTATTACGGATCGATGTACGGTGGTTCGACAACATCCATCCTGGTGAACATTCCCGGCGAGGTTTCCTCGATGATCACCACGCTCGACGGTTACCAGATGGCGCGGCGCGGGCGGGCGGGGCCGGCGTTATTCGTCGCAGCGATCGGTTCTTTCGCCGCTGGCACCGTTGGTGTGTTAGGCCTTGCCTTCGTCGGCCCCCTGCTGTCAAAGGCGGCCTTGAGTTTCGGCCCGCCCGAGTTTTTCGCTCTTTGCCTTCTTGGTTTGATGATCCTCTCCAGGCTCACGGGCTCATCGCTGTCGCGATCCTTCGTGATGGTCTCGGCGGGCTTGGCGTTGAGCACCATCGGCATGGAACCGATGTCGGGGACCAGTCGCTTCACATTCGGGGTTCTCGACCTGTCACAAGGTATTGACCTTGTGCCGATCGCCATGGGCATGTTCGGTATTGCCGAAATTTTCACAATGGCGGAAGATAAGCTGGGAAATACGGCGCCGCTCGCAGTGAAATTACGTGAACTATTCCCCACGAAGGAGGAGTGGCGGCGCTCGCAATCCCCTATCATCCGCGGTTCACTCATGGGCTTTCTGTTCGGGCTATTGCCGGGCCCGACCGCCCTGATCGCTACATTCAGTTCCTACGCCCTCGAAAGGAAACTGTCGAAGTATCCAGAGCAGTTCGGCAAGGGCGCCATCGAAGGCGTGGCCGGGCCGGAGGCTGCAAATAACGGTGCAGCGCAGGGGGCCTTCATCCCCCTTCTCACCCTCGGCATCCCCTTCGCACCGGCATCGGCCATGCTGTTGACGGCATTGCTCATTCACGGCGTCCAGACCGGTCCGCTCATGATGGTCAAGAATCCCGAAGTGTTCTGGGGCGTGGTATCGAGCATGTATGTGGGCAACGCCATGCTTCTCGTCCTGAACCTGCCGCTGATCGGCCTATTCGTCTCCCTGCTCCGCCTTCCGATCTATGTCATCGCAAGCATCGTCGCCCTTCTGTGCCTCGTGGGTACGTATGCCATATCTAACAGTATGCTCGACCTCTGGGTGCTGCTCATCAGCGGGGTAGCCGCTTATCTGCTTCGCAAGCTTCGGTTTGAGCCGGCGATTCTAGTGCTGGCACTGGCGCTCGGGCCGATCCTCGAGCGTTCCTTCCTGCAGTCGCTGTACCTTGTTCAGGGCGAGTGGGTGCAGGTCTTCCAGCGACCGATCGCCGCCGGGATGCTCCTGGCGGGACTTGCGGTATTGGCGGCCCCGGCGCTGTTTCGGATGGGAAAGCGCATCGCGACACGATGACGTCTCGTCTAATACCGCTGAACAACAAGCAAGAGGAGGTCTCAAGTGAAAACTAATGAGATGATTTTGGCTTTGCACAATATATCGGCGGTAGTACCCGCAGGAGCCGCTCCTGAGTCGGGCACCCGAACCACGTTTCCCGAAAGACCGATCAAACTGATTTCCACATTCGCCCCGGGCGGTCCCGTCGAGGCCGTGGCCCTGGCCATCGCCAATGCCGCGAATAAATACCTGCCCCAGCCCATGGAGGTGGTAACGGTGGCAGGCGATGCTGGCTTGACAGGGGCCGCCGAGGCAATCAGGGCCAATCCGGATGGATACACCCTGGCGGTCAGCGCCATGGGCCCGCTGACGATCCAGACGCATCTGCTCAAGGCCCCTTTCGGCCCCCCCGACGATTACACTCCCATCATCAACCTGATCAATAACCCGGTATGCCTGGCGGTCAGGAGCGATTCGCCTTTCAAAACCGCCATGGAGTTTATCGACTTCGCAAGGGCAAACCCTAGCAGACTGCGCGTCGGGAGCTTCGTGCCGGGCAGCGTGCTGCACCTTTGCGCCGAGCAGCTCGGAATCAAGGCCGGCATCAAGTTCCAGCAGGCGCTCGTTGCCGCGGCTCCTCTTGCCCTGAACGGACTTCTGAACGGGAACATGGACGCCGTCTCACAGCACCACGGAGTGTTTTACAGGGCCGTCCAGGAAGGCAGGGTGCGCATCCTCGGCGTCTTCGAGGCCAGGCGGAATCCCGTCTATCCCGATGCGCCCACGTTCAGGGAGCTGGGATATGACATCACGACCTCCAGCTACAACCCCATCATCGGTCCCAAGAATTTACCGGTGGACGTGATGGCGACCCTTGAGGTCGCGCTACGCAAGGCCATGGAGGATCCGGTGTTCACGGAAGCCATGAAGAAACAGGGTATGGACGTCGCCTACGAAGGGAGCAGTGACCTCCGCCGCCATCTCGCCGCCGACTACAGGAGTAATGAGAAACTGCTTGAATCGATAGGACTGATCAAATCCGGAACGACTTTTCCTTCAAAACCCATCGAGATCATTGTGCCTTTCGCTCCCGGCAGCAACGTGGAGCGCCTGCTCCAGACCACAATCCCTTACCTGCAGAAGGAATTGGGCAAGGACATCTGGATCAGCTTCGTTCCTGGTGACGGCGGATCCAAAGGTTTGTCAGAGGTGGCGAAGACCGAGCGCGGGGGCTACCTCCTGGGGTTCGCTCCGCCAAAACCCCTTCTGATCAACCCAAAAGTGATGAAAACCCCCTACACCCTCAATGCCTTTGCCGCCGTGGCCCAGGTTGGGGTATATTATACCGGCCTCATCGTGCCCGAGGGCTCGAAATGGCAGACAGTCAAGGATTTCATCGACGATGCCCATAAGAACCCGGTATCCCTAACCTGCGCCACGGGTGGGGAGTTCAGCCTGGCGCACCTTGCCATCGAGGCCCTCAACCTGGCCATCGGGACAAAAATCAACCACAGGATCTTCGAGAACGGCTTGGCAGCAGTCAAGGGGATCATCGAAGGCATGGCAGACGCGGCCATGACCGACATACAGGCACAATTCGGCAGGGACGGAAAAACCCGGATCCTCGCCCTCGCCACGGGAAAGCGCCTTCCCGAGTGGCCAGACATACCGACCTTCAAGGAACTTGGCTACGATGTCCTCTTCGATGTATGGCAGGGTATCGTCACCCACAGGGACACCCCCGTCGAGGTCATCGCGAAGATAGAAGCTGCGCTGAAGAAGATCGCGGAGATGCCCGATTATCGCAAAGCCCTATCTTTGGGCACCGGTGCCGAGGCGGCCTTTCTGGGCTCGAAGGAGTGGGCGGC
>Ga0233425_10006336_pt1 | contig 17679 bp, 19 predicted proteins | sample Watercolumn_Towu_2_FD_181712 | JGI IMG/M metagenome (GOLD analysis project Ga0233425, IMG submission 181712) | Freshwater microbial communities from Lake Towuti, South Sulawesi, Indonesia - Watercolumn_Towuti2014_140_MG | ecosystem: Environmental > Aquatic > Freshwater > Lake | place... | reverse complement strand
TGCGGCATCAGGGTCTCCAGTTCCTGCGTACTCATTCGCTCTCGAACCGCCCGCTCCATTCGAGCCAATCCGATCCGAAACTGTTCTTCCAACAGTTCCCCGGCCGATCGGACCCGCCGATTGCCCAGGTGGTCGATATCGTCGACTGAGGTCCCCGCCTCTCCATGTTTTAACCTCAGGAGATATCGAATGGTCTCCACGATATCGTCTACCTGAACCGCCCGACCCTCCATACCGGATGGTCGATATCGGCGACACATGAGGGCGTGAATCTCAAGCGGCACATCAAGGCCAAGCTTACGATTGACCTTCAGGCGTCCAACCTTGGAAAGATCGTAGCGCTTTGGATTAAAAAAGATCGACTCCAGGAACGCCTTGGTAGCCTCCTCGTTGGGCGGGTCACCCGGCCGCATTCTCCGGTACATCTCGGTCAGGGCATCTTTCTCGGAGCGGGTGGAGTCGCGAATAATGCTCTCCCGAATCTCAAACGTCTCCCGGCCATCCACGCTGGCCAGCACAGCGAAGCCGGTTATTCCACAACTCAGCATCTTTTCCAGCGCGTCTTCCGTAATCTCCTGCGCACATTCAAGAATAACCTCACCGCTTCCGGTGTCCACGATATCGGCAGCCAGAATTCTTCCAATGATATCCTCTTTATACAGCGGCACCTCGGTAATCTTCAGTGCCTGCAGTCGCTTCTGAGCCACCTTCGTAATCCGCTTGGTCGCCCCAAGAATCAGTTGCTTAGTATGAGGATCGGGGATATCCTTGCTCACTCGAAAACTGGTTGAGCCGGGTGAACCCACATGAAGCAGGATCTCCTTCCCCTTCTCGATACGTAACACATCCCGCTCATAGAAAAGGTTCAGGATCTCCTCGTTACTCCCGTAGCCGATGGCCCGCAGCAGGATGGACGCTAGAAACCGACGTCGTCGGTCTACCCGCACGTGCAGGACGTCATTGCCGTCGAATTCGAATTCCAGCCAAGAACCCCGATACGGGATCAGACGAGCGGAATAGAGGATCTTGCCGCTCGGGTGGGTCTTGCCGCTGTCATGGTCGAAAAAAACCCCCGGAGAACGATGCAGTTGGCTGACCACCACCCGCTCCGTTCCGTTAATGATGAAGGTGCCCTGCGGCGTCATCAAGGGCATCTCGCCCAGGTAGACCTCCTGCTCTTTAATGTCCCTGATGCTGCTAGCCTCGGAGCCGACCGATTTATCCCATACCATCAGGCGAAGGGTCACCTTGAGTGGGACGGAGTATGTCATCCCCTTCTCCAGAGATTCCTCCGCGCGGTACTTCGGCGCTCCGAACTCGTACTTCACAAAGTCGAGCGATGCTGACTGATCGTAGTTATAGATTGGGAAGATGCTAGCAAAGGCCCCCTGAAGGCCAATCTCCTCGCGTGCGTGCGGCGGAACCTTCATTTGTAAGAATTGATCGAAGGATCGCCGTTGGATCTCGATCAGATTGGGGATGGAGATCACCTCTTTGATCTTGCTGAAATTCCAGCGCTCAGCAGCCACGCTCTTCTTTACGAGGGCCATACGTCCTCAACTCCTTTTCTTCGTGCCGTATTACTTGAGCTCTACAGTCGCGCCGGTCGCCTCGAGCTTGGCCTTCATCTCCTCCGCCTCAGCCTTCGCCAGCCCCTCCTTCACCGGCTTGGGAGCTCCCTCAACCAGGTCCTTAGCCTCCTTCAGACCCAGTCCGGTAATGGCCCTCACCTCCTTGATTACCTGAATCTTCTTTTCTCCCGCAGAGGCGAGGATCACCGAAAACTCTGTCTTCTCCTCGGCCGCCGGCGCTGCAGCAGCCGCGGCTCCACCATGGCCGACCGCTGCCACAGGCATCATCGCCGTCGCAGACACTCCAAATTTGTCCTCAATCCCTTTCACGAGTTTATTGAGATCCAACACCGTCCACGTCTCAATAGAGTCCAACACATCATCAACTGTGACCTTTGCCATCGTCACTCCTTTCCTTGACTGCATAGTAATGGTAACTAATATCCCGACGATGCCCGGGCCGTTTCAGGCCAAGGCTGGTGAAATCCCTACCCCTTCTGCTGCTTCACCGCCTCCAGGACCATCAGCAGAGAGCGAAGGGGTCCATGCAGCACCGACACGAGACCACGCAGGGGAGATTGCACCAAACCGGCAAGTTTCGCGGCGAGCACTTCACGTGAGGGCAGATCGGCGAGCGCCATCGCGTCCTGTCCGGACAATACCGTTCCCTCTGCGAAACCGGCTTTGATTTGGAAGGTCGGCTTTGTCTTACCGAACGTCGCCAAGAGCCTGGCCGGCGCGGTCGGATCGCCCTTACCGTAAATGATCGCTGTCGGGCCGACAAGATACGGCGTGAGATCTTCGAGCTCCGTCCCCGTGGCAGCTAATCTGGCGAGCGTGTTTTTTACAACCTGAAGAGTCACCCGTTGCTGCCGAAGCAGCGCTCTCAGCTCAGTCAACTCGCTCATCGTAAGGCCCTGAGGGTCTGCCAGCATCGCAACCGTTGCCCCCGTCAGCGCGGTCCTCAACTCTTCAATTACCGCTGCCTTTTCTACCCGATTCACTGTCCCCTCCAATGCACGGCGAGCCGGCTATCTCAGCCCTTTGCCAACCCCACCAAGGTATCGAGATCTACCCGTACACCCGGTCCCATAGTCGACGATATGGCGACCCCATTGAGGTATCGACCTTTACTGGAAGCCGGCTTGGCCCGAACCAACGCATCCAGCAGCGCCATCGCATTCTCATAGAGCTGGTTCGCCGTAAACGAGGCCTTACCGAAAGGCGCATGCACGATCCCGGCCTTCTCGGTCCGGTACTCGATCTTTCCCCCCTTAAACTCACTGACCGCTCTTCCAACATCGAAGGTGACGGTACCGGTCTTTGGATTGGGCATCAATCCCCGCGGACCAAGAACCTTGCCGAGGCGCCCCACTAAACCCATCACGTTCGGTGTAGCAATAGCACGATCGAACTCAAGCCACCCCGCCTGGATTTTCTCTACGAGATCTTCACAGCCCACATAGTCAGCGCCGGCCTCCCGAGCCTCTTTTTCTTGCTCGCCCTTGACGAAGACCAGAACCCGAACACTCTTCCCTGTTCCATGGGGCAGTACGACTGTACCCCTGACCATCTGATCGGCATGCTTCGGATCAACCCCCAGGCGAACCGCCATTTCCATGGTCTCATCAAACTTCGCGCCGGCATTGGACTTGACGACCTCTATAGCCTTCGCCAGGTTGCATTCGCCTACCTGTTTCGCCACCTCAGCCGCCTTGTCGTAACGCTTTCCGACTTTCGACATGTTCTCTACCCCACAGTCCTAGACTACCTCAATCCCCATGGTCCTCGCCGTCCCCTCGATAATCCTGACAGCCGACTCAAGCGACAGCGCATTCAAGTCCGGCATCTTGGTCCGCGCGATCTCCTCCACCTGCTTCCTGGTCACCTTTCCGACCTTCGTGCGGTTCGGTTCTTTCGAGGCCTTAGCGATTCCTACGGCCTGCTTCAACAAGATAGCCGCCGGGGGGGTCTTCGTGACAAACGTAAAAGACCGATCTACATAGATCGTGATGACGACAGGAATCACCAAGCCCTCTTCTGACGCGGTCTGCGCATTGAAGGCCTTACAGAACTCCATGATATTGACGCCATGCTGTCCAAGCGCAGGACCGACCGGCGGCGCCGGATTAGCCTTACCGGCCGGCACCTGGAGTTTCACAATCGCAGCAACCTTTTTTGCCATGATAACCTCGAATACAGCAGCTGTTAGCTGTCAGTCGTAAAACAGTTTGTTCAGACCTTTTCAACCTGTAAAAACTCCAGATCCACCGGTGTCGGTCTTCCGAAGATGCTGACCATCACCTTCAGCCGCCCCTTTTCCGGTTTCACCTCGTCAACCAGACCGGTAAAGTTAGCGAACGGGCCGTCGATCACTCGAACACTTTCTCCGCGAAGGAACATGACCCTGTGCTTCGGTCGCTCCGCCCCTTCCTCTACCTGTTGCAGAATGGTTTGTACCTGCTCCTCGGGAACCGGAGTCGGCTGCGTAGCCGGCCCCACAAAGCCGGTCACTTTCGGGGTATTCTTCACGAGATACCAAAGCTGTTCAGACATCTCCGCTTTGATCAGAACATATCCAGGGAAGAATTTTCGCGAGGAAACCGTTCGTTTGCCCTTCTTGAGCTCGACCACGTCTTCGGTGGGAATCATGACCTTGGAGATCTTATCGGATAACCCCAAGGCCGCGGCCCGCTGCTCAATGCTCTCCTTGACCTTGTTCTCAAAACCCGAATACGTATGAATCACATACCAATTTTGTGACATGGTTTGATCTGTCGGCATCAGTGAATCCGACTATCTGATCACTAAGGTAAGTAACTTCTGCAACGTGATATCTATCGCCCCGAGAAAAAACGAGAGGGCGAAGACGGATACGATGACAACGATCGTAGATCCTACAACTTCTTTCCTCAGAGGCCAATTGACCTTTTTCAGCTCAGTTCTGACCTCTTTTAAAAATTGAACCAGTTGCTGCCACCGTTCCGTCATCGTCGTCTGTCTGCTCCTCCGGTGCTTCGTCCTCGGAAGATCATGCCGCTCTCGCCCTGAGATCTTCTATTCAACGTCAGGATCTTCGGAAGATGAACGTACTCACACCGCTGCCGAGTCTTCCTTCTTGGAATGTCGATACGGTTCTTGTGCTACCATATGGCAGGCCAGGAGGGATTTGAACCCCCAACCCCCGGATTTGGAGTCCGGTGCTCTGCCGTTAGAGCTACTGGCCTCTACGCGGTTCGCAGTTCCGTGTCCTGGGTTTTGGAGGGGCGATCCGCCGTGCTCACGCACACCCCGAAACCCATAAGACCCGAAACAATCTACTTTGCTTCTTTATGGGCGGTGTGCTTGCGGCACCAACGACAATACTTACTCATCTCAACTCTATCCGGCGTATTTTGTTTGTTCTTCGTCGTTGTATAATTTCGCCTTTTGCACTCACCACAGGCCAATGTGATTATCTCTCGCATCGATGCTCCGCGCGCTTCCTACGCTGTTTGACGGCAGCCTCTCGCCGATTGAAAGCCGTAAATCCTAAGCGTTACTTGTCCCTACTCCAACACCTCGCTCACCACGCCGGCCCCCACGGTGCGGCCGCCCTCGCGGATGGCGAAGCGTAACTCCTTCTCCATGGCGATCGGCTGAATCAGCTCGACCGCCAGACTCACGTTGTCGCCCGGCATGACCATCTCGGTCCCGGCGGGGAGGGTGCAGACCCCGGTCACATCGGTGGTGCGGAAGTAGAACTGGGGCCGATAGCCGTTGAAGAAGGGGGTATGGCGGCCGCCCTCTTCCTTGGTGAGAATGTAGGCTTCCGCCTTGAAGCGCGTGTGGGGCGGGATGGAGCCGGGCTTGGCCACCACCTGGCCGCGCTCGACCTCCTCGCGCTTGGTGCCGCGCAGGAGCAGGCCCACGTTGTCGCCGGCCTGGCCCTGGTCGAGGAGCTTACGGAACATCTCGACGCCGGTCACGACGGTTTTCTGGGTGTCCCGGATCCCGACGAGCTCCACCTCGTCGCTCACCTTGATCACGCCGCGCTCGACGCGGCCGGTCACGACGGTCCCGCGGCCGGAGATCGAGAAGACGTCCTCAATCGGCATGAGGAACGGCTTATCGAGGATGCGGACGGGGGCGGGGAAGTAGGCGTCGACGGCGTCCATGAGTTCGAAGATGGGGGCGGCGGCGGGATTCGTGCGGTCGCCGGAGCCGGTCTCCAATGCCTTGAGCGCGCTGCCGCGGATGATGGGGATCTCGTCGCCGGGGAAGTTATAGCTCGTCAGCAGCTCCCGGACCTCCAGTTCGACCAGTTCGAGCAGCTCGGGGTCGTCGACCAGGTCGACCTTGTTCAGGAAGACGACCAGGTTGGGGACGTTGACCTGGCGCGCCAGGAGGATATGCTCGCGGGTCTGCGGCATCGGCCCTTCGGAGGCGGCGACGACCAGGATGGCGCCGTCCATCTGGGCCGCGCCGGTGATCATGTTCTTGATGTAGTCGGCGTGGCCGGGGCAGTCGACGTGGGCGTAGTGGCGCTTTGCCGTTTCGTACTCGACGTGGGCGATGTTGATGGTGATCCCCCGCTCCTTCTCCTCGGGCGCCTTATCGATCTGGTCGAAGGGGACAAAGGCGACCTTCGCATTCGCCGCGTGCAGGACCTTCGTGATCGCCGCCGTCAAGGTGGTCTTGCCGTGGTCGATGTGCCCGATGGTCCCGATGTTCATGTGTTCTTTCGTCCGCTCGAACTTCGCCTTGGCCATAGCATCTCCCAGCCTGTAGGACGGCTTCCTGTTCCCGTCCGGCACTCATCCGCCGATAGCGGATTCAATCGTCCCTGTCACGTTGATACCGACAACACCTATCTGGAGCCCACGACCAGGATTGAACTGGTGACCTCATCCTTACCAAGGATGTGCTCTGCCGACTGAGCTACGTGGGCCGGTCTACCCCGGTCCCAATCCGTGTTAACGTACAATTTGTGGAGCGGGAAACGGGATTCGAACCCGCGACCCTCAGCTTGGAAGGCTGACGCTCTAGCCGACTGAGCTATTCCCGCCCAAGCTTATCTGGTTGCCTCAGCTATTTTACCCCTGCCAGAGGGACCACCTCGTTTCCGAACCGGCGTCTTCCGGCCCCGCCCGTTCCGATGGTGGGGAGAGGAGGATTCGAACCTCCGAAGGCAACGCCAGCAGATTTACAGTCTGCCCCCTTTGGCCGCTTGGGTATCTCCCCGCATCCCCCAGGGATCTCCTTGAGTGCCGACTCTCCATGGAGCTGGCGAAGGGATTTGAACCCCCGACCGGCTGATTACAAATCAGCTGCTCTGCCAACTGAGCTACGCCAGCATGTAAACCCTTAGACTATTAGGAGTCTACGATGGGCGCAAGGCAAATATAATGTGGCTACAGGCAAAAAGCAAGCAATAATTTCTATTGTCGCGGTTTTTATGAAGCAATCGTAGTTTCTTGTGGATTCGCTGAAGGCTGCTTCATGCCACCGTGTTGCCGCCGAATCTCAAAGAGAAAAACTGCGGCCGCGGCGGCGGCGTTAAGAGAATCTACGTAACCGCTCGTAGGGATTCGCGCAAGCAGATCGCACCGCTGCCGCACCAGCATTGTCAACCCCCGGTGCTCTCCACCGATGACTACAGCCATTGGAACACGTAAATCGATCTCGTAGAGGGATCGTGCCGCGCGGGGATCGGCTCCGAGTGTCCAGATGCCCTGATCTTTCAACCATGCGAGGAACGCCGGCAAACCGGCAACTCTCGCCACCGGCAGGTACTCTATGGCTCCGGCAGAGGCCTTGGCGACCGTCGGAGTCATCCCGGCGGCGCGATGTTTCCCGACAAAGAGTCCATCCGTTCCGGCCGCCTCCGCCGTACGTATTATCGCTCCGAGGTTCTGGGGATCCTGTACCCCATCGAGCAGCAACAACAAAGGAAGCGGGGTAGCCGCCTTGATTCGAGTAACCAGCTCGAAAGGGTCCTCGTAGCCCATCTCGCCGACTACGGCCAGGACTCCCTGGTGCGCAACCCCCATGCCCAATTCGCCAAGCCGCTCCCGTTTCCCCTGGGTGCAGGGTACCCCCAATTCTCTGGCGCGCCTCACAATCTCGGTGATTCTCGAATCATACCGCTCCCTCGCCAGATAGATCCGTTCGATCTGACGTCGCTTCGCACGAAGCGCCTCCAGTACGGCATGAGGGCCAACGAGTATCCGTTCCGTCATGGTTGGTGCGTCTTCACGTCGGTGGTCCTTACGTACCATCGAGCTCCTTGAATGGTATCATCCACGATCACCCCGATGTCGGCCAGCCAGTCTCGAATCGCATCAGCCGTCGCCCAATCCTTTTGATCACGTTTCTGATTGCGGTACTCGACAATGCGATTGACGACGTCTTTCGGCAAAGGTTGTCCGGATTCGATCGACTGTCGGATAAGTTCCTGATCGGCCAGCACGTCTATGATACCGACCGACCTACCCATACCACCGATATACGACACCGATTGCTCCAAACCTTCAAACAGGCCGCCCAATACCGATCCCAGCTTCCGCAACGTCTCTCCGGCCAGCACTATGCCGTGTATGGGCGATCGTTCCGTCGCGCTCTCGGCATTTCTCAGGGCAACGTTGATGCCTTTAGTCAGATTAAACAGTGCGGCCAGCGCACGTGGTGTATTAAAATCGTCATCCATCGCATCCGTGAACTCTTGCTCCGCCTCCAGAATCTGGTCGAAAAGGGGCACGGGATCCACGCGCGAAAGGTCACTCTCTGAAACGTGAGTCTCCGAGAGACATTGAACCTGATGGAGCACAATGCGGAATCGATCCTCGGCAGCCTTAGCGCTCATCAGTGCATCCTCTGAGAAATCTACTGGTGCCCGGTAGTGAGTGCCGAGCAGGAACAGTTTGAACGCACAAGGGCTGATGCGGCCGAGGAGCTCGCGGATCGTCTGGACATTTCCCAGCGACTTCGACATCTTTTCGGCGCGGATATTGACGAATCCGTTATGAACCCAGTAGCGGGCAAACGGCTTACCGGTGGCGCACTCCGACTGCGCAATCTCGTTCTCGTGATGGGGGAAAATCAGATCGGCCCCCCCACCATGGATGTCGAAAGTCTCACCGAGATATTTCATCGACATGGCCGAGCACTCGATATGCCAGCCCGGCCTGCCGAGGCCCCACGGGCTCTCCCATGCCGGCTCCCCCGGTTGAGATGTCTTCCACAAAGCAAAATCGAGAGGATCGCGCTTCCGCGGATCGACCTCAACCCTCGCCCCTGCCTGCAGTTCGTCGAGACCCCGATGGGAGAGCTTCCCATAGTCGGGCGCTCGCCTGACCTCGAAGTAGACATCGCCATCGACGGAGTATGCGATCCTCTGCGCGACCAGCACCCGGATGAGTTCAATCATCTCACGGATGTGTTGTGTAGCTCGAGGCTCCTTCGTCGGTGTTCTGAGCCCCAGAGCCGCCATATCCTGGCGATAGGCCTCGATCTGTTCCTCCACCAGCGTTTCGCGCGACTGCCCCAACTCTGCGGCCCGCTGGATAATCTTGTCATCTACGTCGGTATAATTACGCACGTAGCTGACCGTATAGCCCCGGCGCTCCAAATAGCGCCAGATCACATCAAAGGTGAGGGCGGCGCGCGCATGACCGATGTGGGCGCGATCGTAGACGGTCGGACCACAGGCGTACATCCGGACCTCGCCCGGCACCACCGGTTCGAATAGCTCTTTCTTTTGGTGCAAGGTGTTGTAGATGACGAGCGCCATTCGACTACCCCTATCGTCCTATGGCGTCATCCAGGCCGCCGGAGGGAGGCGATAGCAAGACAGGCGATGCCGTCACCCGCCCCGAGCGCGCCGACCCGATTCGCGGTTGCCGCCTTTACGCTTACGCCCTCCACTGTCGTTTCCACGCTGTCTGCGAGGTTGGCCCGCATCTGCGAAATATACGATGCCAGCTTCGGGGCTTCCGCAATGATGGTGGCGTCGATGTGACTCACCAGGTAACCAAGCGCCTTCACTCGTCGAAAAGCCTCCCTGAGAAGCAGAAGACTCGATACGTCCTTGTATTGAGGGTCGTTCGTCCCGAAGCACGAGCCGATATCGCCGGCGCACGCCGCGCCAAGGATGGCATCGATCACCGCATGGGCCAAGGCATCGGCATCCGAGTGGCCATCAAGGCCTTTGTCGAAAGGTATCTCCACACCGCCGAGGACCAGGCGTCGACCGGGCACCAACGGGTGTATATCGAATCCGATACCGACCGTCATGACACCGCCCGTCGTCGTAGAATCAGATCGGCGAGAGGCAGATCCTCTTCGCTTGTGATTTTGAGATTTTCATAACTTCCTTTTACGACCTTGACCATCTCTCCTATTCGCTCCACAAGCGCCGCATCGTCGGTAGCAATAATCCCCTGCTCTCGAACGGCCCGATGAGCCCGCATCAGGAGTGCATACCGGAAGACCTGAGGGGTCTGAATCGACCAAAGCTGTCCCCTCGGCAACGTCTCCACCACGCAGCCGTCGGCGTCAACCCGCTTGATGGTGTCGACGACAGGCACGGCCGCAATCGCTGCGCCTACTTCCCTTGCGGCTTCTATAGTAGCCAGCACAACATCACGCGAAACGAAAGGGCGAACGCCGTCGTGGATCAATACGAGATCCGTGTCCGCCTTCGCCCTTTGTAGGCCGTTATAGACTGAGTCTTGTCGTGTCTGTCCCCCCGGGACCACCTCCGTCTCGAGATTCACATCGGCCAGTTCCAGCGCCTCTCGGCCTCTCGACTCTTCTCCCGGAGGAGCTACGACAATGATGGTCGAAAGTGCATTGGATGCCGCGAGCGCGCGTAACGTATAACTGAGTATCGGCAGACCATTCAGCGCGATGAACTGTTTCCTGACCGCTCCTCCGAATCGAATTCCCGCTCCCGCCGCGGGAACAATGGCAGTCACTATCATAGGGTATAGGGTATAGGGTATAGGGTATAGGGTCCACAATCCTGGGTGTTTTTTTCTGACCCTAAACCCTAATCCCCAAACCCTGCTCTTTACGCGGCCTCGGCCTCTTCCTTCAGACGTGAGAAGATCATGCGCCCGGCTGTCGTCGGCAACACTGTGGTAACACGCACATCAACAGTCTGGCCGATATATCGACGGCCGCTATCGACGACCACCATCGTCCCATCATCGAGGTAGGCAATGCCTTGGTTATACTCCTTGCCTTCTTTCAGCACATAGACCTGCATCTCCTCACCAGGCAGGACAACAGGTCTGAGCGCATTGGTTAACTCATTAATGTTCAACACCCCGATCCCATGCAGCACGGCCACCTTATTCAGATTGAAATCGTTGGTGACCACCTTGGCATTCATAGCCTTGGCCAGCGCGACTAATTTCGCGTCCACCTCACGGATGTCAGGAAAGTCCATATCGCTGATTTCGACATGCACGTCAACCTTCTTCTGTATCTTCTGCAAGATATCAAGTCCCCGACGGCCACGGTTTCGTTTCAGTGGATCTGATGAGTCGGCCACCTGTTGCAACTCCCGCAAGACAAACTGCGGGATGAGAAGCGTCCCCTCAACAAACCCTGTCTCACAGATGTCGGCGATGCGGCCGTCGATAATGACTGAGGTATCGAGAATCTTGAAGCCCTTGCCCCGTGGTTTTTCCCTGAAGGCTCGAACCAGGCTCGACATCGTGAACCCCCGGCTCTTCTCGATCGCAATGGCAGCCCCCAGGTACGCAGCCCCGATCTTGATAATGGTTTCCATGGTCCATGTGATGTGCTTAGGAATAAAGTCTAAGAAGCCTGCAATAGCGCTAAATAAGAGTTGGGCCAAGCCAAGGCCTATAACAAATCCGATGATTCCGCTAATAATGACTTGCAAAGAAGCTTGATGAAATTTGCGCTGAAGAACCATGACAATAACGCCACACGAGGCCCCCAGCAGGATACCGGCCAATCCTAGCAGCCATTGGTACTGATTTCCTCCGGCCGCCTGTAAGGCCAGATAGAACCCGATGGCCGCCCCTCCAATAATCATCGGGAGACCAACGCGATAGTTGCTCAAATCGATCACCCCCTTTCATACGTGTCGATGACCTCGCGCATGGTCATCATCTGCAGCTACCTCCGCCTGTTCAACAAGCGCCCTCGCTCCCTCCTGGTCGATACCGGAGGCATGCGAAATCTCACTGACGATCAGCCTTCGAACATTCTCCAGCATGGTCTTCTCACCGAACGACAAGCTCCGCTCCTTCTGCAGCAAAACCAACTTTCGCAGGACCAGCGCAACCTCAAAAAGCGATCCCGTACGAATCCGCTCCAAGTTATCCTTAAACCGGCGGTTCCAATTCGAGCTGATTTCCAGGTCGTTTTTCTTTAAGATAGCCAAGATCTTTGGAATCTCTGACGGCTCGATCACCTCTCGAAGGCCCACCCGTTTGGCGTTCTTTGTGGGAACCAGGATTGTCATTCCGTTCCCGATGATACGCACCACGTAGAAAGACAGCGCTCCGCCCGCAACCTCTTTCTGTTCGATCGCCTCGATCCACCCGACTCCATGAGTAGGGTAGACCACTTTTGTCCCTGTGCGATACATTATTAATTACAAATTTTAGCAGGGATTCTTTGACTAGTCAAAAGATTCTCTTAAAAACAACAATTGTCGTTTGCCATCTCAAACCGCTACACACAATTCTATGTATAACTCTGATATGTAATGACTCGTAATCATAGGTAAGTAGATTCAGTATATAGCTATAACATCTTTCTATACCTATTCATGAGCGGCTACCGGCTGCATCGTGAGCTTCTCGGCCAATTCCTCCAGCGTGCGCAGCCCGCTCACCCGCAAGGAGGGAAAGTCAGGCCGACCCCGATCCAGGTTGTGCCGGGGCATCAGACAATAAGACAACCCCAGGCGGGCAGCCTCTTCGAGCCGTCGCTCCGCCATCGGCACTGCTCGTATCTCACCCGCCAGGCCAATTTCGCCGAACACGCAAAGCCCGGGATCAAGCGGAAGATTTCGAGCGCTTGAGAGGACTGCAGCGACTATCCCGAGATCAGCAGCGGTCTCCTCTACCCTGACGCCGCCCACGACGTTGACGTACACGTCGCACGCGCTGAGCGGTAGGCCGAGCCGCTTTTCCAGCACAGCCAGCAGCAGGATGCCCCGGTTACTGTCCACGCCATTGAACACCCGTCTGGAGATCGGGGCGCTTGGTGCCGCCACCAACGCCTGCAGCTCCACAAGCAGGGGTCGGCTTCCCCCCAAGGTCGGAATGACAACCGAACCCGGCGCTCCGGAGGGGCGCTGAGCGAGAAACACCTCCGACGGATTGGCAAGTTCCTGCAGGCCGGATGCCGTCATCTCAAATACACCGACCTCGGAAGTAGGGCCAAAACGGTTCTTGACGGTGCGAAGCAGACGATGAATCTGATGCCCCTCTCCTTCCATAAATACGACCGTGTCGACCAGGTGTTCCATCGCCTTGGGACCGGCAATGGCTCCTTCCTTCGTGATATGGCCGATGATGACGGTGCTGATCCCCTTCTCCTTCGCGAGCGCCATCAGCCGAACAGCCGCTTCACGAACCTGGCTGAAGCTGCCAGGGGGAGACTCCAGATCTTCCGAGGCAATGGTTTGAATGGAATCGATCACCAGGATAGTCGGCCGGATCTGGTCGGTCTGCGCCAGAATAACCTGGAGGGAGGTCTCGGCAAGCACAAGGAGACGGTCGGAAAGCGGACCCAGTCGGCTCGCCCTGAAACGGGTCTGTTGAAGCGATTCCTCGCCGGAGACATACAACACAACCCCATCCTTCTGCGCGATCTGCATCGACGCCTGAAGGAGCAGGGTTGACTTACCGATGCCCGGATCGCCGCTCAGGAGCACAAACGAGCCGGATACGATCCCGCCCCCCAACACCCGATCCAGCTCAGTCAGACCGGTGCTCACTCGGTTGAGTGCACCGGTATCGACGGCGGTAATCGGGGTCGCCCGGTCCATAAGCGAGGACGTCGCCTCACTTCGGCCGCGATGCCGCTCACTTGCGGCGCGCTCCTCCAACAGGCTCGCCCACTCGCCACAATCCGGGCAGCGACCCATCCAGCGGGCGGTCTGATAGCCGCAACTCTGGCAGAGGTAATGGCTCTGAGTTTTAGCCATCGCTCCTCTCTACCAGACGTGACGGATGGAATCGTTCAACGTGCAACGTTCAACGTTGAACGTTGAACGTTGCACGTTGAACCGTAGGCCCGTCACATCTCCTCTGCTTCATCCGGCTCTTGATGGACAAGGTCGAGCGAGCCGAACTTGACATACTCTCTGAGGAAGGCCAATTCCACGGTCCCGGTTGGGCCGTTCCGTTGCTTGGCGATGATGATCTCGGTCTTGGTATCCCGCTCCGGATCCGGCGCCCCGGCCTTCCTGGCCTGATAGTACCCGGGCCGGTACAGAAAGATCACGACATCCGAGTCCTGTTCAATGGCTCCGGATTCCCGGAGGTCCGACAGCTGCGGTCGCTCCCGCTCCTCGGTTCGCCGTGCCAGTTGCGACAGCGCCACCACCGGGACCTTCAGCTCCTTGGCCATCGCCTTCAGGGCTCGACAGATCTCCGACACCTCCTGCTGGCGATTCTCGGACCGGGAGCGACCGGAGATAAGCTGGAGATAGTCGATCACCACCATGCCGATATCCTGCTCAGCTTTCAGCCTCCGCGCCTTCGCCCGCAGCTCGATAACCGAGAGCGCGGCTGAGTCATCGATGAAGATGGGCGCTTCCGAGAGATGACCAGCCGCGTTGGTCAGCTTCGGCCAATCGCTCTCACGCAGCCACCCTGTCCTGATTCTGTTGGAGTCGACCTCGGCTTCGGAGGAAAGCAACCGCTGGACCACCTGCTCCTTCGACATCTCCAGACTGAAGATGCCAACCGGTATTCCTTCCTCGATGGCGGCGTTTCTGGCGATATTCAGAGCGAAACTCGTCTTACCCATCGAGGGCCGACCGGCGATGATGACCAGCTCCGACGGCTGAAGGCCTGCCGTTTTCATGTCGAGATCTTCAAACCCCGTGGGTACTCCGGTGACCTGCGTCCTGCGGTCAAACAGTTTCTCTACCTGTTCGAAGGTATCTTTCAGAATCGACTTCAACGGCAGGAAGGCGCGCCGTATCCGATCCTCCGACAACTCAAAGATCTGCTGCTCGGCCTGTTCGAGCACCTGATCCGCTTCCTCCTGGTCGGCGAAGCCGAGTCCGACGATATCAGTGGCAACCGCGATCAACTGACGCATCAGCGCCTTATCGCGAACAATCCGCGCATGGTAGGCGACATTGGCCCCCGTGGGGACGGCATCCACCAGTGAGGCAAGGAACGCCGAGGAGCCCACCTCGTCAAGTTCGCCGCGACGGCGCAGTTCATTGGTGATCGTGATGAGATCGACCGGCTCGCCCCGCCCGAACAGTCCGCTCGCTGCAGCAAAGATCTTGCGATGCGCGTCCCGGTAGAATTGTTCCGGCCGCAGCAGCTCAAGGCACTTCATGAAGGCCTCGTTGCTCTGGAGAATCGCCCCGAGGACCGACATCTCGGCCTCCAGATTCTGCGGTGGTACGCGCTCTCCGACAGGCTCACGCCGATCCAGAGCCGCCTCTCGCATGATTCGTTGCCCCACCGATTCAGCCCTCTCCGTGCTCTACCGTGAGCCGAAGCTCAGCCACGACCTCAGGGTGTAAGCGGATGGAAATCGTGTAGCTACCGAGCGCCTTGATCGGATCCTCGAGGAGGATCTTTCGCCGATCTATCTCCAGTCCCTGTGCGTTCAGGGCGGCGAAGATATCCTGATTGGTCACGGCACCGAAGAGCCGCCCCTGCTCACCGGCCCTTCGGGCGATGACGCAGTGCAACTCCGCGATCCTCGCGGCCGTCGCCTCCGCCGCGCGGCGGGCTCTCGCCTCGCGTTCCGTATTCTGTCGAATCAGATGATTCAGTGACTTGATATTGGCGGGTGTCGCTGCGACCGCCTTACACTTCGGGATCAGGAAATTCCGTGCGTAGCCGTCCGCTACCTCAACCTGATCACCAACAGAGCCTACCTTTTCCACCTGTTCCAAAAGAACGATCTTCATCAGTGCGTGACCTCCTTCGTACGACCCCACCCGTCGCGCGCTATGCGTCAGGGGATCTCGGAAGCGAATGCCGGCGAAAAACAACCCAGATATCAAACAGCCCAACCAACGTGACGAGGAGCAACAGCAGGGGTTGAAGCAGCAGTAACACCATGCCCACGAATCCTACGAACGGCGAGAGTCTCAACCGTCGGATCCAAAATACGGCGATCGCCAGACCTTGCAGGAAATAGACCGTCATCATGACAAGCAACCCATTGAACCCGATCTCTTTCGCGATCGGCAGGCCGCTCAGCAGCAGGGCTCCCGATCCGATGAACACCCATACCAGCCAGTCGGGAACTCTCCAGGTAAACCCCTGACTGAGCCCTCCGGATACGGTGCCGTCGACCGCTCCCCGCCTGGCCAGGAAGAAGTTGACAGAGGTGCTCAACAACGCCGCCGCCATGAAGAGCCCGGGTGACGTGGCGAGCAGAAACGTTCGCACCTCCTCGCCCGATCCGAACAGCGGCCCAACCTCATCGGGGGCAACGCCCATTTTAGCGTATAACTCCATCGCGTCCCGTACGGCAATGTCGAGACGATGTACCAGAAAATCGAGTATCGACCCCCCGGCGCCCCAGGCCAGGATACAAAGCCCGACCAGCGCGCCCGCAACAACAGTCAGACTTCCCACCGCAACCGAGACCTCCGGAGCCCATTGCCGGCGAATGGTCTCCGCCAACACCATCGCCGGTAGTCCGAATTGAATATAGAAAAACCAGGCATGTCCGGGACCCAGAAGGCCGGCAACACCGATCCCTACGGCGAAGACGCCGAGCAGGGCAACGACCCGGCCGGCTCTCAAGGACAGGAGAATAAGCGGCAGGGGGGTCAGCAGACTGAACACACTCCCGGCAATCGGGATCATCCCGCCGACCAGCGCAAGCATAAGAGACGCGACACAAAGGGCCGCGTCTCGCGCAACCGTCGTGGCCGATCCCTCTTTCATCGAACGTATATCGTCAACCCCACCGCAACGATCTGCCGACGTCTCTTGCTTAGAGCAGATCGGCGGCGAAGGGGAGCAATGCGATACTGCGAGCTCTCTTGATGGCTCCGCCCAATTGCCGCTGATGGCCGGCACAGTTGCCGGAAATCCGGCGCGGAATGATCTTCCCTCGATCCGTGATAAAGTTCCTGAGCCGCTTCGCGTCCTTGAAATCGACCGTCTCGACCTTATCGACACACCACTTGCACACCTTTGCCCGCCGAAAGCTCCGTCTCTTCTTCAGCATTCGTCCTCACCCCCCTGAGCGTCATCATCCTTCAAAATGGCACCTCCTCGTCGCCGGACCGAGGCGGCTCCTCCTCGGATACCCCGGCATCCTTTCGCCCGCCGACAAACTGCACCCGCTCTGCAACGACTTCATGTTTACTTCGCTTCTGACCATCCGGAGTTTCCCATGACCGTTGTTGAAGCCGACCTTCGACCAGCGCCTGACGTCCCTTGCTCAGAAACTCGGCGCAGGTCTGCGCCTGCTTATCCCACACGACAACAGTAATGTAACAGACCTCCTCTCGCCGTTCGCCACCTTTCGTCGTGAACGAACGGTTGACCGCCAGGTCAAAGTTACACACGGTCATACCGCCAGGCGTGTGGCGAAGCTCCGGGTCCCGAGTCAGGTTTCCCAGCAAAATGACTTTATTGAAGCTCACCATCTCCCGCCTCCCGGGTAGCTGTCACGACGCTGCCCCCCGGCGTGGCGTGCGACTTCACCTTAAAGCGTCCTTTCTTCGGCTCCTCAGCTCTGACGACTGTTCCCTTCAGGATGACCTCGGTAATCCGAAAATATCGCTCAAGATCGGCTACGATACCGCCCGCACCGGCCGCCTTAAGCAGAACGTATTGGCCTTCCCGCCGCTTTTTTACCTCGTAGGCCAGTCGCTTTTTTCCCCACTTCTGGACCTCCGACACCTGCCCATCTCTCTTGG
>Ga0233425_10006335_pt1 | contig 17679 bp, 14 predicted proteins | sample Watercolumn_Towu_2_FD_181712 | JGI IMG/M metagenome (GOLD analysis project Ga0233425, IMG submission 181712) | Freshwater microbial communities from Lake Towuti, South Sulawesi, Indonesia - Watercolumn_Towuti2014_140_MG | ecosystem: Environmental > Aquatic > Freshwater > Lake | place... | reverse complement strand
AAAAGGTGGGGCAACGGATCAAGGCCTTTGTTGTTCTCAAGAAAGACATCAAAGGGGTCACCGGATATGATTTGATTCGCTGGTGCCGAGAACGGCTGGTTTCCTATAAACTGCCCCAGTATATCGAATTCCGGGATATGCTCCCCAAATCAAAGGTCGGCAAACTCCTCCGGCGGGAGGTCCGTCAGGAAGAACAGAAACGGGCCGAAAAGGATGAAAAAAGTGAGGCGGTCTTGAAAGACAGCGGCCTCGGATAGACCCGGCGATGCCCAATTCCCCAAAATCCTCCTTCTCCTTTTTTAAAAATATCCTCTCTCCTTTTTTAAAGCTGTTTGAGATCGGTCAAGTTACTTTAAAAATTAAAATCAATCTGCTGATCGGAGCGGTCTTAACTATTTTTTCGACGACGGTGATGGTTTTCCAATGGTCTCCCCTGGAAACCTTGGAGCAAAAAAGCTATGATTGGCATTTAAAAATTCGAGGTCCTCAAAAACCCCCCTCCGAAATCGTCATCGCCGCTATTGATGAAAAAAGCGTGGAGAAGATAGGCCGATGGCCCTGGAGCCGGGTCCGTCTGGCCGAACTGATCCAATGGCTTAGCCAAGCCGGGGCCGAACTTATTGTCCTGGATATTATCTTGAGCGAAAAAGACCCTAATGACTCCCTCCTAGGAAAAGCCATCCAGGAAAGCGGAATTGTCCTTGCTCCCATCAATTTTGATTGTTCTCCTGGAGAAAAAATTCCTAGAGAAACCCAAATTCCGCTTGAGGCGGCCTTTCAGAAAATCAATCATCCGGAACGGTTCAACCGTTTCTCCCCTTTCCGGGCTCGAAAGGTGACCTTTCCGGTTCCGGAGGTCCTTCTGGAGGCCATGGCAATCGGTCACATCAATATGTTTGCCGATATGGATGGGACAGTGCGTTGGGAAGGCCTGGCCGTGGAATACGACGGCTATCTTTTTCCTTCTATTGATCTGCGGGCCGCGGCCATTTTTTTGGGCATACCCAGCGAAAAAATGATTATTGAGGCAACCGAACGGGTCCTTCTGGGCAACAAAAGGAGTATCCCCACCGATCCGTACGGACAAATGCTCATCCACTACTACGGCCCCAAAGAGACCTTTAAACATATCCCCATATCCGACATCCTGGAGGGGACGGTAAATCCGAAGTCTCTGCTGGGGAAAATCGTCCTGGTCGGGGCGACCAGCCCGGGCATCTCCGATCTGCGGGTCACCCCCTTCTCCGCCGACATGGCCGGAATCGAAAAACACGCCAATGTGATCGGTACTCTTCTGGAAAACAAATCACCCCGTCGGGCGGCCTTTTCTACCAACTTATTAATCCTCTTAAGCTCAGCCCTTTTTTCGATCCTTTTAATCATCCGTCTTAAGGCCTCTGGAGCGGCCATCACCGCGCTGGTGTCGGTTATCCTCATACTGTCCTCGGGTTTTTTCTCTTTGAACACTTGGAGGGTATGGATCAATACGATCTACCCGTCCCTCAATCTGGTGATGATTTTTTTTGCGGGCATGGCCTACAATTATGCAACCGAGGAACGGTATGCGCGGAGGATCCGGGCCATGTTTTCCAGTTATGTGACCGAGCGGGTCGTCAATGAGTTAATCAAGAATCCAAATCTGGCCCGGCTGGGAGGATCTCGCCGTGAAGTCACCATCCTCTTTTCCGATGTCCGGGGGTTTACGACCTTTTCTGAAAAAAATGCCCCGGAACAAGTTGTTTCTATCCTCAATGAATATTTAGAGGCCATGACCGAGGTTATCTTTCATTGGGAAGGAACGCTTGACAAATTCATCGGTGATGCCATCGTCGCCTTTTGGGGCGCACCGCTTCAGCAACCCGACCACGCCCCAAGGGCCGTCTGCTGCTCCCTGCACATGATTCAACGGTTAAAAGAACTGCAGCAAAAATGGGCCGCGGAAGGGAAGCCCGTTTTGGACTGCGGGATCGGAATCAACACCGGGGAAGTACTTGTCGGCAACATCGGAGCCGAAGGAAAAAAGATGGATTATACGGTCATAGGAGACCATGTCAACCTCTGCGCCCGTATCGAATCCCTGACCCGCAAATACGAATGCTCTATCCTCATCTCCGAATTCACTCTAAACCCCATCAAGGAAGCCATCACCGCCAGCAGCCTGGGGCATTTTTCAGCGGTCGGCAAGGGGCGGGTAATCGTCAAAGGCAAAAAACTGCCGGTCGGCATCTATGAAATAAAATCATTGGAAGAGAATCAGGCCTGTTTCCTGGAAGAATGCGCCGAGGATCAGATTACCCAGTTTTCTGAAAAATAAAAGGGGAAGGGGATTCCGATTCGGCCTATAGGTGCGGGGTTACTCTTTTAAAAACCCGGTGGTCCGGAAGGGCTTTGTTTCTTTCTCCAGGCATCGACGAAGGCTCTAACCAACTGGGGATCGAATTGCGTTCCGGCGCATTTCTCCAATTCCGAAATGGCCTCATCAAATTGGAGCCCTTTGCGGTAAGGCCGGTCCGTTGTCATCGCGTCGAAGGCATCGGCGATGCAGATAATGCGGGCCATCAAGGGGATTTTTCTCTCCATCAACCGGTCAGGATATCCCCGGCCGTCAAACCGCTCGTGATGGTTGCGTATCCCGGGAATGATCCCCTGAAGCATTTTGATGCGTTTCAGCTTATTGCTTCCGCAAACGGAATGAACTTCGATGGCCTTAAATTCCTTCGGAGTCAAGCGTCCCGGCTTGAGGAGCACTTGATCGCTTATGCCGACTTTTCCAATATCATGCAAAATCGCCGCTAATCTCAATTGATCCGATTCCATCTTATTAAGCTCCAATTGATCGGCGATCATCAGACAATAATCATGAACACGACGGGTATGTCCGCCGGCATAGGGGTCACGAATTTCAATAATATCGGCCAAGACTTCAATGGTCGAATAAAAAGTCTCTGTTAATTTCGAAAAAGGAAGTCTCCTTTTAACGTATAGTCAATCGGGGTGGAAACAATTCCGAGATTCCTCTCTCCAATTGGCTCGTCAAAAGATACTGCGGACAATAAGACCAGGGGTAATTTAATACAACCCCATTTTTTGTGACGGGGTTTTGACATAGGATTTCCCATCCGACTCCAACTTCTCATTAAATTCCTTCCAGAATTTGCTTTCCGGCTCCTGCCAGTCCGGACCGAATCGTTTATTAAAGAAATCCCCTAATTTTTCAAAGAGACGTCTCCAGCCGGGAAGAGATTCATAATGCAGCATATCTTCCAGGAAGGGAACCAATTCGCCTAATTTTTCTTTGGGCAGATAGGCTCGGGCCCCCATCTCAATCGATTTTTTGAGGGCTTCCGGTGATAAGGCATGGGCCGTCAGCATGGCCACCGGGAAATTCCGTCGAATAGCCAGATCTAAAAGGTCAAACCCTCGGACACCCATAATATCCAAGATCACCAGGTCATAAGTCCAGGAGATCATCAATTCTACGGCCTCTTCGTAGGTGGTCGCCTTTTCCAGTTTACAGTTCGGACAGGCCTCGGCAAGTTCTTCATCAATTAAGGCCAATACATCCGGTTCGTCATCCACAGCTAGTATTCGTTGGTTGGTAAGCATCTTTTCAGTCATACTCACTCCTTATTATTGATTGAGGTTAATATCTTTCCAGAACGTGCTATCCTTCTCCTGCCAATTCGGTCCGAAGCGTTTATTAAAAAAAGACCCTAATTTTTCAAACAACCGCTTCCACCCCGGCATGTTCTCATAACGGAGCACATCCTCCAAAAAAGGAACGATCTCCCCCAGCTTTTCTTTCGGGAGATAGGCCCGGGCACCCATCTCAATCGACCGTTTCAACGTTTCAGGCGACAGGGCATGGGCCGTCAGCATGGCCACCGGGAAATTCCGTCGAATAGCCAACTCCAGTAGATCAAAGCCTTGAACCCCCATAATATCCAAGACCACCAGATCATAGGTCCAGGAAATCATTAATTCAACCGCCTCATGGTATGAACCGGCTTTGTCCAGCGTGCACTGTGGACAGGCCTCGGCAATTTCTTCGGCAATGGTAGTCAAAACATCCGGCTCATCATCCACCGCTAAAATTCTCTTATTTGATAATAATGAATCAGACATCCCATCTCCTTCCCAATCTTCCCCGAAATCAAATTGGTCCCCTCTTGACTGGATAATAAAAATATTCCCTAGGGATCGAATCGATTTAAAGGAAGGTATCGCTGAAAAATGTTTTGAGTTTCGATCCGGAGATTAAAATTTCCGGAAGGCTTATGACCTATTTAATAATGATCCGATCGTGCTGTCCTTCGATATTTCCTTTAAAATCCCTCCAAAACCGGTCATCGGACTTCCTCCAGTTCGGTCCGAAACGATCATCAAAAAAGTCCCCCAGTTTACCAAACAGACGGCTCCATCCAGCCGGTGCTTCGTATTCAAGCATATCTTCTAAAAAGGGAACGACTTCTCCGAGCTTTTCTTTCGGCAAATAGGCCCGGGCCCCCCTCTCAATAGACTGTTTCAAGGCCTCCGGAGACAAAGCATGGGCCGTCAACATGGCCACGGGCAATTTGTTTTTGGTTGCCAAATCAAGGAGATCAAATCCCCGGACACCCATGATATCCAAAATAACAATGTCATACTTCCAGGCATTGATCATTTCCCTAGCAGTCTCAAAGTTACTGGCCTTATCGACTTGGCAGTCTGGGCAGGCTGCTAGAATTTCTTCCGTCAAAACATCTAAAACATCCGCTTCATCGTCTACAGCCAAGATTCTTTTTCCATTCAAGATTGATTCCGTCATCCGTGTCTCCTCTTTCTGAGCGATAAGGGGAGGTAAGCGGACCATAAAAGAACTCCCAACCCCCTCCCGGCTAATTAATGTTATTTCCCCTCCCATGGCCTCCACCAAGGCCTTCACTCCGCTTAACCCAAGACCTAATCCTGGAATGTGAGCTGTGTCCTGGTTAGTCAACCGGATAAATCGTTCAAAAATACTCTTTTGTTTATCTTGAGGGATACCCTGACCGTCATCTTCGGCAATAAGGAATAGATCCCGATCTCCCCGGATGGTAATCTGGAGTTTATGACGACGGTACTTCAGACCGTTACTGATCAAATTTCTAAGGATCTGTCTTACCTTTCGCGGATCGTGGACGAACGGTCGGTGTTTATAAGATCCTTCAATCTGATAAAAGATTCCCTGGCCGGCCAATTGCACCTTTATCTCCTCTAGCGACTTGGCAAAATGAATCTTTTCCAGATCCTTACGCGGCTCGGCTTCGAGGACTTCAATCATCGCCTCACCCAAAACCGTTTCCGGAGAAAAGAACTCCCGGCGAAAAAAATCGGCTTCCGAACGAAAAACTTCGATCATATCATGAAGCAATTGTTGAGTCTTTTGGGTATTTCGGGCAATCCGCTCCAGAACTCGCTGCTGACTTTCGGTTAACGGACCATACCGTTCCCCCTTATGGAGGAGATTTTGAACACTGGTGGCTACAACCGATAAAGGGCTACGCATATCGTGAATAAACAGATCAATCAATTCTTTTTTAATCTGTTTCCCAGGATTTTGTACCGCCGGTTCGGGCTCAGCCGCCTCTTTCCTGGTAAAAAAACGTCTCAAAAATGTATCCTTTTCTGAAAGAAAATAAAATTGGTAAAAATGCTTAATTTTAAATTATTTATGCTTTTCTGGAGAGTTTTGTCAAGAGAAAATATCGGATAACTTGTCGGGACTTTCTCGTGTTTCGTGACTGAAATCTTCCGGCCAGACCCCTTTCCTCTCAGACAATAAATCCATTCCGATTATCCACCTGTTGGTTGACCGCCACCCCCTGGATGTGAAGGCCGGAGAACCGATGGAAGCTTCCCCATTATAATAAAGGTGGACCTTAAAAAATATTTGACTTCCAATTTGAGCTTTGATATATTTCTATTTTTAAATCTGATATAATTTTTTAGCTTTAGAGTTTTTGACCGGTTTATGTTTAAGGTTTTTACCTTCCCTCCGGACTGAATAGATCGGGGGAGGGGGTCGCCGAAATGATGAAAATCACGGCTTCATATATTCCCAGTAGAAAGGGGTGTTTTCAAAGATGTCCATCAATGTGCTTGTCAAAGACAATAACATTGAGGCGGGCATAAAGCTGTTACGGAAAAAAATGCAGATGGATGGCCTGAAGAAAGAGCTTAAGCAACGAGAGTTCTACGAAAAGCCAAGCGTTAAGAAAAAACGAAAACAGCGGGAAGCTGCCCGCCGAAAACGAAAGGCCAATTTATATAATCGATAATCAGGTCAATGGCCCTTCAGGTTTTAACCAACTGTCATTTTTAGAGCCGCAACCTTTTTCCTTAACAAGATAGCGCAAGGGGTAATCGGCCATCGGCTCTAAAAACCTTCCTAACTAACCTGACCTCCTCGGCAATTAAATTGTTGAGCAAACCCGTTTCCATTAAGACTCCCGAACGATTCCAATGGCTGATTCCACCAGAGTTCGCCGGAACCGTTCGGGCAGACAGTTTGCTCAAAAGATGCCTGCCCACACTTTCCCAACGGTCCCGAAAAGAACTTTTCTTAAACAAAGGCGTCCGAATCAACGGACGACCGGTATCTAAGGGTTTTAAGGCTTCCCCGGGAGATAAGTTAGAAATCGAATGCCCGGGTCCCTTAGATCCTTTTCAAAATCCCGCCCAGGAAGCCAGACCTTTGATTGCTTATGAGGATCAAGCCTTATTGATTGTCGTCAAACCCGGGCTAATCCACACTCATCCTCTCAATCACTTTGAGAGAGGGACAATGGTCCAAACCCTGGCCGCCTATTGGCCCCGAATCCTCAAAGTGGGGAATAAACCCCTCGAACCAGGCCTGGTCCACCGCCTTGACCACGGGACCTCGGGGCTGTTAGCGGTCGCCCTGACTCCGCAAGCCTGGGTCCGGTTAAAAAAAGATCTGGCTGCCGGAAAGTGGCGCAAGACCTATCGAGCCTTGGTTTCAGGGGTCATTTCCGAGACTCTTACCCTTTCCCGGCCCCTGGCCCATGATCCTCAAGACGAGAGGAAAATGAAAGTCCTTCAGGGATCAGGAGACCCTCGTCGAGGCCGGGCCTATAAGGCAATCACCACCATTCGTCCCCTGACCCGATATCCCAAGGCCACACTGGTTGACATTGATCTGATTACCGGGGTTATGCATCAAATCCGGGTTCACCTCTCCGCCCAAGGCCATCCTCTGATCGGAGACGCTCTTTATGGATCACCATATGGCCAAGAACTGGGACTGCCGCCGGGGAGATTCTTTCTCCATGCCTCGGAGCTCTCCCTGCCCCATCCAATCACCAGGAAACCAATCACTTTGTTCGCAGAAATTCCCGAAGACCTTCAGAAGGTTTTAAACGCTTTCGTTTAATAACCCGGTCGTCTGGTCAGAAAATGACGGTACCTTACCGGAGAAAAAAATAGTCCCTGATTTCCTGATTAGATTTTGGCAGGAAGGTTTGAAGGAAGCGGTGTTTTAATCCCAAGATTCGAAGCAGGCTTTTCTTAAACATCTCTTCGGAGATCATCCCTTTTTTAATCACCCTTAAAAGCTCCTGGTAACCCCTTTCAATCTTTTCCGGGGAGTGGCAGAGTAATAAACAATCGTTTCCGGCCTTAAACGCCAAAAAGATGGCCTCTTCGAGTTCATAATGGCGGCTGACGGCCCCCATTTCCAGGTCGTCGGTCATTATCAGACCTTCATAGCCGAAAGTGTGCCGCAAGAGGCCATCAATAATCGCCTCGGAAAGGCTGGCCGGGTATTTGAGATCATAGGCTGGATACTTCACATGGGAAGCCATGATGGCCGCCGTCTTGGCCTGTACAGCCGCCTGAAAGGGGACCAATTCCATCTTGGCCAGTTCGTTTTTATCTTTCGGTTGGATGGGCAGATCCTGATGGGAATCCAGATCGGTATCGCCGATGCCGGGAAAATGTTTGGCGCAAGCCATGATTCCGGCCTGCTGAAATTCGGTGATACATATCCGGCCCAACCGGGAGACCAGGGCGGGATCGGACCCATAGGAACGGGAGGCCATCAACCCTTCCGCCCCGCGAAGATTAACATCCAGCACCGGCGTCAGATTCATATTGATCCCCACAAGCCTAAGCTCCTCAGCTTGGGTCTGGGCAAATTGGCGGATCCGGTCTTCCGGATTTTCAGCGGCCCCCATTTCCGCCTGAGCGGCGAACCGGGTAAAGGGCGGCATTAATCGCGCCACGGAACCACCTTCCTGATCCACGGAGATCATCAAAGGGAGAGAGGAGACCTCCATGGCCTTTTCCTGTAAAACCCGAGACAACTCGGCCAACTGCAAGGGGTCTTGAACATTGCGTTTAAAATAGATCACTCCCCCTACATGCAATTTTTTTAAAAAATAGGAAAGGTCGCTGGAGAATCGGGTGCCTTCAAAGCCGACCATAAAGACCTGTCCCACCAGCTCTTCCAGAGTGCGGTTACGGATTAAACGTTCCATTGTTCAACCTTGTTTATTTCTTCGGCTAACTCAAATTTTTGTAACATAAACCATATCACGATACAGGAAAGTGTCAACGTATTTAACAAAACCGAGTTCAGTCTAATTACCTTTATGGTCAATCCGGAAATCAACGTCAGAGAAGAAGAGTATCCAAGAAAGGACCACCTCATTTGGCTTTTAACCGCCATCTACGGGTGGAAAGGAGTTGAAACACGACCAATAATCATGGGTGGCTCAGGCGACTAATTGGCATTTCGACGTGATGATAGGTCTCCGCCTACCGTCTAACTATTGAACACAGGAAGATATTGGGGATTAAAAATAGGCTGGATGGTCTAACAGTCCGTCATCTGATAATGCCAAAGCACTGAAACCAAAATTCAATTAAAACCCCTTTAGCGGAGAGGAAGACAGCCTCCGAGCCCCGCGGCGGTCCCTTCCGGACAGGTCCGGCCAAGCCAAGGAGGGTGACCCGCAGGATTGGGGACCGGTCTTCCGGCTTGAAGCCGGACAAGCTCGGCCTGGGCTTTGCGGGCCCATTCGCTCGAAGTATCGCGTCGCAAATAGGATTTAAAAGCTTGAATGGCCTGGGCTCTTTGTCCTAATTGGGCCAGATACATTCCCAACCCAAAGTAAGCCCCGGACATATTGGAGTCCAATCTCAGGACACTGGAGAATTCTACGGCCGCTCGTCTGGCTTGGCCCGATGCCCCAAGGGCCACGCCGTTGGCATAACGCTGCCCTACTATTCTGGGGTCCATTCGTCGGGCCGTTGTCATTACCTGTTTGGCCTCCTTTTCCCGGCCTGCCAGAAGGTAAAGAGTGCCCAGATAGGAGGTCGCCCAGGCTGAATTAGGGAAAAGGCGAAGCTCTTCCTCCAGGAGTGTCCTAGCCCGACCCTGATCACCACCGGCCAACCACAACTCAGCAAGCCAGGCCCGCAGATAGGCCAGTGAAGAACGAACCTTAAGTACCGCCTCAAAGGTTCGGATAGCCTCCTGCAGGTTTCCCAATCCGTTAAGGGCCCGTCCCCGCCCGATCAAGGCCTCTATGGACGAGGGCTCCGTCCTGAGAACCTCCTCAAAGGTGGCCAAGGCCTCCTTGAATCGCCCCTGTTTGAGCAAGGCATAACCCGACTCCATTACAGTGGTGAGAACGGGGCCGCCTATCGAGGGAGGCCGGGATGGGGCGGTAACCGGGGGATAAACCGAACTCGGCAGGTGGCCGACTTGCCGTGTCGGGATCGTTTCGGGTGCCGAAAAGGTGAATGCCGGGAGGGCCGCGGCAAAATGCTGCGGTGACATCAAACCGCAGCCATTGATTTCGAGGGCCAACCATTCAGTGGTAATTTCCGCCAACCCAAGAGGTGCACTCACGTTTCCTTTAAAGGTACCAGTCCCCCGAAGTTGGGCCTGACAGTTGGCGTTGTCTATAAAAATCCCGGAGAGCTGAGCGGTTCCGGTTAAGGGGGCGTACGGCCCCCCTTGAAACTGTCCGGAGAGATCAATCCGTACACTGAAGCGACCCGGCGAAAAGCCGCCGTCCCTCCGCTGGGGTGGGCTCTCGGAGTTAGCGTAGACGCTGAGCTCCGCCCATCCATGAAGGTTTCCTCCGCCCAAATCCAACCGCAATTCACCTTTCATCGTTCGGCCGCCCTGACTGACTGCCAGTTTGGCCAGGATAGGCGTCTCACCCCAAGCCACGGCGGAGAAAAACAAAAGAAGCACGAACAAGCTTATGGTGATTCTCAAGAGAACTGGGGGTAGGCCCTCCTTTGATTTACAGCGCATAAAGCCCCCTACTCTCTATCGCCCGCATTGGCCGGAGGGGCAGAGGTACTGTTCCATCGGCCTGAAGGCGTAATAGGCTGGATCGAGGTTTCTCCAATCGACAAACTGGTTCTGAAGATTACTATCCGGTTTGAATCGTTCCCTCGGGTTTCGCGGATTGAGTACAAAAACGTTTTTTAGCTTGAGCGTCTTCGGATCAATGGAAACCCGGATGGGATAGATGGGTTGATTCCCCTGGCTCCCGGGGCCACAGGTCTTCGGAACCTGAACGAAATAGTTGGCCTCGGCCAGCGAAGGGCTCCCTTGGGCCGGGACATACCGATAATATCCCGTTGCCAGACTCTGGAATTGCTGATCGGCTACCAGCTTATTCATAAGGGTAATATATCGGGTATTGGCGCCGTCGACTCCGCCGGGACGTATCCCCATGGCCATTTCTCCGATGATATTCAGTTCCCCAGCATATTCAGGTCTCCCGCCGAGTACTTCCATAAGAGAGGCAAACCCCGTTGGAAACCCTCCATTCCGCTCGGTCAAATGCTTCCACATATGGTAGCCCTTCGACCCGACGGCAAAGAATGGATCGACTCCGGTTCCATTCCAGACCGCCCCCACTCGCTGAAAAAGACCGTTAACCTCTCGAACAAAGATCACGTTGTCGTCATTGAACTGCCTCCCCCAATTTTCGTTGATATAACGAAGCTCCTGAGAGGTAATTTTATCTCTATAGGTCTCACCGGCGATAACACCGGGCAAATCATCCATGGCGGTAAGGTCAAAGATGACTCGATTGCCTTTGCGCACCTCTTGATCCAGGATGATTTTGGACTTGGCCATAATTCCTGAGTCCCCTCCGTCGTAGGTATCCCATCTCTCAGGCGGGTCAGGATGATCATCAAGCAGTTTTCCCCTGCCGGCGGCGCTTTGGATCTTTCTTAGACGGTTGAAGCTGGGATCAGGCCCTTTAGCCCCGTAGATGAGATCGTTCGGCCGGATCGAAGCCAGAGAAAATTCTTCGATGCGCGAGGTCATGTGGCGGTAATTTCCCTCCTGATCGGTGAAACCGACCATCAGGGCCCGCTTCTTTTCCCAGGTGGCCCTAGGGTCCGCCTTGCCCAGGTGTTTGCCCATGACAACATACTCGACCTCCACTAGGTCGGCATTCATATGCGGGTGACGTACCCGTGTCTTCGGAGCCTGACCGGGATCCACCGCCCGCGGGACTTCCCGGTAGCCTTTGCCGGCGAAGGCCGGGTCGTTTCGTATCTCCGGTGGAGGTTGGCCTTCGTCAATCCCGGCCCCTGGGGCCGCCTGAAAGGGTTTCTTTAAATCATGGGTAAGCTTTGCACTCAGGGCCAGGTTGGCCGAGGCTGCCAGGGCAGCGACCTGCTCGGCCCAATCGACTCTGGCTAAAGTACCCAACAAGTCCCCGGTCCGCTCATATTCGGCATAGGTCTCTCCCCAGATATTCGCCTCCGAGTAGGCGGTCAGGGCAGCAACCATGGAGGGCCCTAAGTAAGGCACATAGGCCAAGGCCGTAAGTAAAACAGGGGCTGTCCGTTTGATATCCACTTCACCGGGCTTCAGGCCCGGCGAAGGTTTTTCATTGTAGGCATGCCAGGCGGCCAGGGCCGCGGCAGTGTACCATTTGGGTAGGCTCAATATCTGAACGGTCGAGGTGACGCCGAAATCCCAGACATCGGTCTCCAGCCATCGTCTGAACCAGCCGGGTTTTTTCCCTATCAATTGCGGGGGCGTGGGAATCTGAACATGAATCGGCCCGAACAGGGACCAAGTCGGTTTTTTCGAATCGATCCCCCATTCTCCCTTGGCCCGCCGCTCCAGCCAATCGGCCCAGTGGCCGAAAATCTTGGTCCGTTGGGCCTGAGAGAAATTCAGGGTGATTACCTGGTTGATAGAGGCTTGCTCCAGGCCATGGGCCACATCCCAGACGAAGCGGCCCTGGTCGGCTGCATCTTTGAACGAAAACCGCGGGGTCGGCGGAAGAGGAAGACCTGACTTGATTCTGATGGCTATCAGGGCGTCTGAAGGAGGGGCAGAGGCCTTCTCTATCCCCATCTGAAGGAGGGTGGCGAGGAAGTCTAGAAATTCATCAATGATCTTTTCGCTGATCGGCGGCGGGAGACTACACTGATCCAGCACCCATTGGAAGGGAGCGTGGCTCCTTGTCGGCTCTCCAAGGCAGCGGCCGGCCCACCCGATCCGAACGCCTTGGGGAGCCGGGGCATTGCGGATCAGGTGATAATTACCGTCAAATTTAAATTTAGCTTCCCAGTCGCGGGTCCCTGTATACCGGCCGGTTACCCTTGGGGTTCCCGAGATGATATCGTTGCAATAGGCTTGTCGGGCCTGTTCCGGCGTAGTCCAGGAACCGAGTTTTTCAATCGGTTTAAATGTGGCCACCTGGCCGGCGGTCTTTGTACAATCGGTTCCCCATCCGGTCATCTTGCAGACCGGCCTGGCCTCCAACTCCGACCGCTCCCCGACCATGACCTCGTTCCCGACCTGGAAGACGGCGTAGGTCTTGGCCAACCCCTGATGGACAGGGGCCAGCAAAAACAGCAGTAACGCCGAAGAGAAGATTCCGATCCGGTTGAGATGAATCCGGTTCCGAGCAAGATATGTGTTTTTCATGGGAAGTGCTTACTGGCCCTATCGCCTTGAACAGTTCGGGGCATTCTGAATATTGTAGTACTGATTATCATAAGTTAACCTGGCCTGCCTATCTCGACCTCCGGTCAAAGGGACCACCCTGGGGCTCGGATTTTCCTTGTCGTTGGAATAGATCATCAAGCGATCGCAGAAATATCTCTTGGCCTCTTCGAGGGTATTGAACAGATCACTTATTCGATTGAGTTGGACAACCTGGCCGACCTTCTTTGCGCAATCGGTTCCCCAGCCTTTCATGTCGCAAACCCGGATCTGCTCGAGGGCTCTGGATTGACCGACAAGAACGTCTTTACCGGCCAGAAATACGGCATACTCCAAGCCTTTGTATTCACCGGGGCCGCGTATGCCCTCCTCCTTCACCTTTTTTATTTCCTCTCCTACCTCCTTCTGGTAAATGGGAAGCTTACTTTGGATTTCGCGTATCTTGGGTACGGCCTTTTTGAAATAGGGGCCGGAGGTATACTGGGTGATGTTATAGATGTGCGCTATAACCCAACCGCCAGCCTCTCCTGGAGCCATCTCCTTGGTTTTTCCGAAGGTCGGCATCTGATAGAGCGTACTCCGGATAAACTGTTGGTAGTTGCTGATTTCCTCCACCCGATCCCCGGCGTTACTATCCCCTTTATCCTGGCGCTGGGCATAAACCTGCTGATAGGATACCAGAAGGGCATACGTTTTGAGAAGGCTCTGTCGGTATCCAACAAATTTATCGATGATCTTCCTCATTCCGGGGGTCAGATGCTCGATCTGGCTCGGATCAAGGGTGCCGGTAGGACTGCCCTGTCCAAGTTCATTTAAGAGCGTTTGATCAATCGTCGCTCCTCCCAAGGCTCCGCTGTACGTTGCCCCTTGGACCCAGGAAGGCCAGACATTCATCGTCCCCAGAAACATTAAACATAAAAAGCCCCCCAGTCTCCAAACCGCTTTTATGTCCTGAGAATTTCTTAATCTCCCTCCTAGTTTGGTCTTCATCGGCTGCCTCCTTCTTTCAATCCGGTCCGCAAAGGCCGGGAGTCCTTGTAGGGTATGTGAAAACGGTGTCCTTCCCCTGCTTCCGGATGGTCGAAAAATCCCAACCTATCGGTGGACGAGCCTGATCTGGAAGGTAATGCGGCCTCCGTCGCCGCCGGCCGTCTGGAGAGGAGTCACGGCATAGGTCGCCGGTCGGGCGCTCATCCTATCGACTTCCATGACCAGATCCTTAGCTCCAGAGGCAACCGCTTGGGCGGCAGCCTGGGCGAGGGCATCGGCCGCCCCAGCGGGATCAACCGTCCCCAATCTTGGATCCCTGGTTTGAACCGGTGGAACAGAAGTCGTCCCACCCAGACCCGGCTCTGACAACCCGCCCGGCATCGGAGGTTGGACAACTCCCTCTCCGGAGGCAGGGACGGAAATCCCTGAAGGCAAGCTAGGTGTTTGTCCCCTAAAGGCCGGCGTAAGCATAACGACCAGCACCTCTTCGCCGGGGTTATTGTCAAAACGTAAATATCCTTTAGGGGCCTCATAGTCGGTAAAGGCCCTGACGAAATTATTTCCCTCTCCCAGGGCTGGATTGGGAAAAATCACTTGACTGCGTCCGGTCGTCCCGAGATTGACGAGGGTGAGGTATCCGTCTCGATTACTCATCAGGTGCAGCTTGAATCGATCACCGGAACGGAAGACATAATCAGAAGTAACCCTCCTCCTCAGATTATTCGCATCCACCAGTTCCACCCAATAGGTCAGTCCCATCGTTTCCGTGCCTTCGTAAAAAAGGGCCTTGGCACCGACCTGTCCCAGTGTCAGACCGGCCGTCAAACCAATTAGCCCGATTACCGTGATGAGCATCACCATTTTTTTGGACATTTTTATTTCCTCCTATGAACCGGCTAGTGACGATTAACAGGATGCCGGGTGAAGGCCTTGTGGTTTTCCAGAATGTTCGAATAATCAGGGGGGGCCTTGCATTGGCCGGGTCGGGATCGACCTCCAATGCTTCGGTGTGATAAAACTTTTCTTTTTTATCGGTAAAGTATAAAATTGGAAAAATCCTTAGTCAAGAAAAAAAACAGGGTTAAGTTGACAAACCCTTTTACCTGACTGGTTTGGACTGGAGACAAAAGATGTCCAATGAATTAAGCGTTCTAGTTTTGGAAGACAATCCCTCGGATGCCGAACTGGAAATCGCCGCCCTGGAGGACGCCGGTTATCCCTGCCGCTGGGATCGTGTGGACAACCGAAGGGATTTTCTGACGCAACTGAAGGCAAAACACTTCGACCTGATTTTGGCTGACTTTAGGTTACCGTCCTTTGACGGCATGACCGCTTTAAAGTTGGTCCGGGAACGTTACATAGATGCCCCCTTTATCTTCATCTCGGGGATAATGGGTGAAGAAATGGCCATTGAGGCCCTCAAGGCCGGGGCCACCGATTATGTTTCAAAGGGAAGGCTTTCCCGTCTAGTCCCGGTCGTTCAAAGGGCCCTCCGGGAAAAGGAAGAAAAAAGACAAAGAGAACAGGCCGAACAGGCCCTCCGGGAGAGTGAAAAACGCTACCGCACCCTCTTCGAAATGGCCGGAGACGCCATTTTCATTCTGGCTGCCGAGGGCCAGGGGGCCGGGACCATTTTATCGGCCAATCAGGCCGCCGCCGACTTGTACGGTTATACGGTTTCCGAACTCCTGACCATGAATATCGGGGATTTAGATCCCCCGGAGACGGCCAAGGGGATTTTCGACCGGATGCCCTGGTTAGTGGAAGGGGAATGGATTATCGAGGAGATCACCCATCGGAAAAAAGACGGGGCCCTCTTTCCTGTGGAAATCAGTGCCGGCCGTTTAGACTTTGGAACGGCCAGGGTCGTCTTCGCCTTTTATCGGGATATTACCGAACGGAAAAAATCCGAGCAGGCCCTTTTGGAAAGTGAAGAGCGCTATCGAGCCGTCGTCGAAGGGTTGCCGATCCTGATCTTTCGTTTCCGCCCCGACGGTACCCTGACCTTCATGAACAGGGCCTACAGCACCTTCCTGGAGAAAGATCATCAGACTGCCACGGGGCGGAACATTTTTGAGTTATTGCCCGAAGCCGAGCAGAAAAGGATCCGCATCCATCTTTTTTCTCTGGACCCCCACAAACCGGATAAAAGTTACGAACAGGAAATCATTGCTCCCAATGGAGAGACGCTCTGGTTTGAATGGAACGACCGGGCCCTATTTGACCTTCAAGGCCAGGTCATCGAATATCAATCCATCGGCCGCAATATTACGGAGGGAAAAAAAGCGCTCCAGGATCGGGAAAGAATGGAGAAACTCCTGCAGGAAGCCCAGAAACTTGAGGCCATCGGCACCCTGGCCGGCGGAATCGCCCATGACTTTAACAACATCCTTAGCGCCATCATCGGCTATGCCGGATTGATGCAACTGGCCGAGATCCCCCAGGACAGTCCTTTAGGACCCTATCTTGACGGGATCCTCCGGGCCGGTGACCGGGCCAAAGACCTGGTCAGCCAGATCCTCACCTTCAGCCAGGATAATGAAAAAGAAAAACGCCCGGTTCAACTCAGCTTCATCATCAAGGAGGTGGTTAAATTCCTCAGGGCCTCTCTGCCCTCGACCATCAAAATTCACCAGGATCTGAACAAAGAAACCAGCACCATCCTGGCCAATTCCACCCAGATGCACCAGGTCTTAATGAATCTCTGCACCAATGCCGCTCAGGCCATGCGCGACCAAGGCGGTTCGTTGGATGTGGTCTTGACCGAGGTCAATTTGGATGCCCAAGACGCCGCTCTTCATCCGGAATTGAAGACCGGTCCTTATGTCAAACTGACCGTCAGGGATACGGGGCACGGGATGAGTCCTGAGATTCTCGGGCGTATTTTTGAACCCTATTTTACCACCAAGGCCAAAGGAGAAGGTACAGGTCTCGGCCTGGCGGTGACTCACGGCATCGTCAAGAATCACGATGGGGCCATCTATGCTCGAAGCGAATTAGGTAAGGGAAGTACTTTTGAAGTCTATTTTCCAGTCTATGAACCGGGAGGGTTTGAAATCCGTCCGGTCAGCGTCGAACCCCTTCCTCAGGGAACGGAACATGTTCTTTTTGTGGATGACGAACTCCCGCTTCTGGAAATCGGGAAAAAAATCCTGAAACGACTCGGCTACGAGGTCGATGTCCGGACCAGCAGTTTGGAGGCCCTGGAGGCCTTTCGGACCCGACCGCAGGACTATGACCTGGTGATCACCGACCTGACCATGCCGAACATGACCGGAGACCGCTTAGCCAGGGAAATCCTGGCCATCCGAGCGGATATGCCCATTATTCTCTGCACCGGTTTCAGCCAGGTGATCTCCCCGGATCAGGCCAAGGCCATGGGTATCCGGGAAATGGTCATGAAACCCCTGACCGTGCGCAATCTGGCTGAAACGGTGCGCCGGGTCCTTGATCGAAAAGGATGAAGACCCTGAATTCGAACGAAGCCTTCTGAACCGTCTTCTTTTTAATCCGTCATGCCACGCCAGTGGCGTGACACCACCAAAGATGAAAATAGAGTGGGATCAACGAGCTACTTCGAACTCTATTTTCGAACTAATTCCCATGCCCCTTTGGGGCGCCACGAAGCATGAAAATAATCTTTGGAACCGCCCGTCAGCCTGCGGCTGACTAGATATCGCTGTTCGCTCAAGGATATCGCCCGC
>Ga0233425_10006333_pt1 | contig 17680 bp, 11 predicted proteins | sample Watercolumn_Towu_2_FD_181712 | JGI IMG/M metagenome (GOLD analysis project Ga0233425, IMG submission 181712) | Freshwater microbial communities from Lake Towuti, South Sulawesi, Indonesia - Watercolumn_Towuti2014_140_MG | ecosystem: Environmental > Aquatic > Freshwater > Lake | place... | reverse complement strand
GGCGGAGCTGGCCCACAGGCCCAGACCGGACGGCAGGCGGTGGTTGAAACCGAGCTCCAGCCCCGTGGTCCGCGCATGGCCGACGTTGCGCGGCCGCGACATCATCACCTCGGCGGTCACCGCCGCGCCGGCCCGGGTCTCGAACACCAGGGCCTCGGGCGCCTCGACCGTCAGGATGAAGTCGTCGATCGACTTGTGAAACGCCGCCACGCTGAGGGCCCCGCGGGGAAAGCTCCACTCCCACGACAGGTCATAGTTGGTCGACCGATAGGGCCGGAGCGTCGGATTGCCCCCCACGCCGGTGAAGATGGTGCCGGGGGCGGGATCGTCGATCTCCGCCTGGCCGCGATCGAAGATGGCCCGCACCAGGGTGCTGGCCGGCACGGTGGCGGACCTCAGGTCGGCCAGCGACGGGCGGGTGATCGTGCGCGAGACCGCCAGCCGCAGCAGCCGGTCCTCGTCCAGCTCGATGGCCAGGTTGGCGCTGGGCAGCCAGACCCGGTGCGAACCGGCGTGTCCGGCCGGCCGGACCTCGAGGACGCCGTCGGCGTCGACGCCGAGGATGGAGCCCTCCACCGCCGTCCGGACGTCGACCAGCCGCACGCCGAGATTTCCGAAGGTCGGCCGGCCGCCGAGCTCTCCGGCCACGTCGAGGCGGACATAGGCCGCCGCGATCCGTTCGCCGACGCGATAGGAGTTCTGAAGGTCCGCTCCGGTCGGGGCCAGATCCCGGGGGCGGGGCGACACTCCGTCGAACTCGCCGGGAATGACGAAGGCGGCCTCGAACCAGTCTGATCCGGCGGTGATCCAGGGGCCGGGCCGGACCGTCAGCAGCCGTTCGAACACGGCGTCGGGCGTGGCGGCGGCATAGGCGCCGGCGGCGGGATCGAAGCCGGGCCGCAGCGCCGCTTCCCGGTCGCGCCGCTGGTAGTCCCGGTTGCGGTCGCTGATCTGGAACCCGACCTGCACCGCCGACAGACCGCCGGGCCCCCGGCCCTGAAGCGGTCGCCGGGCGTCGAGCCTCGCCGTCACGTCGTCGTCCCGGGACTCCACCGCCCGGACGTGGAGGCGCGGCGGTCCGAGAAGGGCCGGGTCCAGCAGGTCGAAACCGGTCGACAGGCGGGCCGCCCGCCGGCGGGTTGCGGCGTCGCCCAGGTCGAAGGCCCAGGCGACGTCGGATGCGGACGTGGCGGATATGCGCTGCAGCGGCGTGTCGAGCACGGAGCGGGCCAGCGAGCCGCTGAGCCGCGGCGTGATCCGCCAGTTCCCCCGGCGCCAGACGGCGCCGACGGACGCCGCCAGGTTCAGGTGGGACTGGTCCGAGAACTCGGTGTTGTTGTCGATCTCGCCGTCCGCGACCGCTCCGGCCACGACCACCCCGTCCCGCACCCGGGCCGAGGCGCCCGGCGCCTGCAGCCGCTCGCCGAGGCCAAACACCAGCCGGTCCTCGCGGATCGCGTTGTCGAAGGTCGAGGCCAGGGCGTCGACATCCAGCGACAGGGTCGGAGACAGGCGCCAGTCGGCGCCGAGGAAGGCGCTGCGCCGGCGACGATCCTCGCGCTCCACCGTGGTGCGCACGTCGTTCGGCGCGGCCACCGTGACGCCCTCGAGCGCCAGATCCCGGTAGCGCTGGATCTGGAAGCGGTCGTAGAGCACCGACCGCTCCTCCTGCGCCACCCCCGCGACCACGCCGCGGTCGCCGTCCGCGGAGACCAGCCGTCCCGCGACCGAAACGTCCGGCCCGAGCCGTCCCGTGCGCCGTTCGATACCGGCGCCGGCGCGCACGGTCAGGAACGGCTCGCCGTCGAGCCCGCCGACGGTCTCGATGTCGATATTGGCGCCGATGCCGCCGTCGATCAGGTCGGGCGTCGCGGACTTGGTCAGGCGGGCCCCGGCCAGAAGATCGGCGGACAGGGCGCGGAAGCGGAACTGACGGCCGCTCTGGGTCGAGTTGCGGATGTTCTCGTTGAAGGCCACGGGCGCGCCGTTCAGCGTGACCGACTGGAACAGGGGCCCCAGACCCCGGACGCTGACGAACTGTCCCTCGCCCACCTCGCGCTCGATGGCGACGCCGGGGACGCGCTGCAGGGCCTCGGCGAGATTGGCGGCGGGCGCCTCGCCGATCCGGGCCGCTGAAACCCCGTCCGAGATGACGTCGGCCTCCCGCTTGCGGCGCACGGCTTCGTCGATCTGTTCGGAGAACCGGCCCAGCACCAACACCGGCTCCAGCTCGGTCGGCTCGGCCTCCGGCGGGGCCGGCGGAGGCGCAGGCGGGGGCGCGGGCCGCACCTCCGCCCAGACCCGCACCCCGCGCGGGCCGACGAAGCGGTAGCGCAGGTCCGATCCCTGCAGCATGCGCCGCACCGCCGTCCGCCACGACATCCGTCCGCGCACGGCGCGCGTGCGCAGCCCGGGGCGCGGCCCCAGGAACACCAGTTCGCAGTCGGCGGCGAGGCACAGCTCGACCAGGGCCGCGGAGGCGTCTTGGGCCGGGATGTCGAGGTTGCGCAGGTCGGCGTCCTGGGCCGCAGCCGGCGAGGCCGCCAACGCCAGGCCGAACGCCGCCGCCACGCCGACCGGCAGCGATGGTGCAAGCGGTTTCACGCGGCGATACCCAGTCGAGACGGCGGCGGGAGCAGCCCGATCCCTTAGCGTCGTGGCGTGACAGCTCTGCGATAGCGCCTATTCGGCGCGGATCAGGGTCCGTCCGTCCGTCGTGGTCTCGACCGATATCGGCAGCAGCCGGTCCATCCGCTCGACCAGGGTTCCCTGCCCGGTCAGCGGCAGGACCGCGGTCACCCGGGTGCGGGCCAGCCGGGCGTCGGCGACCACCAGGGGGCGGTCGGCGTAGCGGCCGGCGGCGGCGACCACCTCGGACAGGGGGGCGTCGCGGAACACCAGCCGCCGCTTGCGCCACGCGGTCGGGGTCTCGACGTCGACCTGTTCCGGCCGGCCGGGGCCGTCGGCGGTCAGCCGCAGCCTCTGGCCGGGGAGCAGGCGAACCGCGCCGGCCAGGGCGTCGGGATCGCCGGCGTCCCTGGCGCTGACGGACACCCGGCCCTCCAGCAGGAACACCTCGCCGCCCGTGTCGGTGAGCGCGGTGACGAAGCGGGTGCCGGTCACGATCACCCGCTGGTCCGCCAGGGCGACCTGGAAGGGGACGGCCGCGTCATGCGCCACCTCGAAATAGGCCGCGCCGCGTTCCAGCCCGACGCGCCGGACGTCGTCCGACAGGTCGACCCGGATCGCCGAGTCGGCGTCCAGCGTCACCCTCGACCCGTCCGCGAGCACCACGTCGCGAATCTGCGTCGGCGAGCTCCGGTAGAGCTCGCCGGGGGACCGCAACATCGGCCACGCCAGGGTCACGGCGACGGCGAGGGCGGCGGCCGCCAGCCCCCCGGCCGCCAGCGCCCGGCTCCGCGGCCGGGCGAGCCCGGCGCCGGTCCGGGCGGGCCGCTGGCCGAGCCGGGCCAGGTCGGCCGCGAACATCGCCCGCAGCGGCTCGAGCGCGAGGCTGTCCGCCCTGGCCGCCTCGTACCGGGCGAGGTGATCAGGATCCGCCTCCAGCCACGCCAGGAACCCGTCCTGGTCGCGCGCGTCGACATCCGGCCGGCTCATGCGCGCCAGCCAGTCCTCGGCCGTCCGGGGCCGTCGGTCGAACAGGGCCGTCAGGCGGTCGATCATGAGCGGGCGGGTCTCCTCACCGAAGGCGCACCCGGACGGTCGCCGCGATTCCCTTCACAAGTCACAACGATCCAGCCGGCCGACACCTCAGCCCTCCCGGGATTTTTTCAGTTGGCGGAGCGCTTCCGCGACGTACTTCTCGACCATGCTGACCGAGACCCCCAGCCGCGCCGCGATCTGGCGATAGGTCAGGGCCTCGAAACGGTGCAGCAGGAAGGCGTCGCGGCAGCGCGGGGGCAGGGCGCGGATCACCGCAGCGGCGGCGGCGAGGTTCTGGCGCTGGATGAGGCGATCATCGGCGGGGCTGGCCTCGCTGGCGATGGCGCGGGGCCCGGCGTCGAGCGCATGCACGTCGTCGTCCGACCGCCGCCGGGTTTCGCGGCTTTCGGCCTTCCAGCGGTCGTGCTGCAGGTTGCGGGCGATGACGAACAGCAGCGGCCGGGCGTCGGGCGACTCCAGCCGGTGGCCGGCGCGGTGAAACCTCAGGAAGGCGTCCTGCACCACGTCCTCCACATCGGCGGCCGCGCCGCCCTTGCGGGTCAGCCAGACGATCAGCTCGCGGCGCAGGTCGGCGACGACGGCTTCAGGCGACATGAGGCCCTTTCCGGCGCGACGGGCAGGCGAAGACGCCCCCTCGCGAGGAGGGGGCGTCCGGGCAGGGCGGCCGTGCGGGGCTCAGAAGCTCGCCCGCAGGCCGAAGGTCACGCGCCGTCCCGACAGCTCGTACATGGTCGGGAAGGAGGGATCCATCGTGTAGCCGGTGGTCGCCTCGTCGGTGACGTTGATGCCTTCCAGGGTCAGCTGGATCGCATCGTTGACGTTGTAGCTGACCGAGACGTCGGTCTGGCCGTAGCCGTCGCGCCAGATCGGGTACATCTCGTAGCCGATGCCTTCGACGTACTTGTCCTTGAAGTTGTAGGACGCGCGCGCCTGGAAGCGGTCGTTCTCGTAGAACAGGGTGACGTTGTAGGTGGACTCGGCCAGGCCGACCGGCGGGGTCGGGACGTCGAGGTCGGACTCCCCGGTCAGCGAGCTGTCGAGGATCGTGTAGTTGGCGTTGATCCCGAAGCCCTCCAGCGGGGCGTAGATCAGGTCCAGCGGCACGATGGCCACCAGCTCGAGGCCGCTGACCTCGTACGAGCCCTCGGCGTTGACCGGCTGGTAGACGTCGAAGTCGTAGACGCCGTCGATGGTGCCGTTGGCGTTGTACTTGGTCACGTTCGGCACGGTGCCGGTGAGCTCGCTGCGGACGACGCCCTCGATCTCCTTCCAGAAGTACGAGACCGCCAGCAGGCCGCCGCCGCCCAGGTACCGCTCCAGGCCGAGCTCCCACTGCCTGGCGTAGGTCGGCTCGAGGTTCGGATTGCCGTCGGTGAAGCGGAAGGAGTTCCAGTTGGCGGTCCGCTTGTAGGCCAGGTCCGTCAGGGCCGGCCGCATCAGGGTCTCCGAAGCCGCGCCCCGGAAGACCAGGCTGTCGGTCAGATCGGCGGTGAAGTTCAGGCTGGGCAGGATCTTGTCGTAGCCGCCGTCGCTGGACACCGGCGCCGGCGTGTAGCCGGTGGAGCCGTTCGGGTTCTGGATCTGATGGTAGCCCGAGGAGGTGATCGAGGTGTCGACCCAGCGGGCGCCGCCGTTGACCGCGACCGGGACGGGGCCGACGTCGAAGTTCAGATCCGCCATCGCGTAGAGGCTGAGCACCTCCTCGGAGACCTCATAGTACTGGCCGGGGTCGAAGGGGGTGAAGAAGCCATCGTAGCGGAAGGTCCGGCGCGCGTACTCGTTGGAGACCTGGCTCCAGGTCAGGTCGCGGGCGCTGTAGGCGCCGCCGGGCACCAGATCGCCGATCGGGGTCAGTTCGCTGTCGGCCAGCGTGCGCGTGTTGACCCAGATGGTGCTGCCGTTCGAAGGCCCCTGGATCTTCTTCTCGCCGTACTGGCGCTCCTTCGACCGGTCGGTATAGCGGGCGCCGATCTGGATGCTGGTCAGGGCCGGGAAGGCCTCCAGGTCGAAGTCGCGGGTGAAGTCGACCTGGGCCGCATACTTGTCGTCGGTGATGCTTTCGAAGGTGGTCTCGTACGCCTCGAACAGGTAGCGCGAGGGCGCATTGTACATGTCGATCGTCGCCGGGTTGGCGCTGGGGATCGTCTCGCCGCCGGTTTCGGTCCAGCGGGTCCGCGACGGCGCATAGGCGACGTGCTTGAGGTTGGCGTAGTCCAGCGTCTTCTCGGCGCCCGAGTAGCCGGCGAGGGCGTGCAGGGCCCAGTCGTCGCCGCGCCAGTCCATCTCGGCGCCGAACTGGGCGTACTCGGTCTCGTTGATCCGCTCCTTGCTCAGGAACTCGTGCTGGGTGGCGGTGTAGGAGACGTCGCGCAGCACGACCATGCCGTAGTCGGCCAGGGTGGTGTCGTCGTATTCGTGGATGGTCTCGAAGGTGCTGCGGCTCGAGGCGGAATAGGCCGCGGCGTCGTATTCGTCCTCGGTCGCGTCATAGCCGCCGAGCATGGCGTCGAACGCCAGGTTGAAGGTCGAGGACGGGCGGTACTGCAGCGACAGGGTGCCGCCCCACTGGTCCTGGGTGTTCAGATAGGCGCGGTCGCCGACCTTGTCCTGGAAGATGACGCGGCTGGTCTGGTCGCGATCCATGCGGTCGGTGATGATCACGCCGGCGTCGCGCGCCAGAACGGCCTGCGCCTGGGTCCCGCGCCCGCTGCCCGCCTCGAGGAAGCGGAAGGCCGGCCGGAAGTTGATGCCCGAGTTGGAATCCGTCCGGTTGGTCCGGCGCGCGGTCGAGAACGACCCCAGCAGACCCCAGTCGCCCCAGGTGTTGCTGGCGAGGAAGGAGACCTTGGGATCGATCTCCTCGGAGATCGAATTGTAGGCGCCTTCGACCGAGGCGACCAGTTCATGGCCGCGGTAGTCGAACGGACGCGCGGTCGAGATGTTGACGGCGCCGGCGATGCCGCCTTCCTCGTCGGAAGCGCGCGGCGACTTCTGCACCGTGACCTGCTGGATGATCTCCGAGGCGAAGATGTCGAGCTCGACCTCACGCCCGCCGCTGCCCGAGGCGGTCGCCAGGTCGTTGATGGTGACGAAGGTGAACTCGCTCGGCAGGCCGCGCACGCTGACGCGGCCGCCCAGGCCGCGGTTGCGCTCGATGGTCACGCCGGGGATGCGCTGCAGCGCCTCGGCCAGGTTCTGCTCGGGGAAGTTGGCGACGTCGGTGGCGACGATGGAGTCCGAGAAGCCGACGTTGTCGCGTTTGATGTCCACGGCGCGCTCGAGGCTGCGTTGATAGCTGCCGGTGACGATGATCTCGTCCAGCTGGTCCGCCGGCTCTTCCGCGCCCGGGGCCTCCTGGGCCGAGGCGGCGCCGGCGCCGAGGGCGGCGAGGGCGCAGCCGCCCATCAGCCACGACAGGTTGGCTCGCCGGCCGGAGCCGCGTCCGTTGCTCGATCTGGTCATTGGAATCCCCGCTGGGTCGATGTTGACGTCGGCGGCCGCCGGCGAGGGTCGCCGGCCTTCGCCCCCGCAGGCATCAACGACGGTCATCGGCCGCCCCTCAGCGTGTGACAGCGGAATTCATCCAATCTTCACCGTGGCGTCGCGTTCGCCGCCGCGGCGCGGCGCGCCTGCGCCGCCCGCATCTCCGCCCGCGCCATTTCCATGTCGCGCCGGAAGGTCTCCGAGGCCTGCTCGGCCCCGTAGATCACCGCCCCGGACAGGATCCCGGCCTCGGCGGCGCTGTAGCTGTGCGAGCCGCAGATGTAGCGGCTCTCGGCGAACTCCCGCCCCCGGGCGTACAGGGCGTCGGCCCGCCAGGGCGCCAGCTCGGCGAGGATCATGGCCACGTGCATGCCGTGCGCGGCGTGGCCTGACGGATAGTCCGGATTGCCGGCCAGATGGTCCGACTTCGGCTCGCAGATCGGCAGATCGGCGCCGAGATACGGCCGCCGGGTCGCCCAGCGGGTCTTGGCCTCGCCGACCACCGCGCGGTCGTTCCCCGCCCGGTTGAGCAGGGCCGTCAGGAGCGGGGCCTCCTCCTCGGTGAGCCGCATGCCGAGGGCCTCGGCGAAGTGATCGTACATGTGACCCCGGACGTCGTGGGCGGCCAGGTCCCAGCGCGGCGAGCCCTCCAGCGCCCGGGTCTCGCGGAACAGGTCGGCGTTGGCGCGGTCGCGCGGCGAGCCGGGCTCGGGCGGGGGCGCCAGCACCACGGTCAGGTCCGGCCGGTCCGCCGGGGCGAGGTAGCCCCGCACCGGCGCGCCCTCGACCCCCTCGATCGCGAGGTCATCGCAGCGCGCCGCGCCGCGCACCGGATTGCACGCCGCCGCCGCCCCGCCGGTCAGCCGCGTCTGGTAGGCCGGGAAGCGCGGGTCGGCCCACAGATAGTCTGTCGAGACGTACTGGGCCCCGCTGGCGAAGGCGGCGCTGCGCCGGGTCGTCTCGCCGCTGCGCGCCTCGCGGGTGTCCGCGTCGGCGCGGGTGCGGACGACGAAGCCGGCCGCCACCGCCGCCCGGATGCGGTCCTGCTGGGCCACGGGATCGTTGAGGGTCAGATAGGCGGCGGCGGGGGAGGCCTCGTCGGCATTGACGAACATGGCCCGCCCCTCCAGCGACGGCCGCCCGGCGGCGTAGGCCGCGACCTTGTCGGCCCCCTCGTCGAGGGCGAAGAAGACCTTGCCGCGCGCCTCGGCGAGGGTGGGCCAGCCGCCGGCCAGCACCGCCTCGCGCAGGGTCGCGCGCCCGCCCCGTACCGTGTCCGGCGTGATCAGCCGGTCCGGCCCGAACACCGAACGGATTTCGGCGTCGAGGGCGTCCCAGGCGGCGGCGTCGAAGTCCAGCAGGGCGGTCCCGCCCGGCATCGAGGGCCGGCCGGTCTTGGCGTTGAGCATGATCAGGATCGGCGCATGGTCCGGATGGGCCGTCGACCAGTCGCGGATCTCGCCCAGGCAGGCGACGAAGGTCAGGCACGAACTGCGGAAGTCGACGTCCGGCATGTGCAGGGTCTTGAAGCCCGGCCGGGCCATGGCGGCGGCGAAGGCCGGGCTGGCCGGGGCGCCGCCGCCCAGGGCCGTCAGCGGCCGGGCGAAACGGCCGCCCTCCGGGTCGTGCAGCACGTCCAGCTCCAGCTGGCGGGCGCCGGCGTCCAGCTGCTCGGCCAGCGGCCGGTGGGCGTAGTCGAGGCCCAGCGCCCCGTCGCCCGCCGCGGCGACCATGGCCGCCATCTCGTCCGCGGGAATGGCCAGCTTGTAGCTGTTGTGGGTGCCGACGGCCTGCAGGTCGTTGAGCCGCGGCGTCCGGTCCATCCAGGCCCGGGCGCAGGCGTCGCCGCCGGCGGCCTGCACGTCCGCGGCCGCGGGACGGCAGCCGGGATCGTCGAACGCGGCCGCCAGCGCGAGCGAGGTCAGCAGGGCGAGCATGGTTCCTCCGGAGCAGCGGCGGAGGCCTAACAGCCGATCACGACAGCGGCGTTGCGTGAGCCTCGCCTCCTACAACGCCGCCCGTTCCCCCGACCTCAATCAAGTCGGGCGGCGTCCGGCGGATGGCCCGCCTCGAAGGCGTCGCAGGGCCGGGCGACGGTGGTGTTCGCCCGGGCGGCCAGGGCAGGCCGGACGGGGACAGACGCCAGCCGTCGGGGCCGTGTCAGGACCACAGGTCCAGGCGGCTCCGGCCACGGGTGACGAGCGGCAGGCTTCCCGATCCTTGCGGCGATTTCACCTCGCCGCCCCAATCCCGCCTTCTTCCGCTACAAACGTAGCGCTACGCATGTAGCGATCCGGAGGCGAGGGATGATCGAGGGACTGCCGAGGCGGGAGCGCGACGTTTTCGAAACCCTTTGCCGACTGGGCGAGGGCGGCACGGCGGCGGTGCGCGCCGGCCTCGCCGATCCCCTCAGCGACTCCGCGGTCCGCACGCTCCTCGCCCGGCTGGAGGCCAAGGGGCTGGTCGAGCGGCGCCGGCAGCCCGGCGGCATCGTCTACCGCCCGTCGCCGCAGCCGGAGGCGCTCGCGACCGGGGCGCTGCGCCGGATCGTCGACACCTTCTTCGCCGGATCCGCCGTCACCGCGGCGACAGCCCTGCTCGGTCTGACGCGGACGCTGCGTCCGGACGAGGTCGAGGCGCTGACCCGGGCCATCGATGAAGCGAGGGAGCGCGACCGGTGAGCGACGCCCTCGTCACGATCGCCGATCTTCTCGTCCGCTCCGGCCTCGTCGCCGGCCTCGCGCTGGTCGCGGCGGGGGCGGGACGGTGGGGCCCGCCGAGGCGCCGCGTCGCCATCCTCCGCGCCGGCGTCTGCCTGCTGCTGGCCTTGCCCGTGATGATGGCCGCAGGTCCCGGCCTGCCGCTGGAGCTTCTGCCGGCGGAGCCGCCGGCGACGAGCCCGACGCCGGTCTGGACCGGCGAGCTCGGCCCGGTCCGGGGCGTCGCCGTCGAGGCGACGGTGTCGCCGCCGTCCCTGACGACCCTGGCCGGGTGGCTCTGGGCCGCCGGAGCCCTGCTGGTGATCGGTCGCCTTGCGCTGGGCGTCTGGACGCTGCACCGCTGGACCCGCGCGGCGGACGTCGTCGTCGCCCCGGCGTGGACGTCCGCCCTTGCCCGCCTCGGCGGGCGCCGGCCCCCCCGCCTGCTGGTTGCAGATCCGGCGCCGGCGCCGCTCAGCTGGGGCCTGCCGCCCGGCGTGGTCCTGGTCGGACCTGAGTGCCTGCGACGGCCCGAAGCGGCCCGCGCCGTCCTGGCCCATGAACTGGCCCACATCCGCCACGGCGACTGGCTGTTCCTGCTGCTGTCGCGGCTGGCGCTGGCGCTGTTCTGGTTCAACCCGCTGGTCTGGAAGCTCCACGCCGACCTGGTCGCCCGGACCGAGGAGGCGGCGGACGCCGCCGCCGTGGCCGAGGTGCCGCCCGCCGACTACGCCCGCACCCTCGTCAGCCTGGCGGCTGGCGCGGGCCACCCCGCCGCCCTGGCCATGGCCGGGCCGGCTCCCACCCTCGCCAGAAGGATCGCCTGCATCATGAAGACGCGTCCCGCATCGCCCGCCCGGCCGCTCGCCGCGGCCCTGACCGTGGCCGGCCTCGTCGCCGTCGCGACCCCGATCGCCGCCGTAGAGCTGACGCCCCGGGCGCCGGAGCCGCCGCAGGCTCCGGCCGCCCCCCCCGCGCCGCCGGCCCTGCCGGCGTCGGCCCCGCTCGCGCCCCCGGCGCCGCCCGCTCCGCCGGTCGCCCGGGCGCCCGCGCCGCCGGCCCCGCCGCAGCCGTCGCACGGGGCGGAGGGGATCGGCGAGACGGAGCGCGCCGAAATCCGGGCCGCCGCCGAACAGGCCCGCGCTCACGCGGCGGAAGCGCGGGCTCACGCCGCAGCGGCGCGGGAGGCGGCGCTGGCCCATGCGGCCGAAGCGCGGGCGCACGGGCAGGCGGCGGCCGCCGCCGGCGAACGGGCCCGGGCGGAGGCCGAGGTGCACGCCGCGGCGGCGCACCGGGCGGCGGCGCGGGCCATGGCCGAGGCGCGGGTCGAGATGGCCCGCGGGGCCGGGGAGATGATGGAAGGCGCCCGCACGATGCGGACCGAGGGCGAGCGGCTGCGCGATCCGGCCTATCGGGCCGAGCAGATCGCCCGGGCCCGGGCGCGGGGCGACCGCGTTCCGACCGACGCCGAGCTGCAGGACCTGTCCCGCCGGCTGCCGCAGCAGGCCGACGAGCTGGAGGCCCAGGCCCGGCGGCTGCGCGAGCAAGCCGCCGAGATCGGCTGACGACCCTCAGCCCGCGGCGCGGGCGGCGTCCCACCAGCGGACGGCGTCGGCGTCGCGGGCGCTGAGGTCCGGATAGTCCGGATCCGAGCCGACGTCCGGAACCCGCCGCCACGAGCGGGCGCACTTCGGGTGATCGGCGAGGCGGACGTCGACCGTCACGGCGTCGCCGCCCACGACCAGTTCGGCGCCCGAGGTGCGGAACACCTCGGCGGGGTCGAGGCCCTCGAACGGGGCGAAGGCCCCGGCCGGTCCGGTGACCACAGGCCAGGCGTCGAGCGCGCCGCCGATGCGCTTGTCGCGCCGGGCCGCCTCGAGCGCCTCGTTGACGATCTCCAGCACCGTCTGCACCCCGGCCCAGCGCTCGGCCTCGGCCGGGTTTCGCCATTCGCCCGGCGTCTCGGGGATGACGCGGGCGCAGTTGGTTCCGGCGCCGGGGAAGCGGGTGGTCCAGGCCTCCTCCATGGTGAAGGGAACCAACGGCGCCAGCCAGGCGGTCAGGCGCAGGAAGACCTCGTCCATCACCGTGCGGGCGGCCCGGCGGCGGTCGGCGTCGGGCCGGTCGCAATAGAGGCTGTCCTTGCGGACGTCGAAGTAGAGGGCCGACAGGTCGTTGGAGCAGAACTCCAGCACCGGGCGGACGACGTCCTGGAAGCGGTACTCGCGGTAGGCCTGCCGCACCTCGGCGTCGAGCTCCCACAGCCGGTGCAGGATGAACTTCTCCAGCGGTGGCATGCGGTCGTACGGCAGGCGCTCGGCCTCGTCGAAGCCGGCCAGGGCGCCGAGCAGGTAGCGCACGGTGTTGCGCAGCTTGCGGTAGGCGTCGACCGTGGTCTGCAGGATCTGTTTGCCGATCCGCTGGTCCTCGGCGTAGTCGACCAGGGCCACCCACAGGCGGAGGATGTCGGCGCCGGACTCCTTGATCACCGTCGCGGGATCGACGGTGTTGCCCTTCGACTTCGACATCTTCTCCCCGTTCTCGTCGAGGGTGAAGCCGTGGGTCAGGACCGCCTCGTAGGGGGCGCGGCCGCGCGTGCCGCAGCCTTCCAGCAGGTTGGACTGGAACCAGCCGCGGTGCTGGTCCGAGCCCTCGAGGTAGAGGTCGGCGGGCCAGCGCGTGTCGGCGCGGCCTTCCAGGGTGAAGGCGTGGGTGCAGCCCGAGTCGAACCAGACGTCGAGGATGTCCTCGACCTTCTCGTAGCGATCCGGGTCGTGCGCGCCGAGGAAGTCGCTGTCCGGGCGGGTGAACCAGGCGTCGGCGCCGCCTTCGGCGATGGCCGCGACGATGCGGGCGTCGACCTCCGGGTCGTGCAGCGGCTGGCCGGTCTCCTTGTCCACGAACATGGCCAGCGGGGTGCCCCAGGCGCGCTGGCGGCTGATCAGCCAGTCCGGCCGGCCCTCGACCATGGAGCGGATGCGGTTCTTGCCGGCGGCCGGGTGGAAGGCGGTGGCGTCGATGGCGGCCAGCGCCCGCTCGCGCAGCGTGCCGTCGTCCTCCAGCGGCTTGTCCATGCGGATGAACCACTGCGGCGTGTTGCGGAAGATGACCGGGGCGCGCGAGCGCCAGGAGTGCGGATAGGAATGCTCCAGCCGGCCGCGGGCCAGCAGGGCGCCCGCCTCGATCAGCTTCTCGATCACGGCCGGGTTGGCCGAGCCGAACTTGCCGGTCTTCTTGCCTTCGGTCTCCAGCACCTTGAGGCCGGCGAACAGGGGCACGTGCGGATAGTAGGCGCCGTCGGGGTCGACGGTGTCGGGCACCTCGTGATGGCCGTGGGCCTTCCACACCTCGAAGTCGTCGGCGCCGTGGCCGGGGGCGGTGTGCACGAAGCCGGTGCCGGCGTCGTCGGTGACGTGATCGCCGGCCAGCAGGGGCACGGAGAAGCCGTAGCCCGGAGACAGCGGCGCCAGCGGGTGGGCGCACTCCAGTCCCGAGGGATTCAGGTCGTCGATGCGGGTCCAGCGGGCGATCTTCGCGGCCCTGAACACCTCCTCCGCCAGCTTGTCGGCGAGGATCAGCCGGTCGCCCGGCCTGGCCCACGGCTCGAACTCCAGCCCTTCCTCCATGGCCGCGACCTCGTAGAGGCCGTAGGCGATGTCGGGGCCGTAGCTGATGGCGCGGTTGGCGGGGATGGTCCACGGCGTGGTGGTCCAGATCACCACCGACGGGGTCGCGGTGCGGAACGACAGCAGGTCGTCGGGGTGGTCGTCGGTGGCGCCGGTCACCGGGAACTTCACCCAGATCGTCGGGCTGACGTGGTCGTGGTACTCGATCTCGGCGTCGGCCAGGGCGGTGCGTTCGACCGGCGACCACATCACCGGTTTGGAGCCGCGGTACAGCTGGCCCGAGTTCTTGAACTTGTGGAACTCGGCGACGATCGCCGCCTCGGTCGGGAAGTCCATGGTGGCGTAGCGGCCGGCCCAGTCGCCGGTGACGCCCAGCCGCTTGAACTGCTCGCGCTGCACGTCGATCCAGCCGGCGGCGTACTCGCGGCAGGCCTGGCGGAACTCGGCCTTGGAGACCTCGTCCTTGCGGCGGCCCTTCGCCCGGAACTGCTCCTCGATCTTCCACTCGATGGGCAGGCCGTGGCAGTCCCAGCCGGGCACGAAGTCGACGTCGTAGCCGAGCAGGAAGCGGCTGCGGACCACGAAGTCCTTCAGCGTCTTGTTGAGGGCGTGGCCGATGTGGATGTCGCCGTTGGCGTAGGGCGGGCCGTCGTGGAGCACGTAGAGGGGCGCGCCCTCGGCCTGGCGCTGCTTGCGCAGGGTCGCATAGAGGTCGCCCCACTGCTCGAGGATCAGCGGCTCCTTCTGGGGCAGGCCGCCGCGCATGGGGAAGGGCGTCTCCGGCAGGAAGACGGTGTCGCGGTAGTCGCGGCCAGTGGAGGAATTTTCGCCGGCGTCAGCCATGAAGTCTCGTTTCGTCGTCTGGGTTCGTTCCGCCTGGAGCGCCGGTCGGCGCTGGAGATCCCGGCGAGCGCGGGGCTGCAAGCCCTGCGGCGCTACGCCGGGCGGCTAATCGAAATCGGGCGAAACAGGCGGACGTCCATGGCGCCGCCGGTCTAGCAGAGGCGGGACGGGGCGCGCCACCGGAAAGCGCCGGCTTGTCAGCCGTCGGGCGGAGCCGGATAGTCGGCGGCGGGAGGATCCTTTCATGCGCCGTTACGCCCTGATCGCCGTCGCCTGCGCCGCCCTGGCGGCCTGCTCGTCGCCGGAGACCGAGGTCGGCGAGACCGCCGACGCGCCGGCCGCCCTGCCGCCGGGGCGGGACGCCATCTACGAGGCGGCGCGGGTCGGACCGGAGGAGTTCGTCCGCGCCGTCTATGCGGCCCACGCCGCCGGGGCCATGGGCGAGCCGCCGAAGCCGGGGCAGGAGCCGATCTACGGGCGGATGCTCAACGCCATGATCGGCGAGGACTTCCGGCGGGCGGGGGACGACGTTCCCACGCTGAACTGGGACCCGATCTGCGACTGCCAGGACGGGGAGGGGTTCCGGCTGGAGTCGGTGACGGTGCGCGAGAGCTCGGCGACCGAGGCGGAGGCCGACGTGGTCTTCGTCAACAGCGGCGAGACGCACCGGCAGACGCTGAAGCTGGTCAAGGAGGGGCCGATGTGGCGCATCTCCGACTTCCTCGTTCCGGGGCGGCCGCCGCTCAGCGACACGCTGATGGCGGCGATCAGCTGAGCACGGCGCGGGCATCGGCGGCGTCCCGGTCGATCTGCGCCTTGAGGGCGTCGAGGTCGTCGAAGCTGAGCTCCGGGCGGAGGAAGGCGACCAGCTCGGTCTCGATGGTCTGGCCGTAGAGGTCGCCGGCGAAGTCGAACAGCCAGACCTCGAGCAGGGGTTCGTCGGTGCGGAACATCGGCCGGACGCCGAGGCTGGCGACGCCGTCGAGGCGGCGGCCGTCGGGCAGGCGGACGCGGACCGCATAGATGCCGAAGGCCGGACGCATGTAGTCGCCGAGGGGCACGTTCGCCGTGGGCACGCCGATGGTGCGGCCGCGCTTGTCGCCGTGGATGACCTCGCCCTCGATGGCGAAGGGGCGGCCGAGGATGGCGGCGGCGCGGGCCATGTCGCCGGCGTGCAGGGCCTCGCGCACCGCCGAGGAGGACAGCTTGAGGCCGCCGGCGTCGTCGACCCGGTCGGCGACGGAGACGGTGAAGCCAAGGTCCGTGCCGTAGCGGCGCAGCGCCTCGGGCGACCCGGTGCGGCCCTTGCCGAAGGTGAAGTCGAAGCCGACCGCCGCATGGCGGACGCCGAGACCGTCGGCCAGCACCTGGCGGGCGAAGGCCTCGTCGGACATGGCGGCCATGTCCGCGTCGAACGGCAGCAGGTGGAGCCGGTCGACGCCGAGGGGGGCGAGCGCGCGGGCCATCTGGCCGGGCGTCATCAGCCGGAAGGGGGCGGCGGCCGGCTGGAACCAGCGGCGGGGGTGCGGGTCGAAGCTGACCACGGCCAGCGGCGCCGCCAGGGCGCGGGCCGCCTCGGCGGCCTCGGCGATGACCGCCTGGTGGCCGCGGTGCACGCCGTCGAAGGCGCCGAGGGCGACCGCCGCCCCCCTCAGCCCGGGGGGCAGGCTGCGCCAGCCGCGGACGACCGGGATCACGGCCGCCTCAGCGGGCGGAGGGCTTGCGGCGACGGGGCACGCGGACGACCGCGATGCCGTCCATGATCAGCTTGCCGTCGACAAAGCCCTCGCAGTTGAGCCGCACCCGCGCCTGCTCCTGCTCCACCTCGATGACGGTGATGCGGATCAGCACCGTGTCGTCGACGCGCACCGGCAGGTGGAATTTCAGCGTCTGGGAGACGTAGATCGAACCGGCGCCGGGCAGGATGGTGCCGACCACGGCGGAGCCGAAGGAGGCCGACAGCAGGCCGTGGGCGATGCGGCCGCGGTAGGCGGTCTTCGATGCGAACCCCTCGTCGAGGTGCACCGGATTGAAGTCGTCGGAGGCCTCGGCGAAGCGGCGGATGCGCTCCTCGGTCGCCTGGATGATCTTCTCGGCGGCCATGCCGACGCGGAGTTCCTCGAGGATGTAGCCGCCCGAGGGGTGTTGCTGGACCAGTTCGACCATGGACGGGGCTTAGCCTGAATTGCGGCGCCTCACCACGCCAGATCGAGCGTGGCGTAGCGGGCGTAGCAGGTTTCGGCCTTCAGCAGCTCGCCGGCCCGCTCCGGATCCAGCCGGCCGTCGGGGCCGCGGGCGGCGTCGCCGTGGATGCCCTGGGCGACGAACAGGCAGTCGAGGCCCTGGGCGTTGGCGCCGCGCACGTCGGTGACCACGCCGTCGCCGATGCACAGGACCCGCGAGCGGTCGGCCGGACGGCCCAGCAGACGCGCGGCCTCGTCGAGGGCGAGGTCGTAGATGGGGCCGAAGGGCTTGCCGGCCATGACCACCCGGCCGCCGAGTTCGGCGTAGAGGTCGGCCAGGGCCCCGCCGCAGTAGATCAGCCTGTCGCCGCGCTGGACCACCCGGTCGGGATTGGCGCAGATCAGCTCGAGGTCGCGGGCGGCGCCGGCGGCGAGGCGCTCGCGGTAGTCCTCGGGGGTCTCGGTCTCGTCGTCGACCGGACCGGTGACGGAGATGAAGGCGGCGTCGGCCGCGCCGTGGGCGCTGCTCAGGCCGAGACCCTCGTAGAGCGGCCAGTCGCGCTCGGGTCCGATCACCCAGGCCGGGCCGGGGGCGCGGCGGGCCAGTTCGGCCCGGGTGGCGTCGCCGGAGGTGACGAAGGCCCGCCAGCTGTCGCGCGGCACCTTCAGCCGGTCGAGCTGGGCGACCACGTCCGAAGAGGGGCGGGGCGAGTTGGAGATCAGCACCACGTGGCCGTGGTCGCGGTTGAAGCGGGCCAGCGCCTCGCAGGCGGCCGGCCAGCTCTCGCGGCCGTTGTGGATCACGCCCCAGACGTCGCAGAGCAGGATGTCGTAGTCGCCGGCGATCGCGCCGAGGCCGGGGAGCGGGTGGGGCAGGGTCATGCGGGGGGCATAGCGGGTTCGGCCGGGCGGGAGAAGGCGCGAGTCGGCGCCGCTTCCGGGGGGAAGCGGTGGGTGGGAAGGGCGCGGGGCGCCGGGCCTCGCCCGGTCTGTGAGAGGATTTCCGTTTCGACGAGACAGACGCCCCGCGCAGCCGTTATGCGCGCGCTCTCCGGCTGGCGGCCCTGACATTCGAGCCTTGCCGGATCTCCGCCGGCGACATTGCTGCCTCCGACGCGGGGCGGACATGACGGCGCTCTTCAGGGGACGTCAGCAGCCCGCA
>Ga0233425_10006332_pt1 | contig 17687 bp, 14 predicted proteins | sample Watercolumn_Towu_2_FD_181712 | JGI IMG/M metagenome (GOLD analysis project Ga0233425, IMG submission 181712) | Freshwater microbial communities from Lake Towuti, South Sulawesi, Indonesia - Watercolumn_Towuti2014_140_MG | ecosystem: Environmental > Aquatic > Freshwater > Lake | place... | reverse complement strand
CTCCAGGTGGGAGGCGTACTCGACGCGCATCCCCCGTTGCGACTCGGGGAAGACGCCTGGGTCCATCAGCTCCTGGAAGGTCGGCGCCGCGGGTGAGGCAGCGTGGCAGTGGGTGGTCAGGGCGAAGGTCAACGCCAACATGGGGCACTTGCTCCTGTGGGATATCAGTACAGTGGGGTGGCCTCAAGACTCGGTGCCTGGAACTGGTTTTCCCTCACCGCACCCGGACTCGCCGCGCCACTCGGCGGAAGACCGTTCCTGGCACTGATTTTGAAACCACCTCCAGTTACCGGTTTCCGCCGGCGTCTGGCGAGAACTGGTAACTGGTACTGGTTTCCTGGATCACGGCTGACAGAGCACTTGGCCGACGTCACCGCGAGCGCACGAGCTCCATCCGCGCGATCTGGATCGTGTGCGGCTCGGCGGCGCGAGCCGGGTCCTGCCACGCGCCGAAGGCCACGGTCACCTGTTGGAGGCGCTCCGGGTGGAAGCCGTCGCCCTCAGCCCCGCGGCCTTCGGGATGCGCCCAGTGGTCGAAGAACTGCAGGCTGCGGAGCGGTATGTCGACCGTCTCCCAGTCGTCCGGGACGCCGATGTCGGCACCCCACGGCGCGCCGTCGGTCTCGGTCAGCCCGATCTGCAGGTCCCTGGCGGCAGGCGTCCGGCTGCGGAGGGTGATGCGCAAGGCGTCACACTGCCTCAAAGCCCTCCGGCGAGCCGCGGGCTGCGGCGGCACCACCCAGGTGGCGACGGCACAGTCGGGCGGTGGCCCGAAGCCCCCGTGCCCCATTTCGAGCGCCTCGGCGCCTTCGGGCCCGGGCACCACCATCACCCGCAGGCCTGCCTGCCAACGTTGGTGCCGCGCCAGCGCCCTCGGCAGAAGCAGCGGCACGGGTGGCCCGACGGCCTGCACCGGGACCTCCCAGGAGGCCGGCTCCGGCAACAGCGTGACCGCCGCGATCTCCAGCCCCTGGGGTCGGGCGACCGCCTCGTGCAGCAGCCAGGTCCCGTACGCCACCGACACCTCAGTCACGCGCTCGGGGTCGAGCCGCCCGTCCCACGTCCCCCACGCGCCCCACCACTCCCGCAGCGGCACGTCGATGTCGCGGAACTCCTCGGAGAGCGCCACGTCCGTCGCGTACGCCCGGCCGTCATCCTGGATCAGCGTCACCTGAGCGGCCGTCGTGGCGGGCTCCAGCGCTCGCGCCCGAACCCGCACCACCCCCGGTCCGCGTGCCGCACGCCGCACCGGCGCCCGCACCTCCACGACACCGTCCTGCTGCGGATCAAGGGGCGTCGAATCCACCCGGAGCACGCTCCCGGTCAGCGTCGCGGTCGCCTGCGCCCCCGGGGCGTTGGCGATCTTCGCGGCGGGTGGCTCGGCCAGGCGCGCCGCGTCGAGGAGCACCTGGGCGGCGGGTTCCTCCGCTTCATCCGGCCACCCGGGCCATCGCCCCGGGAAGCTCACCGCCTCGCTCCCCTCCTCCAGGACGAGCGCATACCGCAGGACGCCCGCCTGTGCCGCCTCAGCCGGCGCCTCCCCCACCACATGGAACGGGTCGGTCCGCCGCAGGAGCACGCGCCCCTTCTGCGCGCCGCTCCGGTAGCAGAGCGTCACGCGAGCCGCCTCCGCCGTGCAGGTCGCCTCGATGCGGACCGCCTCCCCCTCGACGACGGCCTCGGGCGGCGAGTGCCAGACCGCCGGTGGACGGTCGGTCGGCGGCGGAGCGAAGTAGGCGGGGTCCACCTGCACCGCCGAGGTTACGCCGCATCGCGTCACCTCGTAGACCCCGGGCCGGATGCCAAACGACCGGCCGCGCACCACCGGCGCGAAGTCGTTCCCCTCGTTCACCGGCGCGATCCGAAACCCGGAGCCGAGGTCCGGCAGCCGGAGCGTCATCTGCCTCTCGGCCCAGATCACCCGCGCCGTCTCGTCGGCCACCGTCCGCCGCGCGAAGGGATCGGCCACCCAGACGCTGTCGGGATAGACCTCCAGCCGCCAGAGCCCTGGCGCCAGGCGGTCCAGGAAGTAGGCCCCGGTCCCCTCGTACCGCACCGTTGGCGAACTCCCCACGCCCGCGACGCGGATCAGCTGCTCCGGCGCCGGGGGAGGAGTCGAAGTGCCGTTGCCGTAGAGATGCTCCGTCTGGGTGACGAGCTCGCTGAGCCGCTCCGCGTAACTGACCCGGAAGCCGCCGAAGCGGTCCGCTGCCGGGGTCCGCCCGAAGCTTCCGCCGCGCGGCAACCGCCGGAAGGCCTCGCCGGCGATCATCAGGCTGATGGCCTTCCCGGAGGTGTACGGCAGGGAGAGGTAATGGGTCTGCCAGGCGCAGTTGCTGGCCGCCAGCGGCCACGCATCGTACTGAAACTGGTTGGCGAACTGAACACCTCCGGCACGGAAGGCGCGCGCCATCGCGGGGTACAGGTACGGCCAGCCGACATCCGCGGCATCGAACTCGTAGACGCCCTTCAGCTTCGCCGTCAGCCGCTCGTCGTGCAGGGCCGTGAGCTCGTCCACCAGCCCCAGGTAGTTCCCCGTCAGCATCCGGCCTGCGACCAAGCCCGTCGGGTACCAGCCGAACGTCATTCCGTCTGCCGTGCTGGCGGCCACGGCCCCGGCGTGGTCGAACCAGCCGTTGTAGAGGATCGGCTTCCGACAGCCGGTCTCGCGGATCGCCGCTGCCAGCGCGTCGATGTACTCCGTGACCTGCGCGTCCGTCGTCCTGTCGGGGTAGAGCGGCTCGTTGATGAGCTCGAAGGCCAGCACGGCCGGGTCCTCGGCGTAGGTCAGGCCGGTCTCAGGGTTCCGGTGCTGCACAAACTGCGCGAGGTAGCGTTGCTGTGCCGCCCTCGGTGCGCCGGCGTCGCTGGTCAGCTCCCGCATCGGGTAGATCGTCGCGAAGCCGGGGGACTCGTTGTCGGTGGCGTAGGAGACGATCGGGGTCAGCACCATGTACAGCCCGCGCTGCTTGCCCACCGCGATGAGGTGGTCCAGCAGCGCGAGGTGCTCGGTCTCCAGGAGGTTGCCCGCGTGATCGCTGATCTCCCGGTCCCAGACCGGCATCCGGAGGCACGTCAGCCCCAGGCGCGCCAGGTGCAGCACGTCCTGCTCGATCACGGTCCGCCGGTCGAGTCCCAGCCCCCCCAACGCTCCGTACTCGATGGTGAACGGAACACAGTAGTTCACCCCGAACAGCGCGACCTCGCTCCCGTCGTCTCGCCACCGAAGCACGCCATTATCCAGCTCCGTTGCGCGATCCGCCGGCGCCGACAGCGCGGCGCCGCATAGGCTCAGCAGTATACCCGCAACGCAGAGTCGGAGCGTGCTCACATCGCCTCCCCGGTGTCCGCAAACGCCACCCCGGCTGCGCGGAGGTTCGCCTGCAGCTCTGGCACTGACAGCTCGCGCGGCTCGCGCTGCTGCTCGACGGCCATCGCCGCCGCGACCCCGGCGGCCTCTCCCATGACCCAGCACACGTGGATCTCACGCAGCGGCTCGAGGGCCTCGTGGGTGCAGGAGAGGCATCGACCGGTGACCAGCAGCCCATCGACTTCCCGCGGCAGCAGCGCGCGATACGGGATGTCGTAGGCGATGCCGGACTTGCGGAAGTCATTGCCGCGACCGACCGCGTCCTCGATCCGGAAGTCCGCCTGCCCGGTGTCCTCACCGGTGAGCACGTACTCCCCTTGCAGCCGCCGCGTGCGCCGGACGCCGACCTGGGAGGCCACATCCATCAGCCACGCCCGCTCCCAGCCCGGGACGGTCCGCCGGAGCGCCTCCAGGTGCCGCCGAATCGCCTCCCGGCCCTCGATCTCCACGTAGGTGAGGTCCTCGGGATCGAGCCCGTTCAGCTCCTTCAGCATGTTGTTGCCCCACAGGCACCCCTCGGGGAAGGGCAGCGCGTTGAAGCCCGCGTAGGACTCCCAGCCGCCCGCGACCCGCGCCGCCTCCATCGCCGCCGAGACCCCGTCCGGATCGGCCTCCCGCGCGCGCTCCCAACGTTCCAGGTCCACATTGGCCACGCGGAACGGCAGGCCGATGTACTGATTGCTCGCCTCGAAGGCCGCGCCCGCCGCGGCGAACACATCCCCGTCGCCCGTCCCGTCGATGAACACCTTCCCCCGCACTGCCAACCGCCCGGCCTTGCTCTCCACGATCACGGCCGCGACCCGACCGTCCCGCACGACGGCGCTCGCGATCCACACGTGGTGCAGGACCTTCACGCCCGCCTCCAGGCACATGCGCACCGAGAGCCACTTCAGCGCCTCGGGATCGAACAGCGACCCGCCCGCCGCCCAGCGGAACGCCGCCTCCCCCGAGTCCAGCATCCGCTGGCGCATCTCGTAGCCGATCCCGCGGATGATCGGCCGGCCCAGGTCCTCGAACGCGGGCAGCGCCAGCACGAGCCCTCCGGTCGCCAGGCCGCCCAGGCAGCCGTAGCGCTCCAGCAGGATCACGCTCGCCCCGCGCCGCGCGGCGGCAATCGCCGCCGCCGTACCCGCCGGCCCTCCGCCGCACACAACCACGTCCGCCTCCCAGCGGATCGGGACCTCGCGGGTTGGTTCGAGAAGGGCGCCAAGCTCGGCCATGGGAACTCCCCCCGATGTGGAACCTGGAGTGGAGGGCCCATTCCCGTTGGTGAGGCGCTCGACCTTGGGGAGCGGAAGCGAGGGCGACCGGAGGCCGAAGGTCATCTGTCTGCTCGCCTGCGCAATGCTGCTGGCGTGGCCTGCCTGCGGAGCCGCGGCGCCGGTCGTCTACCCGCTGGATGACTTCGACGATGGCAACCTGCAGAACGACGGCTTCGGGCCGTCGGGCAAGTGGGAGGACGGCGGCTCGGCGGTGCGCGAGACCTTCCCGGCCCCGGGGAGCGATGGGATGGGCCGCCGCTTGCGGCTCGAGTGGCGGCTCGTGCCGGGCACGGCCGGCGCGGGCTGGTGGATGCGGCCCGCGCCGCGCGGGACGCGGGACATGCGGGAGTTCGCCGCCCTGCGTCTGAGCGTGCGGGGGGAGGGGTTCAGCGAGGGCGAGGCGCTGCGCCTGAAGCTGGCCGACCGAACGCAGGCGGTGGAGATCGACCTCGCCGCGCCGACAACCGAGTGGTCTCTGGTTGAGGCGCCCTTCGACCGCTTCGCGGGCGTCGACCTGTCGGCGGTGCAGGAGGTCGCGCTGGCGCTCTCGCCGGGGGACGAGCCGACCGAGGGCGCGCTCGAAGTTGACGAGCTGCAACTGGTCAGTCGCGAGTCCGCGCCTGCCGACGATGAGGCGCTGCTCGAGCTGATCGGGCGGCGGACCTTCCGCTACTTCGTCGAGTGCGCCGACGCGGAGACCGGCCTCGTGGCCGATGCCGCGTCCAACCTCCGCCGCTCAAGCATCGCCGCGGTGGGCTGTTCGCTGGCCGCCATGCCCATCGGCATCGAGCGCGGCTGGATCGGCGCCGAGGACGGAGAGGCGCACGTTCTCCGGGCTCTGCGCACCCTCCACGGGCGCGCGGCCTACGCGGGATTCTACCACCACTTCCTGGACGGAGCGACCGGCGGGCCGTGGCCGGAGCCGGGCAACGAGATCTCGACGATCGACACCGCGATCCTCGTGACCGGCGCGCTGCGCGCGCGCGAGCACTTCGGGCCGGACTCCGCGATCGGGCGACTCGCAGAAGAGCTGTACGAGGGGGTGGACTGGCCCGCCGCTCTCGACCCGGAGCGTCGGCGGTTCTACCACATCCTCCCTCCACCGGCGGCCGGGGCGCGGGCCTCGACATGGGATTACTACACCGATGAGACGCTCCTGATCTGCCGGCTCGCGGTCGAGTCGCCGACCCATCCGGTCTCGGCCGACGTCACGAGCGCCTGGCGACAGGAGGTCGGGGAGTACGGCGACTCCGGGCCAGTCGTACAGAGCTGGTTCGGCTCGCTGTTCACGTACTTCATCGCGAGCCTGTGGGTGGACACGCAAGGGCTGCACGACCCTATCACCGGCGTCGACTGGTGGGAGAACGCGCGCCGGGCGGCCTTGGCGAACCGGCAGTTCTGCCTCGACCACGCGAGCGAGTACGAGACGTACAGCCGGGGCTGGGGTCTCACCGCGTGCCTCGGCCCGCGCGGCTACGGCGGGGACTTCGGGGCGCTGCCCGCCGGCGCCGGAAGGGCCGACCACGACGGAACGGTCGCCCCCTGCGCGGCGGCGATGAGCCTGCCGGTCTTCCGCGACCCCGACGCGCCCAACTACGCGCTCGACGCGCTACACGGCTACTTCGGCACGAAGCTCTGGGGCTTGTACGGCTTCCGCGACGGGTTCAACCTCGGGCCGGCCGCCGGCGGCCCCGCGGATGACTGGTACGCCCACGACTACATCGGCCTCAACCAGGGCCTGACCCTCCTGGGCCTCCGGAATCCGGGGACATGAGGTGGTTTGAAAACTCGGTGCCTGGAACTGGTTTTCCCGCAACGGACCCCTACTCGCGGCAGTACTCGGCGGAAAACCGTTCCTGGCACTGATTTTGCAGCCACCTCACATGACCCGATCCCGCGTCTGCGGGATTGGGATCGTGTCCCCGCATCCCCGCGCCACGGGTCTGCGCCGGGCGGAGGTCAGACGCCGGGGCGAAGGGAAGCTGCCTCCCAAGGCGTGCCGGACGCCCTTGGAGGGCCGCAGATGTCGCGGACCATGCTCACAATGGTGGTGGTCATCGTGTCGACGACGGTCGGGGCGCAGGACGGGTTCCAGGTCTATGAGTACGAGGGGTACACCGACACACCGCTGATTCCCGGGAGTACCTTCAGGGTCCACGAACGCGACCGCCCGCAACCCCCTCGCGTCGAGCCGCCCCCGGCTCCACCCGAACCGGCCGCGCCGCCGTCCGACGCGATCGTGCTGTTCGACGGGTCCTCCACCGACCACTTCACCGGGGCCGAGTGGGAGGTGAGAGACGGCGCGCTGGTCGCGGGCGAGGGGAATCTGCAGACCCGGGACGCGTTCGGGGACTGTCAGCTACACATCGAGTGGCGCGCCCCTGACCCGCCGAGCGGCGCCCCGGTCAACATGGGCAACAGCGGCGTCTTCATGATGGGGCTCTACGAGATCCAGGTATACGATTCCTACTCCTCGAAGATCTACGCCGACGGGTCCGCCGCCGCCATCTACGGCCAGACGCCTCCCCTCGTGAACGCCTCCCGCAGGCCCGGCGAGTGGCAGACCTTCGACATCATCTTTACGGCGCCGGTGTTTGTGGACGGGCAGCTCATGAGCCCGGGCGCTGTGACGATCCTCCACAACGGCGTGCTGGTCCAGCGGGACACGCAGCTCCTCGGCGCCACGACTCACCGCGCCGCGCCCAGCTACACCCCGCACGCCGCGCGCCTGCCGATCATGCTCCAGGGACACGGCAGCCCGGTGGAGTACCGGAACCTCTGGCTCCGCGACCTTCAGCCGACGGAGTAGGCGCCGGGCCCCCGACCTCTACCCCCGCGCCTTGCGCACCGCGTGCTCGTAGGCGCGGGGTAGCTGTTGGGGTCCCTCCGCGCTCCACCAGCGCGGGGTCTCGGTGTAGATCCACACGTACTCGTCGCAGAGGTCGAGGGCCGCCTCGAGGCTCCGGCGGAACTCCATCGGCCGGAAGAGGTTGCCCAGGAAGGGGCCCGTCTGCCAGCCGCGGTTGCGCCAGTCCGCGTCCATCCAGATGCCGAACGCGAAGCGCCCGTGCCGCCGGTACGCCTCCCGATCGGCGACGATCGGGAGAACCCCCTCCGCCATCATCTGCCGCGCCCCCTCGAACTGCTCCCGCTGCTTGTAGGTGTAGGACAGCTCGTAACCGTCCACGATCTTCACCCCCGGCCCGGCCGCCTCGAACATCCCGTCCAGGAAGGGCGCCAGCAGCCCGTAGTGCGCCTCCGGCAAGCCCTCCGGCTTCTGCCCGGCCTGCACCCACGGGAGGCAGTACCCGAAGGTCAGGAAGACCGTCAGCCCGGGATAGCCCTCCTGGAACGCCTGCATCACCTCGGCGCCCCGCTTCCGCACCTGCGCGGCGTAGGCGTCCCAGCTCTGCGTGCCGCTCTGTTTCAGGCTCGCGTAGCGCCAGATCTCCGCGTTGTAGGTCTCGATGTCGAAGAGGATCCCGGGGCAGCGGCCCGCCTTGGCGATCTCCCCCGCAAGCCGCGCGTTGGCGAGGATCGGCCCGAACTCCTCGAACCAGTCCACATCGCCCGGGCTCACGTTGAACCGGAGGAAGTTCTCGGTGAAGGTCGGCGAGTCGAGCGCCCGCAGGTCCTCCACCGCGTGCCACAGCTCCTCGCGGGTGAAGGTCCGCGTGCTCCAGCACTCCCAGGTGAAGTTGCCCGTGGAGCCGTCGGGTCGCGGGTAGTTCAGGTGGAACACGCACCCGTCGAAGGGCGTCTTCTCCATCTCGCGGAGGTGCTGGCGCATGAAGGCCGTGTCGGGCTCATCCCAGCCGAACTCGATGAGCTTGGCGGCCTCCGCAGGCCCGGGCCCCTGGCCCGGAGCAGTTGCGCACAGCGCTGGCAGCAGTATAGGCGCCCACATGGCATCCAACCTCCGTTCAAGCGTTGCGCTTCGCGGCTCCCGTACGGCATAGCCGGGCGGTGGGCCGTGCCTTTGACGTTCCCTGGGACCGCCACCGTCCCGGTGGCTGCTGTGGCGGCATGGTGGGCCGTCGCAGTTCACTGCCGTACCGTCGAGGCCACTCGCTACCCCTCCCCCTCACCCCAGTCCGGCGGCTCGGTCGCATCCGGGTCGGACGGATCGCCCTCGCCCGGCTCCCCGCCCTCGTCCCAGCCGCCTTGCTGCTCTTCCCAGGCGGCGGCGTCGCCGGAGCCCGTGTCCAGCGGCCCCATGTCGGTGACCTCGTAGCCGCTCCCGGTCCATTGGACCGTGACGTACGTATCGAACTCGCTGGCCTGGCCGCCGAGGAGGATCGACGCCCAGGTCCAGTCGGCGTTGTGGGCGTCCACCTTTGCTACGGCATAGCCGCCGGGACCCGCCGTGCTGCGCGCCGCCGCGATGGCGCCCTCCCGCGAGGGACGCGGCCCCTCCGGCTCCTGCGGGATCGCGTAGGCCTTCTCGATGTCGTAGCGGTTGCGTGAGCCGTTCCACTGCAAGATCAGCTCGCTCACGAACTCCGACTGTGGCGGGCCGATCCAGGCCTTCACCCGCTGCCAGTCGGGGGAGCGGTAGACGATCTTGGCCACCCAACTCGGGTGCTTGGCCAGCGCGGCCGCCTTGGCCGCCGATTCCCCCGGCTTCGGGGTCGCCTTCTTCGGGCGCTCGATCGGCGCATCCCGCTCGACCTCATACGCCCCGGTCTTGTCGTTCCATTGGATGATGACCTCGGTGGTCAGCTCCTTACCCTCCGGGCCCATCCACAGCTTCACGCGCTTCCAGTCGTCGGAGCGGTACTTCAGCTGCCCGCCATAGCTCGGGTGTAGCGCGCGAACGGCCGCATCGACGGCCGCTTGCCCGGGCTGAGCCGGAGCGTCCTTGGCGCCCTCGGCCTCGCCCTTCTCCGGCGTCGCGGGCGCCTGCGTGACAGTGGTCGGCTTCGCGCTCGTGCGGGCCCGATAGGCCCGGTAGCCGAAGAACAACCCGACGATCAGCCCGACCACCAGCACCCCCGCACAGCAGCCCAGCGCGCCATACAGCGCGCCCTTCGCCCCGGAGCCGGCAGCCGGCGCGGGCGCCGCCGGTGGAGCGGCCGGCGGTGGTTGGGCACTCGCGGCGCACACCGGACAGACCGACCGATTGCCCTGAACCGTGGTACACGTCTGACAGACGGCTCGCCCGCACGCGCCGCAATAGCCAACTGCTTGAACCCCGGAATGGTATGCGCACTCCATGCAGGTCGCCCCCTGAAAGGCATCTGGGCTCCGTCAACCAGCCTTCGCCGCTCAGTACGCCAGGCGGCGCTCGAACACCTTCGTGTCCCTGCATTCCGCCCGACCACGCACAGCCGTTGCCGTGACTGCGGACTGCCGTTACTGTCGCCACTTCAGTTGCCTTTACAGACCGGGGCTCAGCCCCTACAATGGCGCCCGTGTTCGGTCGGCGCACGCAGCGCCGACAGCCTGTGAACTGGAACGCGACCCGTGATCGATCACCGCCGCCGGTGGCACGTCTTTGCGGCCGTCGCCCTCGGCACATTCATGGCGACGCTCGATTCGAGCATCGTCAACGTCTCGCTCCCGACCATCAGTCGGGATTTCGGCATCGATCTGTCCATCGCGCAGTGGGTCGTGCTCGCGTACCTGATCGCGGTGGCGGCGCTGCTGCTGCCGGCGGGGAGTTTCGTCGACCTGATTGGGCGGGCGCGCTCGTACGTGGCGGGCCTCGCGCTCTTCACGGTCGGGTCGCTGGCCTGCGGGGTGGCGCCGACCGAGGGGCTTCTCATTGCGGCGCGCGCGGTGCAGGCCGTCGGGGCGGCGCTCACCATGGCCACCGGCGCGGCGCTGCTCCTCGATGTCTGGCCGACTGGGCGACGCGGCCAGGTGATGGGGCTCATGGGGATGGTCGTGTCGGTGGGGTTGATGGCCGGTCCGCCTCTGGGCGGCTTGATCAGCGGGACGCTCGGGTGGCGCTGGGTCTTCTACGTGAACCTCCCCATCGGCGTGCTGGGCGTGGCGTGGGCAGCTCTGGCGCTGCGCGGGACGCGGGAGCCCCGGGGGGTGCTCGCCGGGTTCGACTGGCCGGGGGCGTTGAGCCTCGGGCTCTTCATGGTGGCGCTGTGCCTGGGGCTGACCTTCGGCCCGAAGCAGGGCTGGGGCGAGCCGTGGATCGTGGCGCTCCTGGGGGTTTCGCCGCTGCTGCTGGCGGCCTTCCTCTGGCGCCAGCGCACCGCTCGCCAACCGATGCTCCGCTTGGGGCTGTTCCGCGACCCGACGTTCTCGTCCGCGTCGGCCGCCTCGTTGCTCAGCTTCACGGGGCAGTTCCCGATCTTCCTGTTCCTGCCGTTCTACCTGCAGAGCGTGTTGGGCTACAGCGAGACCCACACCGGTCTCACCATCTTCGTCGTGCCTCTGCTGACGGCGGTGTTGTCGCCGGGCTGTGGCCACATGTCCGACCGTTGGGGGACGCTCTGGCCGAGCGTCGTCGGCCTCCTGCTGCGCGGCGCGAGTTGCGGCGTGTTCCTCACGTTCGGGCTGCACGCGACCCGTCTGCAGCTTCTTGTGCCGCTGGTCCTGATGGGGCTGGGCAACGCGGCCTTCGGTCCGGCGAACCAGAGCGCGCTCATGGGCTCGGCGCCCGCCGAGAACCGGGGTCTCGCCTCCGGGATCGCGAGCGCGATGCGGTCGCTGGGGATGGTGATCGGCGCCGCGGCGGCGACGGCGATCGCGGTCGCGCGGGCCGGGGCGGGCCTGGACGCCGCGGCGGACCCGAGCGCCTTCGTTGCGGGCTTCCATGCCAGCCTGATCTTCTCGCTGCTGTGCACCGGGGCCGCGATCGTCGCCGCCGGCCTGCGTCCGAACGATGCGCGCCGCCCCCCGGAAGAGCCCGCCTTCCCCATCCTGGCCGACAGCGACTGACCCCCTCGACGAAACAGGGGGGTTGCGTCCGCGAAATACTGGACAGGCGAAATATTTCGTGATAGGTTTCGGCCATGGCAAGGACCCAACCGGCATGGATCACGGTTCGCGAAGCCGCCCTGGAACTGGAGTGTACGGAGACATGGGTGCGGGACCTGGCGAGGCGCAAGCGACTCCGCTCCAAGCGCGAGTACGGAGTCATCGTGGTGAATCGCGCGGACGTGTCCCGGCGCAAGGCGCGCCCCCCGTCCCGGGGACGCGTGCCGGCCGGCGACCCGGGGGCTGAGGCCGCGTCGGCGGCGACGACGGAGGTCCGGCGGGCGATCGCGGCCGCGGTTGTCTCGACGGGAGCGGGGCGCGTCGTGTTCGACCCGGCGGCGCTCGACCGCGCCTACGAACTCCTGATGGCGGCCGAACCGCGGCGCCTGTCGGCTTCCTTGTGCGGGAGGCTGACCGTCGGCACCGAGATCAGGAGCGAAGACTATGAGGACGCGCCGTACGAGGACTGAGCCGCCGTCCCCTCCGACGCAGACGCTGCCCTCGACCCTGTACCTCGACACGCAGTTTCTGTTCGCCTATCTCGTGGCCGACGACGCCGACCACGAGGCCGCCGCGATCATCGGCCGACGGCTGGAGGCCCTCGTGGAGGGGGGCTTCGCGCGGGCCTATCTCTCCATCACCGTTCTGGACGAACTGGCGTGGAAACTGAGCGGGGTAGTGTACGACGACGAGAACGACGCCCCCGGCGCCTGGCGACAGCTGAGCCAGCCGGAGCAGCGGCGCGCGTACCGGGTGCACGCCACAACGGTCGGCGTGCTGCTCCTTCTGTTGCTGGAGCAGCCGTGGATCTCCGTCCTGCCGGTCGATGAGGAGGTCTGCGACAGGCTGCCCTTGACCCTCACGGAGCATCGTCTGCCCCCGGCCGACGCCTGCCACCTGACCTGCGCGGCTCGCCACCGGGTGCGTGGGATCCTGACCAACGACCGGCGCTTCGCCGAGCTGACCGACTCACCCGTCGAGATCGTAACCTACGGGCCGCGACGCACCACGGAGTCACGATGAAGGCGTTCCTCGACTGCCTCGCCTGCACGGTGAACCAGGGCCTCCGCGCCGCGCGGTACTCCACCCCGGAGGCCGCGCTGCAGCAGCGCGCGCTGCGCGCGATTCTGGCGGAGCTGGCCCAGGCCGACCTGGCCCTGACGCCCGTGGAGCTCGGCAACCTCGCCCAGCAGGCCGTTGCCCGCGAGACCGGGGTCACCGACCCCTACCGCGACGCCCGGGCCCGCTCCAACGAGGAGGCCTTGCGGCTCTACCCGCGGCTCAAGGCCCTCGTGCGTGAGTCCCCCGAGCCGTTGCTCACCGCCGCCAAGATCGCCGTGATCGGCAACATCATCGACCTGGGCGCCTACGGCGACCACTACGACCTCGATGCCACGCTTCAGGAACTGCTCGCGAGCCCCTTCGGCCGGGACGACTACCCGGCCTTCCGCGAGGCGGTGTCGCGCGCGCGGCGGGTCCTCTACCTCGCGGACAATGCGGGGGAGATCGTCTTTGACCGGGTCCTACTCGAAGAGCTGCCGAAGGCGGAGCTGACCGTCGCCGTGAAGAGCGAGCCGTTCATCAACGACGCCCAGCTCGACGACGCCCGGCAGGCTGGCCTCACCGCCATCGCCCGCGTCATCGAGACCCCCATCTTCCCCGGCGCCGGCAGGCCCTCCGGGCGGCACGGATCGGACACGGACCTGCGGCCGCTATCACGGCGTCCCCGGCCGTAGCACCTCTCGTATCGCGTCCAGCCTCGCCGTCCCCTCGCTCAGCGTCGGCACCAGCCAGCCGCCCTCGTCATTCTCGTTCCAGGCGTACATGATCACCGCGTTCGCCTCGGCGCAGTCGGGGTGCGCGCGGTTCCAGGCCACGGCGGCCCGGAGGTTGTCGGCCAGCTCCTGAGGCGTCGGCTGCTCGTACCAGGGGCCGTGCGGCGGCGACTGGTACAGCTCCTCGTAGCGCTTGGGGTCGCGCCAGCGCGGGCGGCTGTCCCAGCCCGCGCTCACGATCGGGACCGCCGGCTTACCCGTGGCACGGCACGCCTCCCAGTACGCCTGGTTCGCGGCCGCCAGCGTGCTGTAGGGGTAGCCCTGGTCGCCGTGGCTGAAGTCCGCCCACGCGTACGCGCTGATCGCGTCAAAGCCCATCTCATCCACGCACTTGGCCCCGCTCTCCGCGCCCCACACCTGGGCCACGATGTAGGCGGGTCCGAGGCCCGCCTCGACCGACTTGGCGCGTATCATCTCGAGCCCCGCGCGCGTCGCCTCGACGGACCCGAAGTACTCGGGCAGCTTGTCCACGTAGAAGATGTACAGCAGCGGCCGGTTGCCCAGCACCTTCTGGTACGCCTCATCCCGGAAGAAACCGGCATACGCCTCCGCCGCCCGCGACCACTCCTCCTTAGGCCCCCACCAGCCCTGGGACATCAGCACAAAGCAGACGTGGACGTCCGTCCTCCGCGCGCTCGCGAGGTGCAGTCGCACCGCGTACTCAGTGGCAGGAATCTGACCCTCTCCGTCCAGGTTGAAGCAGTATGCCCAGTAGTCCAGGCCCGCCGCGCTCGCGTAGGCGATCTCCTGGTCCATGACCTCCTGACTGTCCGCGGCCACCTCAACGGCCTCCTCGCCGACGATTCGGCCGTAGAAGGGCACGCGGCCGTGCCACTGCTTCGGCGAGAGGTTCTGCTCCCACTCGCTCCCCGCCCGCCAGGCGTCCCAGCGGATCGCGCCGACGACGGGATCGGCGGGGGCGTCAGCGGCGGCCAGCGGCGAGGCTGCGGCCAGTACGGCCAGGGCTGTGTGCATGTTCCTGCTCCCCGTCTCTGTGGTCCCCCACGGGGGGGTCGGTCCGGCTACTGCTCCAGCAGGGCCTCCGCCAGCGCCACCAGGTTCTCCGGCGGCACATCGCCCGGCACGGCATGGGTCGGGCCGGCGATGTACCCGCCGCCTGGGCCCATGATCTCCAGGGTCCGTCGGACCTCTGCCCGGACTTCGGCCGGCGTCCCGTATGGCAGGAGCTGCTGCGTGCTGATTCCGCCCCAGAACGCGAGCGTCTGTCCCAGCTCGTGCTTCGTTTGCCCCAGGTCATAGACCTCGGGCTGGAAGGTTTGGTAGATGTCCAGGCCGATCTCCGCAAGCTCGGGCAGCAACGCCCGGATGTCTCCGCACGAGTGCAGCGCCGTGGCGCGTCCTCTAGCCTTCACGCTCCCGAACAGGTCCCGCATGTGCGGCTTCAGATAGCGACGCCAGTGGTGTGGACCGAGGATCAGGCCGCGCTGGCTGCCCCAGTCGTCGCCGAAGTAGATAATGTCGAACGGGTACTCGAGCGCGATCTCGACGACCCTCGCCAGGTGGCCGGCGATGCGCGCGAACAGCTCCTCCACGAATGCCGGCTCCGCCGCCATGTCGGCGAGCAGGTTCTCCATGCCCCGGAGCGCCCAGGCCCGCTCGAAGATGCCCCACCCCACCTCGGCCACTCGGCAGCGGTCCCCGGCCTCCGCGAGCCCGGCCTCGAACTGCCGCCTCAGACGCGCCTCGTCCAAGGCCGGCAAGGCGAAGCCCTCGAGCGACGCCTCCGGCAGCACGAGCCCCTCGACCACACCCGAGTCGTTCAGCGGGTCCGTCCGGTTCCAGATCACCCCGAAGTCGTCGCGGAAGTAGCCCGACCCTGGCGCCGTCTCGTCCATGAACAGATCGTAGACCCCGTACGCCAGGTGGTTCCCGATCCCGTCCATGTAGCCCGGGTCGCCGACGTGCTCAACCAGCCGCGCGTGGGCCTGCGCGGTGAGGTCTATCTGGTATGGAACGCGATCCGGCTCCTCGTGCCGGGCCGCCATCAGCACGCGCTCGCGGCGGGTCATCGGGTCCATCCTGGGCGTCTGTCGCGCGGCACCTGTGTCCCAACTCCTGGCGACGGCATTGACAGGCTGGCTCTGGCCTGCTACCTCTGAGTTGCGTTCCCAGTCGGATGCGCCCTGAAGCGACCGGAATGTGCAAGTCCGGGCCACCCAATAGGCCACACCCCTCTACCGATGCCGATCCTGAGGGCGGCGACAGCCAGACGGAGGCGCTGGTGGACGCCGGCCTTGCAGCCGCCATGGAAGAGGCAGCGGCCGATCCCGCCAACCGCGAGCGTGTCCCCTGGGAGCAGACGAAGGCGAAGCTGGCTCTGTGAGCCAGGCTGTCGCGCGTGATCGGCGCACCCCTCACATCCCCAGAAACGCCCGGTAGATCTCCTCGTAGAGCCTCACGTCGTTCAGCGTATCTGTGCCCGAGGAGCGGAACGGCTCGCCCGAGCGGACGCACGTCACGAAGTGCCGGACCTCCTCGCGGTACGACCAGCCTGGGGGCGCGACTTCCTGCACATACCTCGGGGGCCGGCCGTCGCGCGCGGCCTCGTAGATCTCGACCGTCGCCGGCAGCTCCTTGTGCATGAGCGGCGGCGCCTGCGTCCGTAGCCATCCACCATCGAAGTACACCTGGGTGTGCTCCTCCCAGGCGTGGAAGCCGATGTAGGCGCTCTCCACAACCGCCCGCACCCCCCCGATGTCCAGCACCGTCAGGCCCGTCATCCCATCGGCATCGAGCAGCACTGACGCGACCCGCGCCTGCCCAGCCGCATCATCGAGGAGGTAGCGGAGCAGGTTGATGTTGTGGGTCCACTGCTGGAGGTATCCCTCGTAGGAGCCATGCCACTCCGCCGGCAGCCACTCGGGGCATTCATTGGGCGCCGGGGGCGCAGGCTCGGTGGAGCTCTCCATGGGCACGTTCGGGTCCAGCGCGTAGATCCAGTTGCCGCCGAAGCCGTGGTTGCGCGCCAGGACGATCCGGCCCATCTCGCCGCCCGCCCGCCAGGCGTCCAGGTGCTGCTTCAGGAGCACGTTCCCGGGGTCGTAGCGCTTCATGTAGCCGACCATCAGCCGCGCGTTCCCCTCGCGCTCGGCGGCGACGATGGCCTCGCCCCGGGCGATGGAGACCGCCATCGGCTTCTCCATGAAGACGTGCTTGCCCGCGCGGAGTAGGTCCTCGGCAATGCGCCCCTGCACACTGAAGGGCGCCGACACGCCGACCGCCTCGATGTCGGGGTCGGCTGCCAGCTCCTCGTGAGAGCGGTAGACCTTTGGGATGCCGTAGCGTGCCGCCACTCGCTGCCCCAGATCGCCGCGCACCTCCGCGAGCGCGACCAGCTCGCACTCGGGCAGCGCCGCGAAGTTCGGGATGTGCAGCTGCTGCGCCACCCAGCCACAGCCCACATAGCCCAGCCTGACAGGGTTCTCCGACATGCCGGCGCCCTCCATTCGTGACCGTCATGAGCCCGAGATCGCGCGCACATCTTCGGCTCCACTCCCCGACACACCTGCGCGGGGGGACGAAGGGGCCACGGCCTCCGGGGTCGAACGCCCGCCGCGCACCCCAGGCCCTAAGGCCGGGATTGCCCATATGGAACCGGGTGCCCCGGTGTTGGCTGAACGGTCAGCCGTTCGCTGTGGTGATTCGTCGACCGGGTCCCCGGAACCTGTACATCCGGCGGTGGAAGCAGGAATCGGCCGGTGCTGACCCTCGTCGTGAGGGTCTGTCGACCCTGTTTTCGCCGACACGCTGGACAGCAGGTGTGATGCCGCCTCCGTGCTCGCAGGAATGGCATGGTTGGTGACCTTGTGGCGGTCGACCTGGGATCATCATGTCGGTGCTGGCGACAGCAGCGGGATGTGGTTGAGGATCTGCGCGAACAGGTCTCGCGGAATGGCCACCTCCGCCATCTGCAGCACCAGCCGCCGGGCGTGACGGGTCAGCCGGGCCCCGATCTTGACCAGCCTCTCGCGCAGCGTCGTCAGGCTCCGGCGGGCCATCTCTGGAGGCAAGACGAGTCGCCGCAGGAAGTTGCCCAGGTTGTACGCCAGCACGAACAGGGCGAGCCTCACGGCGTTGTCCTTGAACTGGTGACACGACAGCCGCATCCACTCGACGGCTTGCTCACCACGAGGCGCATGGCCGGGTCTCGCGACAAGCGGTCGGCGTCGTTGGTGTCGGGGTATCCCGCCAAGCGGCTGTAGACCGACTGCCTCAGCAGCGGCACCAGGGGGTGCTGCACATTGCGCCCCGAGCGCTGCT
>Ga0233425_10006331_pt1 | contig 17687 bp, 14 predicted proteins | sample Watercolumn_Towu_2_FD_181712 | JGI IMG/M metagenome (GOLD analysis project Ga0233425, IMG submission 181712) | Freshwater microbial communities from Lake Towuti, South Sulawesi, Indonesia - Watercolumn_Towuti2014_140_MG | ecosystem: Environmental > Aquatic > Freshwater > Lake | place... | reverse complement strand
CGTCGAGCTTCTCGGCGGTGTTCTCGCGCAGGAAGTCGTTGGGGAAGGCGACGCCCTCGGCGCGCAGCTTCGCCAGCTTCTCGCGGCGCTCGGCGATGATCTGGTTCTCGTCCTGGGGCAGCGGGGTCTGTTCGCTCATGTCGTTTCCTTAAACGCCCTGTTTCAGGCTGGCTTCGATGAATTCGTCGAGGCCGCCGTCCAGCACGGCCTGGGTGTTGCCGATTTCCACGTTGGTGCGCAGGTCCTTGATGCGCGACTGGTCGAGCACGTAGGAGCGGATCTGGTGGCCCCAGCCGATGTCGGTCTTGGCGTCCTCCATCTTCTGCGCCTCGGCCTGGCGCTTGCGCAGCTCGGCCTCGTAGAGGCGCGATTTCAGCATGGCCATCGCCTCGGCCTTGTTGCGGTGCTGCGAGCGGTCGTTCTGGCACTGCACGACGATGCCGGAAGGGGCGTGCGTGATGCGCACCGCCGAATCGGTCTTGTTGATGTGCTGGCCGCCGGCGCCGGAGGCGCGGAAGGTGTCGATGCGCAGGTCCGCCGGGTTGATCTCGATTTCGATGGAGTCGTCGACCTCGGGATAGACGAAAACGCTGGCGAAGGAGGTGTGGCGGCGCGCGTTGGAATCGTAGGGCGACTTCCGCACCAGGCGGTGGATGCCGGTCTCAGTGCGCAGGTGGCCGTAGGCGTATTCGCCGCTGAGCTTGAGGGTGGCGGTCTTGATGCCGGCCACCTCGCCGTCGGACTCTTCCAGCACCTCGATCTGGAAACCCTTGCGCTCGCAGTACTTGAGATACATGCGCAGCAGCATCGAGGCCCAGTCCTGCGCCTCGGTGCCGCCGGCGCCGGCCTGGATGTCGAGGAAGCAGTTGTTCGGGTCGGCCGGGTTGGAGAACATGCGGCGGAACTCGAGCGCCGCCACCTGGCTCTCGATGCCGGCCGCGTCGGCTTCCACCGCGAGCAGGGTGTCCTCGTCGTTTTCAGTGCGCGCCATCTCGAACAGCTCGCGCGAGTCGCGCAGGTTCTGGTCGATGTCGGTGAGGGCGACGACGACGCCTTCGAGGGCCTTCTTCTCGCGGCCCAGGTCCTGGGCGCGGGCGGCGTCGTTCCAGACGGCGGGGTCCTCGAGGGCGCGGGAGACTTCGGTCAGCTTCGACTGCTTGGCGTCGAAGTCAAAGATACCTCCGCAGATCCTGCTCCCGAGTGGAGAGGTCCGTGAGGCGATTGGCGAGGCTGTTGAGGCGTTCGGCTTCCATGGCGATGCTAGACTTTGAAAACATAAAATTATACATCCAGAACCGTTCCCCCTCGCCCCGCTTGCGGGGAGAGGGCCGGGGAGAGGGGCTTGCCCCCGACATGACTGAAGAACGCGCCCGCCTGTCCCGCTTCGGCCTGCTGCTCCTCGCCCTGCTGGCGCTCGGCTGGGGCCTCAACTGGCCGATCATGAAAATCGTCCTGCGCGACGTGCCGCCGCTCAGCTTCCGCGGCGGCTGCCTCCTGCTGGGCGGACTCGGCGTCTTGCTGCTCGGCCGCCTCGACGGCCAGTCGTGGGCGCCGCCGAAGGGCTCCTTCGGCAAGCTGGCCCTGCTGGCGGCCACCAACATCGTCGGCTGGAACGTCCTGATGATCTACGGCGTCGGCCTGATGCCCTCGGGCCGGGCGGCGCTGCTCGGCTACACCATGCCGCTGTGGAGCGTGGCCTTCTCCGTCTGGCTGCTGGGCGAGCGGCTGAGTGCGCGCCGCCTGCTCGGCTTGGCGCTGGGCCTGGCCGGCGTGGCGGCGCTGATGGGGGAATACCGCAGCCTGCTCGGCGCGGCGCCGGTCGGCGTGCTGTGCATGCTGGGGGCGGCGATGGCCTGGGGGCTGGGCGTGGTGCTGCTCAAGCGCTGCGCGCTGAAGATGCCGACCACCCTGCTCACCGGCTGGACCATGCTGATCGGCGCGGCTCCGATCTGCGCGGCCGCCCTGTTGCTGGAAAGCGGCGAATGGCGCGCCGTCGGCTTCTGGCCGGGCTTCGGCCTCGCCTACAACGTCGTCGTCGCCTTCATGTTTTGCTACTGGGCGTGGAACCGCATCGTGCTGATGGTGCCGGTGGCGGTGTCCTCGCTCAGCTCGCTCATCACGCCCGTGATCGGCGTCATGGGCGGCATGCTATTGCTCGGCGAGCAGCCGGGCTGGAACGAATTCCTCGGCGCCGGCCTGATCCTCGGCGCGCTGGCGACGGTGCTGCTGCCGCAGAAGAAAAAGGCCTAGGCCGGCTCGATGTGCTCGAGCACCAACTGCACGCTGGCCAGTCCGTTGAATTCGTTCACCGCCAGGCGGTAGGCGGCGCGCACGTCGGGCGGCACGCTCTCGGCGAAGTTGAACTGGATGGCCTCGAAGCGGGCAGTGCCCTTGCGCAGCGTCAGTTTCAGGTGGCGGTCCTTGAGGATGCGCTGCTTCTCCACCTCGAATTCGTCGCTGAAGACCGGCGCCGGAAAACCCTGTCCCCAGATCTCCCCTTCCAGCAGGCGCGCGCTTTCCAGCGACATCCAGCCGGCCTCGAGCGGGCCGTCGGTTTCGAGGGTGCGCGTCAGCTCGGCCGGGCCGACCAGCCCGCGCACGGTCTCTTCGAACAATGCCTCGAAGCGCCCCAGGTTTTCTTCCCGCAAAGTCAGTCCCGCCGCCGCGGCGTGGCCGCCGAAGCGCAGCAGCAGGCCGGGCGCGCGCTTCGAGACGAGGTCGAGCGCGTCGCGCAGGTGCAGCCCCGCGATCGAGCGGCCGGAGCCCTTCAGCTCGCCGGCGTTGCCGCGGGCGAAGGCGATCACCGGGCGGTGCAGCTTGTCCTTCACGCGCGAGGCGAGGATGCCGACGACGCCCTGGTGCCAGGCCGGGTCATAGAGCGTCAGGCCGGCGCGCTCGGCGGCCTCGATGCCGTCGAGGATGGCCAGCGCCTGGTCCTGCATGTCGGCCTCGATCGTGCGGCGCTCGCGATTCAATTGGTCGAGTTCCTGCGCGATGTTGAGCGCGCGGCCGAGGTCGTCGGTGATCAGGCATTCGATGCCGAGCGACATGTCGGCGAGCCGCCCGGCGGCGTTCAGGCGCGGCCCCAGCGCGAAGCCGAGGTCGAAGGTGCTGGCGCGTTCGGCTTCGCGGCCGGCGACGCGGAAGAGGGCGCGCAGGCCGGGCTGCATTTTCCCTTGGCGGATGCGCGCCAGGCCCTGGGCGACGAGGATGCGGTTGTTGCGGTCGAGCTTCACCACGTCGGCCACCGTGCCGAGGGCGACCAGGTCGAGCAGGGCGGCGAGGTTGGGTTCAGGCGCGGCGTTGAAGGCGCCGCGCTTCCTGAGTTCCGCGCGCAGCGCCAGCATGACGTAGAACATCACGCCGACGCCGGCGATGGCCTTGCTCGGGAAGCCGCAGCCGGGCTGGTTCGGGTTGACGATGACGTCGGCGGCCGGCAGCTCGTCGCCGGGCAGGTGGTGGTCGGTGATGAGCGTACCGATGCCGAGCCGCCTGGCCTCGGCGACGCCCTCGACGCTGGCGATGCCGTTGTCGACGGTGATGATGACGTCGGACTTACGCTCGGTGGCGAGGCGCACCACTTCCGGCGTCAGGCCGTAGCCGTAGTCGAAGCGGTTGGGCACGAGGTAGGCGACTTCGGCGCCGAAGGCGGCGAGCGCCCGTACGCCGACGGCGCAGGCGGTGGCGCCGTCGCAGTCGTAGTCGGCGACGATGAGCAGGCGCCGCTTGGCCGCGATGGCGTCGGCCAGCAGAACGGCCGCCTCGGCCGCACCCTTCATCCGGTCCGGTTCGAGCAGGGCGGCGAGCGAGGTGTCGAGGTCTTCCGCCCGGCTGACGCCGCGCGCCGCATAGAGGCGCGCCAGCAGCGGATGCACGCCGGCGTATTCGAGGCGCTCGCGCGCGGCCTGCGGCGTTTTGCGGTTGAGGAGGCGTGTCATGTCAGCTCCGCCAAGGTTCTGGGGCGGCGCCACAGTTTCCACAGGTCGCCGGGGCCGATCGACACGTCGACGGTGGCCTCGTCGCCGAGGGCGGTGAGACGCAGGCCGTCCAGCCGGCGCGCCTTCAGGGCGGCGAGCAGCGGCGCGAACCAGCGCGCTTCGAGTTCCGTGAGGCCCGTGCGCCAGGCGGCGGCATCGAGGCGTTGCGCGGGCTCGGCCAGGGTTTCCAGAAAAGTCAGTCCCTGCGGCACGGCGTCTCCGAAGCCGCGGGGCGGCGCAGCGGCCGGCACGCCGGCTTGCCTGGCCAGTCCTGAAGCGAGCGGATGGGCGGCATGGATCCGCGCCGCCGGCGCGGCGACCCTCTCCGGCAGGGGGCCGGCGCCCCACAGCCAGAGGCTGTTCGCCGTCGGGCGTCCCTCCGCCTCGCGCGCCGCGTTGAGCGGATGGTTGTGCAGGATCACCTGCGCCTCGTTGATGAGGCGCCGCCAGTCGTGCGCCTCATCGCCCTGCGGCAGGAAGGGCTCGAGCGTGCGGCCGACGACCGTCGAGGGCGGATGCGTCGCAATGCGCGGCGCGCGCGCGAGGCGCAGGTACCAGCGCTGCGGGTGCGGCGCGAGGAATTCGCCGTATTCGGCGAGGTGGGCGTTGAGCGTGGCGACCAGTTGATCGGCTTCCGCCTGCGCGAGATCGGGTACGCCGCCGATGACGAGGGTGTCGCGTGCGAAACGCAGGTGCGCCGGGTCGGCGCAGAGCCATGCATCCGCGCCCGGCTGCAGTCCCTCGCCGAGCAGGCGCAGTGCGCCGAAGGGGAGTTCGTCACCCTGCACGCCGAAGGCTTCGCACAGCCAGCGTTCCGCCGATACGGCGGGGCCGCGCGCGCGGCGGCCGCGGCCGAGCAGGGTGTGGAGGGCGGGCAGTTCGAGGCCGCGCGTGACGTCGGCGACGGATTCCCTGGGCCAGAGCAGGCCCGGAACGACGAGATGAATCATCCAAGGGATGTTAACATAGCGACCCTATGAAGTATGAGCTCTTCATCGGCCTGCGCTACACCCGCGCCAAGCGGCGCAACCACTTCATCTCCTTCATCTCGCTGATCTCGATGTGCGGCATCGCGTTGGGCGTCGCCGCGCTGATCGTCGTGCTGTCGGTGATGAACGGCTTCCAGAAGGAGCTGCGCACGCGCATCCTCGGCGTCGCCTCGCACGTGCAGGTCTCCGCCCGTGGCGGAGAATTGGCCGCTTGGCAGCAGGTGGCCGAGCAGGCGTCGAAACACAAGCAGGTGCAGGCGGCGGCGCCCTACATCGCGGCGCAGGGCATGCTCTCCTTCGAGCAGACGGTGCGCGGCGCGCTGGTGCGCGGCGTGCTGCCGGATGCCGAGGAGCGGGTGGCCGACTTCAACCGCCACATGCGCGGCGGCTCGATGCAGCTCCTGAAGCCGGGCGAGTTCGGCATCGTCCTCGGCGCCGAGCTCGCCCGCGCCCTGCAGGTGTTCGTCGGTGACAAGGTGACGCTGATCGCGCCGCAGGGGCTGGTGACGCCGGCGGCGATCCTGCCGCGCCTGAAGCAGTTCAAGGTGGTCGGCCTCTTCGAGGCCGGCATGTACGAGTACGACTCCGGCCTGGCGCTGGTGCATCTGGCCGACGCGCAGGCGCTCTATCGCATGGAGGACCGCGTTACCGGCGTGCGCCTGAAGCTCGACGACCTCTTCGCCGCGCCGCGCGTGGCGCGCGAGCTGCTCAGCCTGGTCGAGGCCGACGTCTTCATCGCCGACTGGACGCGCAGCCACGCCAACTTCTTCCGCGCCGTGCAGATCGAGAAGAACGTGATGTTCATCATCCTGCTGCTGATCGTCGCCGTGGCGGCCTTCAACATCGTGTCCACGCTGGTGATGGCGGTGACCGACAAGGAATCCGACATCGCCATCCTGCGCACGCTGGGGGCGAGTCCGGGCAGCATCATGCAGGTGTTCATCGTGCAGGGTGCGCTGATCGGGGTGATCGGCCTGGCGCTCGGCCTCGCCGGCGGCATCGCGCTGGCGGCGAACATCGACGTCGTGGTGCCGGCCATCGAGCGCCTGTTCAACACGCAGTTCCTCGCCAAGGAGGTGTATTACATCTCCGAGCTGCCCTCCGACCTGCAGTGGCGCGACGTCGGCATCATCGCCAGCGTGTCCTTCCTGCTGACCCTGCTGGCCACGCTGTATCCGAGCTGGCGCGCCTCGCGCGTCAACCCCGCCGAGGCGCTGCGCTACGAGTAGGCGCCGGCCGGAGCCTGCCGCGAGAGAGCCGTTCAGCCGGCGTGTCCCGCCCCGCCCCGCCCCGTCCATCGACACCGCCGATTATTCATTGCGGGGATAATTCCATTGAAATATCTGATGTGCCCTGCAAGATTTAAGGCCTAAAGTTTATTTTTGTCCTGTCGTGAATATGACAAATGCCGGCCCTTTCCCCGGAGCCGGCTCCCTCCCGGCACATGAGGTCGTCAATGCCACGGCTACACCAGCGATTCAGGAAAGCAATGGACGGCGCCATCGGCCTGGGTGCGCGCACGGAATTGACCCTGGTGATGCTGCTGGTTGCCGCCGCAGCGGGGCTGGTTTACCTGCTGACCGGGCATGAGCGGCAGATCCTGATCGACCGATACGCCAGCCAGATGTCGGATGCCGTCCATCTGAACGGCGCCATCGTCAGTAACGACCTGGCGGAATTGAGAAGGGACGTCGCCTTCCTGTCCCGGGTTCCCCCCATCCAGGGCATGCTCCGTGCCGCGTTCAACCAGGGGGTCGACCCCGTTGAGGGAAACGCCTACGCAACCTGGGAAAAACGCCTCCAGGAAATCTTCTCCGCCTACATCGTGGCGCATCCGGCGTATTACCAGATCCGCTACATCGGAGTGGCCAACGACGGCCTCGAACTGGTGCGGGTGGAGCTGCAGGATGGTCGGGCGGTGGCAGTGCAGGCCGACCGGCTTCAGGCCAAAAAGAACAGGGACTATTTCCAGGCGGCTCTGCAGCTCAAGGCCGATGAGGTCGGGCTGTCGGAACTCAATCTCAACCGGGAGCGGGACATGGTCGAGGTGCCCTACCGGCCGACGGTCCGGGCCACCGCGCCGGTTTTCGGGCCGGACGGCAAGCGCTTCGGCATGGTGGTCGTCAATCTGGACGCCGGGAAGTTCCTCGGGGAGATCCAGTCCGCCACGCCTGACGGGTTGGCGGCCTACGTGGCCAACGAGGCGGGGGATTACCTGTCGCACCCGGACGGCGGCCGCAGTTTCGGTTTCGATCTCGGCCAGCGCTACCGCTGGCAGGACGACTTGCCCGGACTGCGGCTCGACGCGGCCCGGCCGAAAGGGGCGGCAGCGCAACTCCAGGGCATCGACTCCCCCCTGGGCCGCGTCCTTGCCATCGCCGAGCGGGTGCATTTCGATCCGGGCCGCCCCGATCGATATCTGACCCTGATTTATGCCTTGCCGGAATCCGTCGTCGAGCCGGTTCTGGCCCGCACGCGCAATACCGTCATCGCCGTAGTCGTGCTCAGCGCTTCCCTGATCGCGGTCCTGCTGCTCTGGGGCGTCAGGCGCAGCTTCGCCCCGCTTGAACGGTTGAAGGAAGCCGCCAACCAAATTGCGGGCGGACGCTACGACGCCAGCATTCCGGAAGCCGGCAGCAACGAAGTGGGCGAACTGGCCGGCGCCTTTCGCGCCATGCAGCAGGGGGTGGCGGAGCGCGAGGCGCTGTACCGCGCCGTCGCCATGACCGCCCGGGACGGCTTCTGGATGCTGGACATGCAGGGCCGCCTCCTCGAGGTGAACGACGCCTACGTGCGCCTGTCCGGCTTCAGCCGGGAGGAACTGCTGACCATGAACGTGGTTCACCTGGATGCCCGCGAAAGCCCGGAGGAGGTCCGGGCGCACACACACAAGGTCTTACGCGACGGCAGCGATTTCTTCGAATCCGAACATCGGCGCAAGGACGGCACGCGCTGGCCGGTGAGTGTGGCGGTCAGCCATTGGCCGATCGCCGGCGGCCGCTTCTTCGTGTTCCTGCGCGACATCACCGAGCGGAAAAAAGCGGAGCAGGAGCTGCGGGCGAGCGAGGATCTGGCCAATTCGGTGATGAACTCCATGGCGAATGCCATCGCGGTCCTGGACGAAAGCGGGGTGGTGATCCGCGTCAACTCGACGTGGCGCGGCTTCGCCGCCGCGAACGGCGCCCCTGCCGCGCTCCAGGCGGGTGTCGGCATCGATTATTTCGCCGCCTGCCGCGCTGCGGCGGAGCGCGAGCCGCAGGCCGGCGCCGCCCTCGCGGGCATGCAGGCCGTGCTGAAAGGCGAGCAGCCCCAGTTCGCGCTGGAGTATCCCTGCCACAGCCCCGACGCGCAGCGCTGGTTCGCCCTGACCGTCCGCCCCTTGAAGGGGGAGAGGAAGGGGCTGGTGGCGAGCCATTTCGACATCACGGCGCGCAAACTGGCCGAGCTCGCGCTGCAGGCGCACAAGGACGACCTGGAGGCGCAGGTGCGCGAGCGCACCCATGAGCTGAAAACGAGCGAAGCGCGCACCCGCGCCGTCCTCAAGAACATGCTGGATGGCGTGGTGCACATCGATGCGGCCGGGCGCATCCTGAGCGTCAACGACGCCATCGTGACCCTGTTCGGCTACGGCGAGGAGGAAATGCTCGGCCGCAACGTCAGCCTGCTGATGCCGGAGCCGCACGCCTCCGCCCATGACGGCTACCTGCGGCGCTACCTGCAGAGCAGGCAGCCGAGGATCATCGGACAGCAGAGGGAACTGGAAGCGCGGCGCAGGGACGGCAGCCGCTTCCTGATGAGCCTGGCCGTGAGCGAGCTGGCGGACGACGAAGGCAGCATTCATCGGCGTCATCCGCGACGTCACCGAGCAGCGCCGGGCCGAGCAGGCCCTGCAGGAGCGGGAGCGCTTCCTCAGCACCGTCACCGATGCCCTGCCCGGCCGGGTCGGCTACTGGACCCGGGATCTGCGCTGCGCCTTCGCCAACGCCGCCTACCTGTCGTGGTTCGGCAAGCCGCCCGAGGAAATCATCGGCATGCGCCTGCAGGATCTGATGGGCGAGACCTTCCCCTTTTACGAGCCGCGCATCCGGGCGGCCCTGCGGGGCGAAATGCAGCGTTTCGAGGCCACCATGCCCAGGGCGGACGGCACGCCCGGCTATCTATGGGTCCAGTACATCCCGGACACGGTGGCGGGACAGACGCAGGGATTTTTCGTGCTGGCCATGGACATCAGCGAGATCAAGGAAACCCATTTCCAGCTGGAAAAGCTCAACGACGAGCTCGCGCAACGCACCCGGCAGGCCGAGGCGGCCAGCCAGGCCAAGGGCGAATTCCTCGCCAACATGAGCCACGAGATCCGCACGCCGCTCAACGCCGTGCTCGGCCTGGCCCAGGTGGGCGAACGCGCGAGCGAGGGGCGCAGGACGGGAGAGACGTTCCGCCAGATCCTCGAGTCGGGCCGCATGCTGCTGAATGTCGTCAACGACGTCCTGGACTTTTCCAAGATCGAGGCCGGCAAGCTCGAACTCGAGTGGGCGCGCTTCGATCTGGGCGAAGTGATCGACCAGGCCGTGGGCATGACCGCAGCCCGGGCCTATGCCAGGGGAATCGATTTCCGGGTGGAGGAGGCCGCCGGGCTCGCGCCGACCTGGGTCGGCGACGCGCACCGGTTTTCCCAGGTGCTCGTCAATCTCCTCTCGAACGCGATCAAGTTCACCGAGCGGGGCGAAGTCGCGCTGACGGTATGGTCCGACGACTCGGGCCTGGCGTTCCGCGTCTCCGATACGGGCATCGGGCTGAGCGAGGAGCAGAAGGCGCGGCTGTTCCTGCCCTTCGAGCAGGCCGACGGCACGATCACGCGCCGCTTCGGCGGAACGGGACTCGGCCTGGCCATCTGCCGGCAACTGGTTTCCCTCATGGGCGGCACCATCCGCGCCGAGGGCCGGCCGGGGGAAGGCGCCGCCTTCGAAGTGCACCTGCCGCTGGCGAACGTGGGCGAACCCGCCGCTGCCGCGCAGGGCGAAGTCGCCCTGGCCGGGCTGCCGGTTTCGGAAGCCGGGCCAATGCGCGAGGCGCTCGCCGCGCGCGGCCTGAAGGTCAGCGTGATTCCCGTCGAGTCGGTTCCCGAGGCGACCGCAGATCTCGTCGTCCTGGACGACGGGGATGCGCAGGCGATCCTGCCGGCGGCGGTCTGCTCCGGCCGGAAAGTGGCAATCGTCCGCAGCCAGGGCGTGGCCGAACCCCTTGCGGGGGAATTGCCGCCAGGCACCCTGTTCGTCGATCGTCCGTTGCGCGTCCGGCACCTGGTCGATGCACTGGCCGCGCTGGGCGATGGCGGGGAGCCGTCCCGTCGCGCCGGCCCGCGCCTGACGGGGATCCGCGTGCTGGCGGCGGAGGACAACGAGGTCAACCGCCTGGTGCTCAAGGAAATCCTCGCCCAGGAGGGGGCGGCCCTGTACTGCGCCGAGGACGGACAGCAGGCGCTGGGCCACCTCATCGACACCGGCGCGGCCGCCTACGACATCGTCCTGACCGATATCCAGATGCCGGGCATGGACGGCTACGAGATGGCGCGCCGCATCCGCAGGCTGGCGCCCGGCCTGCCGGTGATCGGCCTGACCGCGCACGCCATGGCCGACGAACGCGACCGCTGTCTGGCCGCCGGGATGGTCGAGCATGTCGCCAAGCCGATCGACGTCGACACGCTGGTGGCGGCCCTCCTGAGCCATGTTCGCGCGCCGGAGGCGAGCCCGCCCGCGAGGGCGGGCAGGGCCGCCGAAGAAGCGCCGCCGGTGGCGGATGCCCCCGGCGGCGCGATCGACTGGCCGGCGCTGACGGCGTGGGCCAAGGGCAATGCCGCTTTCCTGGACAAGCTGGCGCGGACGGTGCTGGAAACCCATGGAGAGCATCCGGACAGGCTGCGGGAAGCGGCCGGGAATCGCGATTACGAAGCGCTGGCTATTCTCGCGCACGGCCTGAAGGGCATGTGCGGCAGCCTGAAGGCGCACGAGGCGCACGAACTGGCGAAGGTGACGGAGAACGCGGCGCGCAAGCGGCAGGACCTGGCGTTCGTCCTGGCCTTGCGCCTGGCCGGGAAGCTGGAGGCGCTGCTGGCGGAGCTGGATGGCCATGTCCGGGCCCTTGCGGCCAATGCGGGAGCGTAAACGATGGAAGCCAGGGCCACCCTCCTGATCGTCGACGACGAGCCTTACAACCTCCTCATGCTCGAGCAGGCGCTCGGAGCCGATTTCGCATTGCGCACCGCGCGGGATGGCATCGAGGCGCTGGCCGTCCTGCAGTCGCAAGGCCCGGCCGACCTGATCCTGTCCGACATCGTGATGCCGAACATGGGCGGCTTCGATCTGTGCCGCCGCCTCAAGGCCGATCCGGCCATGAAGCACATCCCCCTGCTGTTCCTGTCCGGCCTCGACAGCGTTGCCAGCGAGGAGGAGGGGCTCCTGCTCGGCGCCGCGGATTTCATCCACAAGCCGTTTTCGCCGCCCTCCGTCCTGGCGCGCGTGCGCACCCATCTCAAGCTTTCACAGGCCACGCGCCAGCTGCGCGAGCAGTACCAGCGCCTGGAGGCGGTGAACCGCGAGCTGGAGGGCTTCTGCTACAGCATCTCGCACGACCTGCGCGCCCCGCTGCGGGCGCTCGACGGCTATGCGCGCATCCTGGCCGAGGACTGCGCGGACCGGCTGAGCAGGGAGGAGCAGCACATGCTCGATCGCATCCGCGCAAACGCCCAGCGCATGGGCGACATGATCGACGACCTGCTCGAGCTGTCGCGCGCGGCGAGCGCGCCGCTCGCGATGCAGGTCGTGGATCTCTCCCGGCTGGCCGGCGAAATCGTCGCCACCCTGCACGAGACGGAGCCGCAGCGCAACGTGCGCGTGACGATCGAGCCGGGGCTGGAAGCCGCCGGCGATCCGGCCCAGTTGCGCATCGTGCTGGAGAACCTGCTCGGCAACGCCTTGAAGTACACCGGCGGCGCAGACCCGGCCGAGATCCGCTTCTACGCGCAGCATGAGGGGGGCGGGCGGGAATTCTGCGTCACGGACAACGGCGCGGGCTTCGACATGGCCCACGCGAAGCGGTTGTTCCAGCCCTTCCAGCGGCTGCACGGCCAGGGCGAGTTTCCCGGCACCGGCGTCGGCCTGGCCACGGTCGCGCGCATCCTGAGCCGGCATGGCGGCCGCATCCGCGCCGAGGCCAGGCCCGGCGAGGGCGCGACGTTCCGCTTCTTCCTGCCCGGGCGCGGCGACCGGCCGCGGGCAACCACCGACAACAACAGGGAGCTTGCCTCATGACGGACCAGACGTTCAGGGTGTTCGTGGTCGACGACGACGCGGCGACGCGCATGATGGTCGCCTACCAGTTGCAGGGGACCGGGCTGGACGTGCGCGAGTTCGGCGGAGGCCAGGCCTGCCTCGACGCCTGCGGCGATGCGCCCGACATCGTCCTGCTCGACGTGGAGATGCCGGGAATGGACGGCATCGCGGTCTGTCGCGCCCTGCGCGAGGCGGGGCACGTGGAGGCGCAGATCGTCTTCGTGTCCTCGCACGACGACCTCGACACGCGCCTGAAGGCCTACGATGCCGGAGGCAACGACTACATCGTGAAGCCCTTCCACACCGAGGAGCTGCTCAGGAAGGTCGAGGTGGCCAAGGGCGCGATCCAGGCGCGCCGCGCGGCGAGCGGCCAGGCGCAGTACGCCCAGTCCGCGGCGTTCACGGCCATGACCTCGATGGGCGAGATGGGCGTGGTGCTGGAGTTCCTGCGCGCCTCCTTCGCCTGCCGGGACGCCGACGAGCTGGGCGCCGCCCTGTGCCGGGCGCTGGAGCAGTACGGCCTGCAGGGCATGGCGGAACTGCGCGACGACGGGCACGGCCACTGCTATTCCAGCCGCGGCCGGTGCACGGCGCTCGAGACCGCCATCCTCGGCCACGCGCGCGGCATGGAACGCATCTTCCAGTTCCGCGACCGCATGGCGATCAACTATCCGCACGCGACGCTGCTGATCCCGAACCTGCCGCTGGACGACCCGGACCGCATCGGCCGCCTGCGCGACCACCTGGCGGTGCTGGCCGAGGGCGCGGAGGCGCGCTTCGTCGCCATGCTGGGCGAGAACCGGCGGCTGGCGCAGGCGCAGAGCATCCTCGGCGCCGTGAACGAGCTGACGCGCACGCTGGACGAGATCGAGCAGCACCAGGCGCGGCACCGGGCACAGGTGCTCCAGATCGCCCACGAGCAGCTGGAGAACCTGACGCGGGCTTTCGTGCACCTCGGCCTGACCGAGGTGCAGGAGGAGTCCCTCGTGACGATGACGCAGGAGGGCATCGACCGCATCGCCGGCCTGCAGGATGTCGGCCTGGCGATCGGCCAGCGCCTGCGCGAGGTGACCGCGCGCCTGAAGGGCATGACGGAGGGCGCGTCGCCCTGAGCGCAGCGCGGCCGCGCCGGCGGGGCGTATAATCCGCCGACGTTTTCCTGCCCACTGCCATGCTCGATGTCGTCCTCTCCTGCCGCGGCCTGAAGAAGACCTACCTCCAGGGCAAGGTCGAGGTGCCGGTGCTTCATGGCGTCGACCTCGACATCGCGCGCGGCGAGCGCGTGGCCGTCGTCGGCGCCTCCGGCTCGGGCAAGAGCACGCTGCTGCATCTGCTCGGCGGGCTGGACGCACCCACGGCCGGCGGCATCAGCCTGCTTGGGCGCGAACTGACGAAGGTGAATGAAACCGAGCGTGGCCGGCTGAGGAACGAGGCTCTCGGCTTCGTCTACCAGTTCCACCACCTGCTGCCCGAATTCAGTGCCCTGGAGAACGTCGCCATGCCGCTGCTGATCCGGCGCCTGCCGCGCGCCGAGGCCGAGGCGCGCGCGGCGGACATGCTGAAGGAGGTGGGGCTCGCCCATCGGCTGGAGCACACGCCGGGCGAACTCTCCGGCGGCGAGCGCCAGCGGGCGGCCGTGGCGCGCGCCCTGGTGACGCAGCCGGCCTGCGTGCTGGCCGACGAGCCGACCGGCAACCTCGACCGCCACACCGCGGAGGCCGTCTTCGACCTCATGCTGGCGCTCAACGAATCCCACCGCACCAGCTTCATCATCGTCACCCACGACCTGAACCTCGCCGCCAAGGCGCAGCGCACGCTGACACTGAGCGACGGGATGCTGGCCTGATCGCGTCTAGCCAGACAGCAGCGCCGCCTCCAGCTCCTGCCGCCCGCGCGGCGAGGCCATCGCCACCAGGGTGTTGCCGGGCTCGACGAGGAACTCCCCGCCCGGGTTGAAGACCCAGTCGCCGTGCTTGCGCACCGCCAGCAGCACGTAGTCCGGGCTGCGCAGGGAGAGCTTGCCCAGCGAGCGCGGCTCGAAGTGCTTCGGCACCGGCACCTCCTCGATGCGCAGCCGATGCTCGGTGCGCAGCATCTCGTCGAGGAAGGAGACGACGTGCGGCCGCACCATGGCCGAGGCGATGCGCATGCCGCCGGTGAAGTCGGGCGAGACCACCGTGTCGGCGCCGGCCTTCTTCATCTTCTCGGCGTTCCTCAGCTCGTGGCAGCGCGCCACCACGCGCACGTTCGGATTGAGCTGCTTGGCGGTGAGCGCGATCATCAGGTTCTTGCTGTCGTCGCCGGTGACGGCGAACACCCCCTTGGCGTCCTCGATGTCGGCGCGGATCAGCATGTCGTCGTCGGAGGCGTCGCCGTGCAGGAACAGCAGTTCCGGGTTCTTCTCCTTCTGTGCCTCCAGCATCGCCTCGTCCTCGTCGACGGCGACGAAATGGCGGGTCGTCGTCCCCAGTTCCTGGGCGACGTTGCGCCCGACGCGCCCGTAGCCGCAGACGATGTAGTGGCCGTGCAGCCGCTTGATGATCTTTTCCATGCGCCTTCTCCGCCATGCCGTGTTGAGGTCGGTCTCCAGGATGAAGACCGTGAGGGTGGAAAACATGAACCAGAGCGTGCCCAGCCCCGCCGTGCCGATGAAGATGGTGAAGATGCGCCCGGCCGGGTTGTTGCTCATGTCGATGATCTCGCCATAGCCGATCGTGGCGAGCGTGATGAACGTCATGTAGAAGGCGTCGAGCCAGGTGTGCTTCTCGCCGCCGATGACGTGGTAGCCATAGGTGCCGATGGCCATGACCACGATCAGGGCCACCAGCGACCAGATGAACTTGATGAAGATGCTGCGAAGCGGCGCTTGCGCCATTGTTATGCCTTCTCCCTGGCCCGGTGCAGGCGGCGCTTGCGCCAGGCCCAGACCAGATAATAGCGCCAGGCGATCCTGACGGCGAAATAGCCGATCGCCGCCAGAGCCGAGGCGAGCAGCACCAGGCCCAGCGCGAGCGGCTTGCCGAGGTGTGCCATCCATTCGCCCAGGGCGAGCACCCACGTCCACAGCCCGTCCGGCCCCCAGTCGGGCGGCGCGACGAATTCGCCGCCGCCGCCGAGCACCAGGCGGCCGAGGCCGTAGGCGATGAAATACAGCGGCACGATGGTGAAGGGGTTGGTGTACAGCGTGGTGAACAGGGCGAGCGGCAGGTTCACGCGGAAGATGACGGAGCAGATGGCGGCGCCGAGCATCTGGAAGGGGCCCGGGATGAGGCCGCAGAACATGCCGGCCGCCACGGCACCCGCCGCCGAGTGGCGGTTGAGGTGCCACAGGCGCGGATGCAGCAGGGTATTGCCGAACGGGGCCAGCCAGCGGTTGTCGCGGACCGCCGTGTGGTCGGGCAGGTATTTGCGGAGGTGCTTGCGCATCGGGCTCCATTTTAGCCCGTGCCGGATGCCGCGCGCTTACAATCGCGCTTCATGCGATTGGCAATTATCTGCTTCGCCCTCGGCGTGTGGTGCGTGCAGCAGCAGGCCGCCTTGCCGGACGGGCACCTGCTGGCGCTGCTCATCGCCGTGTCGGCGGGACTGACTTTTGCCGCCTGGCGCCTGCGCGGCCGCCGGCGCCTTGCGCCGGCTTGCCTGGCGGCATTGCTGGCAGGCATCGCCTGGGCGGCGTCGTGTGCGCATTGGCGCCTGGCCGACCAATTGTCGTCCGAAAACGAAGGCCGCGACATCCGCGTGACGGGTGTCATCGCCGGCCTGCCGCAAAGCTACGAGAACGGCGTGCGCTTCGAGTTCGACGTGGAGCAGGCCGATGCGGCCGTGCCCTCCCGCCTCTCCCTCGCGTGGTACTCAGGCTGGCGGCCCGAAGAGGACGATGCGCGCCACGTCCTGCCCGCGCTCCAGGCCGGCGAGCGCTGGCGGCTCGTCGTGCGCATGAAGCGCCCGCACGGCAACCTCAATCCGCACGGCTTCGACTACGAGGCCTGGCTGTTCGAGCGGGGGTTGCGCGCCACGGGCTATGTGCGGCCGGCGGAGGACAATCGGCGCATCGACGCCTTCGTCTGGCGCCCGGCCTATGCCGTCGAGCGCCTGCGCGAGCAGATCCGCGAGCGCTTCCGGCGTGCCCTGCCGGAGCGCGACTACGCCGGCGTGCTGGTGGCGCTGACCGTGGGCGACCAGCGCGCCATCGACGGCGGGCAGTGGCAGCTCTTCGCGCGCACCGGCATCTCGCATCTGATGTCGATCTCCGGGCTGCACGTCACCATGGTGGCGGCGCTCGGCGCCTGGGCGGTGTCGTTCTTCTGGCGCCGCCGGCCGGCGCTCATGCTGCGCCTGCCGGCGCAGAAGGCCGCGGCGGCGGCCGGCTGGGCGATGGCCTTCGCCTACTGTGTGCTGGCCGGCTTCGGTGTGCCGGCGCAGCGCACCCTTTACATGCTCTCGGTCGTGGCGCTGGCGCTCTGGCTCGGGCGGGCGAGCTCGGGCAGCCGCGTGCTGGGGCTGGCGCTGCTGGTCGTGCTGCTGGCCGATCCCTGGGCCGTGCTCGCGGCGGGCTTCTGGCTGTCCTTCGGCGCGGTGGCGCTATTGTTTTACATCGCCTCGGGCAGGGTCGCACCGGGCCACTGGCTGGCCGAGTGGGGCCGCGCGCAGTGGGCGGTGACGCTCGGCATGATCCCGGCGCTGCTGGCGCTGTTCCAGCAATTTTCCCTCGTTTCGCCGCTGGCCAATGCGGTGGCGATCCCCGTCGTCAGTTTCGTCGTCACGCCGCTGGCGCTCGTCGCCGCCGTGCTGCCCTTCGATGCGCTCCTGCTGCTGGCGCACCAGATCCTCGTTTGGCTGATGGCCCTCATCGTTTGGCTGGCGGAACTGCCGCTGGCGGTGTGGCAGCAGCATGCGCCGCCGGTCTGGACGGTCGGGCTGGCCGTGCTGGGCTGCGCCTGGCTGCTCCTGCCGCGCGGCTTCCCCTCGCGCGGGGCGGGCGCGATGCTCATGCTGCCGCTGGTGCTGGTCGAGCCGGCGCGTCCGGCCGAGGGGGAGCTGAGCCTGACGGTGCTCGATGTCGGCCAGGGGCTGGCGGTGCATGTGCAGACGGCGCGTCACGATCTGATCTACGACACCGGGCCGCAGTTCTCGCCGGATGCCAACAGCGGCAACCGCATCCTGCTGCCCTACCTGCGTGCGGCCGGCGTGCGGCGCCTCGACGGCCTCGTCCTCACCCATCAGGACAAGGACCATGCCGGCGGCGCGCTGTCCCTCCTCGATGGCATGCCGGTGGCGTGGACCTCGAGCTCCATGCCGGAGGGCCACCCTTTCCGCGAGGCGCCCGGCCATCGGCCTTGCGCCGACGGCCAGGCATGGGAGTGGGACGGCGTGCGCTTCGAGATGCTGCATCC
>Ga0233425_10006330_pt1 | contig 17693 bp, 17 predicted proteins | sample Watercolumn_Towu_2_FD_181712 | JGI IMG/M metagenome (GOLD analysis project Ga0233425, IMG submission 181712) | Freshwater microbial communities from Lake Towuti, South Sulawesi, Indonesia - Watercolumn_Towuti2014_140_MG | ecosystem: Environmental > Aquatic > Freshwater > Lake | place... | reverse complement strand
AGGCAAGGGGGGTTCTGAGTTCATGGGATACATTTGCCACAAATTCTCTGCGTGTATTTTCCAGTTTCCTCAATTCTGTAATATCGTGGAACACCAGCAAAAGCCCGTATGTGTTTTTGTCGATTTGGATAGGGGAGAGATGTGTTTGCAATAGCTTTCTTTCCGGTGTTTGAATTTCTATTTCGGATATACTGTTTTCCTGTGTTTTCAGTGTGTTTTTTACCAATGCGTGCAATTTCTCATTGCGTATCTTTTCCCACAGGTAATCTTTGTTTAGATCCACTTTTGATATCCCAAATATTGCTTTGGCGGCGTTATTCACAAGAAGGATTCTTTCCTGCGGAGTTGTTGCAATTATTGCATCGTGCATCTGCGCCATAATAGCGTCTAATTTTATTTTGTCGTCCAGGATTGTCTGCATATTCGACTGAAGTTCCGTTCCCATAAGATTTATCGCTTTTGCCAGATCTCCTATCGCATCGGAAGAAACGACCGCAGCCTTCAGGGTAAAATTGCCGCGGGCGAAATTTTGTGCTATTTGTGTGATGTTTAATAGGGGGGACGTCATTACCCGGAAAGGGACGAAGCCGATAAGTAACGCCGCAAAAAATGCGCATAATATATAAATAATAATGGACTTATTGGCGGTTATCATGTCAGTTGCATACGGTTTAAAAGGAGTTGATATAATAACCGAGGTTCCGGTTTCCCCGTGCATTATTATGGGTGCGGTAGTATATGTCAGCCAAAGGTGATTGTTTTGATACATTTTATGAATGCCTGTTTTCCGCAAGTCTCCGTACGTTTCCTTTGCGGGATTAAATGGCAGCGTGTCTGTGATATTTGATTGGCAGATAATGTCTCCCGTATCATTGATAACCAGGATGGCCACAGGCAATTGCTGGCTCAGCATGTTACACATATCACGGGCATCGTTAATATCGGATTTCAACAGGGATGTTTTTAGCGAGTTGCTGACATGTGTTGCATAGATTTCCAGATTTCTGGCGGCAAGTTTCAGATAATGTCTTTTTATGATGGATCTCGAGGAGAAGCCTGTTAATGAGAGGCACAGGCATAAAAGAGCGGCATAGACCGCAAAAAATTTCCAGAATAATTTATTTTTAAACAAGGTATGTCTCGCTGAATTTGTAGCCGATTCCGCGTATCGTAATGATGCGGTTTGCAAAGCCCTTTAATTTTTTCCTTAAGGAGGCAATATGGACGTCTATCGTTCTGTCAATGACGCAGATTTCTGTGCCGGAAACAGCGTCAAGCAACTGGTCTCTCGTAAAAACACGTCCGGGGTTGCCGGCGAGTTTGTGCAGGAGTTTGAATTCTGAAAGAGTCAATGGGATAATTTCGTTCTGTATGGCGACCTCGTGTTTGTGTTTATCGATAGTAAGGGAATCTATTTCGATATACTCTTTTGTTGTTGAAGCAGTATTTACCCGTCGGAGTACGGCATGTATACGTGCCATAAGTTCTTTTGGGCTGAAAGGCTTTGTGATGTAATCATCCGCCCCCAGTTTTAATCCCAATGTTATATCCGCTTCTTCTCCCTTTGCAGTCAGCATTACAATGGCAATGGCAGCCAGTTCGTTATCAGCTTTAATTTTTTTGCATATCTCGATGCCGTTAATGCCGGGTAGCATAAGGTCTAATATGACAAGCTCTGGTTTTTCCCTTTTTACAAGAAGAAGCGCATCGTCACCGTTATAAGCGAAAAAAGCTTTATAGCCGTTTTTTTCAAGATGATAACGGATTAGTTTTACAATGTCCTGTTCGTCATCTACAACAAGGATTTTTTCGTTAGACATGAAGTACCCTTTTTCTCCATGCGCAGAAACAATAAACGGCAGGCATCCGATTAAATATCCGATACCGTTTCTCACTTTCATTCATTTTAGCACACATAACCATTCTCTGAAATGTAAATTATCCTGTTTTCCTTACCACCATCGCCTCATGCCCTTTAGGGGTAATGATTTTACGGCTATGCGTTTTCCCTGCCAGAAGTGACAGGGGGGCTGGTGCTGATATGGGTTAGCTGTGTCTATCCCTCTGGTCTGAAGTTGTTCATATTGTGCAGGAGATATTATTTACTTTGTATAGTTTCTTTCAAACACTCTTCCAATATAGATAATGCGATATCGGCGTCTTTTTTTGATACTATTAGAGGAGGGCAGAAGCGGATGGCACTGCGTCCACAGCCCAGGAGTAAAAGCCCTTTTGAAAAAGCCTTTTGGATGATACGGTCCCGCGCCTCCGGCGCATAAGTTTTGGTTTTTTTATCTTTTACAATCTCAACCGCAAGCATAAGTCCCAGGCCTCTCACATCCCCAATGATGGGGCATGTGCGCTCTAATTCCTTCAATTCATGTATCATGTAAGCGCCCTGTTTTGCCGCATTGTCTACCAGGCCGCCTTCGAGAAGTTTTATCGTGCTGAGCGCTGCCTGACAACTGACGGGATTCCCTCCAAATGTGCTGGCGTGGCTGCCTGGCTCCCAGTTCATTATTTTCTCAGATGCAACTGTAGCAGACAAGGGAAGTCCTGACGCTATTCCCTTTGCAAGAGTGATGATATCAGGGACTATACCAAAATGTTCTGAGGCGAACATTTTCCCTGTGCGACCCATGCCTGATTGTACTTCATCGGCAACATAAAGAATATCATAGTCCCGCGTAAGTTGATAAAGCGCAGTATGAAAATCTTTGGGGGGGACGATATATCCGCCCTCTCCCTGTATAATTTCGACAAAAATGGCTGCCACATCTTCCGGCGGCACCTTTGTTTTGAACAATTCTTCGCGTATCCAGGTTACACATGCCATATTGCATGTGTCTGGAGTTAATCCGTAATGACATCGGTAGCAATACGCATAGGGGATATGAATAACCTCGGGAATGAGGGGAAGAAAATGTTTGCGTTGATTTAATTTGCTCGCAGTGAGGGAAAGCGCCCCCATAGTTCTTCCGTGAAAGGCATTATAGAAGGCAATGATAATGCTGCGCTTGGTATAATACCGCGCCAATTTAAAGGCAGCTTCTACAGATTCTGCGCCTGAATTTCCAAAGAAGACTTTTTTGGTATGTGGCCCCGGGCAAATTGCAGAGAGTTTTTCTGCCAGCACGATTTGCAGGGGATTGTAAAAGTCAGCGCCCGACATGTGGATAAGGGTTTCTGCCTGTCTTGTGACGGAAGAGATTATTTCGTTGTGGTTATGTCCCGTGTTGCAAACGGCAATACCCGCCGTAAAATCGAGGAAGACATTGTTGTCAACATCCTCAACGAGCATTCCCTTTGCATTTTTTACCACCAGTGGATAGCTTTTTGTTGAAGACGGAGAAATATGCAGTTTTTCTTTTTCCAGATATTGAATGGCATGGGGACCTGGGAGTTTTGTGGTTATGCGAGGGTAATGGTTCATGGTTAATTTCTCTTTTGACAGTAATATTTATATACGAGGTCGGCGAATAACTCCAATGCGTACGAGCCGCCGCCGAGGTCTTCGAGGCATTTCTTGAATGCCCGCAGATTTTTAAAGTTTTCCGATATATACTGGGAAACAAATGTTTCTGCCGATATAAAATTCAGCTCGGGGCCTTTGTCTTCCGGACTTTGATAAATTTTATATGCCACTATATCTGTAATCATTTTTAGATTAATGTCTTTTCCTTGCGAAATCATATTTTTGATTATATCAAAGTTTAGCAGGTGTTTACTTAGATAGTAATTGTATATGGTGTCTGCAAATTGATTGATAGGTTTCATTCCCTCTTTGAGTTGAGACAACATGTTATTGAACGAATCCATATCCCGGAAATTTTCCAGTATAAACCGGCACACGGCATTTACTGCAACGGAAAAATTAAGTTCCGGCCCCATGTTTTCCGGGCTTTCAGAAATTTTATATGCTACAATATCCGTGATAGTTTTAAGTGAGGAGTCTTCCTTACTGTAAATTTTGCTTTTTATAAATTCTATCGTATATGGCATTTTTGATTTCCTCGTGACAGTAAAAGTGGAAATTCTATACTCAGACTTGACAACAGTATATTTTATAAATATAGTTAAAGCAATAGTTATAAGATACTGATCTAACCGGATAACTTTTCGAAAGAGTTTGCAATTAATGAGTACAGAAGGAAAAAATAGATTTTTCAGTGCCATCACATTGCCGCATTATGAATTCGCTCTTAAATCTCCCGAATTCAATAAGGAAGGCGAAGAATTTATTATCTGGTTTTTCGAAGGTATTGTCGAGAAAAACCCGAAGTATACTGATTGCCTTATTTATTTGGGCAATGCGTATACTGCGTGTGGTTTATATGAAAAAGGGCTGCAAGTGGATCAGAAGATATGTCAAATGAGACCAAACGACCCAATTGCCCACTACAACCTTGCGTGCAGTTATGCGCTGCTCAAAAATGTCGATGCGGCATTTGACGTTTTGAAAAAGGCGATTACTTTGGGATACAAGGATATCCGTCATCTGGAAAAAGATAAGGACCTTGATCTCCTGAGAGGAGATGAGAGATACAAGGCGCTAATTGAAAAGATAAAAAGATATTAGCGTTGTGTATTTGAAGCAAGATGTGCCTTATAGGCAATCTGGATTCCTTCCAGTGTAAGATAAGGAAAAACATCTGAAATGCGAGGAATTTCTTTTGCCAGCATTTCTGCGTTTCCCCCGGTTGCGATGACCGTCGGCTGACATTCCAGTTCGTTGCAAAACAGGGTGATGAGATGTGTTATCATTCCTGCGGTGCCCCAGTAAATGCCGGATTTTATGGCATCTACAGTGCTTTTCCCTATAACATGCGCCGGTTTATTGATAGATACTTCCGGTAATAGCGCTGTAAAATTATGGAGCGATTTTGATGCCATATTTATACCAGGGGCAATAACTCCTCCCAGAAAAGCGCCTGTGTCATTTATTGCATCGATAGTTATTGCTGTGCCTGCGTCAACGACGATTGCCCAATTTTTTATTCGCTCAAATGCAGCCAAAGCATTCACCAGCCGGTCTACACCAACCCGCTCAGGGTTCTCAGTTAAAATCGGAATGGGAAGAGGAATGTCTTTCCCGATATGCTGAGGTTTTATGAGGAGGCGTGATTGAATATATTCGACGACCAAAGCGGTTGTTTGTGGGTTTACCGAAGAGATAATAACGGCTGTTGCTTTGTGCAATATATTTGCGACGGGGATTTTTGAAAGCTGTTCCGGGTGCAAGCTCAATGATTCCGTGGTTACCGAGTATGTAGAAGATAAGACGTCTTCTTTGAATATGCCGATATGAATATTTGTGTTGCCAATATCGATTGCTAACCACATAAAGGAAGGCTTTTTTGTGATTGAAGTTCCTCTAACGTACGTGCAATTGTATGTATAAGTAAGTCGCGGTTTTTATTGGTGACCATGGATACGGGCAGCACAGAGTTGGATATTTCTTTTTCAAGAGTTTCAATGGTTGATGTGTAGGCATCCGGATCAAGGAGGTCTATTTTGGTTGCAACAACAATTTCCGGTTTTTCAGCAAGTTGAGGGTTATATTGCTTTAACTCGTTGCGGACGATTTGGTAAGCATCTGCAGCTTTTATATTGGCAAGCGGAGATATATCGACAAGATGCACCAATAATTTTGTTCTTTCAATATGCCGGAGAAATTCATCCCCAAGTCCTACCCCCTTGTGCGCTCCTTCAATAAGGCCTGGAATATCAGCGACCACAAACCGCTGATAATTTTCCAGCATAACGATTCCTAATTGCGGATGAAGAGTAGTGAAGGGATAATCCGCAATTTTAGGTCTGGCCGCCGATAAGCGGGAGAGCAACGTCGATTTCCCGGCATTAGGCATTCCAACAAGGCCGACATCTGCAAGCAGTTTTAATTCGAGAACAAGCCAGCGCTCTTCTCCCGGTTTACCTTTTTCCGCCTGACGCGGGATCTGGTTTGTTGAAGTTGCAAAATGCTTGTTCCCTCTCCCGCCTCTTCCACCCCTGACGATGACAATAGTTTCCCCCGGTGTGCTCATGTCTTTGAGAATACGTCCGCTTTCCTTGTCTTTAACTACCGTTCCTTTGGGGATCTCGATGGTAAGGTTTTTTCCGTCTTTTCCCCTCTTGGTAGACCCTTTTCCGTGCGCGCCACTTTTTGCAATATGCTTTATGCGTGAGACAAGGTCGAGCAGGGTTTCTTTTTTATTGCTGACATGGAGGATGACATCCCCTCCTTTTCCGCCATCACCGCCGTCAGGCCCCCCATGGGGGATGTACTTTTCCCGTCGGAAACTTACGCACCCGTTTCCTCCGTCACCGCCTTTTACAAATATAACTGCTTCGTCTACAAACATTGTGAAAGAAGAAAAAGGAATGCGAAGGGATTAATTCTGCGCAGTATAAACGCTTATACGATGTCTTGTCTCAAACTTTACCACGCCGTCTACGAGGGAAAAAAGAGTATCATCTCTTCCCAGTTTGACATTTAGGCCTGGTTTAAATTTTGTGCCGCACTGACGGACTATTATGGAACCCGCCTTTACGGCTTGACCGCCGAATTTTTTTACTCCACGCATTTGTGGATTACTGTCTCTGCCATTTTTTGAGGAACCTTGTCCCTTTTTATGTGCCATGTTATAAACCTCCGCGCTGAAAAGTTACGTTTAGAAAATAGTAAAAAATACTTAGTCCACGAGAATTTCTTTAATCTTTATTTTCGTGTATTTTTGCCGATGCCCTCTTCTTGTCAAAGATTCTTTTCGTCTTCGGAATTTTATGGTCATACACTTTGCGCCTTTCTTTAAACCTTCAACTTCTGCGATGACTTTGGCGTTTTTGTGGGATCCAGACCCAAAGGTTGCATCACCTTCTTCTGTAGAACAAACAAGCACGTCATCGAATTCTAAGGTTTCTCCGATCTGTGCATCGGCTTTCAGGTCGATAAAATGGCTTTCTCCCGCCCTGACCTTGTACTGCTTACCCCTGTCTTTAATTATTGCGTACATGTGCTGCTTTCTCCTTTCGGTTTTAAAAAATATATTAATTTGAGGTGTTATAAAAATTGTTGGAATAAAGTAATCATAACAAAACGGGTTCGTCTTTGTTGTTGAAATATTTTATCTCGATTTTGCCAAATTCATGGTTGACGGTACTGAAAATGTGTATTTTTTTGTTGTATAATTCTTCTATTTCCAGCATCTGTTTTCTTTTTTTGTTTTGCAGATAATTGGCCACTTCCGTATTTGCAAAGATTTCAACCCTGGCAATCTGAGGTAAATGAATGGCAAACTTCAGATCTCTCATGGCATTTAAGCAGAGGCTTTCCGCCCTTTTGGTAAAGCCTGTTCCTTTGCAGAATTTACACTCTTCAAAAAGAACATCCCGAATGCTGGAGCGAATTCGCTGCCGGGTAAGTTCGATGGTGCCGAATTTTGACATCTTCAGCAGCTTCGTTCTGGCCTTGTCTCTTTTTAATGCTTCCATAAGCAGTTTTTCAATTGCATGAATATGTGCTTCATCGCGCATATCTATGAAATCGATAACGATTACGCCGCCTAAGTCGCGCAATCGTATCTGCCGTGTAATTTCTTTTGCAGCTTTCAGGTTCGTTTTGAATGCGGTTTCTTCCGGATCTCCCTCTCCTTTGAATTTGCCGCTATTGACATCTATGGCAACAAGCGCTTCGGTCTGTTCCAAAACAATGGAACCACCGCGGTGCAGGGAGATCTTTTTGCTGTTTATTCCCTCAATCTCATACTCAAGGTTATATTTGTGAAATAGCGGTTTTTCTTCGCTATAAAGGGATAAAATTTTCTCATATTTAGGCATAATGATACGAAGAAAGTCGCGTGTTTTTTCATAAACGGGTTTTGAATCCACAATGATTTCCTGTATATCCGGCGAAAAGATGTCCCTTATGACGCGAATGACCAGATCGCTTTCCTGGTATATCGTTTCGGGGGCAATAACATTGTCAATCCTTTTTTCGATATTTTTCCAGAGTCGTAACAGATAGTGAAAATCTTTGTGAAGTTCTTTTTTTGTTTGTTGCTCCCCTGCCGTTCTGATTATAAAACCAATGTCTTGAGGAGGATTCAGCCCTGCAAGAATTTTTTTCAGTCGTTGCCGTTCTTCTTCGCTGGTAATTTTTTTGGAAACGCCATGTCGGGGTACGCCTGGCATTAAAACCAGATATCTGCCCGGCAGGCTGATATACATTGTGAGGGTTGGTCCTTTCGTGCCAATGCTTTCCTTGGTTACCTGCACGAGCACTTCCTGCCCCTGCTGTAATATATCCCGGATTTTATACATTGGTTGATTTTGTTTGCCGGCAGAGTCAGCCTCTGTTTGGGAAGTGCCATTTTTTCCCGGAAGCAGTACGTCAGATACATGGAGAAAGCCGTTTTTTTTGAGCCCAATATCAACGAATGCCGCCTCGATACTGGATTCAATATTGACTACTTTCCCTTTATAAATATTTCCGGCAATCTGTTCCCGCGAACTTCTCTCGATATACAGTTCTTCAAGAATGTTGTTTTCCAGAATGGCAATACGGCATTCCTCAGGTTCAACAGCGTTAATAAGCATCCTCTTGTCCATAGATTTATTCCGTCAATGAGGTGGAAGAAGACAGGCCAATCTTTGTTCTGGTAATTTCAAAGAGCTCTTTTTTCCAATTTTTACATAAGGCATCAAGCACCTCATCCGGTCTCGTTATGCCTTCTGATGTTGCTTTTATTGATAGAATCAGTCCATCGGATTTTGTTTTAATTTCCTGAATCGATGGTCGAATATTAAAAAGTTTTGATTTCCCATTCTTTCCACGGGTTACCAGTATGGACGAATGTTGCAAAATATCGTCAACCTTTAAAGTTTCTAAAAGGGAAGTATCTTTAAAGATAATTTCGTATGTAACATCCCGAACGGAAGATTTTGAAGTAAGCGGGATTATTTCCGCTGAAAGAATTTGAAGTCCTTTTGGTAATTGCAGTCCTAATCGTTCCTCTAAAGTTTCAGCAGACATCGAATCACACAATTCCAGCTCCAGCACCTCATCTTTTCCCGCAATTCCTACACCCAGCGCCAAAACGATAGAAATCCTGGGATGCGGATTAAATCCTTTGGACATAGCTATAGGTATGTCTGCCCTTCTGATAGCTCTTTCAAAGAGTTTCATAAGGTCGTGATGCGAGATGAAGCGAATATCTCCTGCTTTGGTAAATCGTATACGAATTCTTAAGATATGCGTTTATAGCCTTCCGCGATAAATCTCAAATGTAGTAAAATAAAGTACTTAAGCAAATTTTAATAATGTATGCCCTTGCTGTCAAGAGCATTTTGTCTGTCAAAAAGCCTCAGGCAATATTTCAATGGCAATATTTCTGAGGTAGTTAATTGTCTTTTCCGGGTCAACAAATGTACAAACTGTTTCAGCAACCTCTTTTGCTTTTTCGTACGTGATAGAACGTACAATTTTTTTAATTTCGGGTATTATCATAGGTGGTGCAACGCTGAATTCCGTAAGCCCCAGCCCGATGAGAGGAACGGTATATTCAACTTCGCTCCCCATTTCTCCGCAGATTCCAATAGAGATATTGTTTTCTTTTGCCGCGCTTATAGCAAGTTTCAAAAGTCTCAAAATTGCCGGATGTACCGGGCAGTAGAGATAAGCAACCCGCTCATTGTTTCTATCAACGGCCAGCGAATATTGAATAAGGTCATTTGTGCCGATACTAAAAAAATCGCACTCCTTTGCCAGCGTATCTGCAATGAGAATAGAAGAAGGGACCTCAAGCATAACGCCTGTTTTAATATTTTTGTTGAACGGTATTTTTTCTTTATCCAGTTCTTCCATAGTTTCCAACAACATTTGTTTTGCACGCCGCAATTCTTGTAAAGATGAAATCAGCGGGAATAAGATTTTTATGTTTCCCAAAACAGAGGCTCTTAAGATAGCCCGGAGCTGTGTCTTGAAGATGGAGGGGTTTTCAAAACAATAACGTATTGAGCGACAACCCAGAAAGGGATTTCCTTCTTTCCTGTCTTCTGTTGCTATAAATTTATCCGCGCCGAGATCAAGCGTTCTGATAACGACTGGGCTGCTTTTCAATTCACGCACAACGGCGCTATATGCTTCCAGATGTTCTTCCTCTGTCGGGGGTTTAGGTGAGCCTAAGTAAAGGAATTCTGTTCTGTAAAGACCGATTCCTTCCGCCCCTTGTTTTTTATTTATGGTAACTTCTTTCGGAAATTCTATATTTCCGTAAATGGAGATATGTATGCCGTCTCGCGTTGTTGACGGCTGGTCTTTAAGTTCTGTGGATAGTTTTTCTTCAAAGACATGTATGCTTTGTACCTTGTTTTGATAGGTTGCTAACGTTTCTTCGTCCGGACGGACGATGACAATGCCCCTGTTCCCATCCACGATTACAGTGTCACCTCCAAAAACATCCGTTGTAATCGAGCCAAGTCCCACTACAGCAGGTATGCCTAATGCGCGTGCCACTATAGCAGTATGGGAAGTTCTTCCGCCGACGTCTGTTGCAAATCCCTTAACTTTCCCGGTGTCGAGAGAGGCCGTTTGCGATGGTGTAAGGTCGTGTGCCACGAGAACAACTTCCTGGGCAAGATTTTTAAGTTCTTCCCTTTTTTCTCCCAACAAATTTTTTAATAGCCGGCGCTCTACGTCAAAAATATCGCTTACCCTTTCAGCTAAATAAGAATCTTTTACATCCTGAAATTTTCTGATATATACGCGCAAGGCGAGGGAAACGGAGAATTCTGGGGTAAAATTGGCTTTTTTTATTTTTTCTATGATTTCGTTTCGCAGTCTTGTATCCTGCAAAACCATGCGATGTGTGCCAAAAATCGAACCGATTTCGGAGCCTAAATTTTCCGAAACTTTTGTTTCAAGCTCGTGCATTTCTTTCATGGAATCTTCAATGGCTTTTTCGAGTCTTTTAATTTCTCCGTCAACTTCGTCTTTTCTTATGATATGACGAGGGATACGGTAACCTTCGCTTTCAAACATAAACGCTTCACGGATAACTACTCCTGGAGAAACGGCGATTCCCTTTCTAATTTCCATAAATTCTTCTTCAAATTTACTTTTTATCAATCCTTCCAAAGCGTCCAGTGCTTCTGCTGCGTCTATCCCTTTTGCGAAGAGTGTTATTTCCGTGCCGTTTTCAGCCCCTAGCGTTAAGAGTTCAATGACGCTTTTGCCGTCGACGTCTTTGTTTTTTGTTTTTACGCGAATTTCAGATGTATATTTATTTGAAATTTCAGCAAACTTGGTGGCAGGTCTGGCATGCATTCCATTGGAATTTGTAATTTTTACTTTTCGTTCTAAATATGCAGTTTGTATATTTAAGATATCCATAATGTATAGTTTGTATTTATAGTATTGATATTGCGGAAATTATTGGATTAGACCTGTATACCGTCAACTTCTTTTAATATTTCAAACATGCCTTTTTTCCCTTTTGCCTCTAGCATAAAACGCCGGAAGTCGTTATCGCGTATGACGGTGGAGATTCTTTCAAGAGCGGCGAGATGTGCCCCGGCGGAATCGTTGGGTGAGATTAAAAGGAAGAAGAGATATACCGGTTCGCCATCAAGAGCGTCAAAATCAACACCTTCTGTTGACCGTGCGATTACACCGATAATTTTTTTTACGGAATCGTGCTTTGTATGAGGGACAGCTACGCCCTTCCCAATTCCCGTGCTGCCCAGTTCCTCTCTTTTCATAAGGAATTTAACGATATTTTCCATATCTTTGCGATTAATTTTTTGCATATCAATGAGCGATTCCACCATTTCTTTTATTACAGTTTCTTTTTTGGTTGCTTTTAGTTCTGTGATTATAGCATCCTCCGCAATGAAATCTGTCAACTTCATGCTACAAAATTCCTCCCAATGGGTTGGTTCCTTCTTTGTTATAGTCAATATTTCTCGTCTTAAATAATACGGAAGCTCTTTTTCCGTTGCAAGTATTTCATTTTACTTTTTACAAAATTGGCAGTCAAGTAAATTAAAACTACACTGCCAATCTGTTGCTTTCTGCTTTTGCCAGGATAAATACATGAACGGATGCGGCTCCTGCATTTTTTAGTTTTTTAGAACACTCAGAAGCAGTTACTCCGGTTGTAAGAACATCGTCTACGAGCAAGATATTTTTCCCTTTAAACATTCTGGGATTATTAACGAAGAAGGCGTTCTGAATATTGGCTTTCCGTTGTGTTTTTGATAATTGCGTTTGTGATACGGTGTTTTTAATGCGACGGAGATTGTTTGTGTAGAGTGGTTTTCCTGTATATTTATGAATTCCGGCTGACAGGAGTTCCGATTGATTGAAGCCGCGGTGCATTTTTTTGAGCCAATGGAGCGGAATGGGCACAATGATGTCTATATGTGGAACAACTTCGCTGAGTTTATCATCTGTTGTTACAATATTAACGAGTGTGTGGTGGAGAAATTTATGTTTTGCATATTTAAACTTATGTATTAATGTCTTAATGACGCCGTTATAATAGGTAATAAATGTTAAGGTATCAAAGTAAAAGCTTTTTCCCCTGCAGGCAGAGCACCCTTCTTGTGGGGTTGCTGTAATATACGGTCCCAGGGTTGCTCCGCAACGCGGGCAACAGGCAGCATGGATACAGGGTATCTGTTTTGTGCAATCCTTACAAAGATGCTGTTCGTTGGTGTCGTTCAGGTTGCGATTGCAATACATGCAATATCGCGGATAGAAAAAATCTAAAAAGGAGGATACATAAGCGCTTATGGACATAGTTTTAAAAAATTGTTTATGATAGTTGCATTCCTTAATTGTTGCAGGCAAAGGCGTACAGAGGAAAAGGACAGATTTTTACATTTTCATCATATCAAAAAATAATAACCCAACAGAACCAAAAATGACGATAGGGAGCCAGGCAGCCAGCAGAGGATGAAGCATTCCTGTGCTTCCCAGGTTTGAACAGATGAAAGATAGCGCATAAAAAATGCCACAAATAAGGACACAGAAACCGACCCGGAGGAACAAGTTTCTGCTTAATCTTTCAAAACCAACTACCAGAGGTATGCCAAGGAGAAGCAGTACAAAGTGGGTTAATGTATAAGCAATGCGCGAGTGAAACAGGACGCTGTGTTTTGGATTATTGGGTTCGCTTTTACAGAGTTCTTTCAACTGTTCAAATGTTAACAGGCTGGGATCCAGTTTTATTTTTTCAAAGCCGTCAGGAGTTACGGAGGACTCGAACTCCAGGCTGTCTATTTGTTGTACCGGCGCGACCCACTTCCCCTGTTCATTGTAATAATGTTTTATCACCTTCGAGAGAAGCCAGGTGTTGTTTCCCAGCCATCTTCCTTCTTCCGCGCTTATCGTGAATTTCTTTTTTTTGTTTTCATACCTTCCGAGGATGAATACCGACTGCATGTGTTGTGTTTTAACATTATATTTCCATATACGAAACAGGGCACTGTTTTTTGTGTCGTCTAAAAGAAGGTTCCGCTGAACATTGTTTGTGAATGTAGTTTGTTTCAAAGTTTCCAGCCGTTCTGCAAACCTCGGGATGACCCATTCCTGATCTCCAAAAGATGCGAAAGACATAAACACAGTAACGATGAAGATGGGCAGTAATATTCTGTAAAGAGAAATACCCGCAACCTGCATAGCCAATATTTCCCTGTTTTTTGCCAGCCTTACGAGAACGAGGCTTACTGCGATTAATGTAACAGCCGGGAAAAATTGGTAAATTATTACGGGAAAGAGATACGTATAATAGCGTAATCCGGTGCCCAAAGCGCCTTCTCCCATATCAATAAATTCTCCCAATTTTTGAAGGAGATCGACGACGATGTATATGCCCGATATGATAACAAGGCATAAAAAAAATGTCGGGATAAAAGCGCGTAATATATAATTATCCAGCCTTGAAAACATGGTAAAAGGTTATGGTGTAACCAAAGAAGTTTGGAGTTCTTTATATAATTGGAAAACAGTTTTTTTTAAGACAGGATGAACAATATCCGGTGCAATTTCCGATAAAGGTTCTAACACGAACATTCGTTTATGCATGAGGGGATGGGGTATTGTTAATTGTTCATCATGAATAATTTTAGAGCCGTAGAGCAGGATGTCGATATCAATAGTTCTCGGCCCCCATTTTATAGTACGGATTCTCCCCAGCGCAGTTTCAATGTCCTGGACTTGCCTGAGCAATAAAGCCGGTGATAGTTCAGTTTCAATGCACATGGCAGCATTTAAAAATAATGGTTGGAGAGGACCTCCCACCGGCGACGTTTCATAAAGCCGTGAAAATTTTGAGGAATAAATTCCCTCTAGGGCAATAATATGTTCGTATGCAGAGATTATATTTTTAGCCTTGTCTCCCACGTTTGAGCCGAGACTAATACATACATACTCCATAGGGAATCTTTATGCAGCATAGAAATTTCTTGAACGTACACAACTTCCACATTCGGGACAATGCGTTATCCGGCAGTCCGGGGTTGTTTCTCTGACGAAAGACTTCTGCTTTTCATTTAATAGAAAAGGTTTTATAACACCGCAATTGATATGGTCCCATGGAAATATTTCATTTTCTTCTCTAGTCCGGTGTATGTAAAAAGTCCAATCTACGCCAGCCTTTTGAAAGGCATTCATCCATTTTGTATAGTTAAAATGTTCTTCCCACGCATCAAATTTACATCCATCCCGCCATGCCTGATAAAGAACCGAGCCTAATCTTCGGTCACCCCGCGCGAAGATGCCCTCCAGGAGGCTGCGTTCTGTATTGTGGAATTTAATTCGGATGCATTTTCTGTGAATTTTATCAAACAGCCTTTTCTTGATTTCATGAATACGCCCCATGGTAACCATAGGGTGCCATTGGAAAGGGGTGTGCGCCTTTGGCACAAAGGGAGCGATACTGATGTTTATTTGTCCAAAAGAACCGTTTATGCCTTTTTTCAAATCGGAAACATTATAGGCGAGCTGTGCGATGGCATCGATATCCGCATCAGTTTCCGTTGGCAGTCCGACCATAAAGTATAATTTTACAAGGCTCCATCCTTGTTTAAATGCTTCTTCTGTGCCCTTGTAAAGGTCTTCGTCAGAAATGTTTTTGTTAATAATTTTTCTGAGTTCCGGCGTTGCCGCCTCCGGTGCCAGAGTAATGCCTGATTTGCGGACGGTGTTAAGCATCGAAGGCAGAAGAACGAGGTGCTCGTTTACCCGAAGAGAAGGAAATGAAATGTTTACCTGTCTGGGATTAAAGAAGCGATGCAGCCGTTCCATCAAAGGTTTTAGGAATGGATAATCGCTTATGGAAAGAGACGCAAGGGATATTTCGTTATAACCCGTATTGGCATAACTGAGCTCGGCCAGCTTCATAATATTATCTACGGTACGGGGACGAGTGGGGCGTTTGCTCATGCCTGCCTGGCAGAACCGGCATCCTTGCGTGCATCCTCGCATTACTTCGATAGTGATGCGATCGTGGATTGTTTTTACGTAAGGCACGATTGGTTTTGTCGGATAATAGACCGTGTTTAGATCTTTTACTGAGGCAGACCTGATAGTGGTCGGCAAATCGGGCATCTTTGGAATAATATTTTTAATAGTATTATTTTGATGGTAGAACACTTCGTATAAAGCGGGAACATAAGCATTTTTCATGGTTTGAGCGATACGAATGATTTTTTCCTTGCGGGAAAGGTTTTGCAGTTTCGAGTCTTTAAATAGCTCTATAAGTTGGGGCAGACTTTCTTCTCCGTCTCCGACAATAAAGATATCTATAAAATCTGCGAGCGGTTCCGGTGAAATGGCGGAAGGTCCGCCAGCAATAATGAGTGGGTCTGCTTCTTCCCGTTCAGAGGCGAGGACAGGAATTTCTGCAAGGTCCAGCATATTTAAGACATTAGTGTAGGAAAGCTCATATTGAAGAGAAAAACCTAGTATGTCGAAATTTTTTAAGGGTGTGTATGTTTCGAGTGAAAAAAGAGGAATAGCATGTTTCCTCATCAGCGCTTCCATATCAGCCAAAGGGGCAAATACTCTTTCGCATGCAGTATCATTTCGTTCGTTAAGCAATCCGTAAAGAATCTGCATACCCAGATGCGACATTCCGATACTGTAAGCATCCGGAAACGCCAATACCATTTTTACGTTTGTGTTCGCATGGTTTTTTGTAATAGAGTTCCATTCGCCGCCGGTATATTGTCCGGGCATTTCTACCTGTGGCAATATATTTTCGGTTATAAAAATTTTTAGTGCATTCATACAAGTATAATAATAAGAAGACAGGCATTAAGCAAGCCTTGATTCGTAAAGGCGTCTCGATGCAAGATCGATTTTTGAATGCATTTTAATGTTGAAAATAATAGCAAGGGCAACGAAAGATGTTAGCAAAGAGGAGCCGCCATAGCTGATAAAGGGGAGGGTAATTCCCACAATGGGCGCTATTCCTAAGTTCATACTGATATTGATAATGATTTGGGTCGCAAACATGGTAACAAGTCCGACAACAACAAGCCGCCCGAAGGATTCGCGTGTGTTGCTCGCAATGCCAATACCACACGTAATGAATACGATATAAAGAAGGAGAATGCAGCACGTTCTTAGGAAGCCCCATTCTTCCGCAATGACAGCAAAAATAAAGTCGGTATGCCGTTCTGGAAGGAATTTTAATTGATTTTGCGTGCCATTTCCCCATCCTGCTCCGGACAAACCACCGGAACCTATGGCTATAAGCGATTGGAGTCTGTGATAACCGGCGCCCCAGTCGGTTGCTTTTTCCGGCCAAAGGAAAGCAATGACCCTCATTTTTTGATAGGGTTTTAATAAGAACATCCAAATGAGCGGTGAAAAGGCAATTCCTGAAAAAAGGAGCGTAAAAAGCTGATACAGCCGAATGCCGGCTGTATACAAAATGGAAAATAGGATGGGGATCATTATTAATGCCGTGCCAAGATCGGGTTGTTTTATAATGAGTGCCATGGGTACGAAGGTTAGAAGAAGAGAGATACCGATATCAAAGAGACCGAGACCGTATTTCTTGTATTGAAGAAATCTTGCAAGCACAAGTATGAGGGCGATTTTCATAAATTCCGAAGGTTGGACTGAAAAAGAACCGATAGCAAACCACCTTTGTGAGCCTTTTACAGCGCCTCCGAGGCACAATAACAGAATTAAGAATATAATGGTACATGCGTAGAATATATATGCGTAGGAAGCGAAAATGAAGTAATCGAAGCAGAGAAGTATGAAAAAAAAGGTAAACCCTATTCCAATCCAGGCGAGTTGTTTGAAGACAAACTTTTCAGATGAGGCGCTCCAGATAAAAAGTATTCCTACCGTCAGGATTGCGCAAAGTATCGGGAACAGCAGCCAATCAAAATTTTTTGGATTTACCTTGTTGAACATAAATTGTTTTTCTATGAAGCCTGCTCGATCTCCGGAAATAAATGAGACATGAGTTCTTTTGCAATTGGCCCCGCAACGTCAGCGCCATGTCCGGGTGTGTGCTCTACGAGAATGGCAAAACAGTACCGGGGACTGTCGTAAGGCGCGTAACCGACGAGCCAGGCGTGATTGATTTTTTGTCTCCCTGTTTCCGCCGTCCCTGTTTTTGCCGCAACTTTGTATATTCCTAGTCCCTGATTTTTTGCTGTTCCACGGGTAA
>Ga0233425_10006329_pt1 | contig 17693 bp, 14 predicted proteins | sample Watercolumn_Towu_2_FD_181712 | JGI IMG/M metagenome (GOLD analysis project Ga0233425, IMG submission 181712) | Freshwater microbial communities from Lake Towuti, South Sulawesi, Indonesia - Watercolumn_Towuti2014_140_MG | ecosystem: Environmental > Aquatic > Freshwater > Lake | place... | reverse complement strand
TTCTGTGGTGTCCTGGGGACCACCCGCGAGGCGAAGAGTCAGAGGCTGAGCCATGCCAGGTTTTCGCACTGAAGCCTGTAGTCTGTAGCCTGCAGCCTGTCGGCGAAGCCGACGATCAGGGCGTCGCCCTTCGAAGTCTGCTGGTCTGGAGACGGGGCGCGTCGCCGCGCCACCGGAGCTCAGCTCGACGCGAGCTCCTGGGCAGCGGCGCCCCGCAGTCCTTCTGGGGTGCCGACGAGGAGGAGGGTATGGACCACGAGCTCGAGCCGCGTGAGCAGGAGCACTCGCTCCCGTTCGCGCATGGTCATGCGACGAGCCGCGGGTGGCCAGTCGATGGGCATCTCTCCACCGGCTTCTGCGACGCTCGAGGCCCAGGCCACGACCCGCGCCGATGTCTCGTCGAGGTCGTCGAGCTCGCCCGCGATCGCCGCGTCGATCTCCCTGCCGCTCAGACCCGCGACTCGTGCGAGAGGGGGGAGCACGAGCAGCGCGGCAGGAGACCGGGCGAGCCGCGCGAGCCGGAGGTGCATCGCATAGCGAGCCCTGGGAGGGAGTCGGCCCTCGCCCCAGAGAGTGTCGAACATGACCTCCGAGTGCTCGAGGAGCCGCGGACCGAAACGCAGGAGGAGCTTGGCGAGCCGCGTCAGATGTCCTCGTGCCATACAGGAAATCTATCACGGCGAGGAGGCACCAGCCACTTCACCGCTCTCACCCCCCATCGCGGTCGCGGGAGGCAGAGCCATACGCGAAATGGTCGGTGAACGCGACGCTGTCCCGGTCTGTCTTCGCGGTCTGGTCCGCTTGTGCAGAGCCAAGCGCCCTGGCACAATCCCTCGGCGAAGATGTCGAGCTTCACCCCCGCATTACCGCAGGAAGTGCTCTGGAGCATCCGGGTTCAGGCGGAGCAGGCGCAATGCCTGGTCGAGGACATCCAGGCCGGCTCCGAGACCGCGTCAATCGAGCTCATGAACCTCTCGGGCAAGATTGCCGCTCGCTCGCGAAGCTACAAGTGGATCAGGCTCACCATGTGGGCCACGGCTCTCGAGGACCGGCTCGCCAGGGTCACCCGATCCGAGCGAGCCACCGGGGACGACATCGAGTGGCTGGAGCGCCATGTCGGTCACCTCGATCAGATCCTCGAGGATCCGAACGGGGCGGTGGAGTCGACCCTCGAGACGGGCGAGTCCAAGATCGGCTCGCTCGAGCTCGACCTGGGAACGGACTTCAACGACGCCGACCGTGCCGATGCCGGCGAGGACGAGGTCAGCGTGATCGAGGGAGGCGAGCCCGATCCGGGCGTCGAGGCGGAGCGGGCGCAGGAGGCTCGCCCTGCCCTGGAGACGCCGCCCGCTCGACCGGAGCACGCTCAGGAGGCTCGCCCCGTCTCGGAGACGACACCCGCGGTCAAGGAAGCACCCGCCCCACCGTCTCGCTCGAAACGAGTCAGGGTGCAGGCCAAGTCCGCGCCTCGTTCCGCGTCCGGTCCCTCGTCCGCGGTCATCCCACCTGTCGTGTTGAGGAAGGACACCGGCGAGGCGGTCCTCACGGGTGGCCACGCCATGAGCGAGTCGACACCGTCGGTACACTCACCACAATCTGCCGCGCTCGCAGCCGCGCCCGTACCCGGACCCATCTCACGAGCGTCGGAAGGCGAGGGAGAGACCGCGCCTCGGCGCGACACGGACGATGGCGAGCGGGAAACCGCCGTCGCGGGTCACACCGAGCCGGCGCTCGAGACGGATGAGCGCAAGGCACCGGAGAGTGGCGAGGCCCTCGCTGAACCTCTTTCCACCCCCGAGGCGGGCACGGAGTCAGCGTCGATTGCGCCCGGGGCCGAGGTGGAACTCATCGAGGAGCCGGACCTCGAATCCCAGGAGCGAGCCGTCCTCGCCAAGCTGGACATCAAGCGCATCCAGCATCCGGTGGCGACCCACACCGAGATCCAAGGGCCGCAACAGTACGTGCTCCTGGGCGTCAGCGACGACCCAGAGGTCCATCTGTGGCTCGGCAGGACGCTCCCAGAGCGGAGGTTCGAGTTCTTCATCGCCAAGAACCCGACGGAGGCCGAGACCCTGTGCCGGGAGCACCAGCCCGATCTGGTGCTGATCTCCTGGGAGAGCGGCTCGGCCTTTGCTCAGCACACGCTCGATCGCGTGCGCGAGAATCCGTTGACGCGGTACGTCCGCGCCGTGCTCGTCACCCACGAGGCCAACCTCGCCAGCCAGCTTGCCGCCAACCGCCTCGGTGCCCTCGGAGTGATCCCGCGGTCCGCCAAGCCGAGAGATGTCTTTGCTCGCGTCCTGTTCCACGTGCTGTCTCAGACCGATCGACCCGAGGATGACATCGGTGAGACCAGCATGAGCGAGCTCAGCGCGCTCGTCCTCGACGAGCTCCGCATGGAGCTCGACGCGATCCGCGGCCTCGTCGGCGACGTCGTCGAGCCGATCGGGCACAAGCTCGGCTCGACGATGCGTGAAACCAGCCGCCAGCTCCGTGAGGGGGTCAGGCTCGCGCTCGGCGTCAAGACGCTCCAGAACGGATCCGACGGGAGCTCGGACCAGGTCCAGGGCGTGCTCAAGGGCAAGCGCGTGCTCGTGCTCGAGGCGGATCGGTTGAGGCGGGCCGAGCTCGCTCGGGTCCTGGCCGAGCTCGAGACCGAGGTCCTGCCGCCACAGGCCGACCTGACGAAGGCCCTCGAGGCCGGGCTGACCTGGGCCCCCGACATCCTCGTGGGAGGAGCCCCGGCGGAGGACACGCTCTCCTGCGTGCGCATCCTGCGCCGCGACGTCGCGCTGTCCAGCATGTGCACCGTCCTCGTGGAGTGGCCTGCGACGAACCGGGAGTGGCCGGACCCGAAGGCCGACATGGCTGTCCTGCGACCGTGGCTTGAACGCGAGATGGTCCACGCGTTCGCGCCGATCACCGAGCTCCAGCGGCGCCTCCGTCGGGAGGGTGACGTCTCAGGGCGGGTGGAGTCCTGCGGGGTGCTCGCCCTGCTCCGCGTGGTCATGCACACTCGGCCGAGCGCCCTCCTGAGGGTCACCGAAGGCACGGAGCGGATCGATGTCTCGATCACGGACGGCAAGGTGCTCGATGCGCGCTGGACCGAGGCCGACGGGACGGAGACCGAGCACCGCGACGCGTTCTTCAGGCTGCTCACGGTGGCGCGGGGCAGGTTCAAGGTCTGTCGACTCGACGCGGCTCCGGAGCCAGCGTTGCCGCCGTCGCTCGGCGAGTCCCTCGCGGCCGCGTGCATGTGGTGGCGCCCGCTGGGGCTCACGATCGATCGGCGCTTGCCGTTGATCCAGTCGCTTGCCCTCGACGCGCGACGCACGACGGAGCTCAAGCGACACTCGGGGAAGGCGTTCCGGACCGTGGTCAACGCCCTGATCAAGGGCGACACCCCGCAGTCCGTCATCGACGGTGGCATCGAACCGAGCACCGTGGCTCACGTGCTGCGCGAGCTCGTCCGCCGCTTCGTCGTGAGCGAGCTCCCGGTGAAGTCAGCACCCCCGAAGGTGGAGCAGGAAGCTCCGACGGAGTAGGAAATCCGGGGGAGGAGCTTTCATGCAACTTCAGAAAAGCTCCTCCCCCGCACATCGTGCCTTCACGGCGCGTCGAGCTGGACGAGGACGCTGAACCAGTCGTTCGGGTGGCTCACGGGGTCGACGGGATTGGCCGCGAGGAGGTATCGCCCGGGGTCCAGCTCGATCGAGAGAGAAGTCGATCCTGGCCCGATCTCTCCGAGGTCCTCGCCGGCCGGACCGAGGAGCGCGACGAATGCCACGTCGGCTCCCGTCTGGAAGGACACCTCGTACCTCGCGCGCTCCCAGATGTCGAACTGCGCAAAGGCCGTCTCCTCGCCGCAGAGGGAGCCGTCGAGATAGGCCGGGGTGGACATCACGTACCAGTCGGGCGGCGCCTCGCACTGGAACCCGGGAGCCCGCTCTCCGCCGGGGCTGATCTCTGGCTCCTCAGGGATGGGCGGCAGGTTCTGGGTGATGTTCAGCTCGATGTCGGACTCGTCGGTGTCATCGGACTCGTCGCGGTCGTAGGGTGCGAGCCCGTAGCATCCGGCGGCGCTCAGCGCCCCGGTCACGATCGCCGTCACGGCACCGCGCCTCAGCCACCTGACGACCACCGCGAAACGCCGGCGGTGGGTGGGGTACTCGGGGGTCGGTGCCTCGGTCAACGGGTTGAGCTTCATCTCGAGCCTCCTGGGCGAGCAACCCGAGCAAGCGCCGTGCCTCGTGTCCGCACCGCGGCGTTCGCGGAGAACCGTGGTGATTCACCGGAGGCTCGTGGCTCACCGTGGCTCAGGTGGCGCACTCATCGTCACACACCCACAGGAACCCGGGCTGCACGTTCGCAAGCGCCGCGCGGATGCTGGCCAGGATTCGCGGGTGCCGGCGCTGGAGGTCCTCGCGCATGCGTCGGACCGCGAGCCGCTCGCCGAACGACGCGCACACGAACGGGCAGCCGCAGCGCACCATGGGGTAGCCGCGGGCGTGGGCGAGGTCGATGAGATCGGCCTCGGGCACGGCGAGCAGCGGCCTGATGACCACGTTCCTGCCATCCTTCGATCGCATGCGTGGCGGGAGCGACGCCAGGCGGCCGTTGAAGAAAAGGTTGAGCAGGAGCGAGTCGGCCGCGTCATCGAGGTGGTGGCCCAGGGCGACCTTCGAGCACCGGTGCTCGACGGCCAGGTCGTAGAGCGCGCCGCGCCTGAGCCGCGAGCACAGCGGGCAGGGGACCGGCCCGCCCCCGAGCTTTTCCTCGACCACCGAGGCGTGGTCCCGCCGCACGGCAACGGCCTCGACGTCCTTGGTGGCGAGCCACGCCATCACTCGCGCCTGGTCGTAGCCCGACCAGCCCTGGTCCAGGTTGAGAGCGACGACCTCGAATTCGACCGGCGCCCGGCGCTGGAGGATCAGGAGCACGTCGAGCAGTGCATAGGAGTCCTTACCGCCGCTCACGCAGGCCATCACCCGGTCGCCCGGCTCGATCAGCCGGAACCTGTCGATGAGCTCGCCGGCCTGGGAGACGATCCTTCGCTCGAGCCGCGACAGCCGTGCGCTCTCGTACTTCATGCGGGATTCACAGCGCCCTGCGCATCCGGTCGAGGTACGCCTTGACACCGGCCACGATCTCGCGCTTGACGAGCGGCGCGATCGCCCTGCCCACGAGCCTGTTGACGGGGATCTCCATCTCGAGCTTCTGGGTGTAGACGACCCTCGTCCGGCTCGCGCCGAGGCTGGTGAACGTGGCGCTGCCGTCGGCGAAGATGTTGGCGTCCGCGCTCACGGTCTTCCACGCGAGCACGTTCTCGCTGGGGAAGGAGTACCGGCAATCGTACTTGCCCCTGAAGGTCGCGCCGAGGGCGTTCTGGGGCAGGAGCAGGAACCGGAGCGTGTCGTCGTCCAGCTTCTCGTGGCGCTCGAGCTGGCCGAAGTTCGCCACGATGTTGTCGAAGCTGCGGAAGTGCGCCCGCGCCCGCTCGAGTGGCACGTCGAGGGTGAACGTCTCGGTGTGCTCGCCGGCGAATCGCGCCATCGGTCGTCCTCCTGCATGCCGCGGGCGTGGCTGGTCACGTCCCGGGATTCACGTATACTACTCGCCCCGACTCCGAGAGCCAGCATGGCGACCTCATCGGGAGAGCACGGGGGAACGAGATGGACTGGGACTTCGTGATCGTCGGCTCCGGCTTCGGCGGGAGCGTGTCGGCGCTGCGCCTCATCGAGAAGGGCTACCGGGTCCTGGTCCTGGAGAAAGGGAGACGCTACAGGCCCGCGGACTTCCCGCGGACCAACTGGAACCTCAGGCGGTGGTTCTGGCTCCCCCAGCTCGGACTCCGGGGCCACTTCAAGATGACCTTCCTGCCGCACCTCACGGCGCTGTCGGGGGTGGGCGTGGGCGGCGGCTCGCTCACGTACTGCAACACGCTGCCCGTGCCCAAGGACGAGTTCTTCGCGGCGCCGAGCTGGGGGCACCTCGCCGACTGGAAACGCGAGCTGTCCCCTCACTACGACGAAGCGAAGCGGATGCTCGGGGTCGTGCGCAACGAGATGATCCGGGACCCGGAGCTCATCCTCAGGAAGCTGGCGGAGGAGGACGGTCGGCCGGAGCGGTTCCAACCCACCGACGTGGCGGTCTTCTTCGGCGATCCGGACACGACCGTGCCCGATCCGTTCTTCGACGGCGAGGGCCCGGAACGGACCGGGTGCTCGGGCTGCGGCGCGTGCACGGTCGGCTGCCGCGACGACGGGAAGAACTCGCTCGACAAGAACTACCTCCACCTCGCGGACAGGCAGGGGCTCGAGCTGATCCCGGACATGGAGGTCACGTGGGTCCGGCCGCTCGACGGCGGCGGTTTCCAGCTCACAGCGAGGCAGGGCGCGTCGGTGTGGGCGCGAAGGACCCGTACGTTCACCGCTCGGAACGTGGTCCTCGCCGGCGGAGTCCTCGGCACCATCCCGCTCCTCCTGAAGCTCAAGGAGCGGGAGGACGGGCTGCCCCGGCTCTCCGACCGCGTCGGCCACGCGGTCCGGACCAACTCCGAGGCGCTGATCGGCGTGACCACGCGCAGGCGCGACATCGACCTCTCCACCGGCGTGTCCATCGGGGGCTTGCTCGAGGCGGGGGAGCACTCGCACCTGGAGCTCGTGCGCTATCCCGCGGGCTCGGGCGCGTTCCGACTCACGGTGGTGCCGCACGTGCCGGGCCGGGGCATCCTGCGACGGATGCTGGCCATGATCTGGGTCCTCGTCCGGCACCCGTGGATGAGCCTGCGGACGTTCCTGGTCCCGGACTGGGCCAGGTACACGACCATCCTCCTCTTCATGAGCACGCTGGAGGGCACGCTGCGGCTGAAGCTCGGCCGGTCGCTGGGCACGCTCTTTCGCAGGGGTCTCGTGACCTCGCTCGAGTCCGGCGATCCGCCGCTCGCATCGCTGCCCGAGGCGACGGCGCTCGCCGGACGGATCGCGGAGCAGATCGACGGCATGCCCGTCAGCCTGATCAATGAGACCGTGCTCGACGTGCCGACCACGGCGCACGTCCTCGGCGGGTGTTGCATGGGCACCTCGGCCGCGGACGGCGTCATCGACCACAGGCACCGCGTGTTCGGCTACGACGGGCTGTACGTCATCGACGGATCGGCCATCTCGGCCAACCCGGGCGTGAACCCGTCGCTGACCATCACCGCCCTGGCCGAGCGGGCGATGAGCTTCGTACCCGAGAAGGACAGGACCGAAACATGAGCACAACGAACGAGTCGTCGCTGGAGGTCGAGGTCGGCTGGTCGGGAGAGGCCGACACTCGCAAGGCTGTGGCAGCCGCCACCCGGAGCTTCCGCGAGCACAGGGGCGCGTACGGCCTCGTGCTCGTGTACTCGTCGATCAAGCACGCCCCGAAGAAGGTGCTCGACGAGGTCAGGCACGCGGTCGGCGACGTCCCGATCGTCGGCTGCACGACGACCGGCGGGATCTGCCGCGGCGGGCTGGTCCGCGAGGGGATCGTGCTCGCGGGGCTGCGGGCCGGCGCGCTCTCGGCCGGCGTGGGGTACGGCCGGGACGTCTACCGCTCGCCTGCACGGGCCGCACGCACCGCGGTGTCCATGGCGCGCAGGAGCCTCGGCGTGGCCGATCGGAAGACCAGGCTCTGCATCATCCACACGGCGGGCTTCACCATGGACAAGCGCGGAGTCGAGGAAGACGTCGTCGCGGCTGTCGCGGACGAGCTCGGCACCGGCTGGACCATCGTCGGCGGCTCGGCGGGAGACGACGCTCGCTTCCTCCAGAGCTTCCAGATGGCCGGGGCGGAGGCGTTCGACGACGCGGTGGCGGTCGCGCTCGTGTCCACGGACGCGGACGTGGCCCACGGCATGGCACACGGGTTCGTCCCGACGGACGCGACCGTGAAGGCGACCGAGGTGGAGGGCAACCTGGTCAAGCGTCTCGACGGCAAGCTCGCCGCGGAGGCGTACGCCGCGATGCTCTCGGTCCCGGTCTCGCGTCTGACCACCGGGCTCCAGATCGTGCGGATCGGGAACAAGGTACCCCGCGGCCTGATGTCGTTCTCGCAGAAGCTCGGGCTGACGCCGCAGCGGATCACCGACTCGATCCCGTTCTTCTCGCTGTCAATCGAGCACCCGTTCGGGGTCCAGACCCCGGGCGGGGAGGTCGTCGTCAAGGTCCCGAAGACGATCACGCCCGAGGGCTTCCTCGAGTTCCACACCACCATCCCGGAGGGCGAGGCCCTGCGTGTGATGCGGCTCGATCGCGACCTCACCCTGTCCGCGTCGGACCGGGCCATCGCCGGGGTGAAGCAGGCCCTCGGCCGCGAGCCGGCGTTGCTCCTTGTGTTCGAGTGCTGCGGCCGGTACATGTACCTGCTCCGCGAGATCGACGCCCTGCTGGCGAAGACCCTGGCCGGGACCACCGGCGCAGTGGCCGGCTTCTTCTCCTCGGCCGAGCAGGGCACCATGGGCGGCCTCGCCTGCCAGACGCACAACTACTCGACCTCGGTCCTCGGCATTGCCGGGTGACATGCCCAGGCGTGGCGCTCAGCTCAGCGTGGACGAGGTGGACGGTGTGGACACCGTGGACAGAGAGAACGATGGGGCGATGTCCACAAGGGCAGCGGGGCTCCATGCCTGGTTGTTCCGGCTGATCACGGTTCGATGAGTCGCAGGCTGACCCGTCCTTCGCCGCTCGCCGCCGGCGGCCCGGCCTGGACCACGAACCTGGAGCGCGACGGGCCTCGCCCCGAGATCTCCCATGACGCGGCGCGGGCCCGGCGCCAGGCGAGCCGGTCGAGCGGCGTCCCGGTCTCTCCCTCGACCGCGGTCCCCGTGAGTTGGATGCGCAGGCGCCGGTTCGCCTGCACGAGCGCCACGATCCTGCGGAGCTCGGCCTCGTCGGTGACCTCTCCCGCGACCTGGTCTCGCCGGAAGCGCAGCGGCAGGACGATGCCGGACAGCAACGGCGCGAGGGCCGGATCGACGTCTCGCGGCGTCTCGGGCTCCTGCGGGATCGGGGGCGTGGTCGATTCCAGGACCGGCGGTGCCGTGCTCGTGCCTCCGCTACCAGCCACGTGTTCGACGACCCGTGCCGGGGGCGCAGCCCGCTCCTCGCCGGTCGCCGGCGCGGAGACGACGGCGAGCCAGGCGTGATCATCGGTCGCGCCGTCGGTGACGGCGTCGTGCATCGCGTGCAGCCTGCGTCGGTATCCCTCGGCTCGCTGATCGCAGAGCACGCCGCATCGCGCCAGTTCGAGCCGCTCGAGCTCGCGCCCGACGGAGAGCGGCCGGATCAACCCCTGACGTCCCCCCGACGCCCAGGGGGCCTGGGGTAGCTCGTCCGAGATCCAGAACGGCGCGATCCGCGCGAGCGCGGGCTCGAGGCGTCGATCCGGCGTCGGACGCGCCTCGACGACGGCGACCAGCGCGTCGCGCACGCTCGCCCGTGGAGAGGTCCACTCTCGCCGATCGACCCCCATGGCGCCGATGAGGTTGCCGAGAGAGAAGAAGATCCGGGCCGACCTCCCGTCGCTGGTCCTGACGGTCTCGACCGGTCCGGGGCGATGCGGCCCGTGGCCGACCACGATGTCCGCGCCCGCCTCGGTCGCCGCGAGCGCGGTGGCGCGCTCGACCCGGCCCGGCTCGCGCCACTCGCCGGAGGTCCAGTGGATCGAGGCGATGACCAGCGCGGCGCGCTCGCTCGCCCGGGCCAGGCAGCTCGCCAGGGTCCGGTCGGAGAGCAGGGCGACCCGCGGCGGGGTGGCGCCGTCGAGCGCGCGGGCTTCCTCGTCACTGGGTTGACGGTTGAACCCCTGCGTCCAGGCGCAGACGGCCACGTCGCCGAGCGGTGTGGCAAAGACCGTCGGGCCGCACGCTTCCTGTGGGGTCCGACCGACGCCGATCACGGTCACCCCCGCGCGGTGCGCCTGGTCCACGGTGTCGCGCAGGCCCCGGAGCCCCTGGTCGTAGGCGTGGTTGTTGGCGAGCGAGACGGCCTCCACGCCGGCATCGGCCAGGGCTTCGAGGAGCTCCGGCGGCGCGTTGAAGGTCGGCGACTCGCCAGCGCCACGATCGCGGTACCTGGGGCAGACGGGGCTCTCGAGGTTGACCAGGGCGAGATCGGCGCTCCGGAGCACGGGCGCAACGTCTTCGAGCAGCTCCTGGTATGCCTGGCGCCTCCCGACCCGGTAGGACCAGCGTTCCAGCGTCTCGCGGATGGGCGCGTCGATGAAGACGTCGCCCGTGAAAGCCACGGTGATCGAGCGCGCCCTCTCAGCGTCCTCGGCGCGGGCCATGCCGTGAAGGAGGACCGCCCCGATCACCAAGAGCAAGTAAAAAGCGCGTTGCACCCATCGGAATGTACCGTGATTTCAGCAAGAAAAAACTGTGAAAAGTCTTTGGAGGAGGGGTCCGGGGAGGAACCTTTCTCCAGAAAGGTTCCTCCCCGTGTAGGCCCCTATCAGTTGCGCACGCTCACCTTCGTCTCCTCGCCGGCGATGATCCTGACGTTCCGGCGGCGGGTGCCGTAGCGGTTGGTCAGCCGGATCTCGTACTCGCCGGGCGAGAGGTCCAGCCCGACGACGGGGGTGAGGCCGATCTTCTCGCCTCCGACGTGGAGCATGGCCCTGCGGTGCGTGTACACCGAGAGCGTGCCGCCTGCCGGCTCGAGCCGGATCTCGACTCGCGACGTGATCCCGGCCCGGACCTCAACATCCTGCTGCGCGTCCCGGTGTCCGGGCGCGCTCACCAGGACCTCGTGTGTGCCGGGCGGGACCTCGACGACGAGCCCCTCGTCCGGGACGACGCGAGACTGGCCCGCGACCAGCGCGCGGCTTCCCGGCGGGATCACGGAGAGCGCGATGGCCCCGAGGGCCGGCGGCGCGGGTGCCGGCGCCGGGCGCGGCTCCGGGGCGGGCGCCTGGAGCTCGGCCGGGAGCGGCGGCGGCCCTCGGTCCGCAGCGACGGGAGCCACGGGGGCCGGGACGACCTTCGCCGGCGTCGAGGTCGAATGGCCCGCCGGGTCCGGGTGTCGGCCCCGGAGCGCAAGCGTCACGACGATCCCCAGCAGCGTCGCCAGGCAGAAGAGGGCCACGATGGTGAGGAGCAGGAGCAGCGGCCGGCGGAACAGGCTCGTGGGACCGAGCGGTGCCACGTCGTCCAGGGGTTCGGAACGGTCCGGCGCCGTGTGTACGTTCCGTTCCTCCACGGTCGTCCGGTACCCGGCCGTCTCGGGCTCGGCCGCCGGGACTTCGGCCGGCGCGGCTTCGCTCTGGAGGGCCACGAGGGCCGACATCAAACGCGAGTCCGCGATGGTCGGGCCGTCGAGGAGGTCGCTCCCGGGCTCGGCGAGCTCCGTCTCCGGGGCCAGGTCGATCCGTTCCACGGCCGTGGTGTGGGCGGGGCCGTAGGTCCCCGCGACCCTATCGACGCGATCGTACGCGAGATCGGAGACCAGCGCCGCGAGCGTGGACGAGTTGGGGACCACGGGGAGGCCGGACATGAAGCTCCGCAGGTCCTCGAGGACGGCGTGGGCCGAGGGGTAGCGGGACTTGCGCTTGACCGCCATGGCTCGGTCCACGATGCGCTCGAGCGCGGGCGGGACATCGGGGCGGATCGCCCTGACCCTGGGGCGATCGCCGCGCGCCACCTTGACGAAGAGCTTCTCGACCTGTTTCTCCGGGAACGGTCGGACGCCCGTGATCATCTCGAACAGGAGCACGCCGAGCGAGTAGAGGTCGGTCAGCGCGTCGATCTCGCCGCCGGTGCACTGCTCGGGCGAGAGGTAGTCGAGCTTGCCCTTGATCACGCCGGGCGCGGTGCTCAGGCTCCGGAGCGTGGACCTGGCGATGCCGAAGTCGAGCAGCTTGACCACTCCGTCGAAGGTGATCATCACGTTGACCGCGGAGACGTCGCGGTGGATGAGGTGCAGGGGCTTCCCACGGGGATCGGTGAGCTCGTGGGCGTAGGCGAGCGCCTCGGCGACCTGGGACGCGATGTACGCGGCCTCGCCGTGCGGGATGTGCGCGTTGAGCATGCGGGACCGTTCGACGAGGTCCCACAGGGTGATGCCGTCGACGTGCTCCATCACGAGGTACGGCAGCCCCCGGTGCACGTCGCCGTGGTAGACGCGCACGATGTTGGGATGGACCAGGACGGTCGAGATGCGCGCCTCGTCGATGAACGCGGTGATCCGATCGGGGCGCCCCGCGTCCTCGGCGCGGAGCAGCTTGATGACCACGAGCTCGCCGCTTCGGCCCCCGCGCCGGGCGAGGTAGATCTCGCCGCGACCCCCCAGGGCGATCCGTTCGAGCAGCTCGTAGCCCGGCAGCTCCCAGGCCGCGTCGGTGGAGCTCACGACGTGGAGGATAGCCTCTTCGGGCTTCAGGCTCCAGCCACGCTTGATACACGGTCTTCGTGACGGTTGAGTCAAGAATCCAAACCGTGAGCGTGAGCGTGAGCGTGGTGCGACCAGGCAAGGCTGGTCCGACAGGAAAGGGGGTGCGGTAGCCCTTGAAAGTCGGTGAGCTGTCCAGCGGGTGCGAATCCCGCCCGGTCAAAGCCGAGCCCGGCAGACCGGAAGCTGGCTCTGCGCTGGAAGGGGTAACCCCAAAGCGATGCGTGAGCGTGCGAGCGTGCGGGCCGTGGATGGTCAGCCCCGAAAACGCTGAAGTCCCGACTGCCGAGGCTGTCACGCTGGTCGAAGGCCGTAGCGCCGAACCCGAAGGAGGGCGAGGGACCGGCGCAGTCGGCGGGGTCTCAGGCCACGGCACGCACGAAAGAGGACAGCCCAGGAACCTGGGAGACCCACGTCACTCCGCGGAGGCGGTAGGCCCGAAGCAAGGGGAACCGGAGCGAAGGCCGAAGGGGACGTGGGAGTCGGAGGGCCGAATAGGAGCTGAGAAGTCGGGGAACGGCTGGCACCCGGACCCGGCGGAGCAAAGGCGGCCCGAGCCGGAGGTGAGCTTCATGAGGGAACCATGACCGCGGCGTTGAACGAGGAGAACATGTCACCGAAACTCATGAAGGTAGCGGAGGTCGCAAAGCGAGATTCGTCCGCTCGGTTCTACTCGCTGGCATACCTTATCGACGAGGACATGCTCGCACGAGCGTTCCACCGAGTCCGCCGGGGAGCGGCGGTCGGGGTCGATGGCGTGACCAAGGGAGAGTACGGGAGGGGCCTCGGAGAGAAACTCCGAGACCTCAGGGGTCGGATGAAGGCGGGCACGTATCGCCACCAGCCGATCCGGCGAGTACACATCCCCAAGGAGTCAGGGAAGACGCGGCCGATCGGGATTCCCAGCGTGGAAGACAAGATCGTCCAAGGAGCCTTGATGGAGGTCATGAACGCCATCTATGAGCAGGACTTTCTGGACTGCTCGTATGGGTTTCGGCCCGGACGAGGGGCGCACGACGCGCTGCGTGTGCTCGATCGGGCGGCGTACAAAGGCGAGGCGAACTGGGTACTGGAGGCAGACATCAAGTCCTACTTCGACAGCATCGACCGCAAGGAGCTGGCGGAGATGCTCCGGCGACGGATCGCCGACGGGGCGCTGATGCGACTCGTTGGGAAGTGTCTGCGAGCGGGCGTGCTTGAGGGCGAGCAATACAGCGAGCCCGAGTACGGGACGCCGCAGGGGTCGGTACTGTCCCCGCTGCTTGGCAACATCTACCTACACTACGCATTGGATGAGTGGTTCAACCGCGAGGTAAAGCCCCGGATGAAGGGCGCGGCGCATTTGATCCGGTATGCCGATGACTTCATCGTGGCCTTCGAGCGGAAGGACGACGCCGAGCGAGTGATGGAGGTGCTCCCCAAGCGACTGGGACGGTATGGCCTCGAGCTGCACCCGGACAAGACACGTCTGGTGCCCTTCAGACCGCCGAGACACGGTGGGGAAGGAGGAAGGCCGGGGACCTTCGACTTCTTGGGCTTCACGGCGTATTGGCGTCGGACGCGCAATGGGAAGTGGGTCCCTCAGCTCAAGACACGGTGTGGACGTCTGAGACGGGCCTTGAAGGCCGTCGCCGAACGGTGCCGAAGCCACCGACACGATTCGGTCAAGGACCAACACGCTACGCTTTGCAGCAAGATCCAGGGACACATCAACTACTTCGGAGTCAACGGCAACTACAGGAGCCTGGCCGCGCTGGTCCACAAGGCCGAACGGATCTGGTTCAAGTGGTTGAACCGCCGGAGTCAACGGGCGAGTAAAACGTGGGAGCAGTTCCAGGACATGCTCCGGGACTTCCCATTACCTCGTCCGCGCATCGTGGTGCGTCTCTGGGCTGGGGCCACGTGAGGCACCCCCGGCGGAAGAGCCGGATGGTCGAAATGTCCTCGTCCGGTTCTGGCGAGGGCCCCGGCCGGGCAACCGGCCGGGGCTACTCTACAGCGTGAGCGGCCCAGCTTGACCGAGCCACGCAGCGAGAACACGTGAATCCGACTCTCGAAGCAGGCTCAGAAACCAGCCCGATTCCTCGTAGCGTTTCGCTCACGCTCACGCTCACGCTCACGCTCACGACTCGGAGGAGCTCGTCAGTTTGAGGCGGAGCTTCTCCAGCCTCCAGACTCACAGCCGTGGCGACTGGTCGATCCACTGCGCGAGCTCGCCCGTGACGACGCGAGGCGCGCGCCGCAGGGACGCGAGGTCTTTCGAGCCGGTGAGGAGCAGGACCGCGCGGAGCGAGTCGATGAGGCCGGCGAGGAGCCGCCGGACCCCGGGGACGCCGCCGGTCCAGTAGGCCCGGAGCACGGGGCGCGCGAGCCCCACGGCCGAGGCGCCGAGCGCGATGGCGCGCGCCGCGTCGAGCGCCGTCTCGATGCCGCCCGAGGCGATCAGCGTGTCGAACCCGAGGGGCGCCGCGAGGGCGACCGCGGCCGCGGTCGGGACGCCCCACTCCCGGAGCAGCTCGCCCAGCCCGCGCTCGCCGCCCCTGGCGCGCGCCGTCTCGACCGCCACCCACGAGGTCCCGCCCGCGCCGGCCACGTCGAGGTTCGCGATCCCCGCCTCTCGCACCACGCGAGCCGTGCCGGCCCCCATGCCGCATCCCGTCTCCTTGACCACGAGGGGCACGGCCGAGCCCGCCGCCAGCTCGGCCAGCGCCCTCCGGCCGTCGCGGAAGTCGCGGTCGCCGCCGGGCTGGACGAGCTCCTGCGCGGGGTTGAGGTGGATGGCGACGGCGTCGGCTCCGACCCGTGCCGCGAGCCGTCCGACCTCGTCCGCGCCCAGACGGCGGGCCTGCCAGAGCCCGAGGTTGCCGACGACTAGCGTCGTCGACGCCTGCTCGCGCACGGAGTAGGTCCAGGCGAGCGACCCGTCTTCCAGCATCGGCCGCTGGCTCCCCAGGGCGAAGCCGATCCCCAGCTCCTCGGCGACCGATGCCAGGTCCTGGTTGATCCGGCCCCCGCGCGGCGTCCCGCCGGTCATGGCCGAGATGAGCAGCGGCGCGCGCAGCCGCTTGCCGAGCACGGTGCATCCCGTGTCGATCTCCTCGAGCGCGAGGTCGGGCAGCGGGTCGTGGATCAGCCGGACGTCGTCGAGGAGGGTCCGCGTCCGGTGGAAGCCCACGTCTCCCGTGGCGCACAGCTCGAGGTGGTCTTCTTTCCGTTCGCCGATGTCGCTCACGCGGCTCACCCTAGCGCCGGACTCGCCGGCGGGTCAACGGCGCCGCATCTTCCCCACACCAACACCGTGAGCCTGGTGGGCTGGGTAGGCAGGATGGACCTCCCCTCACAGCCCGATCACGAAGCCGAGCGAGAACCTGAGGTGGTGGTCGTACAGGAGCTCCTGCACCTCGGCCGCGACGTGCGTCTCGAGCGGGCGGCCGGGCCAGACGTAGGTCCCCTCCAGCACGAGTCGGACGCGCTGCCGCCAGAAGGCGGGACCGAGGTACCGGAGCCGGAGCACGAAGTAGATCGAGTGCTGGTGGAGGTAGCTGAAGCTCAGGTGCGCCGCGCCGATGAGGATGCCGCCCCTGGTCCGGAGCCGGCCGCTGAGGCCGACCTCGCCGAGGAGCTGGACCGCGGGCATCTCCTGGTCGTGGTACCCCTCCTCGGTCATGTTGGACAGGAGCGACCCGGCGAACGGGATGCACTCGAGCTGGAGGTACGAGAGCTGGTAGTCGCGCATGCTCTGGGTCTGCCACCGGCGCAGGGGGAGCGCCCAGCCCAGGTGGAAGGCCAGGCCCCCGACGCTCGTGTGGGTCCGGACGCCGCCGCGGATCAACCCGAGGCCGTAGAGCAGGTGCAGGTCCGGACGGAGGCGGAGCTGCACCGCGAGGTCGAAGAGCGCCACCGAGGGGAACGACCCCGCATCGTACCTGTCGCGGTCGTCGCGGTAGATCGAGGTGTAATCGAGGGTCCCGACCTGGAGGCGCGCGATCTTGTCGTCGTCGAGGTACCGCACGCCGCCGCCCAGGACGCCTCCGAACCCGTGCACCTCGCCGGGCGGGGTCGTCAGCGGGATGGTCGCGCTCGCCAGGACCTCCAGCTCGTAACGCCAGTCGGCGTCGTCGCGGATGGCCCAGGCCGCGTCCCACGCCAGCGCGGTCCGGCCCGCGAGCAGCACGGCGAGGACGACGGTGGTGCGGCCAGCCATCGACATTCATCCCTCGCCGTCGAACGGAACGCGCGTGTACGTGACGGCGTCGCCCTCGACCGACACCTTCAGGCCGCAGGGGTCCGGCGCGGACTCCTTGAGGGCGCCCACGGTGTAGAGCCGGACCCCGTCGCACTCCGTGCTCGCCCAGCGGTGCGTGTGCCCCGAGACGTGCGCTCGCACGCCGTGGCGGCGCATCAGGTCCAGGATGTCGTAGACCTCCTGCTCCGAGCCGAGCTGCGCGAAGCCCATGGAGATCGAGTCCCACATCGGGTAGTGGCTGAGCACGAAGACGTGGTCCGCGCCGATCGCGAGCTGGTCCTCGAGCCAGGGCCGCTGGAGGCCGCCCAGGGTCCCGCCCCCGAGGTCCATGAACACGAGCCGCGACGCGCCCACGGGCAGCGCGTACGCCGACGGTCCGAACGTCTGTCGAAAGCTCACCCACCCGTCGTGGAAGAGGTCGTGGTTGCCGATGGCGCTGTAGAACGGCGGGCCGAGGCGCGCGAGGGCCTCGCGGCCCGTCTCGTACTCGCCAGCCCATCCCGCGTCGGCGAGGTCGCCGAGCTGCACCACGAGGTCCACGGGCTCCCGCTCGAGGTATGCCTCGACCCGGTCCAGGGTCGCCGGCCGCTCGCCGTCCCAGCAGTGGAGGTCGCTGACGATCAGCATGGACCACGCGTCGTCGTACGGCACAGCGGGCGGCACCGGTGGGTCGAGCTCCTCGGTGGACGCGGTGAACCGCGCGTCCACGTCGTAGCGGCCACGCGAGACCCAGCTCGAGAAGTCGAACCGGTCGCAGGCCGACAACCCGACCGCCGCGGCACCGAGGCGGAGCATCTGCCGGCGCGTGATGGCGATGTCGCGGACGTCGGGCCTAGCGTCGCTCATACACGTACTCCAGCCTCAGGAAGCCGCGGTCGATGGTCGATCCCTGGTTGAAGAACCCGGCTGTGCCGATGCCTCCGTCCAGGCGGAAGCTGCCGACCCTGGGGTGGCTGTAGGTCAGCACGACGGCGAACTGGGGGTAGTCGAGGTTGTGGATCTCGTACCGCGAGATCGTCCCGGCCAGCACGCCC
>Ga0233425_10006328_pt1 | contig 17694 bp, 19 predicted proteins | sample Watercolumn_Towu_2_FD_181712 | JGI IMG/M metagenome (GOLD analysis project Ga0233425, IMG submission 181712) | Freshwater microbial communities from Lake Towuti, South Sulawesi, Indonesia - Watercolumn_Towuti2014_140_MG | ecosystem: Environmental > Aquatic > Freshwater > Lake | place... | reverse complement strand
GTTTACTATTAATCATAGCCAAATCGTCCCCAGTAAATTTAATAGGCATTTAGAATATAATCTAAATGCCTGTTTTACTTTTGCGGAACCGACGAGACTCGAACTCGCGACCTCCTGAGTGACAGGGGGTTATATTGATGTAAAAACAGCATTTATAAGCTATTTTTAAGGTTTTTATCTTCCCATTGTTACCCATTTTTACCCGTTTAAAAATAAGAGTGGTCACAAAAATGTCATTTGTTGATAATATCTGTAATCAATTATCACACAAGAATATAATATCAAAAAATTTTTGAGCAATCATTCCAGCTATAAACTTTTACCGACTCCCTTTCCTAGTATTCATTTCCACCATATACTAAATTCAGATTATTATTCCTTTTATTATCTAGCTTATTCCACAAATAAAGTGTTTTAAAAATTCCGATTATACTGTTTCAGATGCCTTAATTTCGACTGCTTTCAAGTCAGAACCATTAGATATAATACAATCAATTTCATTTCCATTTAAATCTTTCCAATAGTATAGTTCATTGCTGCTACCAGTATTGAATTTATTCTTTAATAGTTCGGAAATAACAAAAGACTCAAATATACTTCCTTTAAGATGATGTAACTCAAATGATTCAGATGAATTGATTCCAAGTAAAGCACATACCTGTCCCGTATCATAAAAATAAAGTTTTGGTGATTTTATAATCTTTTTGTTAAAATTTTCAAAATAAGGCTGAAGAAAATAAATAATATAATTCTTTTAAGTAGTCATTAAAAAAATCGAAATCATCGGGGTTTATTTTTTTTAATTGCTGGTTATGACAGTAACTTTTCGGAAGTGTAATGTTACAACTTTTAATTAATCTAAAAGGTACATTATTTTGAGTTAGATTTATTTCTAAATCATTTGTCGTAAAGGTATTATTAGCCATAGTAGACTACTCCTTTCTATTGTAATTTAAGAAAAAATTAGTTATTTACTTGGGAAATGCAATAAAAGGGTTGTAAAAAGTTGAATTGAGATCAGAAAGGAAAATTTTGTATTAAAATATAAAAGTACTAAATAATTATAATAACATATAGATACTATTTGTCAATAATCACATTTTATTTGATTCCAAAGTTCGGTTTTTTGAATAGATATGTTTGCAGTGTCAATTAATGGTATTATTAATAAATTATAATTGATAATACTTAAGAAAAATTTGTTTAAACTAAGATCTTTAATAAATTCTTTATAACATGATAATTTAGCTTCATTCATGTTGTTGCAAATAATTTCAATGGAGTATTCTTGTCTTCCAGAAATTAATGTATCATTATTATCATTTAATAAATATTTAAGTCTATAGGGTAGAATCACATAATATTTAAAAATTGAATCAACATGAGAATTACCCTTGTTCAATTCACTCGGAAGTGTATTACTTTTGGAATTGTAAATAAAGGTAAAAACAGATATCAACATTGCCAGTAATGAAAATAAAATTGTTAGATAATTTTTATTTCTAATTGAAATATAACTCAAAAACAACACATGATCTTTGATAAAAGATGAGGCAGGTAAATAACTAAAGCATAAATGACAATATTTAATAGGTTTGGGATGAAAGCATTTTTTTTGGTTGTTTTGTTCTATTTTAAAGACACAATCTTCTTTCATATTCTTTTACTTTTTTCTGTAAAAACTTATATCTTTTCACTTTAGATTTTTTGAATTTGAAGGGGGAACAAATATTCATTGTTTTAATAATATTTACTAAAATATTCGAACTTAAAATATTTTTATCATATTTTTGATATCTAAGAGGATACCTAATCATAAATAATTGATAAAATTTTCTTTTATTAATGTAAAATGTATTTGTATCATTATCAGAAAAATGTTTTAAAAGGAGTTCAATAATATCATTTTTAATTGTTTGAAGCATTATTTCATTTCAAAATTTCTTTTTTGGTTATATTCTAAGTAGAAAGATCTTTTACTTTTTATAAAATTTCCATTGAGACTAGAATAGTAGAGGGGATTAGTTAATAAATAACGCATAAAAATTTCTCCTTTTCTGGTCATTTTATAAATTTCATATAATATTTCTTGTTTATTAGTATTTATTTTATCATTTTCGTCATAAATGTTTTTTGAATGTTTATAGATAATAATAGGTTCGATTAAACAATAATTTTCTAATATTACAATTGATTTATTGACTGTAACTCTATCAATTCCTAAATTATCCATGTTTTTATAAAAATTATCATCTAACGCATCTGTAATGCAAAAACCTTCAAGTACATTTTGAAGTATTGAATTTCCTCTTTTTTTTAATTCAGGACCAGTTGTTTTTTCAGAAACTAGATCTAAAAGTATATGACGTTTATTGAAAGTATTAGTTATAAATGCATCATAGAAATTATTATTAAAACTTGGTTCATTTTCATTTTTATTTAATTCGTATTCCAAAAAATCTGGAAACAATTCTTCCGCAAATCTAAGATTAGAATGGATTATATCATCAAAATTTGCATAAAAAGATTGATTAAATGGTAGCTTAGATAAAGTTGTAAATAATTTCGAATCTTTATGCTTTTCTAAAAATTCTTCCTTTAATTGTAAGTCTAATTCATTATTCTTAAATATAGCTAAAAATTTGTCTATTAATTCTCTATCTTTTTCATTCAATTTAATTATTGGTTTTAATCTATTTGCTAAAATTAATTCTAAATCTCCTGTTGTCAGTTCTATATACTGGGGATTTCTATAATAGTTCATCTGCAAAATATCATCACGTAATATTGTATTTAATAATTGTTGTCTGACGGAAAGAATTATAATAGATTTATCATTGATCGTAAAACTTAAAAAATAGTCTTTAAGAATAGAGTAATAATGAGTTTCAGCAAAATCTAAATCATCTAATAATATAACTAACTTTAAAGGTAATTCTTGATTAGATATCTTTTGCAAATGATCTGCAACGAAATATAAATGATTTTCAGCATTTTCTAATGTTGTTCTTTCAGTTAGGATAGTTAAAGGTTTTTTTATTTTTTTAAAAAATTCAAGCATTTCATAAATGAATTTCATTAAAAGAGCTTCTTTTTTACGTGGAGATATATCATGATAATCCAAAATTATTGCATAAATTTTGTCATCTTGTTTTAGTTTAAGAAAGATATAATGTATTAAACTGGATTTTCCATTTCCAGGTTTTCCAACTAAAGTAATATTTTGATTTTCATTTATAGCACACAATATTTTCTTTTCAATGCCATTTCTTGTAAAATATAAATAATCAAAATATTTTTCACCTCTTGTAAAATATTTTTTAATATTTAAAAGTGGCTGTAATAAAAATTTTAAAATTATTTTCATTATGTAATTATTTAATTATTTTTTTCTTTTGTTTCTGAAGCATTAATTATATTTAAAGTTTTTTCGTTGTAATAATGATACTCTTTTTTACATTTAAAGTTTTTAATATCTTCAACAAACCATGCATTTACATTTATAGCCAGTATTTTTTAATGCCTTATCTTTAGTATCCTGACCAAAACCTTCGGTACTTTGTTAGGAGTTACATATTAAGATGTTTCTTAATGGCATGGATTGCATAATACTTTTGCATTTCTTATACTATTGCCATCATCTTTTCAAATGTTATGAACTTCAAGATCTGTTATTCTTTTACAACGTCCCATTTATTATCCTTTCTTTCAATTTTTAATATTTGAAAAATATTTTTTTATATTTATTAACTTTTTATATGCAATTAACTTATAGAAATAAACTCCATTTGAATATATTGCATTCTTAAACTGATGTATACGAAATATTTTGTTGTCATCCAATTAAAATCAATTAAATGTTCTAAATTATTTGTTAAAGTATTATCAGGATTTGATCTCAAATATTTTCTTAAATACTCTTAATAACCTCTACCTTTTCTCCTATTATCATTTTACATTTGATAGTCTTATTATTTGCTAATTGCACTTTTTTATAATATTCTTTGGTTCTTTTTAAATAAAAAATAATCTGGTGATGAAAAAACTAAAATGCAGATATTATACCAGTATCAATTTCAATAAGCCAAGGATTATTAAACATTACAATAATTAGTTTATTTTAAAAACTATTTCTAATTTTTATGGCCTCTTCAATCCATTTTTCAATATTGTCACTTATATTTCTATACGCTGCCTGACTTTCTGTTAGAGAATAATCTGATGAATAAATAGTAGATGGATTGTACAATTTTACCAATGCAGAAAGTCTTTTAATATCATGACTCATTGTGAGATTGTCAAACGGATTTGATCCTTGATAAGTGGTATTCCCATTTTGATCTTTTAAATTATGAATTCGAATTCCTACTACACCTTTTTCTAAATTCCATGCTCTTTCTATTTCATATATTACCCATTTCCTATTAGCAGTCTCAGTACCAACTAAAACTACTATGCAAGATTTATACTTTAAATTTTCTTCAATCCATTTTTTTATAGAATCATCTCCTTTCCTTTTAATTTCTTCCCATTCATTTACTGATACAGGTTTATCACCTTCAATAACACCGATATTTCTTACCTGTTGAGTTCTCCAAAAATCTTGAGCAAAGTGGAAGCTGTAAAAAATTTGTCTTTTCTTTTTTTCTTCTTCCATTTTTTTATTTTTTGATTTCTAAAATTATTTTTATAATTATTTCAATCAGTCTATCTGGTTCTAAACTTTTGTTATTTAATTCCTGAAATTCTGTTTTTAATTGCGGATGATTTTGATATAATGTATTGAAATTATTCATTACTTCATTCCAAAATTCTTCGGATATATAACCGGTTATACCAATTGGAATTAATTTGTTTTTGTTCTCTTTAGATATTTCATATTCTTCTCTCATTCCATCTGCTTGAATAACCTGAGCAGTACCTTTATCATCTTTTATTAATTTATTACCAAAAATAAATAAAGAGATTCCGGAACTTGATATCATTTCCTTACGATATTTAGACCATTTGAATTTTCTTTCATCGGGGTCAGAAATTAAATGTGGAAAAGGCCTCAATAATAAATAATCTTCAATATGACGGTAATTTGTTGAAAATATATAATCAAGTGTCCCGTTTACTACTTCTGCACCAATACCTTTTCCGAATCCAGAAACAATTTTATAATTATTAGAAGATATTTCTTTACTCAAATTTCTTATAAAATTTAATGATTTAATTTTTCCCCAAGGATTATATTCATGAGCACTACCTGAAATAAATATTGTTGAAAGTCTATAACAATACTCAATTTCAGATAATATATTTGTAATTTCAGGATAATCATCAATAAGTATTGTTTGAATTCCATATCTTTTCAAATCTTCAACTCTTAAATTCTGCTTTATTTCAGTTCTTATAAATTGTTCATTTGATTTAAAATCCTTTTTATTAACTCTTTTGAAAATACAGTAATGTTCCTTGGTATGTCCGTCAAGTAAAATTCTTATTCGACTTAAGATATAATTTAAGTTTGGATCTTCAAAACTAAAACCAAGGAATAGGAAGGTTTTTGAGACTAAATCACCTCTTAGAGCAATTGAAAAAAGTTCGTTCTTTTTAGGATAAATTTCATAATCATCTTTTGTTATAACGGCATTATGTGGACTATCAATATCACCGTGCATTTTATAAATAATAGCATCACGTTTGCGTGTTACAATTGATAGATTGTTTATACTTTTTTTTACATCCGGAGTTTTGCCTGACTCTATCAATGCATTTTCAATTAATTTATCATAATTCGTTGTCCAAAAATATTGAATTGGTAATCTGGCTAATATTTTATGATTTTCTATTGGAGAAGCTGCTCTATTACCATACTTATCTTCTAATAACTGATCTATAGTACCTCTATTACGTTTTTTATTAAAATAATATTGCACTAAAGAAATTAAATCATGTTTTTCTTCTTCTATATCTAATCCAAGGTCGATAGCAACATCTTTAAATAATTCAGTCCATTTTACAAATCCTGCTGGGACTGATAGACCTGCACCAATAAATACAGCTGCGGTTTTATCTGTTAAAGCTTTTGAAAATTCAGTGATTAATTTGTTTTTGTCTGTTGGCATCTTTTCTTATTAAACTATCCATTCATTGAGTTTTTTATAAGAAGGTATTCCTTCTAATCTATTAATAAATACAGTAGCAGTTCGTCTATCGATAATTGGATATAACTTTAGATATTCCTGCTCATCAAATGTACTATCGAAATCACCAAGTATTGGAAGTATTGCTACCTTTCCTTTTAATCCATCAAAATAACCAGTTTCCCATTGCATCCAATCAGAATTTTGTGAATTGCTAGAAACAACATAAATTAAACTTTTACATTGCTTCATTCTTTTTCTAAGAAAATTAGCATTTTCTCTTGTGACATTCCCTCTATTCAAACTAGGATCAACCATCCAGTCTACATAGACATTGAAATTGAAATTATATGTCAAATCACAATATAATCCAAAAATAATTTCTTTATCATCATAAGCATGAGATAAAAAAATATCATATTTAAATTCTTCAAAATATATTGCTTTCTTTTTAGATTCTATTTTAGTTGCCTCATTTATAAAAGATTTTGAAAGCGTATTATAACCCATATATTTTTTTGCAGTATCTTTCAAGAAGCCTTTTTTATAGTAATTCATAATTTTTTCAAATTGAAATATTTTAAAAAGATTGCTTTATTTTTTTATTTTATTTTCTAATTATTAATATTGATAATTATTTTTAAAAAAATCTTCAAATGTTTATTTTAAGTTGAGATAATTATGTATCATTTAATGGTTAATTAATTCTTTTTAAATAAATTTTAAGTATTTTAAATATTTTGTTTATTTATATTTCTACATAATGAGACTGTAAAAGTGAAACTTTTTTATTACATGGAAAAGTCATTAATGCATTTAAAACTATCTCTAATTGATCTGAAAAATTTTGTTCGTTATATCTGACAATTTGTTGGGGAGCATTTAATTTTTTCCATGATTCCTCGGTAATAGTATTTGAAATTATTAAGTCCCAACTTAAATTAAATGCAGAAGCTACTCCAAGTTCCCAGAGCAACCACGGGGAAGGCCAATAATCTTTACCATATTTATGTGAACCGATTTCAGACCAAACTCCTAAAAAATGAGTGCAAAGTTGAATTTGTTTTATCAATTCTGCTACTGCATTCGTAGCATTAAAAAGGTTTTCACCTGTTATAACATAAAATCCCAAAGCATCAGCTTTACTTTTAATTTTCATTAATTGATTACCTTTATTATGGCAAGAAATGAATAGTATTTTCTTTTGTGGTACAGAAGTTATGTTTTCAAATTGAATTCTAAGTTTTTCTGCCAATGTAAATTTAAATTTATCTTCATTTGAAAAATTACCAATAAGTCTATTATTAACTAAATATTGTGTCCTTCGTTTTAAGGATTCATTCAATTCATATTGTGAATTGCAATTTTCAATTTTATTTTGTTTTTCATCCGTTCCAGAATATTGGAGCCTTTCCTTTTCCCACTTCACTGCATATTTCTCAGGATATCCAATATCTAATTTAAGATCTGATGCAGCTTTTGATGAAGATAATGCATTTTTAATTTTTTGTTTGACTTCACTTGTACTAATTTTTTTTGTGTTTATTGATCTAACTATAATTTCAGTAATAGTGCGTTTCCTATTTTCAGATGGTGTAGATAAAGCTGTAATAATGTTGAAATTATTCTGTTTTAATGCATATGTTATAAATGAAAGTGCTCCGATTTTATCACTATGTTCTATTCTTGCATGTATTACATTATCAGAATTTCTAAAAAATAAAATTCGAAGAAATCGATCTTTTGTATCTGATATTCTTAAATAATATCCCCAATTATTATCTTCACAAATATGATTTTTTAAAATATTCCTTATATTTTCTGGTAATTGCATTCTAAGAGTTCGAACTGGCTCTGGAATTACGACATCTAAATCTATAAAATCTTTAATAGGTTTAAATAAAATAGTTTTCTCGTCACATTCTATTTGTGAATCATAAATTTGTTTTGTTCTACGTAAATTAAAAACACGTCGCATCCTCAATCTTGGACTACCATCAGGTAGAAAATTAATATCATCAAAAAGTTTAGTCAAAATCGCCCATTCTATCTGTTTTAAAGAGTTTTCATTTGCTATATAAACAATCATTTCGATATGGAATAAATCCTGTTCCTGCATCGCCCCTGATTCTGTTGCAAGAATATCAACATTATAAAAACGCATTAAGTCACATATATCATAGATGATTCCTATTCTTTCTTTAAGCGAAGCAGTAATACGCCAAAGTTTATCCCAATTATCAAAATTAAATGGAGAAATAATTAATTCTGGAGTATTTATATGAGGAAATGAACCGATAGATGTTGATTGTCCAGGAAGAAAACAAAAATATACTGTCGTATCTTGTGATAGACCCAAGTGTGTTCGATGAAATACAGGGATATCAATAAATTCTCCATTATTTTCAAGTCTACGAGGAATATCGAGAATTAACATATTTTTATTATTTATTCTTTTAAATATTGAAATTCTTAATTAAACTAAAAAAATTAATATTAATAATAATTTAAAATTTATTTTGCCAGAGTTATTCCAAATGTTAACGAATTATTTTTCTTAAACAGAGGCTCTTCATTTCCATAGTTATACATTACATTAAATCCAAAATTAGGAGTGAAATAAAAATCAAACTTTGAGTTAAAATAAAAGTATCTTTTTTTATCAATTAAGTTATAATCATCACTATAAATAATATTATATTTGAGTGTGTTAACGAATTGAATTCTTCTAAAACTTTTATTTTTATTATTTGTAGCTTCCCATCCCGTAATTTTAAAATACAACGGGATTGTAAATCTTCCATAATAATCATTTCTCAGTGTTTTTTGATTCCTTGACCCATTAGCATCTGAGATTCCTGTCTGAAAATCAAATAAAAAATCAGACGCATTGAATTCGTATTTTATATAAGTACCTAGTGAAAAATAGTATAAAAAGTTTTTAAAAGATCTATCTGAAATTGCTTCCGGTGCTCCTTCTATATAAAGTGATATTATCCCCATATTATTATTGAGTTTTGAAAAATCATAAGATAATCCAATAGGTAGTGCAATGGAAATATTATTTGGAACACTAGATATACTACTACCAATATTTATATCCATTGAAGGTTTAAAATAATACCCCCATTGGCTATCACCAATAACTTCGTTTATAAAATAACCCCCAGAGGTTTCTGACCTCCCGGGTATTCTATTTAAATCTATCGAAAAACTAAATGTAGAAGAATCACCCGTAATAAATGTTTTTCCATAACCTACTGAAAATATCTTTTCCTGCCCTATTAATTTTACATTTGAACTTAATACAAATATTAGAACTAATAATATTAAATGTTTCATTTTACAATACTGTTTTATTTATTATAAATTGAGTTAATTCTATCTATAACATCACTAACTTTTTTCAAAATCGAATATAAATCATTCGTCATTTTCGTTGTTTCGATTTTATCAAATTTTCTTTTTAATTCACGTGCTAATCTATCTGCCATAAACGACGTTATAAACTTATCAAGTGGATCAGATGGATTTATTTCTTCAATTGAATACCGGCTGTTTAACGAAATTACCTCTTTTACTTTTACTTCTATTTCTTTTTTATCCATTTTATCTAATATTTTTTTAGATTTTAATATTATTATTATTTTTTAAGATTTATTTTAATGTAATATTATTTAATAAATTTAATTTATACTTTAATATGATAACTGCTATTCCAAATATCTTCTGGGAAAACTATTATTTCTGTCCCGGGTAATCGAGTGATATTTAAACTTGAATTCAAATTTATCCCAATCGATAGATATGCTTTATAAATTAACTGACTACAATAAAAAGCTGATTCTGTATCAGAATCAAGAAAATTGATATTATAAGATTTACCAATTTGCTTTAAACAATATTGATAAATCGATTCTCTCATAAAATATTCTTCTTCGATCGAAAGAATTTTATTAAAAAAAGGGTATGCAATGCCGTATAATTTATCAATTAAGGGACCTCTTTGTTTTGTTAATTTTTCCGCATTCCAAATATTTTTATTAATAGAAAATTCAATTACACCGTTTGGGCCGGATTCAATAAAGTTTCCGTCAGGGCCAATATAAATTGCAACATGGTCAACATCTCCAGGGATTAATAAACCTATCAATCTCCAAAATTGTCCCGGAAGTAAATTTTCATCTCCATCTGTTGTACATATGATATCTCCGGTTTTTATAACATTTCCGTTGAGTAAATATTGATATACCATAAAAAATAAACTAATTATATAATTTTCTTTTAATTCCATTCCACAAATCAATACTTGGATTTATTTTATTTTTAGTACCTCTAGTATCTTCATCTTTGCTATATACAAATGCCAAAGTCATTTGATAAGATTCTGCAAATCCATTTCTGTCTTCTGCTTGAATAATGTAAGGAAGATATGTTCCGGTGTTTATATACATTTTTACGGTGTTATTAGTATTTCCTTGAAAAAAATTATTTCGTGACTCATGGGTATGACCATAAAATACATATTGAATATTTTTGTATTTAACATCTTCCCATTCATTTTGTGCTGCTATTAAGCAGTAATCTTTATCTGGAATGATTTTTTCTATCCATTTCGCAATTTCAAGATATTTTGATACTTCATCAAACTCTTTTCCCTTAATAAGTGATAATAAAATTCTAAAAATATCTATCAAATCCCATTTTAACAGCCAGGGATTAGCTATCATTGTCCATTTTTTTGCTAAATCTGATTCAACAACAGCCTCCAAAGATTCCGCAAAAGATTTCATTAATACTGACTTCTTAGTTGAGTTTAAAGTTTGACCATACCAGTACAGCCAAGAAAACACATTTAGCATAGGTCTTACATTATTCACATCCATTAATAATTTTGTAAATTCTTTATCGTTAAGTTCTTTATTAACTCGATAAATTAATCCTGACATTAATTCACAGGTAACTACTTCACCAATTGTTATAACATTAAAAATATTTTTATTAAATAAATCTTTATTTTTTTCTTTACCTGATTCTTCCAACAGAACATTGTATAAATCAAATCCATAATTGTTTTTATCATATTCATTTCCATGTCGGCAAAGTACTGAATATTGTTCATTATAATAACTGTTCACAAACTCAATACTATCAACATTATTTAACTTTTCTTGTAATATTTTTTTAATTGAAACAAAATTATTAAATGCTCTATCGTGATTACCTACAACATAAGTAACAACAACCGGAATTTTTAAATCTTTATTTTTGATTGAATTAAGCATATTAACAAATGAATTACCGCTTGCAGTTTTTAAAATATTTTTTAATATTTCACAGAAATGCATTTCAATTTTTTGATTTTTATTCATTCCTGTATTTATATCTAATTCCCCATTCCACGGTCTTTCATCTATTGGTAATTTTAGCCAATAATCTGTTCTGACTAAATCAAAAATATCACCTAACATGATAATTCTAATTTCTTTTGCATTTTTTAAATTCGCATTATTTTGAATTTCATTAAATAATATTTCAAATGCTTCAGGTGCTACATTTACAGCAGTTGATTCATCTGTAAGATGAATATCACTAAAAATGGTTAACATTTTACCTTCAATTTTATTATTTATTTAATAATTTATTCATTTTCAAATTTAATGCTTTTTACCGGATGTAATTCCCAGGATGTTTTATGAGTATATATACCACCATGATGCTTTGGTTTATGTGCAGCATCATAAAAACCAATTCCGACGATAGTGCAGGGTATTCCTTTTGTAAATTGCTTTTTCATCTTAAAACCTTTTAACTTAATTTGCTTAAGAATCTTTTGCTGAAGTTCGCAATTTTCTTTTGTCACTTCAACTATAATTCTGCGTTTACTCTTAATATTTTTAGGTCCAATTTCAATATGAAAATCACAATCATTAGCCTCCTGTTTTACAAAATACATATATCCTTTCAAAACATATAAAGAATCCTCAGGAGTCTCATGTACCCTTTCAGTTTCTTTTTTGATATCTCTTGTAAACGTGCTATACATATTTTCCCATTTAATAATATCTTCTGTAGTAATTTCATATTTTGCTTTCGGATAATTTTCATAATTGGTTATATGTTTTGCTTTCGTTCTGTGCTGTTTCTCAATTTTTGTTGTTTCCTTACAATTACATGGATTTTTTTGAGCAAACAATCCATTATTTAAAAAAATTATAAAAAGTAATAATAATAATATTTTCATGACGATATAATCTTAATTAATACAAATAATTATTTAGTGTGAAATTAATTTTTCTCACATGTCTCTTTCTTATTAGCTGAAACTAGCATAAAGTCATCCGATATTTCTATTTCACCTTCACTTTTATTATGTTTTTTGCATAAGGGGATGATATACCAGCTACTATCTGTTGAGTTTGCTTTTTGTACGTGAGCCCCCACTAAATCTGTTTCCGTACATTTTTTCTCAGTACAATTTTTTGTTGTTTGTCCACTATATATTTCCCAATGCTTTAACCAACTTTTACAATTACAGTTAGTTTGTGATGTACCATTAATGTTTTTTACTTTAGCCATTTTCTTTTTCTCCTTATATTTTTTATTATTTATTTTTAATTTAATACATTAAATACTTATTTAATCTATCTTCATTAATTTTTGCACTGCAAATTTTTTATTAGTAATTTCTAAATTATATTTCTTTACTTTTAAAAAATAATTCAATTCTTTATAATATTGTTTTGAAGTTAATTTAAGTAAAAGATTATAAACTTTTTTCTTTGGGTCATATAGAGATTGAACTGAATTACTTGATTTATATAATATATTTTGTTCACTTACAAATATTCTATCTGAATTATCAAAATATAATATCATCCCCTGATAACCAACATCTGGAATATCAATTATGTCAATTTTCCAATCTTGTTTTAACTTACTTAATACAGTTTTTATTCGAGTACTAATATCTTTCTTAACCGGAATTATTATTTCTTTATAATAAGGAAATATAAGAACTTTTAATTTAGCCAATTATTTTTTGATTAATGTATAATATAAAATAGAATTATAAAAACTGATAGAACCTAATTTCTTAACGCTTTTTGGTATAATTTTAAGTTGAAATTTGATATTATCTATTATTTAACAATAGTTTATATTAGTAATTTTCTTAACCAAAAAAACAGTGTTTTTCGGGGAAATTGCTGAAAAAATTAAAAAATAATAACTTTTCTAAATAGAAAGGTTATTTTTTATATATTTTTTTCTTTTTGAGGTGTGGCTTGACTAATGAATTCAATCTTTCAAGAATCCATTTTTGGAGAGCAAATGACTGTTCTTCTGATATCTGATGATATAAATACTCAGATTCTTTCTGTAAATTTATATTGGGATTAATTGTAATTTTTGTTAAACTACCTAAATATTTAATAAATTTTAAAAGGCTTTCTTTATTTTGTTTGTTTAGGATTTTTTCATCCATTATAGATTTTCTATAATTATGCATTGAATCAAATAATTTATCGTAGTCATGTGTTTCATAATATATTCTTAATTCTATATTTTTGATATCAAACCTGTATATGAAATTATTAAATTCTATGTTTTGAATGCATTCAAAAACTTTTTCATAATTTTTTATTCCGTAATAATAATATATGAGTCCGAAATTTAACATATTTTTATATTCTTTCGGATTTAATTTTGAAGAGCAATTATCGATAAAATATCTTAGCAATTTCAAGTTTTCAATCGAAAAAGCTATTAATATAAAATTCCTGTAAACCGCTGCATGAAGATGTTTGGTATCAACTGTTTCATAATGTCCATTCTCAATGTATTCCAATAACAATTCTGCTTGTTGCTTTCTGTAAAACTCTTTTTCTTCATTAAGCCTTTCTTTCATTACACAGAAGTTAATCAATAGATTATAGTGAAACCTTTTTAATTCATCACTCAAAGTAATCAATAGTCTTTCAAAGCATTGCTTATATTTTAAAAAGTTCTTGGAATCCTCTCTGTAATAAAATGCAAAGTACATTGATTTATATAATTCGTATATATTTTTCTTCCTGTAGGAATTGTTTAACAAACCTCCTTTTTCAAAATTATTTAGAGTTTTAGTTATATCAATGGGGAAATAGAATTTACCATAATTTCCTGACTCAACATCCAGAATAAAATTATAAACATATAAATTAATTTGCTGCACCAAATAATACAGAAATATATCCAGTGATGCATTATGGAGATTAGATAATATTTGTTTTGAATTGTTATTACTTATAAAACTGTTATTAAAGGTGAAAAAATCACAAACTTGAACATTATAATTAAAAGAATTCCATAAAAATTTATCCGTAATTTTTTCAGAATCATATATTATAGTTTCCATGTTTTTCAGATTAGTCTTGAGTATTGAATAACTTTTATGTTTCAATAAATATTCGTTTAATGAAAACTCAGTAAGAATCCCGTCAGTTAATATTGATTTTATTTTCAAAAAATCTTTTGCAGATTTACTTAGGTACGATAATCTATTCATAAGTGTTGAATGCGTTCTTCGTAATTTAACTGAAATATTTTTTATTAATCTTTCATATTGAGAACTTATAATTAAATTTTTGTTCCTCATAATCTCTTCAAAAATATCAATGAGCATTTTATTATTCCCATGAAAAGGAGAATTTAAAAATTTGACAAACTCCTGAGAATCTTCATCTGAAAAATCGATAATTAAGCTAAAAAAATCTTTTATTTTCATAAAAACGGTTAAGAATTTCTAACCAATAAATTCATATTTTATATAAGTTAATGTTATTGATAATAAGAAAAAAGGGGATTTTTTCATTAAGAAATTGCAATGTATCAGTTTTTATTATTTATCACCTATTTATAATTTCACGAAAAAAGAAAGGAGTATATCATGAAAAAGGGCATTTTATTTTTCATTGTTTCAATATTTTTGTTCTTATCAAGCTTTAACTTTACTGCTTCTGCTGAAGGAAATTATTTACCGGAAAGCAATATTACAATACAGTCAGAAGGTCCTATCGAACTATGGAGGGAATATATTCTCGTTGGGGATCAGTGGTATGTAATTATTCATTATGATGATGGATCTATTGAAATAATACCATCGTCTAAACCCCCGAATGATTAATATATTTTTGATCGAGCAAAATTATAAAATTTTGTTTGATAAATATATTTGCTTGAAGATATAGAAATTAAAATAATGAATTTCTGCATCAAAAGGAGAGTTTGAAAAATAATTATGAACTATATTGAAAATCTTTTTAAATTATTAATAAATTTATATGAAAAACTTAATTATTACTTTTGGTATTTTATTTTCGCTTGTTTTATTAATCTCTTTTACGACTCACAACAATCAACAAATTAATAAAAATATTTCTGTTGATTCCTGCTGCCAGACTTTTAAATTAGTCGATAGTCTTGGAAATAGAATTAGCGGATGTACAATAGAAGTTTCTGATTCTTTAGGAAATTTTTTCCATTGTACAACCGGTGTTAAAGGATATTGCAGTATTTGCGGTCTTAATCCAAATGTTTACTATACAGTATATGTTCAATGCGAAAATTGTTATGTATCTCCAAGAACTTTTATTTGCGGTTCACAAGAAATCGTATTAGTATGCGAATCTACCAAAATGAATAAAAGAAAATCAAAATAAAAAAAAATTTTGAAAAAAGAAGATATTAAAAATGAAATTAAAAAGATTGTGGGGAAAAATTATACTATCTGGACAATAGGAATAACTGATAAGCCGGCTCAAAGAAAAGAACAACATAAAAATGATGGAAAAAACACTGAAACTTGGCTTCAGTGGAAAACAGATTCAGAGAAAGATGGCAGGAGAATAGAAAGCTATTTTATAGATAAAGGAATGAAAGGAGGAACTGGGGGTGATACAGGTGCAGAATACGTTTATATTTTTTAGTATGAAATTTATCTGAAAAGATTAATAAAATAACTACAAAGTTCTATACTTGTTAGTAAATATTTTTTTTATTTTATTTTTTATAATTAAATAAATCATTAGAAATGAGTTATATACTTAAAAATTTCACAAAAACTTTTACACTCTTAACACTTTTTATATTTAGCTTTTATAATTTTACAGGTTATGAAAATAATTCTAAAAAATCCCTTGATAACGAATGGGTATTAAAAGATGTCAGCGGAATGTTTAATGAAAGGGGATTTTCAAGTTCAAATTCAGTTTCTGTCGATGAAAATGAAATAATAAGTGATTTCAATGGAAACTTGTGCTATTCAATTCCAATGTTCAATATGAAAGGTCCTGGTGATATTTATTTAAATCTTTCATTGAATTATAACGGTTCGGTCGGAAATCAGGTGATTGCATCAAATATAAATTTTGCTAATTTCAATAATTTGTCACCATACAATATTTCTGCACCGGGCTGGATTTTTAGTCTTAATGGAATGGGTGTTCAAATGCTTAATTTTGAGACTAATTTTTTTACAAAAACATCATTACAGTATGATTCAGTTTTGTATAATGACAATGTCAGATTACTTGCAAACGGTTATCATATAACTGATAGACTACTGGTTCCGGATAACGATAGAGATGATGTATTAATGATTATGAGAGGCGATGGGACGGTAATAAATCTGAGAAGAATAACAAATAACCATTGTACAGAAAGTCCCTCTAAGGAAGATTGTTATATTGGTGAATATTATTCGGATAGTAAAGGCGAATATATAAGGGCGAAAGTGGAGTTTATTGAAACAAGTTCAAATCCATCTTACAGAAACAGAAGAGTATCAGTTATGAAAGGTGATGGGCTAACATATATTTATGAAGAATTTAAAAATCAGTATATCGATTTTCCATATAATCAAGGGGCACCTAATGTTAGACCGCAGGTGTTATTATTAAAGAAAGTTGTCGATAGAATCGGATATTTTATTGAATTAACTTATTCGACTACTGTCAATATTCCTTTGACCGGCAATGTAAATGTGTACGGTAGACCGATTTTGACTGAAATATACGGCGGATGGAAAAATGGTACTGTATTTTTTTCTTACCATCCATTAAATCAAGGAGGTTCAATTTTAGTTTCCAATTTACAGGGTACTTATAAAGTATATCTCGATGATTTAAATTTTCTTGAAAACGGAAATCATCGTTCAAATGTTACACAAATAAAAAATCCTGCAAACGAGACAATAGATGTTTCCTATCAAACTTACGGAAGAATAGCATATCATGTATATAATGTAACTCAGTCGTGTTCGACTTGCTTAACTTTGAATATCAAACCAAAAAGAATCAAGACATTCATTAATTACAATGGAGGAAAAAGAACATATTTATATGCAGGAAGTGATACTTTATGTATAGATATGGTGCCCGATATTGGATATAAAATAATGAGCCAGAGTTTAAATAATTATTTCGGACAAGGAAGGGATGCATTTTTTACTAATATGCTTGCTTCAAAACATATCATGCAAGGAAATACACTTATTAAAACCGATTCAATGATATATACATAC
>Ga0233425_10006327_pt1 | contig 17696 bp, 16 predicted proteins | sample Watercolumn_Towu_2_FD_181712 | JGI IMG/M metagenome (GOLD analysis project Ga0233425, IMG submission 181712) | Freshwater microbial communities from Lake Towuti, South Sulawesi, Indonesia - Watercolumn_Towuti2014_140_MG | ecosystem: Environmental > Aquatic > Freshwater > Lake | place... | reverse complement strand
CCGGAGGAGATCGCCGCGAGCGCCGTCGAGGCGGGCAAGGCCGGCGCCGCCGTCGCCCATATCCATGTCCGTAATCCAGAAACCGGGAAACCGTCGATGGAGATGCGGTTGTACGAGGAGACGGTACGCCGCATCCGCGACCATTCGGACATCCTCCTCAACCTCACGACGGGGGCGGGCGCCCGGTTCATTCCCGCACAGGACGATCCCTCCCAGCCCGGACCCGGCACCACCCTCTCGCTTCCGCAGAGGCGAATCGAGCACGTCCTGGCCCTCAAACCCGAGATCTGCTCGCTGGACGTGGGTTCCATGGATTTCGGTCCCCATATCTTCATCAACTATCTCCCCCATGTGGAATGGATGGCGGAGAAGATCAGCGACGCCGGAATCAAGCCCGAGCTCGAGGTCTTCGACACGGGGCATATCGAAAAGGCGAAACACCTGATCCGGACGGGCAGGATAAAGAGCCCTCCCCTGTTTCAGCTTTGCACCGGCATCCGCTGGGGGATCCCCGCGACGCCGGAGGCCATGATCGCGATGAAGGGCCTCCTGCCCAACGACGCGGTATGGACCGGCTTCGGGATCGGGGCCATGGCCTTTCCCATGCTTGCCCTGACGGCGATACTGGGCGGAAACGTGCGGATCGGATTCGAAGACAGCCTCTACATCGAAAAAGGAAATTTGGCTTCGAGCAACCGTCAGTTGGTGGAGAAGGCGGTCGCCATCCTCCGGCTCCTCGGCAGGGAGCCGGCGAGCCCCGGCGAGGCGAGAAAACTCCTCAAACTGGAGGGATGAAGAGCAACCCGCCCGAAAAAACCCTTGACAAAATATCGATATGCTATTCGAATGGGCGCGACGTTCATCTAAATCTGTGACAAGATCTTTGCGCAACTTGAACACCAGGCTCCCGGAAACTTTTTTTACGAGACGTTCATCCAAAGACACGAAAAAAAGGGGGAATCGCTATGAAAAGGCTATTGTTCTTTGTCACGGTGTTTTTATTCTGTTCGCTCTTTGTTTCCGGTCCGGTTCTCGGGGCCGATACGTACCCGTCCAAGCCGATCAACCTCTGGGTTGGTTGGGGGGCGGGGTCGGGGACCGATATCAGCCAGCGGGCCATCGCCACGGTCGCATCGAAGCTCCTCAAGCAGCCTATCGTGGTTTCGAACGTGACGGGAGGGGGAGGCACGCTCGTCCTGGGAAGATTGAAGGCGGAAGCGGCGGACGGTTACACCCTGGCCAACACCAGCTCCGCCGCGCTCAGCCGCATCCCCCACCTTCAGCCCGTCCCCTACAGCGCGCAGGATCCTCTGAAGGACTTCACGCCGATCATGAGTTACTCCTCTTATCTGTACGGTCTCGCCGTTCGGAGCGACTCCCCCTGGAAGACCTTTGAGGAGTTCATCGCCTATGCCAAGGCCAACCCGGGGAAGATCCGCTACAGCACCTCCGGGGTCGGAACGGGCCAGCACGTCGCGATGGAATACCTCGCCCTGAAGGAAAAGATCAAGTGGACCCACGTCCCCTTCACGGCAAGCCCCCAGGCTGTCGCCGCCTGCCTGGGCGGACATGTCGAGGCGGTCTCCCAGACCCCGGAATGGAAAGAACAGGTGGATGCGGGGGCGCTGCGGCTGCTCGTCTGCTGGAACGACAAGCGGATGCCTTTCTATCCCAAGATCCCCACCCTGATCGAGAAGGGTTATGATTTTGCCGTCCAGGCCCTGATCAACGTCTACGGGCCGGCCAACACCCCCAAGGCGGTCGTGGATACCGTCTATAAGGCCTTCCGAGAGGCCGCCGACACCGAGGAGATGAAAAAACTTCTCCACAGCGTAGCCTACCCGCTGGATATCAAGACGGCAGATGAGGTGACAACGATCATCAGGAAGGACTATGAAACCAACGGCAGGATCCTCAAGGAACTCGGCCTCGGTATTTACAAGAAATAGCGATAGTCGCCTAAAGAGATGATCCCATGAAAAATCCGGACCGGTTTTCGAGCCTTGTCTTTTTCGCCGTGGGGGCGATGACCGCCCTCTGGTCGCTGAAATACGGGTTCGGCTCCCCCTCCGAACCGGGCGTCGGCTTCATCACCTTCTTCGCCGGCGCGATACTGGCGCTTCTGGCCCTGCTCCTTTTCTTCTCCTCGCCCCGGGATAATGCGACCCCGGCCGGGCTTCGGAGGCTCTGGGCCGGCCTCGACGTGAAAAAAGTCCTTTACGTCCTCGGACTTCTTATCGCTTATACGGTCCTGCTTCGCCCCGCGGGGTATCTTCTGAGCACATTCGCTCTCCTGTTTCTCTTGTTCCGCGTCAAAGGCATCTACGGAATCTGGACGACACTGGGGATCGCTTTTTTCGTGACGGCCGTTTCGTATCTGGTGTTTCAGGTCTGGCTTCAGGTTCAGTTGCCAAAAGGGATCCTCGGATGACGGCGAGCCCCAACGGGTATAGATAGCCTTATGGAAATTTTTCACTATCTCCTTTTCGGTCTGCAGGTGGCCATCCAGCCGGTCAACCTCCTGTTCTGCTTTATCGGGGTATTGATCGGCACCCTCGTCGGGGTGCTGCCCGGACTCGGACCGGTGGCGGCGATCTCGCTTCTCCTCCCAGCAACGTTTCACGCCCCGCCCGTGGCCTCGATCATCATGCTCTCCGGAATCTATTACGGGGCGATGTACGGGGGATCGACCACCTCGATCCTGGTCAACATCCCCGGAGAAGCCGCTTCGGTGGTCACCACCCTCGACGGCTACCAGATGGCCCGTCAGGGGCGGGCCGGTGCGGCCCTGGGGATTTCGGCCTTCGGCTCCTTCATCGCCGGAACCCTGGGGGTCGTCGGCCTTGCCTTCCTGGCCCCGCCGCTGGCCCGCGTCGCCCTGAAGTTCGGTCCGCCGGAATATTTTTCCCTGATGATCCTGGGTCTCACGGTTCTCACCTTCCTCGCCGGCGGGTCGATGGTCAAATCGCTGATGATGGCCTGCGTGGGAGTGATCATCGGCAACATCGGCCTCGACCTGGTTGCCGCGCAGCCGCGGTTCACCTTCGGGCTGGATATCCTCCTGGACGGCGTGGGGCTTGTCCCGCTGGTGATGGGGCTGTTCGGCGTCTCGGAAGTCCTGCTCAATATCGAGGAGAAGCTGGACAAGCAGACGGTCTTCGAGACCGAGGTCAAGGGGCTTCTGCCCAATGCGGAGGATTGGCGCGAATCGCTCTCACCCATTCTCCGGGGGTCTGTGATCGGGTTTTTTCTGGGCATCCTGCCCGGCGGCGGGGCGGTTATCTCCTCCTTCGTGAGTTACGGGGTGGAGAAGAAACTCTCCCGCCATCCCGAAGCGTTCGGCAAGGGGGCCATTGCCGGGGTCGCCGGACCCGAAGCGGCGAATAATTCGGCCACGGCCGGGGCCTTTATCCCGCTGCTCACCCTGGGGCTGCCCTCCAACGCGGTCATGGCGATCCTGCTCGGGGCGCTGATGATTTATGGAATGCCGCCCGGCCCCAACCTGATCAGCGCCCATCCGCAGCTGTTCTGGGGGACGATCGCCAGCATGTATATCGGAAATATCCTTCTGCTGGTGCTCAATCTCCCGCTGATCGGCCTCTGGGTAAAGATTCTGAAGATCCCCTATCCGATCCTATTCCCGCTCATTCTTCTTTTCTGCCTGATCGGGGCCTACAGCCTCAACTCCAACGCCGCGGAGGTCGGGCTGATGATCTTCTTCGGCCTGATCGGGTATCTGATGAGGAAATTCGAATATGACGGCGCCCCGCTGGTTCTGGCGATGGTGCTCGGGCCGCTGCTGGATAATTCCCTCCGACAATCCCTTCTCCTCTCCGGCGGGAGCGCCATGATCTTCTTTACCCGGCCCATCTGTCTGACTGTCTTTTCAGTCGTCATCGTCATCCTCATGCTCCCCGTCCTGAAGCTTTGGAAGGGGCGCATATCATTTTCCCACCGACCGCGCCGATGAGGATGTCTTCCATGAGGGTCAACATACCGTACTACGCCCAAACCGCCGAATTCACCTGCGGCCCCGCCTGCGTGCTGATGATTTTAAAGCGCATTGATCCCCGTCTCAGGCTGAACCGCACCCTCGAGTTCGAGGTGTGGCGTCAATGCAATATGATCGGAGTCAGGGGTGCAGACCCCTTCGGCATGAGCGTCCCGCTTCTCAACGCCGGCTGCGAGGTTCATCTGGTGACACAGCGCAGGCGGATGATCGACCTTGATCTGTGGAAAAACAGGCTGCGCGACCATAGCTTTACGCCGGAGGATGCGAGGCTGGCTATTTTCGGGATTGCCGAAAACAGGAAGCGCGCCCTGGGCCGCGGCCTGAGCGTCGGGTATGGACGTTTGACCGTCGAGCGGATCGCCGGGTCGTTCGACGAAGGGTTCATCCCCATCGCATTGGTGCACATGGGGGTGGTTCACCAGTTCGACATCCCGCATTGGGTCGTGGTGACGGGGATGGGAAAGGGGCATGTCTCCTTCAACGATCCTTATCCCCCCAAAGGAGGAAAGGGCATCCGCGTGCGTCCTGAGGAATTCCAAAGGATGCTCGATGATATCGGAACCCGGATCGGTATGAGTCCGTCGGTCATCTTTATCAGGAACTGCAAAACGACAAGAATCGAGGAGGATTGCAGACGATGGAGAGAGCGAACAGAACAGAAGGCGGGATCAGTTTGAAATCACCCGGACGTGAATTTTGGGGTTGCGGACGATCGCCGCGGGGGGGTGTGGCCGCGACCCTTGCGGTAACGATCACCTTTCTTTTGCTGGCGGCAATGCCCGTGCAGCTCCCCGCGCAAACCTATCCGAACAGGCCGATACGGCTGATCATCCCTTTTCCACCGGGAGGGGGGAGCGATATCCTCGGCCGCATCATCGGGCAAAAATACTCGGAGCAGCTCGGCCAGCCGATTGTGCCCGAAAGCCGCGCAGGCGGGGCGGGCAACATCGGCATCGAAGCGGCCGCCCGGTCAAAGCCCGATGGGTACACCCTGGTACTAACCTCGCCGACGATCTCGATCAGCCCCACCCTTTTCAAGAAAATCAACTATGATCCCCTAAAGGATTTGGCGCCGATCTCGAAAGTTGCCCAAACGCACATCGTGGTGGTTGTCCGCAACGGACTCCCGGTCAAGAGTATCAAAGAGTTCGTCGCGCATGCCAAGGCCAACCCCGGAAAGCTCTTGTTCGGATCGGGCGGCGTGGGAACATCGACCCATCTTGCAACGGAACTGTTCAAGGACATCGCAAAGATCGATATCCGGCACGTGGCGTACAAGGGAGCGAATGGCGCCCTGATCGCCATGATGGGCAACGAAATCGACATGGTTTTCATCGTCATGCCGAACGTCAGGCCGCATATCCTGGACGGGCGGGTCAGGGCGCTGGCGGTGCTGAGTCCCGAGCGCGTACCGGCGCTTCCGGACGTCCCAACGATCCGGGAGGCAGGGATCGAAAACGCCGACGTCGAGTCCTGGTACGGGCTGTTTACGGCCGCGGGCACCCCGCGCGAGATCCTCAATCGCCTGAACGGGGAATGGAAGAAGATCACCGCGATGCCGGACACCAAGGAGAAGATGGTTGCCGCGGGGGTCGAACCGGTCTGGTCTTCGCAGGAGCAGTTGGGCGATTTCCTGAAGGCGGAGATCGCACGTTGGGGAAAAGTGGTCAGGGAAGCCAACCTGAGCGTCGATTAGCGGGGCTATAGCCCGTAGATCTTCTTGGCGTTTCCGTATAGAATCTTCCTCTGATCGGTCTCCGAGAGCCTGGACAGGCCGGGGATCTCCCGCGCCGGCTGGTGATAGCCCATATCGGCGGGATAGTCCGTGCCGTAAATGATACGGTCGACCCCCAGGGTCTTGACGGCGAATTCGAAGCAGTCGGCGTTGTGAATAATCGTGTCGTAGTAAAACCTCCCGATGTACCGCTCGGGGTCCGCGGCGCCGTGCTGCCTGGGTTCGTCGCGGATATCGTAGCCGTGCTGCCACCGTCCCCTGATCCAGGGAACGAACCCGCCCATATGTGAGAGGCAGAAACGGAGCTTCGGGTAGCGGTCGAGGACGCCGCCGAAGATCAGGCTGGCGGCGGCGATGGAGGTGTCCAGCGGATTCCCGATCAGGTTTCTCAGATGAAACTCCTTGAGCCGGTCGGCTTCGCCGCACACGGTCTGCGGGTGGATGAAAACCGGCAGATCCAGCTTGGAGACCTTTGCCCAAAATACGTTCAAGCTCGGATCGTTCAGGTTCATTCCCGCAACGTTCGAGGCGATCATGACGCCGATGTGGCCCATTTTTTTCGCACGCCCGAGTTCGGCGGCCGCAGCGGGCGGATCCTGAAGCGGAACGGTGGCCATGCAGGAAAACTGCTTGGGGAATTCCCGGGCCAGAGCGCTCAAGGATTCGTTGAGGGAAGCGGCAAGCTCCCGGTTCGCCGCGGTGTCCATGCTGTAGAGCATCATGGGAGGACTGATACTGAGAATCTGCCGTTCAACGCCCATGCGCTCCATATCCCTGAAACGAAGATCGGGCTGGTATTCAAGCGGCGTAAGGATGTATCTGGCTTCGACTTCCTTACCGAGAACCTTACCCCGTGTGATGATCCATTCGTATCTCTTGCCCTCGGCCGGCGCGATCGTCACCGTTCGTCCGAAACGCTTCTTGCGAACGTCCTCAATGAACCGGTGTGGATAAATATGGGCGTGGGGATCGACAGCCCCGCGCCTGTTTCCGGAGTGTGATGTCTTCATTCGCTGCTCCTTTCTTAAACTGGGGCTTTCTTAACAGATCGCGCCTGCGACGTAAAGCCCTTTCCTGAGCCTCATCTTTTCCGGATGGGGTCAACCGGATCGTTTCCCTTCCCTGTTGTCTTGTGGATTTTGAGATAAGCTGGTATGAATTATCGAGGCATGGATCACTATTACGGGAGGCGGTGATGCAAACGCTGCTTAGAACAACCATCGGCGATCTTTTCGATGGGGTGGCCGCGCGATTCCCCGACCGGGAGGCGTTGATCGATATTCCCCGCGGCAGGAGATATTCCTATCGCGGGTTGCTGCTCATCGTGAACCGGTTGGCCGAGGGATTGATGAAACTCGGCATCGGCAAGGGGGAACACCTGGCTCTCTGGACCCCCAACCTCGCCGAATCGATTATTACCGAGCTTGCCGCGGCAAAGATCGGCGCCGTTCTGATGACCCTGGACACGAACACCCAGTCGCAGCAGCTCGAGTATCTTCTCGGGCAGTCCGATTCCCGGACCCTGATCATGTCGGAAGGGATAACAGACGCCGAGCATATCGAAATCATCCGTCGACTCTGTCCGGAGGTCGAATCCTCGGCGCCGGGGGTACTGCACTGTCGCGCCCTGCCGGAATTGAGGCATCTGGTCGTGATATCGGAGCGGATCCATCCGGGCATGCTGACCTGGAAAGGGGTTCTGGAGTCGGGCGGTGACGTTTCCGATCTTCTGTTGTCGCGGCAGCGCTCCTGCCATGCGGACGATGTGGCCACGCTGCTCTACACCTCCGGGACAACCGGGGCGCCCAAAGGGGTGATGTCGACCCACTTCGGGATCATCAACACCACACTGGCCAGCGCGGAGAACCAGCGCTTGACCGAAAAGGACCGGCTCTGCCTCTCGGTCCCAATGTCCCACATGTTCGGCTGCATCTGCGTCGTTTTGGCGGGGATGCTTAAAGGGGCAGCCATCGTCATTCCCGAGGCCTTAGCTCCGAAGAAGGTGCTGGAGGCGATCGCAGCGGAGGGATGCACCGCGATTTATGGATCCCCCGGGGCGTTCATTGCCATGATGGAGGAGCCCGAATACCGAAAATTCGCGCTTCGCTCGCTGCGGACCGGGATCATGGGGGGCGCCCAGTGCCCGCTCGAAGTAATGAAGCGGGTCACGGGAGAGATGGGGGCAAAAGAGATCGTCATCGGTTACGGCCAGACCGAGGCCTCTTCGTGGATCACGATGACCCGACCCGACGACCCCCTGGAATTGCGGGTCTCCACGGTCGGCAGACCCCTCCCCGACGTGGAGGTTAAGCTGATCGATCCCGCGAGCGGGCGGGAGGTTTCCACCGGCGCGGTCGGCGAGATCTGCGCACGGGGGTTCAACATGAAGGGCTACTATAAGATGCCGGCCGCAACCGCCAATGCCCTCGATTCCGAAGGGTGGCTCCACACCGGTGACCTCGGAACGATGGATGCGGACGGCTACGTGAGAACCACCGGCAGGATGAAAGAGGTGATCGTCCGAGGAGGCGATGCAATCTATCCCACCGAGATCGAAGAGATCCTCTTTCTCCACCCCAAGATCTCGAATGTTCAGATCTTCGGGGTCCCCGGCAAGACCTCTGGGGAGGAGGTGGCGGCATGGATCAAACTGGAAGAGGGGGTCTCGGCCACGGAAGACGAAATCCTTGAGTATTGCCGCGCGAAACTGCCCGCGCTGGGCGTGCCGCACTATATCAAATTTGTCAGGGAATTCCCGATGACCCCGCTCGGCAAGGTCCAGAAGTTCCGAATGAGGGAGATCGCGATCAAGGAGTACGGACTGGAATGAAGACGCTCAACCCCGAATACATCCGGCGTGTCAGCGAACTGGCGAACCGGTCGCCCTATTTCGAACTGCAGTCGATGAAGCTGGTCGGGGTCGGGACCGGCTTCAGCCGCCTGGAAATCGCGCTGGGCAAAAAACATCTGCAGCCCTTCGGCTTCGTGCACGGCGGGGTCTTCGCGTCGATCATCGACGCCGCCTGTTTCTGGTCGATCTTTTGCAGCATCGAAGACCAGCGCTACGGGGCGACCACCGTCGATCTGAAACTGAACTACCTTGCCCCGGCTGTCTCCGGCAAACTGATTGCCGAAGGGAAGCAGATCAAGCTGGGAAAGACGCTGGGGTACTCCGAGGCGAGGGTGTCCGACGGGGAGGGCAGGCTCCTCGCCCACGGGACATCCACCCTGATGATACTACCCAACAACAGCCTGGTCTTGGATCAGCCGCTGCCACCCAAGTTCACCTTGTAAAATTCTCACAGTTGCGTCGCCTTGCCGATGATCTCCTTCATGATCTCGGTGGTGCCGCCGCCGATGCTCAGGATCCGCGAGTCGCGGTAGAGGCGCTCGACGAGGGTTTCCCGAGCGTAGCCGTATCCGCCGTGGAGCTGGACGGCGTCGTACACCACCTTATCGCACACCTGGCAGGCGAAATTCTTGGCCATCGACACCTCCTTAACACTATCCTTCCCCGCCTCCATCCGGGCGGCGATGCGGTAGTTGAATTCCCGGGCAACCTCAACCTGCGTCGCCATATCGACAAGTTTGTGGCGGGTCACCTGGAAGCCGGAGAGGGGCCTGCCGAAGGCCTCTCGGTTTTTTGCGTAGCAGATCGATTTCTCAAGGGCAAGCGCGGCAACGGCGTGGGCCATGACCGCCAGGCCCAGGCGTTCGCCCTGGAAGTTGGCCATGATGCCGTAAAACCCCTGGCCTTCGTTGCCGAGGAGGTTCTCCGCCGGGACCCGGCAGTCGACGAAGGCGAGCTCCGCCGTATCCGAGGCGTTCCACCCCATCTTGCGGATCTTCTTCGCCACCGAAAAACCCGGGGTGGCGCTGTCGATCACGAGCAGGCTGATCCCCTTGTGTCCCGCCTCGCCGGTCCTGACGGCCGCGGTGAGCAAGTTCGCCCGGCAGCCGCTGGTAATGAAGGTCTTGGCGCCGTTGACGATATAGTGGTCCCCGTCGCGGAGGGCACGGGTCCGGATATTGGCCACGTCGGAGCCGGCGTCCGGCTCGGTGATCCCGAGCGCCGCGATCTTCGCGCCCTTGAGCACCGGGACGAGAAACCGCTGTTTCTGCGCCTCGGTCCCTAAGTGGAGGACCGGCGGCATGGCTATGTTGAGGCTGCCGAGGCCGGCAACCAGACCGACCGAACCCGAGCGGATCATCTCCTCGGTGTAGACGATCGACATGAACCGGTCGCAGGGGGTGCCGCCATATGCCTCGGGATAGCCGATGCCGAGGAACCCCTCCGCCGCGCACCGCCGGTAGAGTTCAACGGGAAAGGATTCCTCGTCCTCCCAGCGGTCGATATGGGGGCTGATCTCCTTCTCGACAAATTTCCGGACCGAGGCCCGGAAGATCTGGTGCTCCTCGGTAAAGTATTCCTCGTACATGTCCGACCCTTTTATACCCGCTCCTTGAACTCCACCCCCAGAAGGCCTTCGTGCCGAACCAGCAGGATCACGATGATGATCAAAAAGGCCAGGGTATTTTTGAAGGCAATCGATATATACCCCCCGGCCAGGCTTTCCGCGATACCGAGGATCAGCCCCCCTACGATCGCCCCCGGCAGGCTCTGCAGACCGCCCAGGATCGCCGCGGCAAAGCCTTTCAGAAACGGCTCCAGCATGAAAAACGGATCGAGGAGGAGCGCGGGGGCAAGAAACAGCCCCGCCATCACCCCGAAGGCGGCGGCCAACCCCCAGGCAAGGGCAAGGATCCTGCGGGTCGGTATCCCCAGGGTCTGGGCCGCCGGAAGGTTTTCCGAGGTGGCCCGCATCGCGATACCCAAGCGTGTTTTCTGCACCAGAAGGTAGAGAAGACCGCTGCCCAGTAGTCCGATAATAAAGGTCCCGAGGCCCAGTTCGCTGATCACAAGCCCCTGAAACTTCCAGAGCTTCGAGTCAGAAAGCGGAAAGGCCAGGGTTTTCGTATCGGTCCCCCATATGTAGGAGATGAGCCCCTGGAGGATAAGCCCAAGCCCCACGGTGAGGATGATCTGGCCGAGGGCGGTGGCGTTTCGCCTCTGGGCGGGCACCAGGATCGTGAAGTAGAAGAGCATGGCAAGGACCGAACCGGAGAGGATTGCCAGCGGGAAGGAGAGGATCGGCGCCAGATTCATGCCCAGCAGCGTAAAGGAGACGAAGGTGCCGGCAGTGGCCATATCCCCGTGGGCGAAGTTGAGTATCCGGGTGGAACGGTAGATCAGGGCCAACCCCAGGGCCACCAGGGCATAGATGCTTCCCGTGGCCAACCCGGAAATGACATATTGCATGAACTGTCGCATATCTGACTCCTTGCTTCCGGATTCCCGCTCCCCGCCCCCAAGCGGACAGGATTCGCGGAAACGACGACTTGTTTTGTATCATTCCCCTCAACAGGGGAGGGGGAGATTTCCATCCTTCATTGCGCCCGCGCCCGGCACGGGGGTCAGCGGAAGGGCCAGTTGCGGAAATAGAGGCGTATCTTCAGCCAGCGGCCGGCAATGCCCTGGGGTTCGAAGATCAGGATGATCAGGATGGTGATCCCGAAGATCACCGGAACCAGCTCCTTCATGCCCCCGAACACCTGCGGCACCAGGATGACAAAGGCGGCCCCCATGATCGAGCCCCCGATCGAGGCGAGCCCCCCGATGATGACCGCCACAAAGACGGTGACCGACTCCATGAAGGTGAAGAGGTTCGGCTCCAGAAACCCGATCAGCAGCGAGTAGAGCGCCCCCTGCATCCCCATGTAAAAGGAACTCATGGCAAAGGAGAGGAGCTTGTAACGGGCCAGGTTTACCCCCATCGCTTCGGCGGCAATGTCGTTGTCGCGGATCGCGATGAAGGCGCGTCCGGCATAGGAGGAGATCGTGTTGAAGGAAACCAGCGTAAAGATCAGCGCCAGCAGCAGGGTGAAATAGTAAAAGGTCACCTGTTGGGTCAGGTCGAACAGCGCGGGCAGCTTCTTCACCACAAGGCCCATCCGCCCGCCGGAGATCACCTCGGAATTGAGCAGGATCTGGTAGATCGCGATGCCGAAGCCCATGGTGGCGATCGCCAGGTAGGGACCTTTCAACCGCAGCGAAGGGAACCCCACGACCGTTCCGAAGAGGGCGGCCATGATCCCCGCCGCGAGAAGACCCAGCGGCAGCGGGATCCCCAACGCGGATGCATGGCCGAAGGTATAGGCGCCGATGGCGAGAAATCCCGCCTGGCCGAAGGAGATCTGGCCCGTATAGCCGATCAGGATGTTCTGCCCCTGGACACCGATCGAGTAGATGAAAACCACCGTGGCCATGTAAACCAGGAACTCCATCTTCAACCAGGGAATCACCAGGAGCGCAATCACGATCGCGCCGAGCCCCACGGCCGTCCAGGGTTTTCGGACCAGGCACAACTCCTCGCGGTAACTTTCAGTAAGGTCCATTGCACACCGCCTCTGTTTATCTAAACTCTTTGCGTCACTTGGAGATCATGCCCCGGAGGGACTATCATTCCCAAAGCTGTTACTCTCTTTCTCTGTACAGCAATTCGATCAGCGCCGCATAATGCTTCTCCACAAAACGCCGCTTCACCTTCTTCGTGGGGGTCACATCGCCGTCCTCCTCGTAAAAGCGCCTGGGGAGGAGGGCCACCCGCTTGATCGTCTCGACCTGCGCCAATGTCTGATTGACCTTATAGACCTCCTGGTCGATGAGCTTTTTGATCTCCGGCCGGGTTGTCAAATCCTCGAAGGTCGTGAAAGGTATCCGGTGATCCTGGGCGTACTTGGTGACATTGTCTTCGTCGATCAGGATAAGGGCCACCAGGTATCTTCTCCGCTCGCCGATCACCACGGCGTCCTGGACATAGGGATTAAACTTGAGCTTGTTCTCGATGAAGGCGGGGGTGATGTTCTTTCCCCCGGCGGTGATGATGATATCCTTCTTCCGGTCCAGGATCTTGAGGAATCCGTCCTCCATGGCCCCCACATCGCCGGTGTAGAGCCAACCGTCCCGGATGGTTTCCGCGGTCAGTTCGGGCTCCTTAAAGTACCCCTGAAACACGCCTGGACCGCGCGCCAGGATCTCCCCGTCCTCCGCGATCTTCACCTCCACGTTGGGGATCGGTTCCCCCACGTATCCCCAGCGGGGGCGATCGAGCCGCTGTACCGCGATGACACCCGTCGATTCGGTCTGGCCGTAACCCTCGCGCAGCGGCACGCCCAAGGCATTGTAATACTCGAAAAGTTCGGGGGCGGCGGGGGCGGCGCCGCATATGGCCCAACGGATCCGTTCAAACCCTATCTGCCGCTTCAGATGGTAAAGAACCGTAAAATAGAGGGGCCAGTAAAGGATCCCCCACAGGAGGCGCTCCCTGTTTTTTGCTTTCGCCCTCACATACCTGAACCCCACCCCGACGCTGAGACGGTAGAGGGCCCTTTTGACCGGCGGGGCGTCGGACATACGGATTTCGATCGCAGAGGCGAACTTCTCCCAGAGGCGCGGTACACTGGCAAAGATGGTGGGGGAAACCTCCCGGAGGTTCTGGGGGAGCGTGTCGGGGCTCTCCACGAAATTGACCGTCCCCCCCGACCAGATCGACTGGAAAAGCGAGATCAGGTTTTCGTAGATGTGGGACAGCGGCAGGTAGGAGACCACCTCGTCGGTTTCAAAGGAGGGGTTTGCCTGCACAAAGGAATCCGTCAGCTCGAGGATATTCCGGTGGGAAATCATCGCCCCTTTGGGACGGCCGGTGGTGCCGGAGGTATAGATGACCATCGCCGTGTCATCCGGCCGGACCGAGCCCAGCCGCTGCTCCACGCAATGCGGGCTGCTCCTCAGATACTCCCTGGACTCTTTAAGAAAGTCCGCATAAAAGACGACCTGTTCCTGCGAAAATCCCCACAGCCCCTTGCTGTCCCAGACGATCACTTTTTTCAGGTTCACTTCCGGCAGGATCTGCAGAACCTTGTCGACCTGCTCCTCGTTTTCGATGAAGATCACCTTCGACTCGGAATGGCCCACAATATAGGCCACCTCTTCCGGCGCGGAGGTGGTGTAGATGCCGCAGGTCACACCGCCGACGCTCATCACCGCCAGATCGCAGATCAGCCATTCGGGACGGTTCTCTCCCAGGATGGAAACGCGGTCGCCGTGGGCGACGCCCAGCGATATCAGACCCGCCGCCACCTCGCGGACCCCCGCGGCATATTCCCGCCAGGAGATCCGGTGCCAGATACCGAAATCCTTATGCCGCAGGGCGACGCGCTCCTTGAAGCGAGCCGCCTGCTCGAAGAAAAGCGTCGGGAAGTTTACCGCCCGCATCACCAGCTCCTTCGTTTCTTGTACAGTCGCCACCCTTTGGGAGAGGCGGTCTCCCCCCCAAGGCCGAGGTAGAGCTCCTGCACATCGGGGTTCTCCATCAATTCCTGCGCGGTCCCCTTCAGGACAATCCGTCCGGCCTCCAGAATGTAGCCGTAATGGGCGATCCGCAGCGCCAACTTCGCGTTCTGCTCGACCAGCAGGATCGTCGTTCCCAGCTTGCTGATCTTGACCAGGGCGTCGCAGACGTTGCGAGCGATCAACGGGGCGAGCCCCAAGGAAGGTTCATCGAGCATCAGGAGCTTCGGTTTGCGCAGGTAGGCCCTGGCAATCGCCAGCATCTGCTGTTCGCCCCCCGAGAGGGTCTCCGCCTGCTGGTTACGCCGTTCTTTCAGAATAGGAAACAGTTCATGAACATAGTCCATATCCGCCTGGATCCCGTGATCGCTTCGTCCCCAGCAGCCCAACTCCAGATTTTCCCCCACCGTCAACTCCCGGAAGAGGCCCCGATCCTCCGGTACATAAACGATACCCGAAGCGGATATCTTCTCCGGTGCGAGGCGCTGGATAGGACGGCCATTGAACTCGATCGACCCCTTTTTGGGCTGATCCTTCAGGAGTCCGGCGATGGTGCGAAGCAGGGTGGTTTTTCCGGCCCCGTTGGGACCCAGGACGGCGAATATCTCCCCTTCCTTTATCTCCAGCGAGAGCCCGTGGAGGGCGTAAATGCGATCGAAGTAGAGCGTTTCGATATTGGCGATCTTCAGAAATGATGTCATTCTTAATACTCACATAAAAATAAGTGACGCATTGAAATCCGGACGGCTTCGTAAAATGCCCGCAGGCAGGGCGCGCGAAACCCGAGGAGAGAGGCGTACTTTGCCGTACGTCGCAACGACGAGGGTTGAAGTGCAACGCAGCATCCGGGCATTTTACGAAGCCGTCATTCTTCTCCTACGTAGGCCCGGACTACCTCCGGATTTCGCTGGACCTCCTCCGGCGTTCCTTCGGCGATCTTCAGGCCGTAATTGAAGGCCGTCATCGAATCGGCCAGACGCGAGGCGATCTTCAGGTCGTGCTCCACCAGGATAATGGTGATCTTGAAGCGGCCCCGGATCTCGGTGATTCGGTAAGCCGCCTCTTCCTTCTCCTCGGAGGTCAAACCCGAGATCGGTTCATCCAAGAGCAGGAGCCTGGGCTCCAGCGCCAGCGCCCTTCCCATTTCGATCCGCTTTTGGACGCCGTAGGGGCAATCGGCAACCCTTGATTTGCGGTAAGCCTGCAGGTCGAGAAAGTCGATAATCTCCTCCACCCTCTCCCGGTGGCGAAGCTCCTCTTTGCGGAGCCTCAGAAAGGCGGCAAAGATGTTCTTCTTCATATGGATGTGACGTCCCAGCATGAGATTATCCAGGACGTTCATGTGCATGAAGAGACGGAGATTCTGGAAAGTCCGGGCGATGCCGCGGATCGCCACGGCGTCGGGGGAGAGCCCGAGAAGGCTCTCGCCCCGGTAGAGGATGTCGCCCTCATCGGGGTGGTATATCCCCGTGAGGCAATTGAACAGGGTGGTCTTGCCGGAGCCGTTCGGGCCGATGATCGAGAGGATCTCGTTGTCGCGGACCGCAAGATCGATGCCGTTCAAGGCCCTGATCCCGCCAAAGTGGATCGAGAGGTTTTTTATTTTCAGCATGCCCGTGGGTTCAGAAGAGCGGCTTGTAGATAACATAATCGCTCAGGGGCACATGCTTTCCTTTTTGCGCGTGGGTGAGCCTGGAGCCGTTCACCCCGTGCCGCCGGTCCGGGGCATAGGTGACTGGCGCCCCGAGTCCCTCGGGCTTCCAGTTCTTGATCATCTCCATACCCTTGATCATCGCCTCGGGGGTGAGGCTGCGGCCGGCGTTTTTGAGCCCTTCAACGGTGTGCATCATCGAAACGGCGCCGAAGAGGCCCAGATACTCCTTGCCGGCAATCTTGGGTTCATATTTCTTGAGAATTTCGACCACCTTGTCCGCCGCCGGCTCGCCGGGAAGGCTGGAGTTGGCCGGCGAAGCGGGGTAGACCCCCTCCCAGACATCGGCGCCGGCGATCTGGTACATGATCGGATCCCCGAGGGGGAACGATACCAAGACCTTGGGCCGGTAATCCAGCTTGGTGATCTCTTTGAGGATCAGGGGGCCTTGGGTTGGAGTGGCGTAGACCAGAAGGATATCCGCCCCCGCCTCTTTCAATTTCTGGGCGTGGGTCGCCAGCGCCCTTTCGGTTACATCGTAAGGGATGCCGGCGCCCAGGGAGGCGCCGCCGGGCAGCTTGGAAAGGGCGAGTTTAACCCCTTCGAGACCCATTTTCCCATAATCGTCGTTCTGATAGAAAACGGATATCTTCTTGGCGCCCAGGCTCTTGACGGCGTGACCGGTCAGATATTCGGCCTCGTCCTTGTAGTCCGGATAGGAGACGAAAACCCAACGCAGTTTGTCCTTCGGATACTTTTCGAAGATCCGGACATCGCCATAGGGTGTAATCAACGGTATTTTGTTTTCCGGGAAAAAATCCTTAGTGGTGTTGACGATGGCCGTCCCCAGAAGGGCCGCCACGGCGAATATGTTTCCCTTCATCTCCGTGAGATTGGCAAGGGCCCGCGACGGGTTGTAGCCGTCATCCCGAAGGATAACCTTGATCTTGCGGCCGTGGACACCCCCCTTGTCGTTGATGTAATCCGCCCAAGCCTTTGCCCCCACACCGGTGATGCCCCAGAGGGCCGCCGGGCCGGAAAGGGGGTTGGTGATCCCGATGGTCACCTCCGTGTCGGTCACGCCGGCGACCGAGGCGGCCTGCCCCAGCGATGGCATCCATAAAACCACAAACAACAATACCCATATCTTCTTTCCCATGATTCCCTCCTTCATTGGTCAGAATGTTTAATTCGACGATAACAAAGAACGATTCCATTGAGGGCAGTTTTACAAATCCAAACTTTGCCCGGAACGATACGAACACTCCTGCGGAAGCCCGCGACTCTGTCTTTAACTGGATGACGCTTTTTAGAGAAAGAATAACGATACAGAAACAAAAACGGGCTTTATGACAAGTCCGTCCGTCGTGAAAAACAGGAAAAGCGAGATTGGATAAATGTATACCCGCTGTTTCGGAGGAAAGTCAACTTCTTTTTTAGCCTCCACCGAAAGATATTCGGGCCATCTTTGTGCCTTCATTGATCCTCATCAAGCGCTATGATGTTCGCCAGATTCTTCTTTTGGCCTATGGATGACCTCATGACTTTGTTTAAAGATGATTCACCGATGGTTGCCGATGTACAGGGGTTCTTCCAAGTAAAAATCCTTTTCTTTTCTGCAAGCCAACAGGAACATTTGTTTCTCAGAATTTCTGAATTATTGTTGACACTGAGATTGTCCGAATGATATTGATCGCATGTCCTTGAATGGTCATTTATATTTCGGCCTGTCTCAAGGCATAATAAGGAATTCATGATAATATTCGCGCCACATTCAAAGATTCTACGTTTATTTCAAGATAGTTATCAGACAGTGCTCGTTTTACCATCTGCGTGAGGCGATTTATGAGTGTGCCTCCAATGGCGCCTCTGGGGTTTGCATCGTCAT
>Ga0233425_10006326_pt1 | contig 17697 bp, 13 predicted proteins | sample Watercolumn_Towu_2_FD_181712 | JGI IMG/M metagenome (GOLD analysis project Ga0233425, IMG submission 181712) | Freshwater microbial communities from Lake Towuti, South Sulawesi, Indonesia - Watercolumn_Towuti2014_140_MG | ecosystem: Environmental > Aquatic > Freshwater > Lake | place... | reverse complement strand
TTTTAAATGAAATTGTTCCATTTAAAAATTGCTTTTTACAGGTAATCTTATTATTATTTAAAATATATCTGTTCCGGAACCTGAGGGATAGAGGTTAATGAATATGTGATAGTGTCAGGGGCCAGGCAAAATGAGAGTTTTTTTAATTATATTTTCATTCGTGAATGCGCTGTTGTATTTTATGCTGTATGCTTTTTTTGACAGCATAATAAACCTTACCGGAGGAGTTGACGCCTCCCGGGGTTTAATGGTTTTTCTTAAGGTGGCAATACTTGTTGTTTTCGGGTTTCTTATCGGCCTTATTATTTCCATTCTGCAGAGAATATATGCTGAAAGAAGTTTTTTTGAATACAGAATAGCGCTGATTTCCGGGATTATTCCTTTTATACTTCTTATTCTTTCAAATACATCCATAACTAATTTTATAGCTGAACATATGCTGGGCTCAAACAGGCAGCTTTCCGAAATGCTGTTTTATTTTCTGTCAAGGCAAGTCATATTTGCTGTCTGGCTTGGATTTTCCATCGGGGTATCAGTAAGAGTGGCCTTCAGGAAGAGACTCATGCATGAAAAAGTTTATAACCTGGAAAACGAACAATTGACGCAACCATAGAAAATTACTAATTTCTACTCCTGGTACAGAAATACTGCGCACGAATCCTCGCCGGGAATGTTTAAAACGAGCCTTTTATCTGAACCGTCGGTATTCATTATGAAAATATCGGCACCGCCATAAGCGCTGTTGTATGCAATGTATCTGTTATCCGGAGAGAAACTTGGCAGTCTTCCGCCCTCATCTCCACCGGTAAGCTGTTTTATATTATCTCCGTCAGAATCCATTATAAATACCTGTTCTTTCTTATTATCATCATACCCCATAAAAGCAATGTGTTCTGCATCAATTGAGTATTTGGGAACCCTGTAATTTCTGCCGCCTTCTGAAATCCTGTCTTCATCGTCGCCTTCTATATCAACTTCCCATATTTCTTCACCGCCATGATAACCCACTTCGTAAAGTGTTTTATACAGGAACGGATGTGCGCTTGGGTGCCAGTCATCCACCCCGGGATTAATTGTGAGTCTCTTCATGTTGCTTCCGTCGCTCTCCATGACAAACAGTTCCCAGTTATCATCTGTAAATACTTCAAGAAATAAATACTTTCCGTCAAAGGACCAGGAAGGAAACGCATGCCTGCCCTGCCCCAAAGTGATTTGCTTTTTATCTGTTCCGTCCCAGTTCATCGTAACAATCTGCTCAATCCCGTTTATATAGGATGCATAAGCAATTTTTTTTCCATCGAGGGATACTGACGGGTACTGGTCGTTTTCAGGGTTGTCAGTTAACTGTGTAAGCTCGCTTCCGTCAAGGTTCATAGACCAGATATCTTCATTTCCGCTTTTATTTGAAACAAAAACTATTTTTTTAATACTGTAATCAATATCAGTTGATTTCGGAACACCCTGAGTTATAAAATCCTTATTTACCGCCCAGCCTGAAAGCTTGATTGCACTGTCTTCAAAAACAGTGCTCAGGTTAACAAGCACATTGCTTCCGTGGCCATCTCCTTCAATTGAAAAATTAAAGGAAATATATGAAAAAGTGCCGTCAGGGCTGTACCCGTAAATATATAACCGGTGGCTTGAGCCCTCATCAAGACCGCGTCCGTCAAAGCTGAACTGGTAACCGCAATTTGTATAATTTGCGTTTCCAAAGGCGTTTGCTACATCCTGCCTCTCAATTCCATATTGGGCCTGGCCGAGAAGCCTGCCGGAGTTCTTGGGGCCGTCAAGAAATATTTCCACATTGTTTATCCCCGTGCTGTCAGATACACTCAGGTTAATTGCCCATCCGTCAATTTTTATCTCTTTTAATTTGTCTTTTTCAATTATGGTGTTTTCTCCCAGGCTGTCGCTTGACATCCTGATGGCAGGAGAAATCTGGGCCTGTCCGGGTACGGTAATTTCCTTTCTTATATACTGCTCCCCGCCATATGCGGGAATTAATGTATAAATATACAGGCTGTGAATGGTGCCGGGTTCAAGAGTGAGGCCTGAAGTGTCATATGACAGAAAGAACCCGAAATTTGAAAAATCGTCACCATACACTGATGCCGCGTCTTCAGAGGGCAAACCGTACTCTGCAGTTCCCAGAAAAGTGCCGTTTTCCTTATCGCCGTCAAGATAAAAATTAACTTCCCTTATATTTTCATCTTCCGGGGAAAATGTGCCAGGTGCTGTTTCCCCGGAGGTGGTTTCAACAGGAAACGTTTCTGTTTCAGGAGAGGTTTGTTCAGGTTCGGTTTCGGATGCTGTGCTTAAGTCTTCATCTGAGACATTTGCTGAATACACGGCAGCCTTTATTCCCGCAACAATAAAAAAGATAACCGCTATCGCGAAAAGGACCGTTAGAATAATAGATATAGTTTTCACGGGTTTACCACTGGTTCAGTTTTAATTATAGAGAGATCCACGCCTTGAGATCCATGCCTGCTTCACCTTCTAATGGGTTTTGCCATAATCCATTCCGGCCTGTTGACCTGTTTTTTTCACAAAATTTCAGATGCTAACATTTCGGCATCATTTATTGTCTTTATAATTAGGTAAATATATAATAAAACAAAACTCAAATCAAATGCAGGTTATTTGTTGATTAATCTGCATAAATATCGCTTAAAAGCTATAAAATAAATTTTATGTTATCAGTTAAGAAAAAATCAGGCTCAATAAAAAAAATTCTGCTTTTCGGTATGAGCCCAATGCCTTTTGAAAATGACAGGAAGGTATATGGGACGGGAATAAGAACCTGGCAGTTTTTACAGTCCCTTCTGAAACAGGGTCACATAATTCTTGTGGTAAATTATGCGATTCCATCAGCATATGACCAGGATTTTAAAACATTGCATCTCCAGGATTTTACCGTTTCAGGTTCAGGCAGCGCTGTATCTGGGAAAAAAAATAATACTGTTATACTGGATGCACTGTCTGGAGATGACAATGAAAAGCTTGTTTTTGACTACAATATACTTTCACAGGCAGATTTTGACAACACTGCCTGCCTGTACGGCATATATGAAGAATTTAAACCGGACTGTATTGTGGGGTGCAGTTTCTACCCGTCACATGCGGCGGCAAAACTTATAAATTACATAAAGGAGCTTAAACTAAGCAGGGATAAAGAGCCTGGTGCCGGAGCAGACACTGTTCCTTTCTGGGCCGATCTTTTCGGCCATGTAATGGCTGAGGCCCAGGCCAGGGCCATTACTGATAAAAGCGATGACTGCCTTTATCATTACTGGAACAGTGAATACGGTATTATATCCTCAGCAGATATTTTTTCCGTTGTCTCCGAACGGCAGAAATATGCCCTGATTGGCGAACTGGGGGCAATTGGAAGGTTGACCATGCACACCGGAGATTATGAATTTGCCCGGTGCATACCATGCGGAATGCCAGCAGAGCCCTTTGATCATAAGAAGAATGTGCTTTCGGATATTAAATATGAAAATGATTTTATAATTTTATGGACTGGCGGCTACAATACCTGGACGGATACAGACACCCTTTTTAAGGGACTGGAGAAAGCAATGAGAGTAAATAAAAACATAAAGTTTGTGTCCACAGGTGGTGAAATTCCTGAACAGGATATGCTGACTTATCCCTGTTTCCTTGAGATGATTGAAAATTCAGACCTGAAAAATAACTTTATAATGATGGGCTGGATAAAGGGGGAGGATGTTCCCAACTACTATTTTGAGGCTGATGCCGGCATAAATATCGATAAAGATATATATGAGGTAAGGCTCGGCAGCAAAAACAGGATACTGGACTGGTTCCGTGCAGGGCTCCCTGTACTTTCATCCAATGTATGTGAGCTAACTGAAATAATTGAAAGGGAGGGTATAGGATATACTTTCAAAGCCGGAGATTCCGATGACCTTGCTTCAAAATTACTTTATATCTCAGGTAAAAAAAATGAACTTAAAGATACTGCGGAAAAGGCAAAAAAATACGCACTTGAGAATTTCAGTTTTGAAAAGACCACTGAAGTTCTCCGGCAGTGGGTGATGGATCCGGAAATTGCACCTGATACCGGAAAAGAAAAGGCACTTGTCTTCCGGAAGGATGAAGCGGTAAAAAAATTGCAGTTTATTGTATCCAATCAGAAAGATATTATTGAAAAGAAAGACCGCAGGATAGGAGAGCTTGAACTTGTTGTTTCAAAAAACCTGTTGTTCAGGCTGAATGGTTATTTAAAAATATTAAAAAGAAAAATCCTCAGAAAAGATGCCTGAAAATAATGGCTGAATCCAGGTTTTATAATTCTTTTACAGAATTTAACTTTTGAACAGATGGAAAAAATGCAGACTGAAAATAGCGGCAAAACTGCTTCATGCCTTATTGTTGTTGTGACGTATAACAGCCGGGATTTTATTTTAAAATGCCTGGAGTCGGTCTTTTACTCAGTTGGTGAAAACTGGTTTCTTACTGTTGTGGACAATAATTCCACTGACGGCACTGCAGGAATTGTGCTTGATTTCATGAAAAATATATCCGGGATTGGAGATTCCGGAATTTACAGGCGGACCGTAAGAGAAGGCACTTTTTACAGCATAAAAAACATGTGTCTTGCTATTCTTAAGAAAAATGAAGGTTTTGCAGGGGCTGTGAATTATGCGGTTTTAGATGACCGTCTGCTGAGGAGCCTGGCAGCATGTAATACCGGGGAACAGGTTACCGTGGACTTTACATACCGGGATGCCGAATTTCTGCTACTGGTAAATCCCGATGTCATACTTGAGAAAAATACATACAGGATACTCATAGATAGCCTTATTTCAAATAAAGAAGCGGGAGCTGTGGCGCCATTGATACTCGATTATGAAGGCAGCGGCATTCAAAATGCCGGAGGAAAAATACTCTGTAATTTTCTTACAAGTCACCTGACATCAGCTGAAAATAAAAGCAGGATTTACAGTACGGATTATGTAAGCGGTTCAGTATTTGCTCTCAGGACCAGGCTGTTCAAAAATGCGGGAGGGTTTGACCGCGGGTACAGGCCAATGTATTTTGAGGAGCTTGATCTTTGTCTCAGACTCAAAAAAACCGGGTATGATTGTATTGTGAACCCGTCAGTTTCTGCCCGGCATTATGAAGCTGCTTCGGTAAAAAAATTTTCGGAAATTTTTTACAGGCACTATCACAAGAACAGGCTGAGGTGTGCAATAATAAATTCAGGAATTTTATATTTTTTTAAAAAATTTGTTCCATGCGAGCTGAGATGGCTCGCATTTTCCCCAAAGGAAAAAAAGGAAAAAAGAGCTTTAATTTGTGCATATTTTTCAAATTTTATATTTTTACAATATAATCTATATATTAAACTGAAAAATCATATAAAAGCAGGTAAAATAAAAAGATTCTAAGAGTTTATTTTCAGCACCAGTGATTAAAAATATTTTTTGAAAGGACTGAAGGTTTATGGATGAAGAGATTTTGCAGATTAAGGGTAAAACACCACGAATCCTTATAATAAGTTTTGATGTTATCGGAAAACAGATGGCCGGTCCCGGCATAAGATTTTATGAATTTGCAAAGATTCTCTCAGGTGTTCTCGACGTGACGCTTGCCGCTCCCAGCAGGATCGATATAGACACCAATGGTTTTAAAACTTTTATTTATGATTTAAACAATTTCAAGCTTTTAAAAAGAGTTTCTGAACATTCCGACCTGATTCTCATTCAGGGACACATACTTCATTATTTTCCTTTCCTTAAAAATTTCAAGGGCAAAATAATAGTAGACCTCTACAATCCTTTTAATCTTGAAAGCCTTGAAATGTTCCGCAATGAAAATACCGCTGAAAGGCTGAGGATTGATAAAAATAATGTTGATATTATTAAATTCCAGCTCTCGGTCGGAGATTTCTTCATTTGCGCCAGCGAAAAGCAGAGAAGCTACTGGCTCGGGATGTTAAATGCGATGGGCAGGATCAATCCGTATAATTATGATGAGGACGATACGCTTAAAAAACTGATCGACATTGTTCCATTTGGAATCCCGTCAACACCCCCAAGGCACACAGGTGAATCCGTAAAAAGGGCTTTTCCCGGAATAAAAGAAGAAGATCACATAATACTCTGGGGCGGCGGCATCTGGAACTGGCTTGACCCTATAACTGCAGTCAAGGCAATGTGGGAAATAGCAAGAGGCAGAAAAGATATTAAGATGCTTTTTGTTGGTGTAAAACACCCGGATCCCAAACTGCCGCAGATGCGCAAATCTGCCGAAGCAATCAAATTGAGCCAGGAACTTGGTCTGTATGATAAGTTTGTATTTTTCAATGAATGGGTACCTTATGAAATGAGGCAGAATTTCCTGCTTGAATCTTCTGCAGGTCTGTCCCTTCATCATGAAAGAATTGAGACGGAATTTTCTTTGAGGACCAGAGTAATGGATTATATCTGGGCAAAGGTGCCGGTGATAACAACAGAAGGTGATTCCATTGCCAGGCTTGTTAAAAGCGAGAATATAGGTGAAGTTGTAAAATATGAAAACGTGGGCCAGCTTTCCAGGGTTATCGAGAGCATGACTGCGAACAATAGCCTGAGAGACATTTACAGCAGGAACCTGGAAAGGATTGCCCCCTCTTTTTACTGGGAAAACGTAACTAAGCCCCTGGCCGATTACTGTGCAAATCCGGATTATTCCAGGGATAAAAAAATGATTATTGATTTTATCGGCACGCAGAACACAAAAATAGTAAATGTGATAAAAACAAACTTCAGCGGAGCAACAAATGTTCTTGTATTGACTTCGAATTTGTTTTCAGATAAGGAACTTTTAAAAGAAAGCGATTTGGGCAAGCTGTATTTTGTTGAAACTGCGGATATTTCTGAAGATAATGTGGCGGACACAATAAAACAGGACGTTATTGGAAGGTTAAAATCGAAGATACTATCAAGAACAAGGTTTGATGGCGTGATTATGAACAATGCTTTCAAAAATGTCACCCCCAAATTTTTTTATGATCTTATAAATGTTGTCGGAATGAAACTGAAGTCTGAAGGAACAGTATTTTTCTCTATCCCGGAAAACAGGGGACTCCTTAAGTTATTAAATGACAGCAGCATGGGCAGCAGAACAGAAGACAGGATCGATGATTTTACTTTTGAATACATCATGAAAAATACAGGGTTTGAGATTATTGAAAAGGGCATTTGGGATAAAATAGAGTTTTTAAAAGAACCTGCACCCGAAAAAGGTTACATAGGCAGAACTTCCCAGAGTGAAACTTCCGGGAGTGAAAATCCTGCAGAAGCATTGTACAACAGAAACGAACTCATGGACCTATTTGAAATAAAACTTTCAAGCAGGGATTTCAAAGAGCTCAGCCTGCTTAAAGGGCTTAATCTTCTTGAATCTGAAGAGCTGTCAGGCGATAAAAGTGTAAGGGGAAGAATTAAAAAATATATCTATGCAGTAACAAGCCTGTATCTGGAAAACTTAAGAAAAAGTTATAACTCCTCAATGCAGGCAATAAACAATAATATTCAGCTTCAGATAAACAGGGAAATAAATGAGCTTAATGCAAAGAACAGGGAAAGGCTCATCTTTATTTATTACAATATATTCAGAACATTAACCCATGAGATCTCGAACCTTCAGGTGGATCTGCGTGCTATAAGAAAAATTGTCGGGCAGACCGGGTATGAGGAAAATGAGAAGACCCTTCTTGACCAGAAACTCGAGGTGCTGCTTGGAGATATTGAAAATATTGACAGGATAATGGGGCTGACCCTGTCAAACAAATATTATGTTGCAAGGAAACTTTAGGAATTTTATAGGGGCTCTTGTATAAATGGGATTTTGTATTAAAATACTAACGCTAAGCCGGAAAAATTTTTTTAATTTTAGATAAAAATTGATCAATACAAAAAAAAATAATTTAAAAATAAAGGAGGCAAAAAGGTTGAGCCTTACCAGTTCCATACTCCTTATCCTTTTAAGCATAAGCATTGCAGTTGGCGGCCAGATTCTTCTGAAACTTGGAATGAACAGGATTGGACCGGTATCATTCAGCAGTATTGGCGCTGTGGGCAGTTTGCTTGCGGATATTTTTAAAAGTCCCATGGTACTTATCGGTCTCTTCTGTTATGCCATTTCGGCCGTTATATGGTTAGTAGTTATTTCAGCGGTGGATTTAAGCTTTGCTTATCCGTTTATCGGTCTCACTTATGTTTTTATTCTTATTGTTTCCAGGTTCATTCTTAAGGAAGATGTGAATCCTTTAAGATGGGCAGGTGCTGCAATTATCACTGTTGGTGTCGTTGTGATTTCGAGAGGATAATATTTTTAAGGGGTAAATATTTAAATTGAAAGAAACTTCTTTTCCCCCGGTTACAGTAATTACGGTAAATTTCAATGGCAGAAAATTTCTAAAGGATCTTTTTATGTCAATTCATGCCCTGGATTATCCTGCAGGATTGTTCAGGACGATAATGGTGGACAATGGTTCCGATGACGGGTCGTGCGAATTTGTAAAAGAAAATTTTCCCTGGGTTGATATTGTAAGGCTGGAAAGAAATGCAGGTTATGCCGGCGGAAACAATGCAGGTATAAAAAAGGCTGATGGACAGTATGTTGCCCTGATCAATAATGATTGCACAGTGGATAGAAGCTGGCTGAAGGAACTTGTAAAAACAGCTCTTAGCCTGGATAACGGCAGATTGGCAGCAGTCAGCTCAAAGGTCCTCTTTTTTTATAAGTACCTTCCTGTCGAAATTTTGCTGGAGGGAGCGGGACGCTGTAAAATTTTCGGAATAAAAATAGAAGCTGCAGGAAATGATTCAGATACCGGGGGTTCCGGAAATGAAGGATTTGCCCGCTCCGGTACCGATCCCGTAAACAGCATCAAGTTTTTAAGCGGGTGCAGCTGCCTGGCAAAAGAACCTGACGGCAGGATGTCGTTTTATACAGGATTTTACAGCCTGCTGGGCATTCCCATACCTGATACTGAAAAAGATACCGAAGTAGAGTTTAATATTTTACCCGGGGATTTGCCGGATCCGGATTCCCTCAGGATAAAAATAATCATGAAAAATATATCTTCCGAAGCACCGGAAGTACAATCTGCAGAAATCAGGACAGCAATTGACGCTTCGGATGATGCGGTTGTTGCGCAGTTCCATAAAGCCGGTGATTACAGCGTTGCCGGAGACGGGAGCTTAAAAGCAAAATTTACGGTCAGCAGACAGCTTTACGTTTATGCCAGGGACGTCATAAACAGTTGTGGAATAGAGATAAACAGATCCTTTTATGCAAGGGACCGCGGATCTGATAATTTTGACATGGGCCAGTTTGACAGGATTGAAGAGATTTTTTCACCAAGCGGCAGCAGTCTTCTTATAAACAGAAAAATGCTTGAAGATACCGGCTTGTTTGACGGGAGGTTTTTTACATACTATGAAGATGTTGACATTTTCTGGAGGGCAAGGCTTGCGGGCTGGGGATGTTACTTCAATCCGGCTGCAGTGGCGAGACATTATCATTGCGGGACCTCAGTCGAATGGTCATATTCTTTTACGTATTATGTATTGAGAAACAGGCTGCTTGCAATCTTCAGGTGCGGGTGGCCCATGCTTCTGCTTAAGAGTCTGTCAGGATTTGTTATTTCAGCATTTAAGAATCTCATTTTCTGGTTTTTTCTGATCCTGAAGGGTAAAAGACCGGAAAGACCGGACATTAAGGCAAGATTGAAAGTTTTTTTTGATCTGTTTTATCTGCTTCCCGCCAATTCAGTTTCAAGGTTAAGAATCAGGGCGGGTGCCAGAGTAAAGGACAGCAGTATAAAAAAACTGCTTATAAATTTCTGATACAGCAGCCGGGTGTTTTGTGGAAGGAAACAGTAAAATATATAAGATCGGAATTTATGACAGGTATCTTTCGACAGCAGGCGGCGGGGAAAGATACAGTTGTAAAATTGCTGAATTATTGTCCGGTAATAAAAAATACAGGGTTGAGATTGTAACTGATCTGTATGCCGACACTGCTGCAGTCGGAAAGAAATTAAACATTGATTTGTCCGGGACGACGCTGAAAGTTTTCCCCTTTCTTTCAGAGGAGTATGCGGCAGGAATCACCGGATGTTATGATATTTTTATAAATGCCACCTATCTCAGTTCCCTTTCATCACATGCTGGAAGAAATATTTATCTGTGCTATTTCCCGACGCCTTTTGATATCGATTTTTCTTTTCTTCACAGGGTCGCGCTCTTATTTTTGAGATATCCTGCCCTGCTGCTCTACAGGCTTTCTGAAAGAATTTCAAAAGGTCTCAGGAATATAAATATTCTGGAAGGTGTTTATGATACCAGAAGATTTATGCTGTATAGAGGCAGTTTCACGAGCGGAAATGCAAAAATTGTATATGAATTTAACAAAGAGAAGTCAGGGCATACAAAAAAATCATTAATACCGGGAAATTATCCGGAAAAATCCGGAAACAAAATTGCCATAATGCTGAAAAATCCTGCAACGCTTGGTGCCGAAAATATGAGGTGCAGTCTGGCTGTTTACCGGCTGGACCAGTCTGAAATGGATTCAAAAAAAGCAGGATTTTTCTGCCGGGATACGGCAATTCCGGAACGCAGCCGTGAAATTTTTTCAGAGAACTTTAATATTTCTTCCGGTTCAAAGAAACTTACAGAAATAAGTTTTGATAAAAATGCCGGTTCCAGGTTTCTGCTTTCAATTAGATCAGACACATTTAATGCCAGACAAACCGGAAGTTCAGGACCGGATACACGCAACCTGGGAGTGGTTGTATACAACAGGCAGAGAATTAATTTTCTGGTGAAAATATTTTTCAAGCTTCTCGGTTTTATCCCGCTGTTTCTTGTTACCTATCCTGAAAATTTAAGCTTTTTAAATACATACAACCGGGTAATTTCAATTTCAAAATATTCTGAAAAGTGGATCAAAAAATCGTGGAACCGCAGCAGCACCATTCTTTACCCGCCTGTAGACATTGAGAATTTCAGCCCCGGTAAAAAAGAAAAGATTATCTTAAGCGTCGGAAGGTTTTTTCCGCAGCATCACAATAAAAAGCAGCTTGAAATGGTGAAAAGATTTATTGAACTTCATGACTCCCATAATGATATTTTCAGGGATTACAGATTAATTCTTGCCGGAGGTGTGGAAAATAAACCTGCGCATATTCAGTACGTGGAGGAAATTAAAAAAATATGTCCAGGTTACCCTGTTGAGGTGCTCACAAATATTGGATGGAAGGAACTAAGGGACCTGTTTTCAAGATCCCTGATTTTCTGGCACGCTGCGGGTATGGGGGAGGATGAAGATAAAAACCCGGAAAAATTCGAGCATTTTGGAATCACCACAGTGGAAGCAATGGCTTCCGGGTGCATATGTGTGGTTATAAATAAAGGCGGCCAGCCTGAAATAATCGAGGACGGCAAAAACGGTTTTCTTTTTGGCAGCTGGAAGGAATTAAAGGATAAAACACTGGATATATGCCTTGGCAATGCCGATATTGACGCGATATCCGAAAATGCAGTGAAGAGAGCAGCTGATTTTTCAGGCAGGCAGTTTGGTAAAAAGCTGGAAGAGATAGTGGAAAATGAAATCAGTTCAATCCGGTAATGTGACTTTAAGTATCATAATTGTAAATTATAACAGTGAGAAATTTATCGGTGACTGTCTTGAAAGCATAGTAAAATATGCCGATGTACCCTGTGAAATTATCATTGTTGACAACGGTTCAACTGACGGCAGCGCAGGCACGGTCAGGAAATTTATTGAAAGGGAATGCGGCGGCAAATCCACCCGCTCAAATAAAAATGAAAATATAAAAACAGTATGCATTTTTAAAACCGGAAAAAATACCGGTTTTGCGTTTGCGGCAAACGCTGGAGCGGAAAAGGCGGCTGGAGACTATCTGCTTTTTTTAAATCCGGACTGCGTTTTTTTTACCAAAGGCCTGGGTAACCTTTTAATGTTTTACAAAGACAGGGAGACAAATATAAAGACAGGTGCCGTTGGGGCAAAGATAATAAACATGGATGGCAGCCTTCAGTACAGTTGCAGGGCATTCATTACTCTTGCAAGGCAGTTTTATGAAAGTTTTTTCTTTGACAGGGTTTTTAAAGGTTCAAAAATATTTGGAGCGTATTTTATGAGATGGTGGAATCACGATGACATCCGCCAGGTTGACTGGTTAAGCGGAGCCCTCATGCTTATTTCTGCCGCCGCTTTTAAGGAAATTGGAGAATTTGACCGAAGTTATTTCATGTACAGCGAGGATACGGATATCTGTTTCAGGCTTTCAGAGAAAGGTTATAAAAATTATTACTATCCCTTTTTTTCAGTGAAGCATCACGATGCGGGTATTGCATCATCAAACCAGCCTTTAAGAGATATGCAGATCTGGAAAAGCAGGAGGATTTATTTTAAAAAAAACTACTCGGCTGCATATGCGAAGATGTTCAGTTTTTTATATTTTATGTTTATTTTTAACCGGTTAATTTTATTTACCGTGGCCTCACTTTTTGGGACAATAAATTCAAATTATAAAATAAGGGCCAGGCATTATTTGAAAACGCTGCAATTGTATTTTGGAGCAGAAATTAAATAAATTAATTTTTTTCAGCAGTAAAAACACCGTTAAAAACAGGAAAATTCAGGACAACAAATATGAAAAAAATTCCTGAGGATATGGAAATTTTAAAAAATACAGCTTTTATTTCCACCTTTTTCAATGAAGCCGGAACAGTTTCCGGCCTGCTTGAAAGCCTTTTTACCCAGGACTGCCTGCCTTCCGAAGTCGTGCTTGTGGACGGTGGGTCAACAGATGGCACACCCGGGAAAATTATAAATTTTCTTAAAACAATCTGTCCGGTTTACCAGGAATATCCTGGCACAGGATTCCATGTCAGCCAGGAAGATTCTGGCAGAAAAAGGACCGTAAACGGAAAAATACACGAAAAAAACAGCACCTGTACCGGCAGCGTAACTGATCCCGATCATATATTTGAAGGAGAAATTTTAAAAAAAGTTAAGGTGAAATTATATATTGCCAAAAACGCAACTATTTCCCAGGGAAGAAACCTGGCCATAAAAAAAACCGGAGCGGACCTTATTTGTGCAAGCGACGGCGGTTGTATTCTGGCAGATAACTGGCTTAGTGAAATAACAGGTGATTCTCTCAAGGAGTCAGGCAGCGGCACCGACCCGGCACTGAGGAGAAAACCTGATAAACAGGAAGGGCCCGAAATCGGGCTTGAAAGCGTGGGGAGGAAAAGGATCGTAACCGGGGGTTACAGCGCTCCGGTTACAGATACTTTTATCAAGGCCTGCCTTTCAGCATGCATGATGCCTGTAGCGGATGAGGTCAACCCTGTTAAGTTCATGCCCTCATCAAGAAACATCAGTTTTACAAAACAGGCGTGGCAGGATGCAGGTATGTATCCGGAAAACCTCGATTTTGGCGAGGATATGAAATTTAATTTCAATCTGTTAAAAAACGGCTGCAGAATACATTTTAATCCGGAAGCAGTTGTGTACTGGAACATGAGAAACAGCCTGGTCTCCATATTTAAGCAGTTTTTCAGGTATGCCAAGGGAGATGCCCTTGGCAGGATGTATCCCGTGAGGCATGCTGTCAGGTTTGCGGCACTTTTTTTATTTGCAGGGATTCTGGCGCTCTCAATTTTTATATCACCGTTTTTTCCGCTTTCGTTTGTTCCGCTTTTTATACTTTACACATTCAGGCCTTACAAAAGGTTAAAACATGTTCTTAATGGGTATCTGCGCAGAAAACATTCTGTTCCGGATAAAAAAATCACTGTCTCACCGGGCCATAGAACTTACCTCATGGAGTGTCTTAAATTAATCATTTGCATACCGCTTCTTCTTGTTTACATAGATATTGCCAAAGCGTCAGGTTTTTTATACGGTATCGTGCATTACGGCAACAGGTCCTTCAGAGTTAAGAATTTTTTTTAATTAAAAAAGAATTAAAAAACTATAATTTATCTATTTTGAAATAATTTGACATTTAGATTTAATATTTCTATAATTATTTTGTATATTCTTATATGATAATATTTGACAGCAGGAATTCATTTTTTTTGCATAAAAAATATTAAAAAATTTTTTATGCTTTATTTTTCCGAAATTTTAAAGTAAGAGGTGATGATAGAATGGATGACGAAATAAAAAGAATTGATACCAATGACTTGCGGGTTAACCTGACTGAGTATCTTACAAAAAACCTTGGAGATACAATTTACATTACAAGATACAACAAACTTGTTGGCGAGCTTAGGGTGTACACTGAAGAAATCAGGAGAAAAACTGAGCTCAGAATTGCAAAGAAAATGCTTGAAGCTGCTGAAAGAGAAAAAAAGCAATAAGAATATATAAGTTAAATATAAAATTTTTTAAAAAAGGTTGAAATTTTATTTAAATATATTTATATGATTTAATTTTATATAAAATATTTAAGTAAAAAATCGGGAGTTTTTTATGAAAAAGAGCTCCCGATTTTTTATTTGGTCCTGTTTTTAATTTACTTTTTTTTGCATATACCTTAAATTAGTATCTGATGGATAATAATTCTAAACCTGATAATGTAAATGCAAAAAAATTATCTGTTATCATTGTAAATTATAACGGTCATGATTACTTAAAAAAATGCTTAAAATCCCTTGAGAAGTTTGCACTTCCCGGGTCCGGTTATTCCAGCGAAACTGTTGTTGTTGACAATGCCTCCACAGACGGTTCCGTAGAAATGACCGAAAAATTTTTTAGAAGTGTAAAAATTATAAGGAACAATTCAAATAAAGGTTTTGCTTCAGCAGTAAATTCAGGGATAGAAAGCACTTTCTCAGAGTTTATCCTCCTGTTAAACAGTGACTGTGAAGTGTACGGGAACTCCCTCAGGATGCTTGTGGATTTTATGGACGGTAACTCCTGCGCAGGTGTTGCAGGGCCAAAAATTTTAAACAGTGACGGCTCTGTTCAGTTATCGTGCAGAAAGTTTCCTGCATTGATGGATGCTGCAATGCATGCGATAATCGGAAGTGTTAAACCTGACAATGTTTTTTCAAGAAGGTACAAGCTTGCTGAAATTCCAAAGGAGGATACTTTTATGGTTGATTGGGTTTCAGGATCATGCATGATGATAAGGCGGGATTCCCTGATAGATACCGGTCTAATGGATGAAAAGTATTTTATGTATGTAGAGGATGCGGATCTCTGCTGGCGCATGTGGAAAGAAGGCTGGAAAGTTTATTATTTCCCCGAAAGCAGGATTTTGCACCACTCGGGCAAAAGTACAAAAAAGGGCGGCATCAAATCCGTTATTACGATGCAAAAAAGTACCGCATACTTTTTCCGTAAAAATTACAGGCAGACGGCAAAAATTCTGCTTTACCCGCTTCTGCTGGTTGTTCTGGGCATGAGAATTCTTTTAACTTTTATAAAGAATCTTTTAAAATGATAAAGTTGAATTAGCCGGAAACGGCCGGATATAGGAACCGCTAAAGCATTTTTACAGGAGAAGTTTTGAAGATTTTAATTACCGGAGTTTCAGGATTTGCCGGGAGGCATTTGCTGGACATGTTTGCGCAAAATCCCGGAAACTTAACTGAAATTCAACGGAACGGTAAAAATCGGTCCGGCAAACCAGGAGAAAATAGTCTCAAAGAAAAAATAAGTGTTCTTGGAATTGATTCGAATGAAGTGGAACCACCCTGCCATCCTGAAATGGATTTCAGCTTTATCCGTACAGATCTGAGGAAAATATCCGCTGTTGAAAAGGCTGTCCGTAATTTCCGTCCTGATGTAATATACCACCTTGCTGCACAGAGTTCAGTTAAGTATTCATGGGAAAAACCCGTTGAAACACTTGAAATAAATGTAACGGGAGGGATCAATTTATTTGAAGCAGCCGTAAAATTCTGCCCGGACTGCAGAATTCTTGTGGCATGCACTGCTGAAGAATATAAAAGCAGCCAGGAGCCAGCGGGCGGGGACCCCCCGTTAACTGAAGAGCACAGCATATTTCCGGCAAATCCGTATGCTATCAGCAAAGCCTGCCTGGATTTTTTTTCATCAATCTATTATAAATCAAAGAATTTAAAAATTTTTATTACAAGATCCTTTAACCACCTTGGCCCCGGACAGTCTGAGAAATTTGTTGCATCAGACTTTGCAAAGCAGGTGTCCTTAATTGAAAAAGGTTTGGCGGAACCGGTAATAGAGACCGGGAACCTTGAAGTATTCAGAGATTTTCTTGATGTAAGGGATGTGGTGAAAGCTTACCGGTGCATAGTTGAAAGGGGCAGGCCGGGGCAGCCTTATAACGTATGTTCCGGTGAAAAAATAAAAATAAAAAGCCTCCTGGAAATCCTGGTTTCATACAGCACCTGCGGGAGTATCGACATCAGGATAGACAGAAGTAAATTCAGGCCTATTGATACTTTTTCGGTTTATGGTGATAATAATAAACTGATAAAGGACACCGGCTGGTGTCCTGAATACGGTATCAGGCAGTCGCTGCTTGATATTTTAAACTGGTGGAGGGAAAGGAGTTTTTAGTTGAAAGGTGTAATTCTCGCTGGAGGTAAGGGAACACGGATGAGGCCCCTGACTTATTTGACCGCCAAACCAATGCTTCCGCTTATCAACAGACCATTTATGGAATATTTCATCAGGAGGCTCAAAAGCTATGAAATAGACGAGATTATCCTTTCCACCTGCTATCTGCCAGATGCCTTTCAGGATTATTTCGGTAGCGGAAAGAAGTTCGGCGTAAGTCTTATATATGTGACGGAAGATTCACCGCTTGGCACATGCGGTGCCGTCAAAAATGTGGAAAAATATATCGGAGGTGAAACTTTCTGTGTATTTAACGGTGATATCCTGACAGGTTTGAACCTGAGAAGCATGATTTCTTATCATAAAGCCAAAAAGGCTGATATCACAATTTCGCTTGTACCTGTTGATGACCCCACGGCATACGGCCTTGTCCCTATCGACAGGGGCGGCAGGGTCAAAGAGTTCCTTGAAAAACCGAACCAGGAAGAAATAATTACAAATCTCATTAATGCCGGTACATATATAATCGAGCCCCATATTATGGGTCATGTGCCGGAACGGGAGAATTTTTCGTTCGAAAGGGAGCTGTTTCCCAAAGTACTGAAACTGGGTTATAAAATATTTGGATTTGTTTCAAATGATTACTGGCTTGATGTGGGTACCCCGGAAAAATATATGGCGGCACATATAGACATCCTGGACAGAAAAGTGCCTTTCAGTTTTCCCTATAAAAAAGTTTACCCTAATATTTATATTGGCGAAGGCGCCAGATTTCAGAAGGATAACCTTGCTGTAGGCCCCATTGTTCTCGGTGAGAAAACAGAGCTTGATGAAGATGTTAAAATCCTGCCTTTCAGCATAATCGGTGATAACTGCAGGATTTCAGGCGGCACAAGTGTTTCAGAAAGCATAATTTTTAACAATTCAAAAATCGGAAAAAACTGTATAATAAGAAACTCCATCATTGCTTCAGGTGCGAATATAAAGGACAATGTAAGAGTGGAGGGAAATTCGATTATCGGGGATAATACGGTAATTGAGAATGATAACATTTTAAAAAGCGGAATCAGAATAAATGTAAAT
>Ga0233425_10006325_pt1 | contig 17699 bp, 16 predicted proteins | sample Watercolumn_Towu_2_FD_181712 | JGI IMG/M metagenome (GOLD analysis project Ga0233425, IMG submission 181712) | Freshwater microbial communities from Lake Towuti, South Sulawesi, Indonesia - Watercolumn_Towuti2014_140_MG | ecosystem: Environmental > Aquatic > Freshwater > Lake | place... | reverse complement strand
AGCCGCAAGAAGTATATACATAATTTTAGAGAAGGCGCGCGTCCCGCCTGCCCCGAATACTTTCATAAGGATATCTGCCCTGGCTAAGGTAACCCAGGCGATCAACATATTAAGCGCCAATGATACAAAGGTGGGGATGATTCCGTAAGTATCCAGCATCATCAAAGTGGTTGCCAGCACCGCCGGGCCAGTGATAAGCGGGGTACCCAAAGGAAAGACTCCTACATCCTTATCGTGATGGGAGGTAAGAATAAACTTGGAGGCGCCGGGAAGCAGTAATCGCACGGCGATCACAAATAGCAATACCCCTCCGGCAACCTGAAAATCGGCGATGGTGATATTCAGCACGTTCAATACCCATTTCCCCACCAGCATAAACAATACCGCCATAGCCGCCGCGGTGGTTACAGACTCAATAATGATCCTCTGCTTGTCTTTTTTGTTGAACCCTTCGACTAGCGAAATAAAGACCGGAATATTCCCGATGGCATCCACAGCCACGAAAATAGGGATAAAAGAAAGGATATATGGTTCGAGGAGGTTGCCCATTAAGTTAAATTATACTACCGACCTTTACCGGCTTCAAGAGGTATCTTTAGCGGCTTATCCTCTATTTTACTTATAAGAGGTAGACAGAGAAAGCTGGTCAAGGCCGAAATTACTATCAACCAGTTAAGCCCGATCTTGGGCAGAAGTATCGCCCCAGAGAGGTTACTGGCCACGAGGGCCAGATTGGAAAAGCTGCATAGAAGCGCGAAGGACGTTGCCTCAAGCCCTTTTACGGAATTACGGGCCATGAAATCCATGCTCATCAGAAATATAAACATCCCCATCAGGCTGTAGATTATATCGTAAACCACCGCACTTACCGGAGTATAATACAGGTAACTTAGGGTAGTGACCGCGCCTACAAAGACCGAGCAGAAGAGCCACTTTTTTATGTTTATCTTTTTGGAGATCTCATAATACAAAAGTGACCCGGCTATCCCGAATACCGTGCTAATAGTGGCAAGCCAGCCGATCCAGACCTTACTCCAGCCGAAATTATCCCTCTGAATAAAAAAAAGCGGAGTACCTATAGAAGGCGAAAACCGGTAAAGAAATATGAACACGCCTACGATAATCAGGTGTTTATGGGAGAATAATTTTCTCATATCGGAGACAATATGGGCGGATGACTCGATCTGCTCCCCGTTTTGCTGCCGGTACAAGAGAGCTACCAGACCGACCGCCAGATATACCGGGATGAGCATCAAAAAAGCCGCCTGATAACCCCATTTCTCCGCAATATACCCTCCTCCCACTCCGGTCAGTAACCCGGCAACGGAGATGGAAATCCATTGAATACTCTGAATTTTTCCGGTAGAACCCGCCTTCTTTCCCTCTACGCACATTATCCCGTCTACAGCCACATCCCGGAAAGCGGCATTTGTAGAATTGAATATGAGCAGACCCACCAACGCCACTATGGGAAGCCAGAGTAATCCTAACACCAAGACTAAAGCTATATCGAGGGCAAGCGAAAGAAAAATCCAGATTCGTTTATTAAGGAAATTATCAATAATATAGCCGATAACCGGCTTGACCAGCCAGGCAAAAGTGGTAATGCTGGCCAGATACATTATTTTTTCAGGCGGATATTTGAGCGTTTCTTTCAGATAATAAAATAGGCCCTGAGAAGGCAGGCCTTCGATACCTTGCGTGAAATAAACCACGCTGCTTAAGGCGTATACCCAGAAGAGATTACTGCTTTGCGGGAGCCGTAGCATTCGCTTCAGGCTGGGCTTGCGGTTGGGGTGATTCTGGCGCAGGGGCGGATTCGGTAGGCTTGACGTCAGACATCAAAGATTTACTTTGGCGCACCGAAATAATCGCCAGACTCAAACAGCTTATAAAAAATACTATAGAAAGGATGGTCGTAGTGCGGGTCAAGAAGGTATTAGTCTTGGTCCCAAACATCGACTCTACACCCTGAAAACTCTCCACCAGGCCGCTTCCTCTTCCGCGCTGGATCAGGACCAGGCCGATTAGAACAATACAGGCAATAACATGGATCACAATAATAAGCGTTGTCATTTTTTCACCGTACTCGCTTTCTTGACGATTTCCGAAAATGAACCCACCTGCAGGCTAGCTCCGCCTACCAGCGCGCCGTCCACATCCGGTTGTTTCATTAATTCCACTATATTATCCGGCTTGACGCTCCCGCCATACTGCAGCCTTACCGCCTCCGAAGCGTCTTTATTATACAGCTTTGCCAGTAAATCGCGAATATATTTATGCGCCTCCTGCGCCTGGGCGGGAGTAGCGGTCTTACCCGTTCCGATAGCCCAAACCGGCTCATACGCGATCACAATCTTGAACACCTCTTCTTCGCTTAATCCGCTTAAACCGTTTTTAATGTGGTCATCCAGCACTTGGAAGGTCTTGCCTGCCTCGCGCTCGGCTAACATCTCTCCGCAACAGACAATCGGCGTAAGCCCGCAGGCCAGTGCGGCCTTTATCTTTTTATTCACCGTTTCATTGGTCTCACCGAAAAACTGCCGGCGCTCGGAGTGGCCGATGATTACAAATGAACATCCCGCGTCTTTAAGCATCTTCCCGGATATCTCTCCGGTAAAAGCGCCTTCATCCTGCCAGTAAAGATCCTGCGCGCCAAGAAGTATATTACTCGTCTCCAATGCATCGGCTAAATAGGAAAGTAGGGTATAGGGCGGGCAGATAACAATCTCCAGATCCTCGAGTTCATATAAATCCCTCCTTAAGGCAACCGCAAGCTCCTGGCCGTCAGCGAGAGTTTTATACATTTTCCAGTTTCCGGCAATAATGGTTTTTCTCATCGAATACCTTTTATTTAGAGTGAGATACCGGCGAGTTCTTCCTACGAGCCGGAATATCTTACATATCCGTTAAAGCGGCTACACCCGGCAGCACTTTACCCTCTAGATACTCCAGGCTTGCCCCGCCTCCGGTTGAGATATGCGTCATCTTATCTTCGAGCTTGAATTTGGCGACCGCTGCTGCCGTATCCCCACCGCCGATTATCGTAGTAGCCTTCAGCCCGGAAATGAACCTGGCGATTTCAAACGAACCCTTACTGAATGCGTCCATCTCAAAGATACCCACCGGCCCGTTCCAGACTATAGTTTTAGCCTCTTTAAGCTTGTCTTCAAAAAGCCTTATTGTCTTCGGTCCAATATCCACGGCAATCTTTCCGTCGGGTATATCCTCTCCGGCCACCTCGCTCTTGGCGTTAGCATCAACAGTATCCACGACCACATGGTCAACAGGCAAAACTATCTCTTTGTTCAAAGACTTGGCCTTATCCAGGATAGACCTGGCTAAATCAATCTTGTCTTTCTCCAGTTTGGAATTTCCGATGGATTTCCCCTGAGCCTTTAAAAAGGTATAGGCCATACCTCCACCGACAATGATCGCGTCGCACTTGGGAAGCAGGTTTTCGATTACGCCTATCTTATCCGACACCTTTGAACCGCCCAAGATAACCATAAACGGCTTTTCCGGATTAGCCACCGCTCCTCCCAGGTATTTTATCTCTTTCTCAAGCAGGAATCCGGCCGCGGACTTCAAAAAGTGAGTGACTCCTTCGGTAGAGGCGTGAGCCCGGTGAGCGGTACCGAAGGCATCATTGACATAAATATCCGCAAGCGAAGCCAGTTGCTTGGAAAAATCCGCGTCATTCGCCTCTTCCTCGGCATGATACCTGAGATTTTCAAGAAGTATGACCTTTTCCGAAGAGGAATCGACCTGCTTCTTAATATCCCCGCCTACGCAATCATCAATAAACTTTACCGGCACACCTAAGAGTTCGTGCAAACGCACCGATACCGGCTTCAGGCTATATTTATCCACCCTTTTGCCATCCGGCCTTCCTAAGTGACTCATAATCACGACCTTCTTCGCGCCGTTATCCAAAAGATATCTAATCGTAGGGATGGTCGCCCTTATACGCGTATCATCGGTAATATTAAGGCTGGCATCCTGCGGCACGTTAAAGTCCGCCCGCACCAGTACGGTTTTATTTTTCAGGTCTATATCCCTTACGGTTAATTTCGCCATATGATTATAGACCTTTCTTGACCATGTATTCGCAGAGATCCACCACCCTGTTGGAATAACCCCATTCGTTGTCGTACCAGGCAAGGACCTTCACAAAATCATCCTGAATGACTTTGGTGCATCCGGCATCCACAATCGAACTTAACAGGCAGTGGTTGAAATCCACGGAGACTACCGGATCTTCGGTATAGCCGAGTATGCCTTTAAGTTTTCCTTCGGACGCCTCTTTTAATGCCGCGTTAATATCGGCCGCCGCAACTCTCTGGCCCAATGAACAAGTCAGGTCAACCACGGAGACGTTGGGAGTAGGTACGCGGATTGCAAAACCGTCGAGCTTGCCTTTTAATTCGGGAATAACCAATGAAATCGCCTTTGCGGCACCCGTAGATGTAGGTATCATAGATAGAGCGGCAGCGCGGGCGCGGCGCGGATCAGAATGCGCCATATCCTGGACTCTCTGGTCGTTAGTATATGCGTGTATCGTAGTCATCAAACCCTTAACAATGCCCCATTTATCGTTCAAGACCTTGGCAACGGGAGCAAGACAGTTGGTGGTGCATGAGGCATTCGAAACAACATTGTGCAGCTTGGGATCATATTTATCGTCATTTACCCCCATCACTATGGTGATATCTTCGCCTTCAGCCGGAGCGGAAATGATTACCTTCTTTGCCCCGCCTTTAGTGATATGGTTCTCGGCTCCTTTTACTTCTTTCCCTTTCTTGTTCACTCCGTCTTTTTTGACGGTAAATAACCCGGTTGACTCCACTACGATCTGCACCCCCAGATCCTTCCAGGGCAGTTCAGAAGGGTCTCTTTTGCATAGAACCTTGATGATTTTGCCGTTGACGGATATCGCGTCCTCTCCGGCCACCTTTACCTCTCCGGGAAACCTTCCGTGTACAGAATCATATTTAAACATCAGTGCGTTGGATTTGGCATCAGTGATATCGTTGACCGCCACCAACTCCAGGTCTTTAGAATTTTTCTCCAAGATTGCGCGCGCTACCAGCCTTCCTATCCTACCAAAACCGTTGATACCGACCTTTACCGCCATTTTGTTACCTCCTCAATTTCCTCTTTCTCCTTTTTCTCAAGAAATTGATCCTGAGCGAAGCGAGGGATGCATGTTTATATTAATCGGACTACTTTATTGCGTCCTGCGGGACTTCCTTTAAATATTTCGCTGCTAATTCGGGCGGGGTGGCAACAACGTAGAACCCGGAACCCCATTCAAAACCCGCTACGCGGGTAAGTTTAGGCATGAACTCAATGTGCCAGTGGTACCCGTCGCCGGAACCGTCACCGTTAATCGGCGCAGAATGCAAAATGAAATTATAAGGCAGGCGCGGAAACAGCTGCTTCAGCCTTAGGATTACTTCTTTCAGTATCGAAGCCAGCGCCGGTATCTCCTCCGGTGGAATATGGCAGAATTTCCCGTTATGTTTCTTAGGTATTATCCAAAGTTCGAATGGGAACCGCGAAACAAATGGGCAGAAGGCCAAAAAATATTTATTCTCTGCGACAATTCTGTCTTTATCCTGATTTTCCTGGCGGATAATGTCGCAATATATGCAACGCTCGCGGTATTCAAAATAAGCGTGTGCCCCTTTTATCTCTTCAGCCACATTCTTAGGAATCATGGGCAGGGCGATAAGTTGGGTATGCGGATGTTCCATGGATGCCCCGGCAGAAGCTCCGAAATTCTTAAAGAGCATCACATATTTAAAACGCCTGTCTTTAATAAGGTCGTTGATCCTACGGCAATACATGCCGAGAAAATTCTCGATTTCTCCCTGAGTAAGATCGCAGATGTCTTTCTCGTGGTAAGGAGTCTCGATGCAGACCTCATGGGCGCCGACGCCGTTACTCATGTCATAAATACCTACGCCTTGGCGGTCCAGTTCCCCCTCTATCTGGAGGGCGGCAAATTTATTCGGGACTACGCGCACCTGCCAGCCGGGGGTATTGGGCGAGGTGCCGGGTTCGCGTATAGATTCGATCTCCGGAGGAGTCTGGGATTCGTTACCGTAGCAGAACGGACAATTCCCTCCTTTATACGCCTGCGGCTCGTATTCGTAATCCTCCGGGCGGGAAGGATGGTCCGTATCCACGATAACCCATCTTCCGCCTATAGGATCCCTTCTTAGTTCACTCATTAAACCTCTACTCCCCTTAAGAATTCCGCTGCATTCTCCGGAGGAAGCGGGCAGATATAAAATCCGGTCCCCCATTCAAATCCGGCGACCCGCGTCAGGCGCGGCATAATCTCAATGTGCCAATGATAGTCGCTATCGATGCTCTTCCAGTATCCCAGTTTTTCGCGTTTGAACGGAGCGGTATGTATTACGTAGTTATACGGCGGGTCGTTCAGTCCTTTCTTGAGTTTCGACAAAGTCATCTTCAAAACTTTAGCCAACATCTGCCGGGAATTCTGGTCCATACTGGTAAAATCGCTGGAATGTTTTTTTGGAAGAATCCAGGTCTCAAAAGGAAACCTTGAGGCAAAAGGCGCCACAGCCACAAAACCGTCGATATCAAGTATCACCCGGCTCTTGGTGGCCAACTCCTGCTTGAGCATGTCGCAAAAAATACATCTTTCGTGATAATCGTAATAATTCCTTGATCCGGCCAGCTCCTCTTTTACCCTCTTGGGGTTGACGGGAGTGGCGATAAGCTGGGAGCGCGCGTGCTTCAGTCTTCCTGCGCCGGCAGCCCAGCCGTAATTCTTGAACACCATCACATACTTGAAACGCCTGTCTTTTTCCAGGTCGTTTATCCTGTCGATATAACAGGTTACGACCTTAGTGATCTGCTCTTCGCTAAGGTCCGCCATATTGGCGATATGTTCGTCAGTCTCGACGACGATCTCATGCGCCCCGATACCATTCATCAGGTCATACATACCTTTTCCGCGTCGGTCCAGGTCTCCCTCAATCATCAAAAACGGAGCGATACTGGGAACGACACGCAGGTCCCATCCGGAAGTATTCTTGGCGGTATGTTTGGGTCTTATCGCATATATTTCGGGCGGGGTCTGGGACTCATGTCCTTCGCAGAAAGGACAAGGCTTCTCAGCCGGCTCTTCCTGCGCCCCAGCAAACTGGTCGGGCCTCCGGGCACGCTCGGTAGCGATAATAACCCATCTTCCGATAATCGGGTCTTTCCTGAGTTCTGGCATAGATTTTGTATTATAACAAAATTCCCTGTTCTTGCAACTAAATTTTTCCCAATAACTGCCCGGCCTTTAGCTTGTGTCCGGAGATAAATTCGGCAGCGGTCATCCGCCTTTTCCCCTCAGGCTGCAGCTCAAGAATCTCCAATAACCCGGACTTAGTGCCTACGATTATCCCTGATTTTTCCGCTTCTATTATTTCTCCGGGTTGAGCCCGAAGACCCCCGGACCCGCGGACTTTTGAAACGCATATCTTAATGAGGCGGCCCTTATGATACGTGAACGCTCCCGGCCAAGGATATAGCCCACGCACCAGATTATGCAATTCCTGCGCGGTCTTCCCCCAATCCACAAGGCCGTCTTCCTTTTTTAGGAGCGGGGCGAAACTGACTTCCGCATCCTTCTGTTTTACTGGATTTATCTTTTTATTTTCAATGGCCGATAACGACTCCAGAAGAAGAAGTGCGGCCAGTCCCGATAGTTTTACGCTCAGGGTGGCTGTAGTATCGCAGTCATCTATATCGGTCCTCTTCTGCAAGAGAATATCCCCGGCATCCATCCTGGAATTCATTCTTATTACGCTTATGCCAGTGACCTTCTCGCCTTTTACTATCGCCCAATTAATGGGGGCAGCGCCCCTGTATTTAGGAAGGAGCGAGGCGTGGGTATTAACGGAGAATATCTTTGGTATATCAAGAATTGCCTGTGACAATATCTGGCCGTAGGCAATAACCACAAAAAGGTCGGGCTTGAGTTTTTTCAAAAAGTCCGCCGCCTCTTTTGTATTAATACCGGCGGGTTGATATATTTCTAATCCCGCCTCTTTCGCAGTTTTTTTCACCGGCGTACCCTCGACGCGCAGGCCGCGACCCTTCTGCTTATCCGGTTGAGTAACTACGCAGCAGATATCCGCTCCCGCCTCGATAAGAGATTTTAAAGGCAAGACTGCAAACTCCGAACTCCCAAAATAAACTATATTCATATTATGCCGGGTCAACGTCCACCGTCACTATTATACCTGAATGGCGGAAATCTTTTAAGCTTAATTTTATGAACCTGGCCGCCTTCTCGGGATCAGTTGATTTCAGCATGACCTGCCAGTAATAGTTCCCGCGCAGTTTTGCGGGAATCGAGGGATTGACCGAAACCAAATCAATCCCCTTCGGCTTCTTCCTGTTTAACCTGTCGAAAGCAGCCTCTGCGGACCTTTTGGCCCTATCCTGGTATCGGGAGCGCAGCTTAATCAGGATAATATGCCTGTACGGAGGATATCCCAGCTGCCTACGCTCCTTAAGTTCAGCGTCATAGAATATTTCCGGCTTATTCTTGACAATAGCCTCGAAAAGCGGGTGGCTTCCCGCGCCTGTCTGGATAATCATCTTTTTTACGGACATTGATCTTAATTCCTGCAGGATAGCAAAAACCTTCTCTGCGGAACGGAAGTCCTGACGGTTCAAGGCGCTATCAATATCCAGTACTCCTACCAGATCAAATAAAATGTTTTTCTTTTTGAAGACCGCGCTGGTTGCCACGAATATATCCGCCTTAGCCAGGCCAGTCTCATCCGGACCGGAAATATTCCTGACCCTTGCCTGCGGAAAAATCCGCGAGAGCTCACTTTCAATCCTCTCTGCGCCCGCGCCCCTGAATTTTATATACCCAGAATTGCACTGCGGGCAGATCTTAGGCGGCTCCTGCCTGAAATTACAGTGAGCGCATGCCAGGGTATCGTTCTCATAAAAATAAACCAGGCTGGTATTACATCGCGGACAGACTAAAGTCTTCCTGCAGTTATGACATGCCGCAGAAGTGGCAAACCCCCTGCGATTAAGAAACAGGAGAATCTTCTCTCCCTCGGCAAGGCCGGCAGAGATGCAATCACTCAGATATTTTGAAAGAAGCGGCCTTTCAAACTTGTTCCGTCGCAACTCCCGGCTAGCATCCATCAGTTTTACTTCGGAAGGCTTCCGGTCTCCGGGCCTAAAATCATAACCGATTTTCCCGGAGCTAGCCAGATAAAAACTCTCAAGGCTGGGAGCGCTACTTCCCAGTATCAAACGGCTCTCGGATATTTTCGCACGCACAAGCGCCGCCTCGCGCGCGTGATAATGCGGAACTTGCTCCTGTTTATATACGGAGTTTTCCTCCTCATCCAAGATAATTAGTCCCGGGCCTTCAAAAGGCGCGAATACCGCAGACCGTGTCCCGACAGCCACATGAGAATCTCCCGCACGAACATTTAACCACTCATTCAACTCACCAGCTTCATTTCGGCATAACGCAGCCGCCCTTACCTGCAATCTGCTTTCGATCTCTTTTTTGAAATCAGCGCAAGCGTGCTTATCCGCTAAAACAACTATCACTCCCAATTTTCCATCTATGGCTTTCTTTATCTCTCTTAAATAATACTCCAGCCTCAACGGTTTATGGGGACAGAATAACAACGAAGCGCTGAAACCAGGCGCCTTATTCAACACACCGATTGAAGCGGCGCCTTCAAGTTCTTTCCCTTTTCTTAAAGCCTGCGGCAGGGCCGCTTCGATGGCTTCGCCCCATGAACAACAATAATAAGCGGCTAACTCGCGGGTCAAAGAAAGAAGTTCCGCGCTTAAGATGGGGTTTGAGTCTATAATACCCAGGATTGGCTTTACCTTTTTAATTTTTGTTTTTGTACTTAATCCTACAACATAGCCCACGGCCTTTTTACCGCCGAAATTAACCCAGGTCCTGATCCCGCAGGTAGCGCCTTTTTTCAGGGTATCGGGTAGGGAATAATCGAACGGCCCTTCAACCGGCAGGCCGACAACTATCTTGGCATACAGCATTGCAGATATCCTTTGAAGTGGAGGACCTCTTCAGGTCCCTGGCCCTTCTTTTTGCTTCCGATAATCTATCCGGATGATTAATGAATTCAATAACCAGGTTCTTGAGCTGGCGCAGGTCGCCGGGGACAGAACCTATGCCGTAACCGGATAGAAGTTCCACATTAGCCTCCTCCTGGCCGGGTATTACCGATATGAATATCGGAACCAGCTCCATATTCAGTATCTCTGACAAGGTTGAACCCCCTGCCTTGGTAATAATCAGGTCGGAGACCGCCATCAGCTCCGGAATATTATCGACAAACCCGAGGACGGTTACCTGAGAAAGCCTCTTTCTCGTAAGTCGCTTAAATAGACTCTTGTTCCTGGCGCAAATAACCAGAACCTGCGCATATTTATGCAGCATTTCGGCAATCTTCTCTAGTGGCCCGAGCCCGAAAGACCCGGTCATCAAAAGCACGGTAAATCTGCCTTTCTCTATCCCCAGCTTGGCACACACAGCAGCCCTATCGTAGGATACGGTAAACGCCTCCTCGACCGGAATACCCAACTCTAAAATGCTTTTCTGGGGAACTCCGTTTCTAATCAGGGCCTCCCTGGTTTTTCCGCAGGCAACCACATACTCATCCGTACCTTCAGCGATCCAGAAAGGATGCACTCCAAAATCCGTGACCACAGTGATAATCCGGGAATGAATAAGCTTACGCCTCTTTAAAAAGGCCGCGATCTCCGAACCCAGAAAATGCGTAGATATAATTACCTCCGGGTTTTCCTGAAGCAAGAACCTGGCAAAGCTCATGGTATGGATTATGTTATTGAAGAGTGCGGTGCGGCGGGTGACTAGCCTAAATTTCGGGGAGTTAGTAATCCAGAAAAGAAATTCCCAGAGGCGTACGGCCCGCCTGACAATAAAAGAATATCCCCAACGGTAAGAAACCTTGAATAGCGTATGGGATCTTCCCAGGACATCGACCAACCGGCAGTCATGTTGCGGGCAATTTTTTTTGAAATAATTATACACTGCCTGCGCCGGCCTGGTGTGTCCTGCCCCGGCAGAGGCATGTACGATGAATATCTTCATACTTAACCCGGTCTAAGGACGAACTTCACCGCCTCCCAGAGATTGGGGAATATGAAATCCGGCTCACTCTCCCACTTATCCAGGTTAGAAAGACTCTCTCCGCCGGAAAGAACCAAAACGGATTTGAGTCCTGCGGATTTAGCGGTCTTCACGTCGCGGATGGTATCGCCGATAAAATATGCTCCCCTGATATCAAGCGAAAATTCATCCTTGGCTTTCTTGATCGATCCGGTATTGGGTTTGCGGCAGGCACAATTGGCTTCCGGCCGGTGGATACAGTAATAGACCGCTTCCAGCCTCCCCCCCGCCTTATCCAGGCCGGAGATCATCTTGGCGGTAACAGCATCCAGGGCTTTTTGGGTATAGACACCTTTACCCACCCCGGCCTGATTAGAGACAATAAATATCTTATAACCTGCCGAGGTCAGGCGGGCTATGGCCATCTTGGCATGGGGAAGGAACCTGAATTGCCTGACATTAGTGACGTATTTTTTGTACCCGGGGAATTTGTTGATCACCCCGTCCCTGTCCAGGAATATTACTTTCATTTTTTCTTATTATTCAGGATTATCTCGCGGTATTTAAGATAGCTGAGCACCTGATACAATCCGGCGTTGTAAGCAACTATGAATCCGACAAGCCCGTCCCGGAATCCCTGCCTGCCGAAATAAGAACGCATGAATCTGTCATAAGCCCTCCAGAGGAACCTTCCCAGGCGCATGGGCTTGTTCTGGGCATGCCACTTCTGGGCCTCCCAGGTGGTCTGTTTATTCAACTTGGCCCAGAAATCCTCAAAGCTTCGATAAGAATAATGCACGATATCCGAATGCAGGTGTCCGCAATCCCCATCCAGGAAAGCCCGGGGATGCACCGCCACCTCCTCGTATTTGAATTTATCCCTACGGAAAAGCTTGAGCTGCGGACTGGGATACCAGCCGCCGTAGCGCACCCAGTAATCGCCGATGTAATTCCTGCGCGGGATGGTGAACCCGCTCTCCACGGGAGAACTCTGTAACTTTTCTTCAATTTCCCGCTTTAATCCCGGGGTTACTATTTCATCGGCATCCAGGCTTAATATCCAGGGATTCCTAGCTTGAGCATAAGCCCAGTTCCGGTGCACTCCCTCTATATCCATCTTACGCCTGAAGATAACCGCGGAATATCCCTTTACTATCTCGAGGGTATTATCCGTACTCTCATCATCCACTACGATAATCTCATCGGCCCACTTCACTGAATCCAGGCACCGGCCTATCCGGTCTTTCTCGTTCTTAGTCAGGACCACTACGGAGAGTTTATTCATCAAAAGGTCTCCTTGATCGAAGCGCAAATATAATCCAGATCTTCGCGAGTTAGATCCGGATGCACCGGAATCGAGAAGACCTGACGCGAGGCCTTCTCCGCTTCCGGAAAGGATCCCTTCTTATACCTTAAATAACCGAAACATTTTTGCAGGTGCAAAGGGAGCGGATAATACACCCGCGAATCAATTCCCTTGCTTCTCAAATGCCCGATTATCTTCTCGTTTCCGGCCTTGCTTCTAAGGGTGTACTGATGATAAATATGCGTAGTATATTCCGGCACAAACGGAGTATCCAACGGGAGTCCGTTAAGTTTTTCATTGTAATATGCGGCATTCTTCTGCCTTGCCGAATTCCAGGAATCAAGATACCTGATCTTGACGCTTAAGACAGCAGCTTGTAACGTATCCAGGCGGTGGTTAAGCCCTAATTCGGTATGAAAATACCTCTCGGCATTACCCTGGTTGCGCAGGATCTTAACTTTATCATAAATCTTCTTATCATTGGTAAGAAGCATCCCGGCATCGCCGAAGGCGCCGAGATTTTTTCCCGGAAAGAAACTTACTCCGGAACAATCGGCGATACTCCCGGCCCTTTTACCCTTGAATTCAGCTCCGAATGCCTGTGCGACATCTTCAATAACTTTTAGTCCGTGTTTTGCGGCAAGACGCGTAATCGCATCCATCTCGGCACACTGACCGTAAAGATGGACCGGGATAACCGCTTTAACCTTCCTGTTATTCTTCAGCACTCGGCTGACGCTATCAGGAGAAATATTGTAAGTCCGAGGGTCGATATCTGCAAAAACAGGCCTTGCCCCGATACTGGCTACTGCTCCGGCAGTAGCGTAATAGGTAAAAGCCGGGCAGATCACTCCGTCTCCGGGCCCGACTCCCGAAGCGAGTAATCCCAATCTCAAGGCGTCGGTCCCGTTGGAAACTCCCAGGGCGAAGTTAACCCTGCAATATCCTGCGGCCTTATCCTCAAAATCCTCGATTTCTTTCCCGGATACAAAATTACAGTTATCCACCACCTTTTTGATGGCGGAATCGATCTCGCTCCTGATGGACTCGGTCTGCTTTTTTAGATCTAATAGCGGTATCACCGGCTCAAAACCTCCTTAACTGCTTCCATGACCTGCTCAACGCTGATAGACTTCAGGCACTCCCTCTCTTTTTCGCATGGGGGCATGCGGAAATTCATGTAGCACGGCCGGCAGGACAAATCCCATTTCAAGACCTTATGCAGGGGGCTTGGCGGATACGGCCCGTAGACCGTTTCGTCTACCGGCCCAAAAATAGAAACCGTCTTCACCCCGAGCGCAACCGCCATATGCAGCGGACCGCCGTCATTACAGATAAACAGGTTCAAGTTCTTTATTACTCCTGTAAGAATTTCAAGGCTGGTCTTCCCGACCAGATCCACGGGCTTATGCAGAGCGGCGCCGGATACGATATCCGCGATTTCGCGCTCGCTCTCATCCCCCAAGAGCAGGACCTTAGCTGAATAGTCTTTAACCAACCGATCGACCACCTGGGCAAACTTCAGGGCCGGCCAGTGCTTGTAAACCGCGTCCCTACCCCAGCTTCCTCCTGCGCCTGGAGCTATCCCGATTACCAGGTCCCCGGATTTAATCCCGCGGCTGCGCAATAATTCCTGCGCCCTCTTTAAATTCTCCCCGGATACGGGTAGATCGAGGCCGCTATTCTTAAGACTTAATCCTGCAAATTTTAGAAGCGCATTATAATAATCCACTGCATGCCTGCCCCGATAGCCGTCTAAAGTAATCCTATCGGTCAAAAAACGGCCGCGGCCCTTATAATTATAACCTATCCTGGTTTTTATTCCGGCAAGCTTTGCCACTAATCCGTAACGATGGTCCAGGGAAAAATCAAAGGCTGCTTCGAACTTACACCCTTTTATCTCCGAAAACAGCTTTAGGAAAGCGGCGATTCCCGCCAGCCACGAACGGCAAAAAACCTTCTTCAAGTCTCCGCGGGAAAGCGCGAATATACGGTCGATATTCTTATTCCCCTCCAGTATACTTCTGACCCGTTCGTTGCACCAGTATCCGATAAAAGAGTGCGGATTGGCTTCTTCAATCGCGCGTACCAGGGGTGTGGTAAAAAGTACGTCCCCTATGCCAAAGGGGTTGATTACAAGTATCCTTTTATACATCTAATCGCGAACCCTTCCTAAAATCATCACTGAACCTCTCAATATCATCCTCGCCCAGGTATTCGCCGGTCTGCACCTCCACTATTTTAAGCGGCGCGCCAGTAGTATTGGCCAGACGGTGCTTCGTGCGCTTAGGAATATATATACTTTCGTTATTATAGACAAGCTTGGACTTATTTCCTGCCGTGACCTTAGCGGTCCCCGAGACCACGACCCAATGCTCTGCCCTCTTCGCATGCCTCTGCAGGCTCAGCCGTTTTCCCGGATCGATCTCTATAAGCTTGATCTTAAAACCGGGCCCGCTCTGCAATACGGTAAACTTTCCCCAAGGCCTTCTCTCGGTAAGATGGACCATATGCTCTCTACGGTTAGCCGACTTAAGCATGGCGACCAGATTCTTTACCTCCTGCGTCCTGTTACGGTCGCAGACTAGGAGAGCATCCGGAGTGTCGGCTACCACCAGGTCTTTTGCTCCTACGGCGCATATAAGGCGGTTCCCCCGACTGAATACCCCAACGCCCTTACAATCCATGGCGAGCGTATCCGGACTAAGGATGTTTCCCGATTTATCTTTAGGGAAGAATTCTTCCAGTGAATCCCAGCTACCCAGGTCAGTCCAGTAGAATTTTGCCGGGACCAGAGCGATTTTTTTTGAACGCTCCATAATCCCGTAATCTATGGAGATGGCCTTGATTTTAGGCCAGACCCTTTCTATATCTTTCAGGACGTGGATGGAATTCAACAATCTATATAAACCGGGCAGATACCGCTTTACTTCGGAGAGAAATACTCCGGCCTTCCAGACAAACATTCCGCTGTTCCAGTAAAAATCCTTACTCTTGATGTATTTTTCCGCATCTTTCAGGCTCGGCTTTTCAAAAAACCTTTCCACGGAATAAACTATTGCTTTTTTACCCTTTACTTTAATATAGCCATATCCTGTAGATGGATTTGCCGGCTTTATCCCGATAGTCACCAGCAATCCTTCGCTCGCCGCCTGGATCGCCTGTTTAAGGGTATGCCGGAATTCCGCCAGCCCCTTGATATGGTGATCTGCGGGCAAAACAACCAGCATCGCTTCCGGATCGGTATGAGCAATCAACTTCGCCGCCAGGCCTACGGCCGGAGCAGTATTTTTGCCCTGCGGCTCAAGGATTATGTTGTCGTCGGGTATACCGAACCTAGCCAGCTGGGCCTTGACTTCATAAAAATAGATATTATTGGTAATCACGTAGATATTGCTGGGCGTAATCATCCCGCGGACTCTTTCCACCGTAGCCTGAAGGAGGCTCGTTTCACCGACTATCTTCATTAACTGCTTGGGCTCAAGCTCTCTGCTGAAAGGCCAAAACCTGCTTCCTACACCGCCCGCTAAAATCACCGCATAAATCATCTTGAACTCCTTTTATTTATGAGGAAACTACCCATAATCAAAGAATCGATTTCTGTCGAATTAAAACAGCGCCAGGCCTCTTGGGGCGTGCGCACAATAGGCTCGTTATTCGTATTAAACGAGGTATTTATTATAACAGGACACCCGGTTTTTTTAAAGAATTCATTTATGAGGTCATAATATAAAGGGTTGTCTTTTCTTTTCAGGGTCTGAACCCGGCTGGAATTATCCGCATGGCAAACCGCAGCTATCTCTTTCCTTTTACCCTCTCTTACAGAGGCAGTAAAAAGCATGTACGGGCTGTCTAGTTCTAAATCAAAGTACTCTCCTGCATGCTCAGACAACACGGTAGGGGCAAAGGGCCGGAAATTCTCTCTGATTTTAATCTTGAGATTCAGCCGGTCATGGATTCCCGGCTTGCGGCTATCTGCCAAGATTGACCTTGCCCCCAGCGCACGCGGGCCGTATTCCATTTTCCCCTGAAACCAACCGACTACTAGCCCCTGCGCAAGTAAATCTGCCCCCGTATCGGCAATTTTCTTTAAATCAAGCTTACGGTAGTTAATATTTGAACTGTTTAAAAAATTTTCTATGTACGCATCATCGAATTCCGGGCCCAGAAAACAACCTTGCATCAGGTCTTTTCCGTAGTCCGCTTCATGGCTAACTTGAGATTCTTTATGCCACACCGATAAAGCAGCTCCCAGGCTGGCCCCTGACCGATTAGCCGCAGGCTGCACCCAGACCCTTCTAAATAATCCCTGCTTTTGAACTTTCGTGTTAATAAGACAGTTCAAGGCCAGGTCTCCCGCAAGACAAAGATTATCCTGGCCGGTAAGCTTATGCAGGTTTTCAGTGAGCCTTAGCGTTTCCTCTTCAATTGCTGCTTGGACAGAAGCAGCGAGGTTTTTATCCTGCTCGCTGAACTCTTCTCCCGGCTGTCTTTTTCTAATACCCAGCTTAGATATTCTATTCCTGCAACTGATTACTGACTTCCTGTACTCCGGCCTACCGAAAGCAGCCAGGCCCATCACCCTGTACTCGTCCGAATCAGCCTTGAATCCGAGGTATTCTGTATAGGCGGAATAAACCGAACCCAATGAATAAGGAAACCTCTGTTTAAGTAAAGTTATCTTCTTATTACGGGCCTCGGCAAAAATAATCCCGGGATCGGCTTTATTATTAATCAATATCGCGGAATCGCGCAAACCTGAGGGATAATACGCAGCTGCGCAGAATGATTCATCCGCAGAAAGAAAAATAATCCCGGATTTTATCTTTAATTTGCTCAGCGCGGATAATGCCCTGAGTTTGTAGAACGGGTTATTATCGCTAAAAACTACGAGGTCTATTTTAACGGCTCCGCCATACCCCAGGCACCACTTAGCCGCGTTAAAGGGAAACGAGGAATCGTGTTTCTTGCGCGTAAAACGCTCCTCCTGGGCAGAAGCCAGAATTCTGCCGTCGCGTATAAGTGAAACCGAGCTATCCGGCTTAAAACAGGAAACACCTAATATATTCAAGGCTTTATAATCTGTCTGAGTAGATTCAGAACTTCATCAACAGTTATATCATTAAGACTGTCTTTTTCGATTACCGCACAGCCTTTCCCCCACGGCCCCCATCTTTTTGCAGTTTTTCCGGGTAGGTCGTTCCTAAAGAGAGCTAC
>Ga0233425_10006324_pt1 | contig 17699 bp, 8 predicted proteins | sample Watercolumn_Towu_2_FD_181712 | JGI IMG/M metagenome (GOLD analysis project Ga0233425, IMG submission 181712) | Freshwater microbial communities from Lake Towuti, South Sulawesi, Indonesia - Watercolumn_Towuti2014_140_MG | ecosystem: Environmental > Aquatic > Freshwater > Lake | place: Indonesia... | reverse complement strand
GGATGCGTGCGTGGAGATCCCCGCGCAGGTGTCGGCAAAAGGGGTCTTTCCCATCCGCATCGGCGAGGTGGAGGAGTCGATCTTCGGGCTCATGGCGCAGGTCAAGGCGTACGAGCGTCTCACCATAGACGCGGCCATGGACCGCAACCGGTCCAAGGCTCTCATGGCGCTGCTTGCCAACCCGTTGGTGGGGGGAGTCGGCAAGGCCATGGAGGTCCTGGAAGCTGTCAAGAACCGGGGGCTCATCTAGAACAGGAGGTGACGTCATGGCGAAGCTGGCGTTGAGAGGCGGGATCCCGGTTCGGACCAGGCCGTGGCCGGCCTGGCCCGTGCGCGGGGAAGCGGAGCGCAGGAACCTGCTGGACGCGTTCGAGAACAGCCAGTGGGGCGGTTTCCCTGAGCCCCAGCCCCGGGCGGACGAGCTGGCCCGGCGTTTCACCGCGTACCAGGATGCGGCCCACGGCGTCTGCTGCTCCAACGGGTCGATCTCGCTGGAGATCTGCCTCAAGGCGGCAGGCATCACGGCCGGCGACGAGGTCATCGTGCCTTGCACCACGTGGGTCGCTACCGGCGTGTCGCCCGTGCGGGTCAACGCGGTGCCGGTCTTCGTGGACGTGGACCCGGTCAACTACTGCATCGACCCGAAGCGGGTGGAGGAAGCCATCACGCCGAAGACCCGGGCGATCATCCCGGTGCACCTGGGAAGCAGCATCGCGGATCTCGACCGGCTCACCGAGATCTGCGCGCGGCACCACTTGGTGCTCATCGAGGACTGCGCGCACGCGCACGGATGCCGCTGGCGTGGGAAGGGGGTCGGGAGCTGGGGCGACTTCGGCTCCTTCAGCTTCCAGTCCAGCAAGATACTGACGTCCGGGGAAGGCGGGTTCATCACCGCGAAGGACGCGCTGGCCGCGCAGAAGGTGCATTCGCTGGTCAACTGCGGCCGGAAGGATCCTTCCTACAACGAGTTCCCGGGCCAGCTTCTCGGGTACAACGCCCGGCTCACCGAGCTGCAGGCCGCCATCCTGCTGGGCCAGCTCGACCGTGCGGAGGAGCTTCGGGAACGGAAGGAGAAGTCCGCGCTGTACCTGGCCTCGCAGTTGCAGAAGCTGGGAGCGTTTTCAGCGGTTCCCGCGGACCCGAGAGAGACCCGCCGCGGCTACTACCAGCTCATCTTCAAGTACCATGGTGAAGCGTTCCAGGGGCTGCCTCGCGACACGGTGTTGGCCGCTCTGGAGAAGGAGGGGGTGGATTTCGACGGGCTCTTCTACCCGCCCATGCCGTTCTCTCCCCTGTTTGCCGCAACCACCGCGGACTGGCCCATGCTGCGGGAGCGGTACGGCAACGGCATCCAGGCGCCCGAGACGCTCCGGAAGTTCTCGTTCCCGGTGGGGATGCGCTTTGCCCACGAGGAGGGGGTCTGGGTCCACTACCCGTTCCTGCTGGGGGAGCAAACGGATCTCGACGACATCGTGACCGCGGTGGACAAGGTCATGCGGCACTGCGACGAGCTGAAGTAGCCCATGCGACTGACACCCTTCCCCAGCGATCTGTTCGTGTCGGGCAAGCGCCACCTGTTCGTGTTTGCGCACCAGGACGACGACCTGCCCATCGCGGGCATCCTGCATCGGTGTGCGAGCCGTGGGACCGCGGTGTGGGTCACCAACGGAGACGGGCTGGCTCCCATGGCCGGCGTGTCGCCCGAGGAATATGCTGCCACCCGCAGGGGGGAGGCGGTGCAGGCGCTGACCATCCTCGGATGGAAGCCCGAGCGGCTCCACTTCCTCGAGGTGTCGGAGCTGTCCAACTACCAGCTTTTCATCGACCTTGCCCGGCTGCCCCAGGAGGGGAAGTTTTCTGCGTTGGCTGTGACCCCTTCGGTGCGCCGCAGGATCCGGGACCTCACGGACGGGGTGGTGCAGCGGCTCGTTGCCCTGGTTCGGGACGCGGAAGTGGTCTGGACCATGGCCTGGCAGGGCGGGCACGTGGAGCATGACCTCACGCACTTCCTCACGGTGCAGGCGGTGCGTGTGGTGGAGCGGGAGCAGGGCCGGACGATTCCGATCTACGAATACCCTGAGTACGAGCTGAACTACCTCGTGACGTTGCGATACCCGTTCTGGAAGAAGGGGGAGCGGCACCGGCTGCGGATTACCGAGGAGGAAGCCGCGCTCAAGGAGCGCGTGTTCGATGCGTACCGCAGCCAGGCGGAGCTGACCCGGTCGTTCAAGCGCCTCATCATGGTCAAGGGGATGCTGTCCGTGCTGGTGGGCAGCCCGTTTACCTTCGAGGGCTTCATCCGGGAGGAGGAGTTCGGCCCGGTTGCCGCGGGGATCGACTACATGAAGCCGCCCCACGGGCAGGACCGACTGGAGTACATCGGCGAGGACTACAAGGGGGTTCCGGTACGTTTCGGGTGCAGCCTGCGCCCCATCATCCGGGCGGTGCTCCAGGGGTAGGGAGGTCGCGTGTCCCCACCTGTGCTGCAGGCCATGCACTACGTGCTCACCGCGCTGGTGGCGCTGCTGCTGCTGAGCGCGCCGGCCCGGTGGGGCCGTGTGTGGAAGGCGGTGGAGGGTGCCGGCCCGCTGGATGTGGCCGCGGTGCTGTGGGTCGGCGCGGCCGCGTTCCTGCTGCGGTGGCTGCTGCCGCCCGAGGCGCTGCTCAACCCCAACTTCCACGGGATGACGTTCCTGGACGTGCCGCTGTGCGCTTCGGTGCAGGATGCCGTGGAGCTGGCGGACCGGTCGCAGTACGGGGTGGGCAACTACACCTTCTACCACTTCCTGTGGGCGTACCTGCCCCGGACTCCGGGCGTCTACTTCATGGTCAACCGGGTCCTCTCCGCGCTGACGTGCATGCTGCTCTATGTGCTGGTGCGGCTGCTTGGCGGCAACCGCATCTGGGCGTTTGCGTCCGCGTGGCTGCTTGCGCTGGTGCCGGCCCACGTGATCGTCGCGGCCAGCGAGAACTCGATCCTGCTCTCCTCGTTTCTTGCCATGGCCGGTCTCGTGTGCTGGGTGGCGTGGCTTCGGGACGGTTCCCGCTGGCTGCTGTTCGGCGCGGCCGGGTACCTCCTGTGGACGGTTCACTCCCGGGTTCTCGTGCTGGCGTTTCCCGCGGCCTTCGTGATCACCGGGGCTGCGGCCTGGCCCACGCTGAAACCGCGGCTGCGCGGGGCGGGCCCGTGGGTGGCGGCCGTCGCATTCCTGCTGTTGGCCGTGCCCCAGTACGTGCACATAGCCGCCGGGCTTTCCAACGAGAGCACACAGCACGCGCACGCGGCCAACCTGCTCTACACGCTGGTGTCCCTCATCCGGCCGTCGGTGAACCTGCTGATCAACCCGGATCTGACGCCCGTGCTCGTCCCCGTGCTTTCCCTTGCGGGCATGGTCCTGCTGGCCCGCACCGAGCCCCGGACCGGGCGCATGGTGGCAGCCCTGGCGTTCGGGTTCGGTGCCCTGTACCTGTTCTTCTCGTCCCTCGAGACCGTGCAGCTTCGCTACCAGTACTTCACGTGGCCGCTGTGGCTGCTTCCCGCAGGCGTGGTGCCTGCGTGGGCCGCGTCGCACATGCTGAAGAGGCACGGAGTGGCGGACATCAGGCCCGGCACTCCGGGTCGCGTCCGGCTCGTTCGCAAGTCGCTGCGGATCCAGGCGGCCGTCACCGGGCTTGTCCTGGTTGCCCCCGCGCTCTCCTTTCTGCCGTACGTGGAGCGGGTGCGGCAGGAGGACGCGGGGGTCAAGGAGTTCCGCTTCGTCGTGGAGTCGCTGCCGCAGCTTCCGGCCGGGTCGGTGCTGCTGGAGCCGAGCAGGATCGAGGTGTCGGACCGCCGCACCCTCTTCCCGTATGCGATCCCGGTGTTCCTGCTGGAGCAGACGGGAGTAAGGGCCGCGGACCGGGGCATGGAGGACCTTCTGACCCTGCCCGACACCCGTGTCGTGGTCTATGTCGGTCTCCAGGCGTACTCGTACTTCCGGGAGGAGGACGTCTCGCCGTACGCGCCGGACTACCTGCGGTTGCGACGCCTGGCGCGGTGGAAGGGAGTCACGCTCCGGCCGCTGCTGACCACCGTGGTGGATACCCGGGGATACCGGCCGGCCGAGGATCTCTTCATCCCGGCCAGCCAGGCGCAGATCGGTTTCTACGAGGTGGAGGCCGGCCCGCCGCGCACGGAGTGATGCCGTGCGCGCGGACTCGCCAACTACCGCACCCGCAAGCGGGTCGCAGGAGGACGCATGCAGACGGACAGGGGGAAGGGACAGGGACGGGGGCCGCGGCCGAGAGGGGACGAGATGCGGCCCGTGCAGACGGACAGGGGGAAGGGACAGGGACGGGGGCCGCGGCCGAGAGGGGACGAGGTGCGGCCCGTGCAGACGGACAGGGGGAAGGGACAGGAACGGGGGCCGCGGCCGCGAGGGGACGAGGTGCGGCCCGTGGAGCGGGCCCGCAGGGTGCTCCAGGACCTGCGCTGGCTGGGCCGGAGCCTCAGCGAGGAAGCGGGGCTCACGTGGTCCGAGCCGTTCCCGGTGGAGACGCTGGTGCTTCCGGTTACGGTGCGGCTGGGGCGGGCCAGCTACGGAGAGGTGCCGAGCCAGGATGCGGCAGCGCTGGTCCAGGACCTCGCTTCGCGGCTGTCGGACGCGGTCAAGGGGTTCCGGTCGTTCAGGCCCGGGCACGTGTACTGCTTCCAGTGCGATTCACCGGAGTGCCTCCACTCGGTGCCGTCCGAGCAGGACGAGGTGTTTGCCGGGTACACCGCGACGGGAAAGCCTGCGTGGCGCAGCTTCCCGAACCTGTGCAGGGAGTGGGGCGACGGCCGGGTCGAGAAGCTGTATGCGGACCGGCCGGACGTGATTGCGCGCATCCAGGGACCGGACGAGCTGAAGGGGGAGCTGCTTCCCGCGTTCGGCCGGGGAAGCCTGTCGTTCAACGTGCTGGGGCAGGTGGTGGCGGGGCTCGTGAACCGGGATTTCCGGACCGATGCCGCGGCCGCGGGCAGCGACCGCATGGCGCTGACCTTGCAGGTGGTGGAGACGCGCAGCGACATCGAGAAGCGGCGGCTGCGGCTGAACCTGGTGGGCACCACGTCGGACCACATAGCGCAGGCGGACGAGGACTCGCGGCCGGGCAACCCTGCGGGGCGCTTGCGGCATGCGCTGCGGGTTGCCCGGGACGGGCTGAACTCCGTGGGGCGGCTCCAGGCTACGGTGGAACGTGCCGGCCGGGAGATGGACGTGGAGGAGTCGGTGGGACCGATCCTGCGGGCGCTGCGGGACGACCTGGAGCGCATCTTCCGGCCCGACTTCCGGCGCACGGAGCACGCGCGTGAGCGGCATGCGTCGGGCGAGCGGCCGACGCGGCTGGCGCTGTCGGACATGCGGAATGCGTCGGACGAGCGGTTCTTCCTGGACACGTTCCACGACACGGTGGTCGTGCTGGGCCCGCGCAGCCGCAGCCACGTGTTCACGAAGGACGGCCGGCACGTGACCAGCATGGACCTGGACCGCGGGGAGGTGGAGCGGAAGGTGGGCAAGGGGCGGTGGAAGCCGCTGGATCCGGCCGTTGCCCGGAAGCTTCGCGAGACCGTGGGTCCGGCGCCCGAGGGTGCGTAGGAGTCCGTGGCGGCAGCGGTGCGTCGCTTCGGCAGGGTGGCAATCCGCGTCGGGGTGGGTCCGGGAGCGGTAGCGAGCTGGGGACGCGTCGTGTCAAATCAGCTCATGGCGTGATTGAATTTGACACCGGGAGTGTGTTGGGGCACGATGCGCTTGTAGGGGAGGCATGCTGTGGCCGCTTACCTGCCAAGAGATCTTTCCCGTCAGATGGGCGGCGCCCTTGCTGCGCTGCCTGTAGTCGTGGTCACGGGGATGAGGCAGGTGGGAAAGACGACCTTCCTCTGGAACCAACTCGGCTTGGGCCAGAGGCGTCGTCTCTCCCTTGACGACTTCGCCACGCTCGAGGCGGCTCGTCGAGATCCCGAGGCCTTTGTCGCAGGAGACGTGCCCCTCGTCATCGATGAGGTCCAGCGCGTCCCGGAGCTTCTGCTGGCGATCAAGAGTCGGATTCGGGGAAGACCGGCGCCCGGCCACTTCGTCCTGTCCGGTTCAGCCAATCTCCTCCTGATGGCGAAGGTCACGGAGTCGCTGGCGGGCAGGGCGCTCTACTTGTCGATGTGGCCCATGACCCGTCGCGAGCTCCGCCGGATTCCCACGCCCCCTTTCCTCCTGTCCACGCTCGAGAGCGGTGAGCCGCCGGACGTTGACGGAGCCCGTCGCGTTTCTCCCGAGGAGGTCTTGGCCGGAGGGATGCCGCAGGTGGCCGTCAACCGGGTCGATCCGGCCTCCTGGTTCACCGGTTTTGGCCAGACATACCTGGAGCGTGACATCCGTGAGCTCAGCCAGGTGGCCGATCTCGTGCAGTTCAGGCGATTCATGCGCCTCCTGGCCATGCGGACCGGGAAGATGCTCAACGTGGCCGAGGTGTCTCGCGATGCCGGACTCTCTTCGGCAACGGGCCAGCGCTACGTCGGACTCATCGAGACTTCGTTTGCCGGTTTCCGCCTCCCTCCCTTCCTGGCGAGTCGCTCGTCACGCCTGGTCAAGAGCCCGAAGTTCTACATCTCGGATGCCGGTCTTGCCAGCGACCTCATCGGTGACCGGGGGGTGCCGATGGGGCCTGCGGACCCGTATGCCGGAGCGCTTCTCGAGACCTACGTCGCGCAGAACCTGCAAGGGATCCTGTCCGCCTGGCTGCCGCGGGCATCGCTCTGCTACTGGTGCGTCCAGGGACGCCAGGAGGTCGACTTCGTCGTGGAGCACCAGGGACGTTGCCTGGCCATAGAGGTCAAGTCGGCCAGCCGCTGGTCCCCCGGGGACGTCATCGGTCTCAGGCGGTTTGTCGAGTCCACGCCCAGTTGCGTCGCCGGGATCCTTGCGTGCGGTACTGCCTCCACCCATCGGCTCGGAGAGAGGCTCTTCGTGGCACCGTTGTCCGCTCTGCTGGAATGACGCGCCGGGTGGTTGACGTTCCCCTGCATGATGGACCGGCGTGAACGGTATCGTCAAGGGGCTACTGCACCCACTCGTAGGTGGGCTCGGGCTCCGCGTACCGGCGGACGCGCACCCAGTCGTAGAAGAACGGGATCCCGCCGTGCCAGCCTGCGCCGATGAAGAGGGTGTTGTAGGAAGCGTTCCACGGCCGGGTGCCGGAGCACTTGTTGTCCACGGTCTGGCAGACCTTCATGACGTTGGCAAGGATGGAGAGCTTGACGATGAACGTCTGGCCCCGGATGGCCGCAGTCGAGAACGTGTCGTACTCGTTGGGGGAGAAGGGCTTCAGGTACTCTGTCGGCCCCTCGTCGTCCGCGAGCCAGCCGCCGGTGTAGGAAGTGATGTCCGCGTAGGTGTTGAAGTCGGACTTGACCGACGCGACCATGGGGTCGCAGTCCGAGCCGCCGCCGGTCGCCAGCTTGAGGCGTGTCTCCACCATGGCCCCGTTGGAGAGGGTGTAGGTCTTGGAAGCGACTCCGCACTCGGTGTTGCCGCCCTTTTCGCCGTTGGAGCGGACCCAGCCTGCCTCGATGTAGGGGTTGCACTCGTCGGTGATCACGTTCCAGAGCGTGCCGTTGATGTTGTTGGCGTTGAAGTCGTCGTAGAGCTCGAAGACCAGGCTTCCGGCAGAGGCTCCGGGCAGTAGCGTGGCTTCGATCTTCAGGTTCACGGAGCCGGCCGCGGGGACCGAGGGAACCCGGACCCAGAGGACCGTGGCCGAGGTGGCGTCGGTGCCGCACTCGCCGGCAGCGTTCTCGAAGCAGTAGGGCAGCGCGGTCCCGTCTGCTGCCAGCACTGCGAGGTTCTTGCCGTAGGCTGCCACGAGGGCCGCGACGTCGACGCGGACCGGGTAGACCGATACGGGCGTGGGTGCTGCGTTCTTGACCTTGAGGCGGCAGGTGGGTCCGTTGAGGCTGCTGACCGCGGGGTTGAGGGGAGCGCAGTCGGACACGTCGGGGTCGCCGTCGTTGTCGTCGTCGGTGTCCACGCAATCTGCGGCCTGGTCGTTGTCGAAGTTCGGGAAGCCGTTGTCGTAGACGCCGTCGCAGTCGTCGTCCTTTGCATTGCAGGTCTCGACGCCCGGGGTCCCGGGTTTGCACTCCTGGGGCTTGCCTGCAAGGCAGCTCTGGACCGTGACCGCGCACTCGCCCTTGCCGCAGGTCACGGGGCCGAAGCCGTTGTCCGCGATGCCGTCGCAGTCGTTGTCCAGGCCGTCGCAGGCTTCCACTCCCTGCCCCTGCAGCGGGTCGCAAACCACCGGAGCGCCCGCGTTGCAGTTGGGCGAGGTGTGCTTGCACACGCCTTCGCCGCAGGTGGTGGTGCCCAGCTCCTCGTCCACGAGGCCGTCGCAGTCGTTGTCCACGAGGTCGCACGCTTCGGCCGCGACGCCCTGGAACGGGTCGCAGGTCTGGATCTGGCCGTCCTTGCACGTGTCCACCGAGTGCTTGCACAGCCCGAGCCCGCAGGTCAGGGTTCCGATTCCGTCGTCCACCTGCCCGTCGCAGTCGTTGTCCATGCCGTCACACGTCTCGGGCGCGGCAGACTGCATGGGGTTGCAGGTCTGGGGCAGGCCACCGACGCAGTTGAGCACCTCGTGCAGGCAGGCGCCGAGGCCGCAGGTGGTCTTGCCGAGCTCCTCGTCGACCTTGCCGTCGCAGTCGTTGTCCTGCCCGTCGCAGACTTCGGCCTGGGCCCCGGCCAAGGGGTCGCAGATCTGCGGCTTGCCGTTGCTGCAGTTGGGCGAGGCATGCAGGCAGGCCCCGAGGCCGCAGGTGGTGACTCCGAGGTCCTCGTCGGTCATGCCGTCGCAGTCGTTGTCCTGCCCGTCGCATTCTTCCATCTTGGCGCCTGCGTACGGGTCGCACGCGACGGGCACACCGCCGATGCACACGCTCTGCACGTGGACGCACAGCCCCTTGCCGCAGGTCACGACGCCGAGGCCGTCGTCCGCGACCCCGCTGCAGTCGTCGTCCACGCCGTTGCACTTCTCGGTGGCCAGGCTCGACACCTGGGGGTTGAGCGGAGCACAGTCGTCCGCGTCCGGGTCGCCGTCGTTGTCGTCGTCCGGGTCGGTGCAGTTCTTGAATCCGTCGAGGTCGGTGTCCGGGAACCCTTCGTCCGTTCCCAGCACGCAGTTGTTGTCCTTGCCGTCGCATGTTTCCGCCGCGGCGTGGTTGACCGCGGGGTTGAGTGCCTGGCAGTCGGACCAGTCGGGGTCTCCATCGTTGTCGTCGTCCGGGTCGCAGGCGTTGCCCAGGCCGTCGCCGTCCGTGTCGCTCACCTCGGGGTTAGCGATTTCCGGGCAATTGTCCACCCCGTTCAGCACACCGTCGCCGTCCATGTCCGGGTCGCATGCGTTGCCCTGCTGGTCGCCGTCCGTGTCCTTCTGGTCCGGGTTGAACAGCCCCTTGCAGTTGTCGAGCTTGTCCGGGATGCCGTCACCGTCCACGTCCGGGTCGCACGCGTCGCCCAGCGTGTCGCCGTCGAGGTCTTCCTGGCCCGGGTTCTTCACGAGGGGGCAGTTGTCTTTTGCGTCTTTTACGCCGTCGCCGTCGAGGTCCGAGTCCACGCAGTCGGCCTGTCCGTCTTCGTCGAAATCCGGGAAGTCCTCGTCCACGAGGTTGTCGCAGTCGTTGTCGAGGCCGTCGCACAGCTCCGGTGCGGCCGGGAACACGGCGGCGTTGGTCGGTTTGCAATCGACCTCGTCGACGAATCCGTCGTTGTCGTCGTCTGGGTCGATGCAGTCCTTGAGCCCGTCCGCGTCGCTGTCCGAGAAGCCCTGGTCCACGATGCCGTTGCAGTCGTTGTCCTTTCCGTCGCACACGTCCTGCTCCCCCGGGTGCACGTCGGGGTCGAAGGGCTGGCAGTCGCTGCCGTCCGGGACGGAGTCGTTGTCGTCGTCTGGGTCGCAGATGTCGCCGATGGTGTCCAGGTCTGCGTCTTCCTGCTTGGGGTTGAAGTCCGCGTCGCAGTTGTCCTTGGCGTCCACCACGCCGTCGCCGTCCTTGTCGGGCTCGAGGCAGTCGGCCACGCCGTCGCCGTCGGTGTCCGGGAAGCCTTCGTCGGTCATGCCGTCGCAGTCGCTGTCCTTTCCGTCGCAGATCTCGGGCGATGCAGGCTCTCCGACGCAGGAGAGCTTGCCCGCGTCGCAGGATTCCACGCCGGGGCAGTTGCCCCACTGGCTGACCACGAGGCACGGGCTTCCTCCGAGGTCTTCGTCTGCGTTCCCGTCGCAGTCGTCGTCGAGGCCGTTGCAGGTCTCGAACGCGGGCTCCTTTGCGTCACAGGGAGTGAGGCCCGCCGCGGTGCACTTCCGCACGCCGGTGCAGATGCCCATCTCTCCGGTCTTGGCGCAGTCGGTGCTGGCGGCCTCGTCAGCGAACCACTGGGTGCAGGGGCACTCGCCGAAGCCGGGAAGGATGCACTGGCTGGTGAGCGCGAGGGACGCATCCTGGACCTCCTGGCACAGGTAGCCGTCGGGGCATGGGGCCGCGTCGCACGCTGCGCCGCAGAAGCTGCCCTTGTAGCCGTAGGGCACGCAGCGGTCTCCGAGATCCGCGCCGTTGGTCAGGCAGTCCGCGTTCTGGCGGCAGGGCCTGCACAGCGCCAGGAACTTGGGGGCGCAGACGTAGATCTCGTCCGGGAGGCTCGGCTTGTGGAGCACGCACGACCAGCCTGGCGGGCACTCGTCGATGCACTCGTCCGTGCACTGTTTCCCGTCCTGGGTGGTGACGCAGAAGCCGGAGCTGCAGTCCGCGGCGCTGGCGCACGGGTAGCCGATGGTGCCGGGCTCGGGGCCCATGTCGGGTCCGTCGGCCCCGGGTCCGTCGAGGCTCTCGAACGTGCCGAGGTCCATCGTGTCCGCAGTGTCTGCGAGTGCGCGGTCTGCACCGAAGTCCGCTGCGGAGTCGTGTCCGCGGGTGTCTGCCGCGACGTCTGCAGGAAGGTCCGCCTCCACGGTGGTTCCGCTCCCGCCTCCACACGCCGGCATTGCTGCAAGGAGCATGACCAGGGTTGCGGCCGCAAGCGAACTGGGAAGACATCTCGGTTTCACGGGTTTTCCTCCTGCTTGAACATGTGTATCCCCCGCACCCCTCCACGCGGGCTCCTGCCACACGCCGGATCGCACCCGGCGGAGCGCTGCGGGGAGGGACAATCTCAGATCTCGGACCTGCGGCCGGTGCGACGGAAGAGGCCGAAGAGGAGGAGCAGGATCAGCAGGGAAACCGGGGCGGCCGCCCGGGGTGCGAGGGAGCAGCCGCCGGAGCTGGAGCCGCCGGAGCCGCTGCCCGTGTCTTCGCCCTCTGAGTCCGCGGCGGGCTGGGGTGCGTCGGGTTCGAGCGTGACGTCCTCGGGCGCGGGGGTCACGTCCTGGTCCGCTTCCTCGACCGCAACCGGCTCGTCCGCTACCGCACCCTTTCCGGAGAGCGCTTCGAGGTGAGCGTCCAGCACCTGCTCGAACTGGAAGCGATCGTTGTTCACCACCACGAAGTACCAGTCTCCGAACTGCGGTGCGTTGACGAGGAACTCGAAGTCCGGCCCGAAGTCCTGCTGGCCCGCGAGGGCCTTGAACGGCTCGCCGGACATGAAGTTCACGAAGTTGGCCTGGTCCAGCAGGTAGAAGTCCAGGACGCCGGGTTTGCCGTAGTCGCAGAACTTGCCGGCCCAGAGGCCGAAGCCGCAGCGCATCTCCTCGAGCATGTCGACCCGGAACCGGAGCACGCGGTCCGGGTTGCCCCCTTCGAAGTCCTGCGTGCCCGTGGGCCTGCGGATCGAAGGGACGCCTTCGATGGTGACCGTGACTTCCTTCTCGAAGTCCTTGACCGCCTCGATGTCCTCGACGGCCAGCGCCACGGTGCCCTGCTCGGGCGGGAAGTTGCCGGCCGCGGTGATGATCTTGAGGTAGTAGTTGTTGCAGCGCAGCTCGACCTCGGGGTTCTTGCACTGCGCCAGGTCTTCTTCGATGTTGGCCCCGGCCTGGATGACCACGGACCCGTCTTCGCCGGTGATGTCCCAGAAGCCGATGGTGAGGGGGTACTCGCCATCCTGCTTGTAGAAGGTCTCGGTCGCGACCAGCACCTCGGCTCCCTTGATGGGGTCCCCGTTGGCGTCCACCACCTTGACGGTGAGGTTGCCGGTATAGGTGTAGTAGTCGGTGCGGTTGAGGAGCGCGCCGTCTCCGCGAGCCGACGTGATGAAGGAGTTGTTCTTGCCGCCTCCCCACTTCTTGCCGCTTGAGATGCCGGGGGTGTCGATGTCCGTGGGTGCGTCGGCCCAGCCCATCTGGTAGGTGTGCCACGTGTCGAGGAAGTAGTACTCGGTCCACACGTGGTCCTCGGGTCCGTTGGCGGAGTTGGCCGCCGCGATGAGCGCGGTGCGGGACGCGGAGGTGAAGACGTCCTCGTTCTCGCCGCAGTTGCCGTAGTGGTTGTAGAGCACGCGCACGGAGTAGCTCGAGCGCTCGGGCGAGAGGATCCAGTTGTGCTTCTCGCCGAAGTCCACCGCGGAGTCGAACACGTTCTGCGAGGACCACCAGCCGATCTTGTCCAGCGCGAACGTGTCCGGGTCGCACGGCCGGTCGCCGGAAAGCCCCGGGTACTGCTTCAGGTCCCAGATCGTCTTGGTGTTGGCCAGGTACTTCATCATGGGCGGCTGGCCTTCGACTTCCACGGTGTCGTCCCCGTCACCAGCCACGTCCGCACCGGTGAATCCGCCGGGCATGACCAGGCCGGACCAGTCGTTCTCCGGGTCGGAGACCGCCCCGTGGATCTCGAGGATGCGCCACTGCTCGGACATCCACTGCGTGAGCTTGTCCCGGTTGTCCGAGACGGACTGGTAGACCGCGAGGGGCTGGTCCGACGGCACGATGATCTTGCGCACGTCCGCGAGGTCCGCGGTGGCAAGCCAGGTGGAGTCCACGATCTCGTACGTCACCTTCCACTCGTCGAGGATCCCCTCGATGACCCCTTCCTTGCCGAAGGGGGGCTGCTCCATGATCACGACGTGCTTCCAGTCCGGCCGCATGACCACGTTGCCCGCGCCGTACCGGAGCATGTTGCGCAGCAGGTCGGACTTCTTGTCCGCGAAGGCCCGCTCCACCTCCAGCGTGGTGGCCAGCAGGATCCCCTTGGGCCGGACCTTGAACTCCATGGTCGTGACCCGCCCCTCGCCGTCGAACGTGAGGAACATGGGGGAGATCTCCTTCCACTCGGGGAAGTAGCCCCGGGACGACGGCTTCCAGTTGGCGAGGGTCTGCAGCGGGATGACGTCCATGCCCTTGTACTTCTCGTAGGGCGGCGCCTTCCGGAAGATGTAGTGCAGCATGTAGTCTTCCACCGAGTCCGGGTTGAACAGGTAGAAGTCCTTGAACGTGACGCCGCCGGGGTACGGGGCGTACTTGCCCGTGGCCGGGTCGATGTCGATGAGCTCCTCGCCGTCCAGCCTGGAGTGGAGGATCCACCAGTAGTAGTATTCCTTGGGAAGCTCCCACTCCTTTTCTTTGCCCTCGTCCGTGTACGTGTAGACGGTGGTGCTCCAGTAGTCGCCGCCATCGCCCGGGGTGCCGACGTCCTTGATGGTGACGTAGTCGAGGAGCGGGTCTGCGAGGTACATGAAGCGGACCTGGTCCACGAGGTAGCCCGGCCGGAACTGGGGGAGCATCAGGTCCTCGGGCGCGGTGTTCGCGATGAGGAATGCGATCTCGTCGAGCCAGAGGGGGTCCGCAGCGTTGAGCATGAGGTCCGCCAGCTTGTCCTGGAGGTCCGCGGGCACGTTGCAGAGGTTGGAGATCATCTCGATGCGGATCCAGCTCGGGGCCATGGCCACGGCTTCCCACGCCTTGTCCGTGAGCGCGGCAAACGTGTCGTCCTCCACCGGCTCGAAGGTGCCGGTCCCGGTTCCGTAGTGTCGCACCACGAAGTCACCGGGCACGAACTGCTCGGTGATGCGGTGGTCCGCGGTGACCTCGAACCCCTCGATGGAAGCGGGCTGCATGAGGGGCGCATGCCAGGTCTTTCCGTTTCCGGGCAGCGTGGGCTTGGCCGCCACTGCCTTCCCGAGCCCGACGATCTTCGGGTTCTCGACGACCAGGTTTTTTCCCACGCGTTTGACCGTGAGCCCGATGTCCGGCCGCGCCGCGGCGGTCGAAGCGGCCAGCACAATGGCAACCGCCAGCAATCCTGCGACTTTCATGTTCACCTCGTTCTAGCCGTTTGCTCTGCGCCGTCTCAACACCAGGGTCAGGGCCAGGAGCGCTGCGACGAACAGCGCCTGCCCTGCCATGGCCCGCGTGGATGCGTGGACCGAGCAGCTGCACCCGCCGCTGCTGCCGGAGTCCTCGCTGCAGCCGGGCTGGGTCAGGTCCTCCACGCACTTGGTGAAGAACCACTTCTCGCAGGGTCCGCACTGCTTGGGAGGCTGGACCGTGTCGACCTTTGCCGGGACGTCCTGCTCCGGGGGCAGGTCCGGTGCGGCGATGTCTTCCACGATCTCCTCCGTGTCGGCGTCCGGGGTCACCACGACGTCCGTGCCCTCGTCGGTGGCCGGCAGCACGCACTTGGCGTCCTCGCAGACGAACCCATCGTTGCACTCGCCGCAGCTTCCGCCCTGGCCGTCGGGGCCGCACTCCTTGCCCGCGCAGAGGTTGGGCTTCTGCTTGCACTTGTAGTCTTCCGCACAGTACTCGCCCACGGGGCAGAGGCCGCAGCCGCCGGAGCAGTTGACGCACTTCCAGTGGGGGGCATCGCCCGTGCCCGGGTCACAGATCAGGCCTTCGGGGCAGGCGACGGTGGGGCCGCAGTCGGGTCCGGAATCGGAGTCGATGCAGCCGTAGGGGCAGCCGTTGGGGCCGCACTGCTTGTTGAAGCACCCCTGCGTGGGCTCGCAGGGCTTCTCGCAGGTCTGGGTGTCGTCCTCGTGCTTGATGCAGTCGAAGCCGATGGGGCACTGGCCGCAGGTGCCTCCGCACCCGTTGTCGCCGCACTCCTTGTCTTTGCAGGACGGGACGCAGGGCACGCAGACGTAGATGAGCCCGTTGCCGTCGTTGTTGTCGGTGTCGCACACCCAGCCGCCGGGGCACTGGCCGCACGACCCGCATTCGACGCACTGGCCGGTGAGCGCGTTGCACTGCTGGTTCACGTCGCAGTCCGAGGGCTTCTTGCAGGCCTTGGTGCCCACGTCGAGGCAGCCGTTGGGGCAGTTGTTGGGCCCGCATTCCATGAGGATGATGCCCGCGGGCGGGACCATGCACTGGCCGATGCAGGCGACGCACTTGCCGGAGTCGTCGCAGGAGGAGTTGGGCGGGCACTGGCCGCACAGGCCGCCGCAGCCGTCGTCTCCGCACTGCTTGACCATGCCGTCCTGGCCCATGCAGTTGGGGCTGCACGGCTCGCAGTTGAACAGCACCTCGTCGCCGTCGAAGGGGTCTTCGTCGCACTTGAACCCGGGCGGGCAGGGGTTGCCGCATGTGCCGCCGCAGCCGTCCCCGCCGCACTCCTTGGGGAGGCCGTTGTCCTTGAGGCAGTTGGGCTGGCAGGATTCGCACACGTTGGTCTGCGGGTCGATGAGGACCTCCATGTCGCAGGTGAGCCCCTCGGGGCAGCCGCCGCAGGAGGGGCAGGTGGGGTCCGGTGCGCCGCACTGGATGCCTGCGCAGGAGCACTTGTCCTCCATGCAGACGTAGCCCGGGCCGCAGTAGTAGCCGTCGGGGCAGATGCCGCACACGCCCATGTCCGGGCACTCGTTCCAGCCGCACTGCTTGTACACGAGGTAGTCCGGGGGCACGAGGCACTGGGGCTGGCACTTGGGCACGCACATCCCCTGCGAGCAGTACCAGTCCATGGGGCAGGTGCCGCAGGACCCGCCGCAGCCGTCGGGGCCGCACTCCTTGCCCACGCACGACTTGGCGCACTGCTCCGGCGGTACGCAGAGCCCCGGCGGCTCCTGGCACACGGTCCCTGCTTCACACTGGCCGCAGGATCCGCCGCAGTAGTCGCTGCCGCACATCTTGCCCTGGCAGTAGGGGTAGCAGACCGCCTCGCACTGGCCGTCCACGCAGTTGAGGCCGGGGGTGCACTGGCCGCAGAGGCCGCCGCAGCCGTCGTCGCCGCACAGCTTGCCGTCGCACTGGGGGGGGCAGTAGGGGATGCACTTGGCGGTGTTGGGGTCGCAGATCGTGCCCGGGTTGCAGAAGCCGCAGAACCAGCCGCACTGGTCCGGGCCGCACTGCTTGTTGTCGCACTGCGGGACGCAGACGCCCGCGATGCACTGGCCGTCGATGCAGGCCTGGTCCTCGGGGCACTGGCCGCAGGTTCCGCCGCAGCCGTCGGACCCGCAGGCCTTGCCCGTGCAGTCGGGGTTGCACTGGTACAGGCACTTGCCCGTCGCGGTGCAGATGTAGCCGTCCTGGCACTTGCCGCAGCTGCCGCCGCAGCCGTCCGGGCCGCACTGCTTGCCGGTGCACTTCTTCTCGCACGGGACCACGCACTGGCCCAGCTCGCACGTTGCGTTGGGCGGGCAGATGCCGCACTTGCCGCCGCAGCCGTCGGACCCGCATTCCTTGCCCGAGCAGGCCGGCACGCACGGCTTGCAGTCGCCGCCGCACTGGTCCTTGCACAGGCTGATGCACAGCGAGTCCCACTTCCCCTGACAGCAGTACGGGTCGACCTCGCACACGCAGATCTCGCAGCCGCAGCCGCTGCAGCCGGGCTTGAGGGACGGCGCGCAGCCGTCTGCGCTTCCGCAGCCGCCGCATTCCCGGCACAGGTCCACGCAGGAGGGATCCCAGGCCACGCCGCAGCAGTAGGGGTCCTTCTTGCACACGCAGTCCTCGCAGGGGCAGTTGCAGCAGCCGGCCTGCTCCCACATGGGGGCGCACCCGTCCACGAAGCAGGAGTAGGGGTTGGCGCACGCGTCGTCGGCCTTCGGCTTGGCAGCGCACCCGTAGTGGCCCGCGGACGTCTTCCAGCCGCAAGCGGGGGCGCTGTCGCACGACTGCTCGCACAGCACGCCGTCCTTGCACCAGCGCACCTCGCCGCCGGGCGTGCAGCAACCGGCATCACCGATCCCGAGGCAGTCCGACGCGACCTGGACGCCGGGAGAGCACGGGTTGGCAGTGGTCATACCGCCCTGAAGAGCCACCAGCATCAGCAACACGGATCCGTACATGTCTGCTCCCTGTCACAAACGGGCATGTAATTTACCACAGGCGCACGCAAGGTACAACTTCTGTTGATATGACGTTTCTAGATGTCCGTCCCGGGCCTGTGGGTGGCGAGGTTGAGGAAGCGGCGGACGAACGCGGAGCGGACCTGCTTGCGGGCCAGGGCCTGCTTGGCCGGGGGAAGCCGGACGATCGCGGAGATGAAGCTCCTGAGCACCTTGTGCGAGACCGCGGCCGGGTCGTCCAGCAGCAGGTTCTGGAGCTTGCCCCTCTCGAGGGCCATGAGGACCAGCTTCTCCACCGTGGTCTCCGGCGTGTGCACGCGGGCCGGCCGGTTGACCAGGCCCAGGGAAGAGCTCTTGCACTTCGAGACGCACACGCCGCAGCCGATGCAGGACGCGTCGTTGAGGGAGACCTGCCGTGCCTTGCCGTCGCGCACGACGAGGAAGGCTTCCACGGGACAGGCCTTGGCGCACGCGCCGCAGTGGGTG
>Ga0233425_10006323_pt1 | contig 17700 bp, 11 predicted proteins | sample Watercolumn_Towu_2_FD_181712 | JGI IMG/M metagenome (GOLD analysis project Ga0233425, IMG submission 181712) | Freshwater microbial communities from Lake Towuti, South Sulawesi, Indonesia - Watercolumn_Towuti2014_140_MG | ecosystem: Environmental > Aquatic > Freshwater > Lake | place... | reverse complement strand
AACTCCGGTCAAGCCGCTGCTGTCCCACTACACGCTGGACCGCGCGCGGCTGCTGCTGGTCTACGGCGCGCCGGAGCAGGTGGACTGCCGCCGGATTGTCGGCAAGCTCCAGTGGGACCTGAAGACCCGCGTGGAGGTGCGGCACGTGGGCGTGCGCGACGAGGCGGCCGTGGCCGGCGGGATCGGGCCTTGCGGGAGGCCACTCTGCTGCGCCTCGTGGCTGCGCAGTTTCCGCGCGGTGAACGTGCGCATGGCGCGCACGCAGGAAGTGGCCCTCAACCCGGTCGTGATCAACGGCTGCTGCGGCCGGCTCAAGTGCTGCCTGCGCTACGAGTACGACACCTACCAGGAGGCCGGTGCCGGCCTGCCCGAGAACGGGACGGCGGTGTGCGGCGCGGAGTGCGAGGGCGTGGTGGTGGGCCGCAACGTGCTGCGGCGCCGGCTGACCGTCCGCACGCGGGAACACGGCCTGCGGCACGTGTCGGCCGACGAGGTCGCGGTGGCGAACCCGCCGCGGCCGGCGCCGGCGGAAGACGGCAAGGAGGCGCGCGATGACCATACGGCTGGTGAATGGACCGAACCTGGCGCTGCTCGGGAAGCGTGAGCCCGGCATCTACGGGCAGGAAACGCTGGACCACATCGTCGCCGCCGTCACGCGCCGCGCGGCGGCGAAGCGCGTGAAGGTCGAGGCGTTCCAGAGCGACATCGAGGGCGAGCTGGTGCGCTACATCGGCCGCAGCCGCGGCAAGGCCGACGGGCTGCTGCTCAACGCCGGCGCCTACACGCACACCAGCATCGCCATCCGCGACGCCGTCGCCGCCTGCGGCCTGCCGTGCGTCGAGGTGCACCTTTCCAACGTGCACAGCCGCGAGAGCTTCCGGCACCACAGCTACCTGACCGGCGTCTGCATCGGGCTGGTGCTGGGGTTCGGCGCGTACAGCTATGAACTGGCGCTGGATGCCCTCGTTCGACACCTGAGGAAGTAAGGCCACCATGCCCGCCATTCGTTTGTGGATCGTGGGATCGATCGGCATTGACGACATCGAGACGCCGTTCGCAACGCGCGCCGGCCTGCTGGGCGGCTCGGTGACCTACGCCTGCGCGGCCGCCTCCTTTTTCGCGCCGGCGGGCGCCGTGGGCGTGGTGGGATCCGACTTCCCGCCCGCGTTCCTGGAACGCTACCGCCGCTTCGGCATGGATCTGGCCGGCCTGCAGACGCAGCCGGGTGCGACCTTCCGCTGGGCCGGCGTGTACGAGGCCGACCTGATCAACCGCCGCACGCTGCGGACCGAACTGGGCGTCTTTGCCGGCTTCCGGCCCGCGCTGCCGGAGGCCTTTCGCGAGGCGCCGTTCGTGCTGCTCGGCAACATCGGACCGGAGCTTCAGTTGCACGTGCTGGACCAGGCGCGCGGGCGGCCCTTCGTGGTCGCGGACACCATGGACCTCTGGATCCGCACGGCGCGGCCGGCGCTGGGGCAGGTGCTGCGGCGCGCGGACCTGGTGACGCTGAACGACGCCGAAATCCGCCTGCTGACCGGCCGGCACAACCTGTGCGAATGCGCCCGCGCCGTGCGTGACATGGGGCCGCGCTACGTCGTCGTCAAGAAGGGCGAGCACGGCGCGATGCTGTTCGACGGCGACGACATCGCGCTGATCCCGGCGTATCCCGTGGACCGCGTGGTGGATCCCACGGGCGCGGGCGACTGCTTTGCCGGCGCCTTTCTGGGCTTCCTGGCCGGCACAGGCGCCGCGCGCATCGACCCGGCGCTCGTGCGGCGCGCGCTCCTGCACGGCAGCGTGGTGGCGTCCTTCGGCGTCGAGGCGTTCAGCACGGAGCGCCTGGAGGCGCTGACGCGCGCCGCCATTGACGCCCGCGCCGGGCGGCTGCGGGCCATGGCGGCGGCATGAGACCGTTTTCCCTGCTGATCAAGCCCGCCTCGGCCGACTGCAATCTGCGCTGCCGGTACTGCTTCTACCTCGGCGCCCGCGCGCTCTATCCCGAGAGTCCGCGTCACCGCATGGACGACGCGACGCTGGAGCGCACGATCCGCTCGTACCTGGCGACAGAGCAGTCCGTGCACACCTTCGGCTGGCAGGGCGGCGAACCGACGCTGCTGGGCGCGGGGTTCTTCCGGCGCGTGGTCGAGTTGCAGACGGCAGGCGGCGGACCCGGCACGCGCGTGGCCAACGGCCTGCAGACGAACGGGACGCTGGTGGACGACGAACTCGCCGGCCTGCTGGGCGCGTACCGGTTTCTGGTGGGCGTCAGCCTGGACGGCCCGGCCGCGCTGCACGACGCCGAGCGGCGCAACGCCGCGGGGCAGGGGAGCCATGCGGCGGTGCTGGCTGGGATCGAGCGCCTGCGGCGCCACAAGGTGGAGTTCAACATCCTCACGCTGGTGAACCGCGCCAACGCCGGCCGGCCGGCCGAGGTGTACGACTACCTGGTGGACGCCGGTTTCCTCTACCACCAGTACGTCGAGTGCGTCGAGTTCGACGCCGCCGGCGCGCTTCAGCCGTTCGCGATCACGGGACCGGAATGGGGCGCCTTTCTGTGCGCGGTGTTCGACCGCTGGTACGCGAAGGACACGCGGCGGGTGTCGGTGCGGCTGTTCGACACCGTGCTGACGCGGCTGGTGGACGGCGTGGCCAACACCTGCGCGTGCGCATCGGACTGCCGGCAGTACCTGGTGGTCGAGCACAACGGCGACGTCTACCCGTGCGACTTCCACGTGCGGCGCGACCTGCGGCTGGGGAACGTGCACGCCGACGCCTGGGACGCGCTGCTCTCCCGGCCCGCCTACGAGGCGTTCGGGCGCCGGAAACGGCAGTGGAACCCGGCCTGCGAGGCCTGCGCGTACCTGGCGTTCTGCCAGGGGGACTGTCCCAAGAACCGGCGCCGCGGCGAAGGGGCCGGCGAGGACCCGGCGCGCCTGAGCCATCTGTGCGCGGGGTGGCGGGCCTTCTACGCCCATGCGCTCCCCAGGCTGAAGGATCTGGCGGTTGACGTGAAGCGGGAGCGTGCGCGGGCGGCATCGGCATCGGCGGCGCGCGGGAGCGCCGGCGGCCCGGCGCCGGGCCGCAACGATCGGTGTCCTTGCGGCAGCGGGCGCAAGTACAAGGTCTGTTGCGGGCGTCCGGTCTGAACGCCCCGGTATGGGGCGTGCCGAGGCCGACGCCCAATCTGTGCTACCGCAACATCAACATAACATCTATTATGCGACGTGGATGAGGGACGGGAGGTCCGGGCCTGTTGGCACGGGTCGGAGTCGTCAGCTCCCGCCTAGAAGAAGAGATCCCGTTCTCCGGCTTCGGTGCGCTTGTAGCGCTCCGCCACCGCCGGGTAGATGGCCGGGAGTTCGCTTCGGATCGCATCGAGCTCGCGCAGCAGCAGCGGCTCGCACTGCCGCACGGTCTCCGGGCCGGCAAAATCGTCCAGCCACTCGCGGAACGTGAGCACGGCGTTGACCTTGCAGAACTTGCCTTCCTTGCCGGTCTTGAGGGCGTCCATGATGCAGCCGCCGGTGCGGCCGCAGCGGTAGCCGGCCGTGCAGAAGGACGTAATCATGCCGTCACGCGCCAGGTCGCAGGCCAGCGCCTCCAGGGAGCGCGTATCGCCCAGGAGAAACTGCTGGCGCTCCGCCTTCTGGCCGTCGCTGGCGTCGCTGTAGCAGCCGATGCCCAGCCGCGAACCGGCGTCCATCTGCGTGCAGCCGCGGCGGATGCAGGCCGTGCGCACGTCCGGGGTCTCCCGCGCGGTGACCAGCATGCCCGTGTAAGGCACCGCCAGGCGCAGGACGGTCACCAGCTTCAGGAAGTCCTCGTCGGCGACCTTCCAGGCGGACTCCTCGGGCAACCGCGTGCCGCTCGCAGGTTCGAGGCGCGGAAACGAGATGGTATGCGGGCCAATCCTGAACCGGCGCTCCAGTTCGCGTGCATGGCACACCAGCCCCAGCACCTCGAAGCGCCAGTCGTAGAGGCCGAACAAAGCGCCGATCCCAACGTCGTCCACGCCGGCATCCAGCGCCCGGTGCATGCAGGTGGCGCGCCAGTGGTAGTCCGCCTTGGGCGTGCCGGCCGGATGGACCTGCCGGTAGGTCTCGTGGTGGTACGTTTCCTGGAACACCTGATACGTGCCGATGCCGGCCTGCTTGAGCAGCCTCAGGTCGGCGACCGGCAGCGGCGCGGCGTTGACGTTCACGCGCCGGATCTGGCCCAGCCCGCGCCGGGTCGGGGCCGACACGCCGTAGACCGTCGCGATCGTCTCGGCGATGTAACCGGCCGAGGTCGTCGGATGCTCGCCGTAGACCACAATCAGGCGCTTGTGGCCGATCCTGCCCGCGAGCACCGCCACCTCGCGGCGCACGTCGTCCATCTCCAGCCGCAGACGGCGCTGGCCGGCATTGTCGCCGCGGAAACCGCAGTAGGCGCAGCGGTTCACGCAGAGGTTGCTCATGTAGAGCGGCGCAAAGGTCACGATGCGGTTGTCGTAGACCTTGTGCTTCACCTGCCACGCGGCGGCCACCATGGCTTCGAGCAGCGCCGGGTCGCGCACCGCCAGCAGTTCGGCGGTTTCGGACGGTGTGAGCGTCTCGATCGCCAGCGACTTGGCCAGCAGGTCCCCCACCCGCCCGGCGTCCGGCGGCCGCGTCTCCGTCAGCAGGCGCTCGAGCGCGGCGTCGTCGATGAAATCGCGGCCGTTCTCCAAGTACGGCGCGATCTCCTCGGGCCGCAGCATGCTCGTCTCCGTGCCTCTGCTCATCCGGCAGATATGGTAGCAGGGATCTCGTGTTGTCGGCCACAGCGGGCTTGTCCCGCCGGACCGCAAACACGAGACGGACCCCCTACCCCCTTCCCTGCCTTGTTCCCTTCCGGCCGGACGCGATACAATGCCCGCACCCCGCCATGGCCACGCCGTTCGTCCACCTCCACGTCCACACCAAGTACAGCCTGCTCGACGGCGCCTGCCAGCTCGGGCCGCTGTGCAAGCGCGCCGTCGAGCTGGGCATGCCCGCCCTGGCCATGACCGACCACGGCGTCATGTACGGCATGGTGGACTTCATCAAGACCTGCAAGGAGCACGACCTCCGGCCCATCCTGGGCTGCGAAGTCTACGTCAACGCCCGCGCCCCGCTGACGGACCGCAACAAGGACACGCCCTACCACCACCTCGTGCTGCTGGCCGAGACCGACGAGGGCTACCGCAACCTCGCCCGGCTCAACTCCCTGGCCCACCTGCAGGGCTTCTACTACAAGCCGCGCATCGACAAGGATCTGCTGCGCCGCCACGCCCGCGGCCTGATCGGCCTGGGCGCCTGCCTGCATGGGGAGGTCAACGGCCTGCTGGCCGAGGGCCGCCTGGACCACGCCGCCCACGCCGCCGCCGAGTACGCCGACATCCTGGGGCCCGACAACTTCTTCCTGGAGATGCAGGACCACGGCATCGCCGAGCAGAAGCGCGCCAACGAGGGCGTGCGCGAGCTCTGCCGCCGCACCCGGCTGCGCGCCGTGATCACCAACGACGTCCACTACCTGCACCGCAGCCACGCCGCCGCCCACGAGATCATGCTCGCCATCCAGACCGGCACGGTGATGAGCGACCCCAAGCGCATGCAGTACGAGGGCGACCAGTTCTACCTCAAGTCGCGCGAGGAGCTGGCGGCGCTCTTCCCGGCGGACGCCGCCTGCCTCGACCTCACGGCCGAGATCGCCGGCCGCTGCCGCGCCTCGATCGAGACCGGCCGGCTGCATTTCCCCGAGTTTGAGGCGCCCGCGCCCCACGACCAGAAGGGCTACCTCGCGCACCTGGCGGCGGAGGGTCTGCGCCGGCAGTACGGCGTGGCGGACGCGCGCCAGCCGAAGGACGACCGCGAGCGCAGCCTGGTCGCGCGGCTGGAGCACGAGCTGGCCATCATCGCGAAGACCGGCTTCGTCAACTACTTCCTGGTGGTCAGCGACTTCGTCAACTACGCCCGCCGCCAGGGCATCCCGGTCGGGCCCGGCCGCGGTTCGGGCGGCGGCAGCCTCGTGGCGTACTGCACCGGCATCACGCAGCTCGACCCGATCCGCTTCAACCTGATCTTCGAGCGGTTCCTGAACCCGGACCGCGTGTCGCCGCCGGACTTCGACATTGACTTCTGCCAGGACCGGCGCGACGAGGTGATCGCCTACGTCAAGCAGAAGTACGGCGGCGACCGCGTCGCGCAGATCGTCACCTTCGGCCAGCTCGGGGCCAAGACGGTGATCCGCGACATCGCCCGCGTGCTGGAAATCCCGCTCGACAAGTCCAACGCCCTGGCCCGCATGATCCCCGACGATCCGAAAATCACCCTCGCCAAGGCGCGCAAGGACAACCCCGCCTTCGACGCCGCCTGCGCCACCGATCCCGAGCTGCGCCGCATCCTGCCGCACGCCGAAATCCTGGAGGGCCTCTACCGCAACGCCGGCGTGCACGCCGCCGGCGTGGTCATCGGCGACAAGCCGCTGATCGACATCGTGCCGCTGGCGCGCGACAAGGACGGCCAGCCGGTCACGCAGTACGCCAAGGAGCCGATCGAGGAGTGCGGCCTGCTGAAGATGGACTTCCTCGGCCTCAAGACGCTCACCGTGCTCAAGGAGTCGGCCGGCCTCGTCAAGCAGGGCCGCGGCGTGGACGTGGACCTGGAGAACCTGCCGCTGGAGGACGCCAGGACCTACGAGCTGCTCTCGCGCGCGGACACCGTGGGCGTGTTCCAGGTCGAGTCCGGCGGCATGCGCCAGCTCCTGCGCGACATCGGCGTCAGCAGCATCGAGGACCTGATCGCCGTGATCGCGCTCTACCGGCCGGGCCCGATGGAGATGCTGCCGGACTACGTGGCGCGCAAGACCGGCAAGACACCGGTGGTCTACGACCATCCGCTGCTCGAACCGATCCTGCGCCAGACGTACGGCGTCATGGTCTACCAGGAGCAGGTGCAGCAGGCCGCCAACGTGCTGGCCGGCTACTCGCTCGGCCAGGCCGACCTGCTGCGCCGCGCCATGAGCAAGAAGAAGCCCGAGGTCATGGCCAAGGAGCGCGCGCGTTTCGTCGAGGGCTGCCAGAAGACCAACCGCATCCCCGCGCGCAAGGCCGAGGAGATCTTCAAGCACATCGAGGATTTCGCCGGCTACGGATTCAACAAGGCGCATTCCGCCGGGTACGCCATCGTCTCGTTCCAGACCGCCTACATGAAGGCCAACCATCCGGCCGAGTTCATGTGCGCCCAGATTTCGTCCGAGATCGGCAACTTCGACAAGCTGCCGGGCTTCGTGAACGAGGCGGCGGCCATGGGGCTGGCGGTGCTGCCGCCGGACGTCAACCGCAGCGCGCCGCGCTTCGTGCCCGAGGGCGCGGGGGTTCGCTACGGCCTGGCCGGCGTCCGCAACGTCGGCTCGACCGCCGCCGAGGCCATCGTGCGCGAGCGCGAGGCGCGCGGTCCATACCGCGGCCTGGCGGACTTCTGCCAGCGCGTGGACGCCGCCGTGCTCAACAAGCGCGTGCTGGAAACGCTCGTGCGCTGCGGCGCCATGGACGGCTTCGGCCTGCATCGCGCGCGGCTGTTCCACGCCGTCGATTTCGCGCTGGCGCGCGCCGCGGAGCGCGCGCGCGACCGCGCCGCCGGCCAGGCCGGCCTGTTCGACGGTCTCGCCGGCGCGGGAGCGGCCGACGGGCACCTGGACGACTTGCCGGACTGCCCGCCGTGGACCGACCACGAGAAGCTGGCCGGCGAGCGCGAACTGCTCGGCATCTACATCAGCGGCCACCCGCTCGACCGCTGCCGCGTGCTGGCGGCGGATTTCCAGACCGTCGGGCTTGGCCGGCTGGCCGAATGCGCCGACGGCAAGGAGGTCCGCGTGGCCGCGCTGGCGGCCAGCGTGTCGAGGAAGCTCTCCAAGGAGAAGAAGGAGCCGTGGGCCGTCCTCACGCTGGACGACGGCGAGGCCACCGCGGACGCGCTGCTTTTCCCCGAGTCGTACCGGACGTTCGGCGCCGCCGCGCAGCCCGACCAGCCGGTGCTCGTCTGCGCCACGGTCTCGCGCCGGGACGAGCGGCCGAAACTGATGGCGCGCGAAGTGTACGCGCTGACCGACGCGCCGCGGCGTTTCGCGGAGAGCATCGTGGTGACGGTGCTCGCGGACGCCACGGGCGATGCGCGCCTGGCCGCCTTGGAGGCGCTTGCGCGCCGCCATCCCGGACCCGTCACGACCATGCTGCGGATTGCGTGCCCGGACGGCCCGCGCGTCTGGATCCGGCCGGGGCCGTCGCTGCACGTTGACCCCACGCCCGCTTTTCTGGCCGAGGCCGAGAAGGTCGTCGGCCCCAAGGGGCTGCGCTTCGTGGCCAAGCGGGCGATTTGCCTCCAGGCACGGCCGGAACGGCGCTGGGCGCAACGATAGCGCGGCACTCCGTCCGATCCGGCAGTCAGTTGCCGACCATCGGCACGAAGCGCACGGCGATGTCGTCCGTCTCGATCAGCCGGCCGCCAAGCCGGCGGATGAACACCAGCCGCTGACTCCCCTCGCCCACCGGCAGGATCATGCGGCCGCCCTCGGCGAGCTGGGCGGTCAGCGCGGCCGGCACGGCCGGCGGCGCGCAGGTGGCGACGATCGCATCGAACGGCGCCTCCTCGCGCCAGCCGGCGTAGCCGTCGGCGCAGCGCGCCTGGACGCCGGCAAAGCCCTCGGCGGACAGCGCGCGGACGGCATGTTCGGCCAGTTCCCTCACCCGCTCGACGGTGAAGACGGCCGCTCCGCACGCCGCCAGGACCGCGGCCTGGTATCCCGAGCCGGTGCCGATCTCGAGCACGCGGCTGCCGGGTGTGAGCGCCAGGCGCTCGGTCATGTAGGCCACGATGAACGGCTGCGAAATCGTCTGCCCCCAGCCGATCGGCACCGGATGGTCGCCGTAGGCGACCGCCGGCGGCGTGCCGCCAACCGGGAAGAAGCCGTGGCGGCGGACGCGGGCCATGGCGGCCAGCACGACCGGATCGCGCACCCCATGGAGGCGGACGACCTCCACCATCTCCTCGCGCGCGGCGCGGGTCGCGGCATCGTCGTGGCAGGGGTTGGACATCCGGACCGCAACCTACGACCCGCGCGGCGTGTAGCGCGTGTGCAGCAGCTCGTGGGACTTGTGGCCCAGGGGCTTGCCGAGGAAGTCCTTGTAGAGCTTGTGGACCATGCGGTTCTCGTGGGACTTCCGCAGGTCCTTGCCGGCGTCCTCGGCGTAGATCGCGGCGATGCGCTTGAGGCGCACGCCGTCGTCCGTGAAGCGCGGCTGGCCGCCGCCGCCGATGCAGCCGCCGGGGCAGGTCATGACCTCGACGAAGTGGTATTTCCCCTCGCCGGACCGCATCCGCTCCAGCAGCGCGCGCGCGTTGGCCAGGCCGTGGCTCACGGCCACGCGCAGCTCGACGCCCTCCAGGAAGGACCACTCGGGACTGGCGCCCTCAATCTTCAGCGTCGCCTCCTTGATGCCCTGCAGCCCCTCGAGCGGCGCCAGGTGCAGGTTCTTGGCCGGCAGCTCGCGGCCGGTCACGATCTCGTACGCCGTGCGCAGCGCCGCCTCCATCACGCCGCCCGTGTTGGCGAAGATGTCCGCCGCGCCGGAGGACAGCCCCAGCGGGTCGTCCATCGCGCCGTCCGGCAGCTTCATGAAATCAATGCCCGCCTGGCGGATCATGCGCGCCAGCTCGCGGGTGGTCAGCACGTAGTCCACGTCGCGGCTGCCGCTGGCGTTCATCTCCGGCCGCTGCGCCTCGAACTTCTTGGCCGTGCAGGGCATGACCGACACCACCACCATCTCCTCCGGCTTCCGGCCGATCTTCGAGGCGTAGTAGGTCTTGGCCACCGCGCCGAACATCTGCTGCGGCGATTTGCAGGTGGAGAGGTTCGGCAGGAACTCGGGGAAGTAGTACTCCGCGAACTTGATCCAGCCGGGCGAGCAGCTCGTGAACATCGGCAGGGCGACCGGCTCCTTGTCCGCCAGGGCCTTCTTCAGGCGCATCAGCAGTTCGGTCCCCTCCTCCATGATCGTCAGGTCGGCCGCGAAATTCGTGTCGAAAACCGCCTTGAACCCCATCTGGCGCAGGGCCGAGACCATCTTGCCGGTGACGAGCGTGCCGGGCGGGCAGCCGAACTCCTCGCCCAGCGCGGCGCGGATCGCGGGGGCCGTCTGCACGACCACCGTCCGGCCCGCGTCGTCCAGCGCCCGCCAGACGGCCTCGACGTGTCCCTGCTCGCGGATCGCCCCGACCGGGCAGATGGCGGCGCACTGGCCGCACTGCACGCACGGCACGCCGTCGAGCGGCCGGTTGAAGGCCGGGCCGATCACGGTGGCGAAGCCGCGGCCCTGCGGAAAGAGCGCTCCCACGCCCTGCACCAGGCCGCAGACGCGGACGCAGCGGCGGCACTTGACGCACTTGGCGTTGTCGCGCACCAGCGCGGGCGTGGAGTCGTCGCGGCCGGCGGCGGCGCGGGCGCCCTCGTAGGCGACCTTCTCGACGCCCATGTCGGCCGCCAGGCGGCGCAGCTCGCAGTGCTCGTTGCGCTCGCAGAGCTGGCAGTTGCCGTCATGCTCCGACAGCAGCAGTTCCACCACCTGCCGCCGGCCGGCGCGCGCGCGGGCGCTGTGGGTGCGGATGGACATCTTCTCGGCGACCGGAGTGGCGCAGGCGGCCATCAGCGTGCGCGCGCCGTCCACCTCCACGAGGCAGACGCGGCAGGCGCCGAACGGCTCGCACTTCTCCAAGAAGCAGAGCGTGGGGATCTGGACGCCGGCCAGGCGCGCGGCCTGGAGGATCGTGGAACCCTCGGGAACCTGGAGGGAGTGTCCGTTGACGGTCACGGGAATCATGCGTGCGCCTCCCGCACCTTGCCGGACTTGCCGTAGTCGCAACGGAGGCAGCGCCGCGCCTGGCGGCGGGCCACGTCCTCGTGCCAGGGCAGCTCCACCTCGTCGAAACCGTGTCGCCGGCGGTCAACGGCGATGCGGTCCGGCTCCTCGCGCGGGTCGGGCGGCGGGTCGGCGTCGGGGTCGTAGTCGGTGGCGAATTCCGGATAGGTGCGCCAGAAGGCGTGCGCCTCGCCGGTGAGCAGGCGGTCGATGCCCACCGCGGCGCGCTCGCCGGCGCCGATGGCGGCGACGACGGAGGACGGCCCGCTGACGGCGTCGCCGCCGGCGAAGAGCCACGGCACGGAGGTGCGGCCGCTCACCGGGTCGGCGGCGAGCCAGCCGTCGGAGGACAGCTCGGCCTCGACCGGCGCCAGCAGGCGCCGGGCGTCCAGCGCCTGGCCCACGGCCAGGATCGCCTGGTCGCACGGGATGATCTCCTCGGCCTCGACCGGTCCCGGCTCGGCGCGCCGGCGTCCGCTGCGGTCGAAGGCGCCGAGGGTCATGCGCCGGCAGGCGACACCCGCCACCTTCCCCCCCTCCACGACGAAGCGCTCGGGCGAGCAGAGCACGCGCAGGACGGCGCCCTCCTGCTGGGCCTCGGCGATCTCCTCGGCATAGGCCGGCATCTGCGCGCGTGTGCGGCGGTAGACGATCGTGACGCGGCCGGCGCCGAGCCGCAGGGCCGTGCGGGCGGCATCGATCGCGGCGTTGCCGCCGCCGATGACCACCACGTCCCGGCCGACCGGCACGGCGCCGCGGATGTTGTACTGGCGCAGGAAGGACATGGACTCGACAATGCCGCGCGCGTCCTTGCCCGGAATGTCCAGGCCGGCGCCGTCCGGCGCGCCGACGCCGAGGAACACGGCCTCGAAGCCCTCCGCGCGCAGCGCCGGCAGCGTGAAATCGGCGCCGAGGCGGCGGCCGGTGCGGATCTCGACGCCCAGCGTCTCGATCATGCGGATTTCGCGCGCCAGCGTCTCGCGGGGCAGGCGGTACGCGGGAATGGCCTGCACCAGCATGCCGCCGGGTCGCGCCTCGGCCTCGAAGACCACCGGCTTGTAGCCGAGGCGCGCGAGGAAGTAGGCGCAGGAGAGGCCGGCCGGGCCGGCGCCGACGACGGCGACGCGGCGCGCGGCGTTGGCCGGGTCGGGGCGCACCTCGGGCGTCTGGGCGACGACCTCGCGGTCCACCATGAAGCGCTTCACGCCGCGGATGGAGACGGAGCTGTCGAGCGACCCGCGGCGGCAGTGGTCCTCGCAGTTGTGGAAGCAGACGCGCGCGCAGACGGCCGCGAACGGGTTGCGCTCGCGGTGCAGCTTGAGCGCCTCGGCGTAGCGGCCGGCCGCGGTCAGGGACACGAAGCCGGGCACATGCACGCCGGCCGGGCAGCCGCTCACGCACGGCGCCAGCACCAGCGACGGGCAGATGCCCGCGGCGCAGTGGCGGTCGCGGATGTGTTCGACGTACTCGTGGCGGAAATGGCGGATCGTGGAGAGCACGGGATTGGGCGCGGTCTGCCCCAGCCCGCAGAGCGACGCCTCCTTGACGAAGCGGCCCAGGTCCTGCAGGCGTTCGATGTCCTCCGGCCGGCCCTCGCCGCCGCAGATGCGCTCCAGGATCTCCAGCATGCGCTTGGTGCCCACGCGGCACGGCACGCACTTGCCGCAGGATTCCTCCTGCACGAACTCCAGGAAGAAGCGGGCGACGTCCACCATGCAGGTGTCCTCGTCCATCACGATCAGCCCGCCGGACCCCATGATCGCGCCGAGCTCCTGCAGGCTTTCGTAGTCGAGCGGCACGTTCAGGTGCTGCCGGGGGATGCAGCCGCCGGAGGGGCCGCCGATCTGTGCGGCCTTGAAGCCCTTGCCGTCCGGGACGCCGCCGCCGATGTCGTAGAGCAGTTCGCCCAGCGGCGTGCCGACCGGCACCTCGACCAGGCCGGTGTTGGCGACCGCGCCGGCCAGCGCGAAAACCTTCGTGCCGCGGCTCTTCCCCTGCCCCCAGCGCGCGTACCACTCGGCGCCGTGCAGCAGGATGGCCGGCACGTTGGCGTAGGTCTCGACGTTGTTGAGCACCGTCGGCCGGCCCCACAGGCCCTTCTGCGCCGGAAACGGCGGCCGCGGCCGCGGTTCGCCGCGGTTGCCCTCGATCGAGGTGATCAGGGCCGTCTCCTCGCCGCAGACGAAGGCGCCGGAGCCCATGCGGATGTCGAGGTCGAAGCAGAAGCCGGTCCCCAGGATCTTCGCGCCCAGCAGGCCGCAGGCGCGCGCCTGCTCGATGGCCTTCTGCAGGCGCTTGACCGCCAGCGGGTACTCGGCGCGCACGTAGACGTAGCCCTGCGCCGCGCCCACGGTGTAGGCGGCCGCGGCCATGCCCTCGATCACGCTGTGCGGGTCGCCCTCCAGCACGCTGCGGTCCATGTAGGCGCCGGGATCGCCCTCGTCGGCGTTGCAGAGCACGTACTTGACGTCGCCGGCGGCCTTGCGCGTGAACTCCCACTTGAGCCACGTCGGGAATCCCGCGCCGCCGCGGCCGCGCAGGCCGGAAAGCTTCATCTGCTCGACAACCTGCTCGGGCGCCATGCCATCCAGCACCTTGGCCAGCGCCGCGTAGCCGTCGGCCGCGATGTATTCCTCGATGCGCTCCGGATCAATGCGGCCGCAGTTGCGCAGCACGATCTTGGTCTGGCGGCCGAAAAAGGGAATTTCGCCGCAGGTGCGGCGCGCGGCGCCCGACTCGGGATCGCGCTCCACCAGCCGTTCGACGACCTTGCCGCCGGCCAGGTGGCTGCGGACGATTTCGGCGGCGTCGGCGGCCTGCACGCCCTGGTAGAACGTCTGGTCGCTGCCGATCAGCAGCACCGGGCCGCGCACGCACGGTCCCATGCAGCCGACCTCGCGCACGGCGCACGGCTTCTCGATGCCCTGGCCGGCGATCTCCCGACGCAGCGCGGCGGCGATCTCGCGCGCTCCGGAGGCCAGGCAGCTCCCGCCGGTGCAGACCAGCACCTCCTGCGCGGCCTGCGGGCCGGAGGCCCGGCCGAGGCGGTTGCGCAGGGCGTGCAGGGCCTCGGCCGAGGCGATGCGGGACGCGCCGGCACTCATGCCGGCTCCTCCCGCCGCGGCGCGGCTTCCGCCGCGCGGCAGGCGTCCAGCAGGGCGCCGATGCGCGCGGGCTTGACCCGCTGGTGCAGGTCGTCGTCAATCATCACCGCCGGCGCCATGCCGCAGGCGCCGAAGCAGCGGCCCACGGCCAGCGAGAACTCGCGGTCGGGCGTCGTGCCGCCGACCTCGATGCCCAGCCGGCGGCGCAGCGCCTGCAGCACCTCGTTGCCGCCGCGCACGTAGCAGGCGGTCCCGAGGCAGACGCGGATCAGGTGGCGGCCGCGCGGCACGGTGGAGAAGAAGGAGTAGAAGCTCACCACGCCGGCGACCTCGCTCAGCGGCTTGCCGAACGTCTGCGCGACGCGCTCCAGCACCGGTTCCGGCAGGTAGCCGTAGATCGCCTGCGCCGTCTGCAGCGCCGGGATCAGCCCGCCCGGCCGGTCACGATACTCGCCAAGAACCTCCGCCAGTCGCCGGTCCAGTTCCGCCGCCGTTGCCGTGCCGCCGCATGCGCACGCGCCCGCCCCGTGATCCGCCATGGAAGCCGTCTCCGTCAGAGGGAACCCTCGATGTACTTCTGCAAGCTCTGGATCGTCGCCTGCTGGTCGCCCAGGATGTGCTTGACCACGTCGCCGATCGAAATCAGGCCCACCAGCTTGTTGTTCTCCAGCACGAGCAGGTGGCGGTGGCGGCCCGAGGTCATCAGGCTCATGCAGTCGTCCACCGTGTGGGTCGGCGTCACCGTGCTCATCTTGTGGATGGGCGTCATCTTGTCCTTGACCAGCGTCTTGCGCGGCGACTCCTCCGTGGCCAGCGTCTTCCAGAGGCAGTCACGCTCGGAGACGATGCCGGACAGGCGCCCGTTGGAGGCCACGACCGCCAGGCAGCCGATGCGTCGCTCCGTCATCCGCTTCACCGCCTCGAGGATCGTGGCCGTCGGCCGGATCGTCTCCACCGCCGACCCCTTGATGCGCAGCATGTCGCTCACGGGCGTGTTCATCGCGTGCTCCTTTCCCTGGCAACAGCGTTGCGCCGGGCGCAACGTGTCGAACCATGGGATAGGATACCGCTTGGCCAACGTCCGTCGCAAGGCTACAGTGTGGCCATGCGCGACGGCCGCCACCATCCCTTCGGCACCCCCGTCATCACGCTGCTGCTCGTGGCGCTGCTGGCGGCCGTGGCGCTGCTGGTGCGCGCGCGGCGGGCGGAGACGGCGGCCGGCCCGGCGGCTGCGGGGCCGCCCCCCGCCGGCGCCGCGACTTCCACCGCCCCCGGCGCCGAGGAACGCACGCGCATCGCCGTCTACCGCCGCGTCTCGCCCTCGGTGGTGTCGGTCGCCAACAAGGCCCTGGTCCGCGGCGGCTTCTTCGGCTTCCAGGTGTTCGAGGTGCCGCAGGGCGCGGGTTCCGGCTTCGTCTGGGACCGCGAGGGACACATCGTCAGCAACTTCCACGTCGTCCGGGACGCCGACGCCATCACGGTCACCTTTCCCGACGGCAAGTCCTACGACGCCCGCGTCGTCGGCGTCGCCCCCGACCACGACCTCGCCGTGCTGCGCATGGTCGCGCCCGCCTCCCGCCTGTTGCCGGTCGCCACCGGCACGTCCCACGACCTGCAGGTGGGCCAGAGCGTGCTGGCCATCGGCAACCCCTTCGGGTTCGACACCTCGCTGTCGCTGGGCATCGTCAGCGCGCTCGGCCGCTCCATCCGCGCCGACGCGCAGTCGGCCACGATCCGGGACCTGATCCAGACCGATGCCGCCATCAACCCCGGCAACTCGGGCGGGCCGCTGCTCGACTCCTCGGGGCGCCTCATCGGCATCACCACCGTCATCTACAGCCCGAGCGGCACCAGTGCCGGCCTCGGCTTTGCCGTGCCGGTGGACACGGTCAACCGCATCGTTCCCCAGCTCATCCGGAAGGGCTTCGTCAGCCGTGCCGGCCTGGGCGTGACCTTCCTGCCCGACCACGTCGCCCGCCAATCGGGCGTCGCGGGCGCCGCCATCCTGGCCGTCCCGGCGCGTTCGCCCGCCGCCGCCGCCGGCCTCGCGGGCCTGGCCCGCACCCGCACCGGCGAACTGGCCTTCGGCGACATCGTCGTCGGCATAGACAGCCAGGCGGTCGAGAGTCCGGATGACCTGCGCGCGCTGCTCGAACGGTTCCAGCCCGGGGCGAACGTCACGCTGCTGGTGGAGCGGGACGGCCACCGCCGCACGGTCGGCTTTCGGCTCACGGAAGAGAATTGATGCGCGGACCGGAAATCTCCCCGGCCGCCGGCTTCGGGAGGACGGGAAGGAGTCCTGCCATGCCCGCCACACCGGCCACACCGGCCGACCTCTACGCCGCCCTGCTGCCGCCGCCCCTGCGCGCCGTGCGCGAGGCCGCGGGCCGGTATGCGGCCGGCTTCCACTGGACCGAGCGCCACCTCCAGTGCGTCTGGTTCGACGACCGGCTGCGGCCGGCGCGGCTCTTCACCCGCGACGGCGAGACGATCGCGGTGGAGACGCCCGGCCGCTGGAACCTGGAGGCCGGGCCGGACTTCCTCGACGCCGCTTTCCGCGTCGGGGCCGGCGAACGCCGGCTGACCGGCGACGTGGAAGTGCACGTTCGTCCGGCCGACTGGGACAGCCATCATCACGACCGCGACGGCCTCTACCGCCGTGTCGTCCTGCACGTCACCTACTTCCCCGGTCCGGGCGCGCCCACACCCGCCACGGCCGGCATCCTGCACCTGCCGCTGGCCGACGCGCTGGCGGGCGTGCCGTCCTTCTCGTTCGACGACGTGGACCTGGCGGCCTACCCGCATGCCGCCCTGCCCCTCTCCCCGCGGCCGTGCGGACTGGTTTTGCGCGACGCGCCCGACCGCTGGGCGCCGCTGCTGCACGATGCCGGCCGACATCGTCTGGCGCTCAAGACGCGTCGCCTCGCCGACCGGCTGGCGCGCGTGGGCGACCGCGAGCAGCTCTTCTATGAGGAGACGATGGCCGCGCTGGGCTACAAGCACAATTCGGCCGCCTTCCGCCGCCTGGCCCAACTGCTGCCGCTGGATGCCTGGGACCCTGCGGCGCCGGTCGAACGCGCCTGCGCGCGCCTGCTCGGTGCCGCCGGGCTGCTGCCGGACGTGGAGGCCGCGGCGGACGACGAGGCCCGCCAGTTCTGCCGCCGCCTGTGGGACCACTGGTGGCGCGACCCGCCCGCGCTTCCCGACGGCGCCCCCGTGAAGCTGGCGCGCCATGCGACGCGTCCGCTCAACGCGCCGGCCCGCCGGCTGGCGGCGGCCGCCGCCCTGTTCGGCGGCGGCGCGCAGCTGGCCGGCGAGCTGTTGGCCGTCCCCGCCGAGCCGGCGGCCAAGTGGTTCGAGGCCGTGGCCGGCGTGCTGGAACGGCGCTGCGCCTGGCCGTACTGGGAATGGCACCTCACGGCGGCCGGCCCGCGGCAGGGGAAGCCCGCCGCGCTGCTGGGTCGCAACCGCCTGTCGGCCATTGCGGCCAACGTCCTGCTGCCGCTTCACGGAGCGGAGGGGGCGCCAAGCGACGCGCTTGCCCGTCACCTGCCCGCGGAAGATGTTTCCGCGCCCATGCGCGAGACCGCCAACGCGCTCTTCAGCCGCGACCACAATCCCGCACTGTATGCGGGCAACGGACTGCTCCAGCAGGGGCTTCTCCAGATCCACCACGACTTCTGC
>Ga0233425_10006322_pt1 | contig 17701 bp, 19 predicted proteins | sample Watercolumn_Towu_2_FD_181712 | JGI IMG/M metagenome (GOLD analysis project Ga0233425, IMG submission 181712) | Freshwater microbial communities from Lake Towuti, South Sulawesi, Indonesia - Watercolumn_Towuti2014_140_MG | ecosystem: Environmental > Aquatic > Freshwater > Lake | place... | reverse complement strand
TCTTAATACAATTTGTACAGGTTTTGCATCTTTCAAGCATTGTAAAATCCTTCCAGGTATCAGCTTGTGCCTTATCTCTTAAAAAAAAGCCCGCCAGCCTAAGATAACTTCCCATACCTTCAACATAACAGATATTGTTTTTACCGTATTTTCCAAGCCCGCTTTTAACTGTAAGATATTTTAACGGGAGGTTGTTTTTTATTTCCATGTAATTATTTAGACCAATTTTTTTATTTAAGATGTTTATGATGTTTTTTGTTGAAGTTTTATGAATATAGGTTGGGGGTATAATAGTTTTTATGTTTTTTCCCCTTACTTTAAAGTAGACGTTTGTTATAAAGCTAGGAAAAGCGATAATCAAGATAGAGCTTGTACTGTCTGGCATGAACTTGAAGAAATTGCTTAATTCCTTCAGGTAGAATTCTTTATCGATTATATTATTTAAAACTAACTCATTAAAATTTCTTTTTACTTCAATAATGTTCTCAATTGATACAATTGTTGCTTTGTACCCCATTTTACAAAGGTTTTGCAAAACAGCATCACTTCTGTATTTATCTTCTTTCATTTGACTATTTAAATATAATATTTTAACTATTATATCACTATTATTGGTTGTTTAAATTAAAGAACAAGCATACTAAATTACACGTAGAAAATTATATACCTTAGGTAAATATTTTAACTGGCTGCCCCGAGTAGTGAAATTTCGAAACAATTTTTAAAGCAATTATTTGATTTGAACAACTTGTTCAGAAGCAAATTATCTATTAATTGCTATAATACCCCTTGTTTTCTTGACTTAAACCAGTATATAAGGAAAAGAATGCCTACTATAATAAAAGGTAATGCTGCAAGTATAATAAAATCTAAAAGGTCAAAATCAGGATTATCTAAACCGACAATAATACTAAAAATACTACCTACTACTGCACCAGCTATCAATATTATTCCTCCGATTTTTTCCTTAAACCAGGCAATAATTACACCTATTGTAAGTATTATAAAAAATGCAAAATAAGTATAAGGAATAAAATCCCAATTCTTATAATCCATTATTAAATTAGCGATAGTAGAAAAAGTTAAGTAAACTGCTAAGAAGGTCCCAAATATACGTGCAATCCAGCGAATTACTTTAGCAGATTTGTTTATATTCTTATCCATAATTACCTATCTTAATCTTAATTTAAAAATCTAATAAATTATTAGACGTAGATAATAATTAAATGTTATTTTTTGATAGTGCGTGTCTGAAGTGGTTGCCCATCAACACTTTTAACGTCCATTTTCCTCTTTCTTTTATAAAAAATAATTATTTGTTAGTAAAATAAACTACAATATTCTCATTAATTATACTATCTTTTTACTATATTGCCTTTAAATTCAAATAAATATTTGCTGGCCAAGGTAGTGAAATTTCGAACCAATTTTTAATTGAATTATTTCACCTAAAGAACTTTTTAACTTGATTTTAATATAATAGTATTTACAATAGGTATACAATAGGTATAATAACTATAGCATGGATTTTGAATTTTATAAAAATAAAAGTGAAGCAAATAAACAAAAACATGGGATTGATTTTGATGAAGCTAAAAAATTATGGGACGATCCTGATTATCTTGAGATTCCTGTTAAAACAAATGATGAACCACGGTTCCTGGTAATAGGTAAGATTTCAGGAAAAAATTGGACAGGAGTTATAACTTACAGGAATGAAAGAATAAGAATCATTTCAATTCGAAGATCCAGGAAGGAGGAAATTGATATTTATGAAAGCTAATGATTTTGATAAGAAATTCGATGAAAATAAAAATATTATAGAACATCTTGACTTATCTAAGTTCAAAAGGCCAAAACGGGAGCAAAAGAGAGTCAACGTTGATTTTCCGTTATGGATGATTGATTTATTGGACAAGGAAGCAAAAAGATTGGGAGTACCAAGACAGTCAATTATCAAAGTATGGGTAGCAGAGCGTCTTGAAAAAGTATCTTAATTGGCTGGCCACTTTACGCAAAGTTAGAACCAATTTGATAAGCTTCGATGGGGATATTTTTATACCAGAATTGAGTATTTAAGATTATTTATCTAATGTATTACTAACTATGTCAATAATTATCCCAAGTTGTGTCATTTACGAATTAAAAGCGAACCGTTTTTAATTCGTAAATGACATTGTAATAATAAACCATTGACAACAGAACCATTATTTTTGATAATTAATCTAGATTTGAAAGAAATCAGGTGCCCGCAAGGGATAATAGGGAAGCCAAAAAAATGTTTATTCATTTTTAAAAGGCACGGACCCACCACTGTATCCATTAAGCTAAAAAGCCACTGTAATTAATGGGAAGGCTTTTTAAAAAGCATTAAGATGGGAGTCAGGAGACCTGCCTGTTTTTTAAAATAAGCTTAGGATGATGGTAAAGTCCTTCGTCATTTTATGACGGGGGGCTTTTTTGTTTTTCGGAAAGGATATGTTATGAAAGCTGCAGTATTAAAAGGATTGGAAAGTTTTTCTATTGAAAGTATTCCTGACCCTATTTGTCCTGCAGGAGGGGTTGTGGTAAAAGTAAAGACTGCAGCAATATGTAGCGCTGATGTAAGAATGATAATTAGTGGGCACCAAGCATTAAGGTACCCTAGAATCCCCGGACACGAAATATCGGGTGTAGTTGTTCATAGCGATAATGCCAAAATTAAAGTTGGAGAAAGGGTGCAGATTGCCCCAGGAATTACCTGTGGGGTATGCCGCTTCTGCAAATCAGGTTTGGAAAACCATTGTGAAAATATAAGAATATTCGGTTTTACCCTGGATGGCGGTTTTGCAGAATATATAGCCATACCTTCCCAAGGAGTTTTTTCAGGGGTGATAAACCTTATCCCTGAAAGCCTTGGTTTTGACCAAGCTGCCATGGCGGAGCCTGTTGCCTGTTGCTTAAACGGCCAGGAAATATTAGACATCTGTCTTCAAGATAGGGTGCTGATAATAGGAGCAGGTCCAATTGGGTGTATCCATACAATTCTTGCAAGATTAAATGGGGCAGAAGAGATTATCTTAGCAGACATTTACCAAAAAAGATTAAACCTTGCGCTAAAAACAGAGGCAGATATTTTTCTAAACATTTCAGCCAAGAATAAATTCAAGAAAACCATCATTGAAAAGATAGAGGCTTTATCGATCAATAAGATAATTTTAGCTTGCAGTGCTTGCGAAAGCCTAATGTTTGACCTGATTGAAATACTTGCACCCAGGGGAAGGATTTGTTTTTTTTCAGGAATAATCCCCCAAGGGAAAAATCCTGGAACTAAAATTTTTAACAAGCTCCATTACAAAGAAGCAGTATTTTCTGGAGCCTACGGGTGTACCTCTAACCAAAACCGAAAGGCCCTTGCATTAATGGAGTCGGGAAAAATTAATCTAGACTGGATGATAACACACAAATTTACACTTGAAGACATCATGTCAGGGTTAGAGATAGTAAGAAACCTGGATGGATTAAAAACATTAATACAAGAATAGGAGGTCTTATCTTGGACAAGAAAATAAAAGATTTTGGAAACACGATTATGCGCCTTATCAGAAAGGAGAATCTTTCAAAGCTAGAAACTTTTGAAGCTTTTAGGCAGATACTGGTAGATGAACAACCAGAAATCCAGCAGGGAGCGTTCCTTGCTGCCTTAAATGCAAAAGGGGAAACTGCTCAGGAGATTGCAGGAAGCTGGGAAGCAATTTATATGCTAGATACAGTAAAGATAACACCAGATTCCCAATTGCCAGTTGTAGATAATTGCGGCACTGGGATGGATACTCTTAAAACTTTTAATATAAGTACTGCTGCAGCAGTTGTTGCAGCCACCTGCGGAGTAGTTATGGCAAAACATGGCGCCAGGGCAATTACATCCTCTTGCGGAACAATTGATGTGCTTGAGGCTATAGGGCTAGATGTGGAATGTGACCCAATAATCGTTAAAAACAGCATTGAAGAAGCCGGTATAGGAATTTTTAATGGGATGAGCCCAAAAGTACACCCCAAGGCGTTAGGAAGAATACTTTCACAGATAGCCTTTGGCACAACTTTAAACATTTCAGCATCGCTTGCAAACCCTGCCCTCCCTCGATTTGCTGTTCGAGGAGTATATTCCAAAGAGATGGTAAAACCTACAGCAGTTGTGATGAAAGAAATAGGTTACAAAAGGGCCATTGTGATGCATGGTCTTGATAAAGATGGGAAACTTGGCATGGATGAAGCATCCATTCTTGGTGAGACAGTGATTGCGGAACTAAAGGAAACAGGGGCTATTGAGCAGTATTCTATATTTCCGGAAGAATTTGATATTGGACATCAAGAATACCAGGAAATATTTCCCTATAAAACCGTAAAAGAAGAAGCATCAAGGCTGGTGGGGATACTTAAAGGCATTACAAATGGTCCATGCCTAGACATCGTTTGCTTGAATGCATCACTACTCTTATATCTTATGGATATTGCCCCTAATATTTTAAAAGGATATAAAATGGCAAAAGAAATTATTAAAAGTGGAAGTGCAATTGAGAAGTTAAGGGAGTGGGTAAGGGTTCAGCAATCCTATAAAGGAAGCGGAATCTCAATATTTGAAAATATATATAATGAGCGCAACTAATGAATTTATATGCCTTAAAAAGTAAAGATGGGTACTTAAAAAAGATAAAGAATAATAAATGTTTAATTGTACCCTTAGAGAAAGCATCGGTTTTTCCTGATATAAGCTCCCAAGAGATGCAAGATTTAAAAGAATTAGCATACTCTTGTGGACTAGTGCATGTAAGTATTGTGATGTTGACCATAATTGAAAAAACTATAAAAGACTGTTAGTTCTCCTCTAAATTTCGGGTTTTACCTTAAAACCAAAATTGACTTTAATTACAATTTAGTAGAAATAAAATGGAGATAAACAGAAAAATAAAACTAATAGGAATAAGCATTAAAATCTTAATCGAGTATTTATTATAATAATTTTATATGGGCAAATAATTTTTGTTGGGTTTATCTGCTAATTTTTTTCAGTAATTGAAGACAGAAATAGTAAAGAAAAAGTTTTAAATATTAAAACAATCCTGGCTACAGAAAATAACTTTAATAACGAAAGTGACTTAATGGGTTTTACTTTTACCTTTACTGCTTTGCATGAAGAATAGCTGCCTTTACTTATTAAGATTTATTTGACAAACATGTCTGATTCTGGCTGGGGAGAGAGGATTCGAACCAGATCAATTAATGAAAATTTCGGTTTCTTTTAAAATGCTTTTTAGATCCTGAGTATTTAAAAAATCTATATATGACTTTTCAAAACTATTTAAAAGCTCTGCTAAAAAAATACTCATGTCAACTTTACAAGAAAGTATATCAGATATTGAAATAGCCCCTAATAAATTTTCATCAGGATTCCGGTAAAAGGCATTATTTACATTTATCCCTATTCCAATAACAAGAATGATTTCACCATTAATATTTTCTGATTCAATAAGTATTCCTGCAAGTTTCTTTTGTCTAAAGTATATGTCATTCGGCCATTTTATTTTAACATTTATCTTATATTTCCTGATTAAAACATTGGCGATAGCTGCCGCTGCAATTATAGTGATATTTTTCAAAGTATTTAAAGGAATTGAAGGATTTAAAATTATTGAAAACCACAATCCGCCTTTTGGCGAAAACCATTTTCTGTCAAATCTGCCCCTGCCGCAGGATTGCTCTTCTGAAACAATAACTATACCATTTAATTTATCTTTTGCATCATTGCCATCTCTATGGAAAGCCTCCTTTGAAAATATAAATGAATAATTATTTGTTGAATCCACCGTTTTAAGAATAATAATTTCTTTAGCAATAAAAACTGTTTTAAGTAGTCTTTTAACTTTTTCTGGGTAAATAATATCTTTATCTGCCATAATTTTTAAAATTGTAAATATTTATATTTATATTCTTAAAATATTGTTTTCTTAATTTTTTCAATAATAAATGCAAAATCATAAGACAACAATTATAACCATTAAAACTTTTTTATATAACATTAATAGTAAAAATTACTGTTGAAACTATATAATAATGCGTCACGTCTAACAAAAAAGCAAAGGGTCAAAATTTACTCCTGATAGAAAGGTTAAAATATTGGACAAATTATCAAGGCTGGATATTGAGAAAATAATCCCTCACAGGGAACCATTCCTTCTCATAGATGAAGTCACAGAGATCGAGCATGGAAGGAAAATATCAGCAGTAAAATATGTAAGAGATGATGAATATTTCTTTAAAGGCCATTTCCCACAGAACCCTATAATGCCAGGGGTCCTAATGGTTGAAGCAATAGCACAGGCAGGTGCAATATCGGTGCTGATACTGCCAGAAAACAGCGGCAAACTGGTTCTTTTTGCAGGAATAGACAAAGCCCGCTTTAAAAGGATTGTCCGGCCCGGTGATATGCTTATTATAGATGTTGAAATAACAGATTTTCGCCGAAATATAGGCAGGGCAAAAGGCAACGCAACTGTTGATGGTGAACTTGCCTGCTATGCAGAGGCCATGTTTGCAGTAACTGCTCCTTAATTAAAGTTATATACTGAAAGGACAATATGCCAGAAAACAATAAAGGCAATAAAAAAAATATAATACTTATGTTTCCCGGGCAAGGTTCACAGTCAGCTGGAATGGGCCTTGATTTTCTTGAGACAAATAATAAATATTTCAATTACCTGGATACCTCAAGCAGTATTTTTGGTGAAAACCTTGTTGATATTTTAAAAAATAAAGATGAAAAGGGCATTCTGATTGACAGGACGCAATACAGCCAGATACTTATATACGCAGTGAGCGCTATTTTAAATGATTATCTTTTCAATGACTGCAATCTCAATCCTGCTGATGTAAAAGCAGTTCTTGGACACAGCCTTGGTGATTACAGCGCACTTTACAGTTGTGGAGCTTTTGATTTTGCAAAGGGCGCAGAACTTGTCTCGTTCCGTGGAAAACTTATGGCCGGTGTTTCAGGTAACTTTAAAGATAGCAGTCAGGATAGTAATTTGCATGATTCAAGGCAGAGACAAAAAGAAACGATGATGGCGGCGGTACTCGGTTCAGATATCGGTACCATTTCTGAAGTACTTTCCAATTACAGCAGCAGTGTTTTTATTGCAAACTATAATGACTATTCGCAGATTGTTATTAGCGGTTATGCTGATGATGTCTTAAAAGCAGGAGAAGAGCTTAAAACCAGAGGCGCAAAGAGGGTTTTGCCATTAAAAGTAAACATAGCCTCGCACTGCCCATTAATGAGGGAGGTTTCTGAAGAGTTGGGTGTTTTTATTGAGAAAAATATTTCGAAATTCGATGAGCTTAAAATGGATTTTTTCTCATCTACTGAGGTTTCAAAAATATCATCTGATATGATAAGGGATGTACTTGTCAGGCAGCTTACTAATCCTGTGAAGTGGGTAGACTCTATTGAGAAAGCTCTGTCTGAAGGAGCAAATACTTTTATTGAAGTCGGGCCTGGAAAGGTGCTATCAGGCCTTGTAAAACGAATTGCCGTAAGGACAGAAAGAGAAGATGTAGAGACATACAGCACGGATTCAATAGAGGAAATAGGTAATTTAAAAAAATATCTTGAAGAAAAGAGCTAATCAAATTAAAAAATCTGGTTTTAATAATAAACTAATATTTCTAAAAAAATTAGCGCATTAAACAAAATACAGGAGAGGAACTGATAAATGGAAAAACTGGAAGGTAAAATATGCATTGTAACCGGAGGAGCTGCCGGCATAGGTAAAAAAATCAGCCATGCCCTTCTTGATAATGGCGCAACTGTATGCATATTTGATGTAAATGAAGAAAGCGGATTAAAAGCTATCAATGAACTTAAAGCTCTGAATAAAGGGAAAAAAGCAGATTTTTTTAAGGTAGATGTTGCAGATGAGAACCAGGCTTCATCAGCAATTGACAGTATTGCAGAAAAATATGGTTCAATAGATGTGCTGGTAAATAATGCCGGAATAACTCTTGATAACCTTATAATGCGGATGAGCATAGAAGACTGGAAGAAAGTCATAGACATTAACCTTACAGGCGCTTTTATATGTTCAAAACATACATTAAAACATATGATAAAAAAAAGAAGCGGAAGAATAATAAATATATCTTCGATTGTAGGGGTTAAGGGAAACGCAGGACAGTGCAATTATTCAGCTTCAAAAGCAGGGCTGATTGGGCTTACAAAATCACTGGCAAGGGAAGTTGCAAGCCGCAACATAAATGTAAATGCAATAGCGCCTGGATATATAGAGACAGAGATGACTGCAAAACTTGACGAGAAAGTAAAAGAAAAACTGCTGGCCAGTATTCCTTCGGGAAAACTTGGGACACCTGAAGATGTTGCAAATGCAGTCCTTTATTTGGCTGGACCTGATTCAGAATATATTACCGGCACAGTATTAAGTATAGATGGCGGAATGGGAATATAAAATAAATAACTATAGGAGCACAGATAAAATATGGCAAATAATAATTCAAATGTAAAAAGGGTCGTAGTCACCGGAATGGGAGTAGTAACTGCTATTGGCACCGGTCTTATGGAATTCTGGTCAAATCTTTCAGGAGGAAAGTCAGGGGTCAGCCTGATAGATACATTTGATACTTCAAAACACGGCTCCAAGATAGCCGCCCAGATAAAAAATTTTGACCCGGCAGATTTTATGGATTTTAAGGCCGCCAAAAGGATGGACAGGTTTGCACAATTTGGGGTAGCTGCAACAGCACTTGCAATAAAAGATGCAGATTTGAAAATAGATGGCACAAATGAAAATGATACTGGAGTTTTTATAGGAAGCGGAATAGGTGGCCTGCTTACTCTTGAGTCACAGCATCAGGTGCTTATGGAAAGGGGTGCCGACAGAGTAAGCCCATTTTTAATTCCAATGATAATATGTAATATGGCTGCAGCTCAGGCATCTATATTTTCAGGTGCAAAAGGGCCCGTAAGCACGGTAACAACAGCTTGCGCCGCAGGCTCAAATTCTATAGGGGATGCGTATGAGATTATTAAAAGGGGGGCGGCTAAGGCAATGATTACAGGAGGAGCCGAAGCTGCAATCACGCCTCTTGGAATGGCAGGATTTTCAAATATGAATGCGATGTCTACCCGCAATGATGAACCTCAAAAAGCTTCCAGACCCTTTGACAGGGACAGGGATGGATTTGTCATGGGTGAAGGCGCCGGGGTAATTATATTAGAAGAATTGGAATATGCAATTTCCAGGGGCGCAAAAATATATGCAGAGATTTTTGGATATGGGATGACAGGCGAAGCGTTCCACATGACGGCACTTGAAGATTCAGGTGCAAATGTTGTCAGGTGCATTAAAAACTGCCTTAGCGAGGGCAGAGTATCTGTTAATGAAATTGATTACCTTAACGCTCATGGGACATCTACACCATTAAATGATATTGTTGAAAGCAATGCAGTGGCAAACTGTTTTGGGGACCATATAAGGAAATTAAATGTAAGTTCAACCAAATCAATGCATGGGCACTGCCTTGGTGCGGCAGGAGCAATTGAGGCTGTGGCGACAATAATGGCAATTAAAAATGACCTTATTCCTCCTACAATAAACCTTGATAATCAGGATGAGAAATGCGGCCCCCTTAACTTTACGCCAAATAAGGCTGTAAAAAAGACAGTCAACTTTGCCGTTTCCAATTCAATGGGTTTCGGCGGCCACAATGTGACAGTAGGGTTTAAAAAGTTTGAAGGTTAGCAATTAAAAATATTCATTAAAACCATAACATCTGTAAACATTATGAGTGAAAACAGTATAGAAAAAAATTCAGATAAAACGTCAGAAAAGATTATATGCAGGAAGTGTAAAAAAGAAATAGAGCCGGAAGATTTCCTTATTAACCTTAAAGTATGCCCGAATTGCAATTACCATGATTATATGAGCGCAATGGAAAGGATACAGGCGACTTGTGACCAGGGTAGCTTTGTTGAAATGGCAGGAGAAATAACTTCTGTTGACGTGCTTGATTTTTATGACCTCAAACCTTATAGCGACAGGTTATCTGAAGCCAAGATAAAATCCGGTTTAATTGAAGCAATAATAACAGGCGAAGCTGCAATAGGCGGCTATAGGGCATCAATCGGAGTGATGGATTTTAATTTTATGGGCGGCAGCATGGGCAGTGTTGTGGGCGAGAGGATAAAAGTCATTGCCGATAACAGCATAAAAAAGAAAATACCACTTGTCATTTTTGCTGCAAGCGGAGGGGCAAGGATGCAGGAAGGTATAATGTCACTTATGCAAATGGCAAAGACCGTTTCATGCATAAACAGGCTTCATGAAGAAAAAATACCATATTTCTGCGTGATTACAAATCCTACCACCGGTGGAGTGAGCGCAAGTTTTGCAACAGTTGCAGATATAATAATTTCTGAGCCAGGAGCTCTTTTTTGTTTTGCGGGCCCAAGAGTCGTTGAACAGACTATCAAAAAATCTGTACCTGCTGATTTTGGCCTTGCTGAAAGGAACCTTAAAAACGGCCAGGTCGATATGATACTTGAGCGCAGGGAAATAAAAGTCACACTTGAAAAAATGCTGCTTCTTTTTTCAACGGCAGATATATAAATCAAAGGGATTAAAACTAAATGGTTGAAATTGAAAAACTTAATGGGCTTACAAAAAATTTTCTGAAGGATGCCCTGCACTCTATTTTTAAGCTGGAGAAACTAAAAAGACTGAGGGGATTTTCAGGAATTCATTTTAATGATGCTGAAAAAAAAGTCGCTGAAAAAATAGATAACTACAGGCACGTTGAAAGGGAAGCATTAAAATCATGGCGAGTTGTTGAGCTATCAAGAGATGAAAACAGGCCGCATACCCCGGATTATATAAAAGGTATTTTTGAAAACTTTATTGAACTTTCAGGAGACAGGCTGCAGATGGATGACAAATCGATTATAAGTGGGTTTGGACAGTTAAATGGAAGGACAGTTGCAGTAATCGGACATAATAAAGGAAAGGATATTAAAGAAAGGGTTACATTTAACTTCGGTTCAAGCATGCCACAGGGTTACAGGAAAGCAGACAGGGTAATGGACCTTGCTGACAGATTTGGTTTTCCGGTAATTACATTTATTGACACACCGGGGGCATATCCTGCCCTAGAAGCCGAGGACAATGGACAGGCCGCAGCAATAGCCAACAGTATTTTGAAGATGTTTGAACTAAAGGTTCCTACACTTGTAGTTCTAATTGGTGAAGGCGGAAGTGGCGGTGCACTTGCCCTTGCAATTGGCAACTATGTAATGATGCTTGAAAATTCGACATATTCTGTGATTTCACCTGAAGGTTGTGCATCTATTTTATGGAGGGATAGTGGAGTTGCAAAACTTGCTGCACGCGCACTAAAGTTAACATCAAGGGACCTTTTAAAACTTGGAGTTATTGACAGGATTATTTATGAGCCTATGGGCGGTGCACAGAAAAGCCCTGAGAGAACTGTGCGGATTGTGCGTAATTTCCTTTTGGGCACCCTAAAAAAATTTGACAGTTTTGGAAAAGATTATGATTTTAAAGCAGCAAGGGCAGATAAATTTGAAAAAATGGGTTATTTTAATTCCCTACAAAAAGTATGACTTTTTCAGCAGGAAATATATTTGTGCCTGCCTCCGGAAACTGTGCAATTACTGAGTCTTTCTGGATAGAATAATCCACTTTTATATAACTTATCTCATAAATTATACCCATAGTTTCAAGCAATCCCTGTGCCCTGGCGTATTCCATTGATACCATATCCGGGATCGGTATAAGTTCGTCGCTTACAGATATTATTAGCTTTACAATATCATTTTTCTTTAGAGGTGTTCCTGCTACAGGATTTGTACCCAATGCTGTTCCAGGCGGATAGGCGCCTGAAGACTCTTTTAATACCATCACATTAAAACCAAGGGCCTCAAGGCTGGTAATAGAATAGACATAGTCATAACCGGTAAGGTCAGGCACTGTTACAAATTCTGTACCTTTGCTTATAACAATATCTATTTTAGTATCCAGGGGATATACGTAGCCGCCTTCAGGCACCTGGCTTATTATTATACCGGGCATATAAAAATCATTGAATTCTTCAATAATGGTGCCACCTGTAAAACCTTCTTTTTCAATCATTTTCATTGCACTTGCCTTATCCATACCTGTCAGGTTTGGAACAGCAGCGCTGATTTCTTTGGCACCACTGCTGACTACAACATTTATAATACTGCCGACCGCTACTTTGCTGCCTTTTTGGGGCAGTTGGGAAATTATGAAATCTTTTTCTACTGTATCACTTGATTCTGCTCCTGTTATTTTTAAGCTTAAACCATATGTTGAAAGAATATCTTTTGCCTGTTGGGCTCTTATATTAATAATTGGCGGTACCAATAAATACCCTGAATCGGTTCTTAAGTTTTCAAGTTTTGTATTGTTTGCTAAATACAAAGGAAGAAAAATAAAAAATAAAACAGCAAAAAGCGCTGCCAGTCCTACAAGGAAATTACGCAGCCTTGAGAACTTTTTGTATTGCCTTGAATATGACTTATCTGCCTGTGAAAAGTTTTCAGGGTAAGAAGTTTCATCCTGGTTGTAAGGCATTTTTAAGGATGCGGCTCCGGATTTATTTTTGAGAAATCTCTGATGTCTCTGTCTGGATAGGCCGGTTTTTGAATCAAGCTCTTCTTTTTCAAAGGATAGCATCCGCCCTTCAAGAAAATTTTCAAGATCCTTTTTTAATTCACTGGCACTTGAATATCTGAGTGTGGGGTTTTTTTGAAGGCATTTCATAACTATTTTCTCAATTTTTGGAGATATTCCTGGTGCAAGAATTGAAATCGGCTGGGGATTTTCGCTGATATGGCGTAGACTTATATCAATAGAGCTCCCACCTCTGAAAGGGATATCTCCACAAAGCATTTCATACATGACTATACCAAGCGAGTAAATATCGGAGCGGTAATCAAGTATCTTACCCTGGGCCTGTTCCGGTGAGACATAATGCGCGGTACCGAGTATGCCCATTGTTTTTGTAATATCATCGGCAACAGTTTTGGCTATTCCAAAATCAGTAAGTTTTACCCGGCCCTCTTCAGTTATCATTATGTTCTGCGGTTTTATGTCTCTGTGGACAAGGTTATTTGAATGTGCTTCCTGCAGGGCATTGCATATTTGTATTGCATAAGATGCAGTGAGGAGTGCCCCAAGTGAGCCGTTTTTTTCAATTATTTTTTTCAGGCTTTCTCCACTGACATATTCCATTACAATGAAATAAAGGTCATTGAACTCGCCCCATTCATATATACCTACAATATTAGGATTAGAAAGCCTTGTAAGTATTTTTGCTTCTGATTTAAAGCGCGCGATAAAATTGCGGTTTGATGAATAATTCTCGTGCAGTATTTTTATTGCAACTTTTTTAGCCTGTTTTTTATCATAACCCAGATATACATCGGCCATGCCTCCGGACGCAAGTTTTGAAAGTATCTCGTACCTGTCATTTATTTTCAGTCCTGTTAATCTGTCTGTTACCATACTGACGTCATGATTTTTTTATTGTTATTACAGTTATATTATCGCGGCCGCCCATTTTATTGGCTGCCTTTATAAGTTCTTCAGTGATTTTTTTTGGTTGCCTGTGTTTTGAGACAATGGAGAAAATCTGCTGGTCCGTAAGCATACTATTTAATCCATCTGTGCAAAGGACAAGGATGTCATCTGTTTTAAGTTTCCTGGTTATATAGTCAAATTCAGCTTCCTGGTCAGTTCCTATTACTTTGTTTAAGTAGTTTCGCATTGGATGCCCAAACATTTCTTCATAGGTTATTAGCCCTTTTTTATACATTTCTCCTACGAGTGTATGGTCCTCAGTTAAAAGTTCAAATACCCCATCTGCTGCAAAATATATGCGGCTGTCTCCGATATGTACAATATTTGCCATATGGTTTTCTATGTAGCAACATGTAAAAGTGGTACCCATGCCGTTGAGGCTTTTTTTTGATTCTGACATCTCATAAACCATGTGATTGGCATAGTTAAAAGACTCTGCAAGGATTTCAGCATTTTTATCCTTGCCTTGAATAACTTTTTGAACCTGTGCGCTGTTTGTATTTTCTTTTAATGCAGTAAACCTGTTTACAAAGCTTTCTACTGCAAGCTTGCTTGCAACTTCTCCGGCATTGTGCCCGCCCATTCCGTCAGCGACAATAAACAGTCCTGATTCCTTGTCAGCATAGAAGAAGTCTTCATTTTGTTCACGCCATTTTCCAGTATCTGTCAATGCGAAGTATTCCATAGCAGTCATTATAAGCTATAATTTGAAAGGATTAAAATAATTTAAAACTTTTCCTTTTAATGTTTTCCCCTTATCATATTTAATAATAACTTTGATAAATCTAATTGTAAGGGAGGACTGAAATGTTTTTTGACCAAATGAATAAAGAAATGGTCAGGGCAATGATAGAGAGTTTGCCCTTGGAAGTTACAGTAATTGACGCAAACGATGAAGTTGTCGGGTGGAACAAGCACGATAACAGGATTTTTAAGCGACCATTGGGCTCAATTGGGCTCAACTTCAGGGAGTGTCATCCCAAGGAAAGCCTTGATAAAGTAGTTAAGATTATAGACGATATGAAAAAAGGTATTTCAGATACTGTCAGGTTCTGGATAGACCTTGCCATAGAGCCTGGCGCACCAAAACATAAAATACTTATTGAATTTTTTGCCCTGAGAGCTGATGACGGTACCTACCTGGGTTGTATGGAGTGTACCCAGGATATAGAAGAAATAAGAAACCTTCAGGGTGAAAAAAGAATTGCAAGCATTGAATAATATCAAGATGCAACTTTCTATAAATAATAATTGATATTAGAAATTCTGTATTATATAATGTTAGAAAATCAAACTTTATAATATTCATACTATAAATATGATAAGGTGATTTAATGATAATAGATTTAAAACAAAAATCACAGGTAACCATTCCTAAAAAAATACTAGAGAAATTAGGGCTCAAAGTTGGCGATAAAATCAGTATTGAAGAAAAGGGCGGTAAACTTATATTGACCCCGGTTGCAATTGTGCCAAGAGATCAGGCATGGTTTTACTCTTCGGAATGGCAGGAAGGAGAGGCTGAAGTTGACAGGCAGATAAGAGATGGAAAAATCCATATTGCAGAGTCTCTTAAAAAATTATTTAAAGATCTGGAAATCTAAGAGATTATGAAATTTGTTTATTCGGATTCTTTTAAAGCAAATGTTTCTGTATTATCTTTTGAAGAAAAGGCAATTTTAAAAGAAAAACTAACACTAATGTTTCATAACCCAAGACATCCTTCATTAAGTACAAAAAAGATACAAGGCCATAAAAGTATTTTTGAGTCAACTGTTACAATGGGCACCAGGATTACCTGGCAGTACATAAAAAAAGATGCCATTCTGCTAAGAAAAGTTGGCCCGCATGACAAAACTTTAAAAAATCCATGAATTTGGTTATTCGATTTTGTAGTTAAAGTATCAAATCGTTTCTAAGGTTATTGGTAAAAAAATCTTAATTTTATATAATAAGAAAAACCTGTACTTCCGGATATATATTTCAAAAACAGGTATAATTTTAAATTTATTTTTGTTAAAATTTGTCACTGTCGGGCGAATGGCGGAACTGGCAGACGCGCTAGGTTCAGGACCTAGTGTTCGCAAGGACTTGGGGGTTCAAATCCCCCTTCGCCCACCACTGAAAGGTTATTTCCTTGGAACACAGGGGACGCAGGGATGTAATAATAATCCTTATATTGATGATTATAATAGCAGCAGTAATTGTGAGCTGGCTAAGCGGGCTGTGGAGCTGCGAAACAGGAAGGAAGGACCTGACTGAAGAAGAAAGGCTCACTATTGCTGATTATATAAATTCAGTATCGGTGCTTGTCCAGCATTCAAACAAGATTTCTGTAAATTTCTTTACCACTTTAAATAAAGTCAAGGAACTCCCAAAGGCTGAGCTTGAAACAAATCTTGCGCAATATATTGAGGAGAGCCAGGTTATACTTGAAAATACACAGGAAATAAATCCTCCGGCTGGTTTTGAGATTGCCAATGGATACTTAAAACTGGTTTTTGATACCCGCAACAGATCCTATGAAAATTACAAGCCGGCATTGTTTAATGTCCTTGATGATGTAGATTTTGAAAATTCCAGCACACAACTTGAACAATCTTTTATTTTTATGTATATGAGTGATGAAATATATAAATATTTCCAGGATGAATTAAAGAGCGCTGCAGAAAAACTTGGCATTGGAAATCTTACAATTATCGATTCAGAGATACTGGAAAAGCCGGAGCTTCTAGATAGTGAAAATATCGGTAGAATGATAGCTGATTTTAAGTCAGTGGTAAACCTCACTGAGAGACGAGGAGTAGCTGTAATTGCCCAAAGCGTAGTTTTTAACCCGCAGGTGTTAAATGAACAGGATGAATATCTTATTATTAAAAATGGCAGCCAGATAAATATAACAATAAATGTTGAGAACCAGGGTAATATATCTGAAAACAATGTCCCTGTTAAAGCAACTTATACTGTACAGGGAGTTTCTAAAGCGGAAGTAAAGGAATCGACTATTGAGCTTTTTAACCCGTCTGAACAGAAAGCTGTCACTTTTTCAGGATTTAAGGCATATCCCGGTAAAAAATGTGAGTTAAAAATAGAAGCAGGCCCAGTCGAAAATGAGGTCCTTATGTCAAATAATACTGCTGTTTTTAAAATAATGATGGAAGAATAAATAATGTACACCGTTAAATACTGAAAAAATGAGCTGGCGCAAAAGAAGTCATTTCACATTTCTATTAATAACAGATGAAAATTCCAGAATCCGCAAATTTAACCTTCCCCATAATGTTTTAAGGCTTATCTTCATAATAATTTCAATTTTTGCAGTAACCGGTATCATATTGGTTTCAAATCTTTTTTTAACCCGGCAGAAACTAAACGATACAATAGCAAAAATTGAAAGGGAAACTGAAAAAATAAACTACCAGCTTGTATCGCTTTCAAACCTTGAACAAAAAACAAAGGATATTCAGACAAAAACAAAAATACTGGAAAACTACCTGAGCCAGGTTGAGGATCTTGATAAGCTTGTCAGAGATATAACTGGCAAGGGTGGTTTTGAAGAGCAGGTCGAATTATATAACTATGATTTAAATGCTGCTGTAAATGTCGGGCAAGATACCGAAGAATTATTGTTTTATACAAATACGCAGGACCAGGAGCAGGAGCTTGAAGATATTGACCTGCTTCTTGATGATTTGCTTCTTAAAGCGCCAGGCATGTCTTCTAAGCTGTCAGAAGATAAACTCAATATGGAAAATTATATATATGAGCTTGAGCACACGCCAAATCTCTGGCCATCATATGGAAGAATTACCACTCTGTTTTGTGATGGAAGGGCAAAGATATGGCGGGCAGGATTGCACAAGGGTATTGATATTGCAAACAACAGCGGAACCCCAATTAACTCCTCTGCAGCAGGAGTTGTAATTTTTGCAGGATGGCATGCAGGATATGGCAGGAAAGTCATAGTTTTTCACGGGTTTGGCTATACCACCGTGTATGCACATCTTCTTCAAATAAATGTCAATGTAGGA
>Ga0233425_10006321_pt1 | contig 17702 bp, 8 predicted proteins | sample Watercolumn_Towu_2_FD_181712 | JGI IMG/M metagenome (GOLD analysis project Ga0233425, IMG submission 181712) | Freshwater microbial communities from Lake Towuti, South Sulawesi, Indonesia - Watercolumn_Towuti2014_140_MG | ecosystem: Environmental > Aquatic > Freshwater > Lake | place: Indonesia... | reverse complement strand
TGGGAATAGGTGAAAGTGTTGCCTAGATTCCCGTTTGCACGGGAATGACGTGGGGATTGCACAGCTGTCATCCTCGCGAAAGCGGGGATCCAGGTAAGACTTACATCCAGTATTACAAACAAACAGAGCCAGAAGATACCCGCTGTCGTTGTCACCAATCTGGGATATATTCCCAGTATTGTCATGACAATTACTTAAGAACTTACACATAAGTGTGTATCTCTCTTTAAGTGCACTTGAAAGAGAGAAATTATAAGTGTTAGATAATAAAATTATATGTGTAATAAGCTGTGTGTCTAATCTGTGATAACATGTAGACCCTTCGTAACAACTACCGTCTGGATTTATCTGGTGTAAAATCTCTTTATCTAAAAGTTTTAAAATTTTATCGCGCGCTTTTATATCTCCAAAAAAATTATAAATATATATTAGCCCTACCAGATCTGATATTAGGTGATTATTTGGTTTATCAAAAGTCTCTAGATTATAAAAGATATATTGGGCGTGATTATAAAGAGAGTTTATAATTTTTTCCCATAATATATAATCTAAGCGCTCTTGCTTTCCAGTTAAATAAAAGAACCAGATGATACTTATAGACCTTAGGGCGCACTCCATTGGGCAGGTCCAGTTTACACCCTCTAGATAAGGGTTGTGTGTCAGCCAGCTAGAGAGTAACTCTTGCCCGTAATTAAAATATTTTTTATCTTGTGTGATTTTGTAAGCCCACCCCAGTGTGAATAAAAAGTTAAGGCGTGATAGCTCCCATGGGAATTTTATGTCCGGTTGCTCACCCTTCGATACGTTCTCCGGGGGAGAACACTCAGGGCGAGCGGGGTTTTCTACACAGCGCTCATCCCGAGTGCCCGGCGTAGCGTTAGCGAAGCCTGGGTGTATCGAGGGATAGAGCGCACTGTAACTGTGGGGATCACACACTTGTGAATCTTTGTGCCAAACTTCTGGATTTTTCACGGGGGTAAGAGGCCCTGTGCCCCAGATATAAATCCCCGTGTTAATAAGATTATTAGCACTTTCTATAATTTTATTTTCGTTCGTAGTGAGCGAAGTCGAACCATACGAACGGGATTTATTTTTATCTTTAAGCTCTGGGGGTAAAAATTCTTTTATCTCTTCACATAATATATTTATTTGCTTTTCGTGACTCTTTTTTAAAAATTTAAAAAAAATTTTAAACTCTTTTGAAAATTTATATTTATGCGAGATTTCATCCCACCCATACCCATTTTTAATAAAATATTTTACTTTAAATAAAAAAAATTTCTTTCTTAATTTATATTTAATTCTTTTATAAATTCCCCCTACCCCAAGATTATACAAGCGAGAAAAATAATATTTTATTAATTTTTTGTTTAATCCCATAACAGCCCTTGTCTTTTGGGATAAGTGTAATAAGATAACTAAAGATAAAGGGATTTTTAAAAAGCGAAAGTGTTTTTATGGTAAAAACTTTTACGCAAGAACTTACCGGCGAAAAGATAATAGAATTTTTAAAAGCACACAAAAAGAAACTTAAAGATGATTTTGGGGTAACCAAAATTGCGCTTTTTGGATCGTATGCGCGAGGACAACAGACAAAGGAGAGTGATATAGACGTTTTAGTGGAACTTAAAGACGTTGATTTTAAAAAAAGATTTTACTTAAAAGAGTTCTTAGAACGACAATTTAATAAAACCGTCGAAATTGGTTATTTCAAAAGTGTTCGCCCGTATATTTGGGAAAAAATTGAAAAAGAGATTCTCTATGTCGATTGATAGAGGAATAGAATATTTTATAATAGATGTTTTACTAAGTGTTGAAAAAATAAGAAGATACTCGTCTAATATTTTTGATGCACATGATTTAATGGTGAAAGATAAAGAGTTTGATGCGATTTTAAGAAGTTTTGAAATTTTATCTGAAGCGTTATGGCATATTTTACGAGACAGCACCTTGGCTGAGTTTGTTAATCCCGAATGGAGAGTTATAAAGGGGGTAAGAAATATTATAGTTCATGAATATTTTGGTATAAACTATAATGAATTATTTAAAATTATTAAAAAAGATTTAAGTACTTTTGAAGTAGAGTTTTTAGACTTTATAAAAAATTTTGTCAATCAAGAAGATTACTTAGATAGGTGGTGTAAGGCTGTTAAAACAGTTTATTCTGAGCTTATGGTTTTTGGTAGAATTGAAAGTTCAGAGTTTTTACTGCAGGTAAATAAAAAAGTTTGTTCTTAAACACCAAGGTAGTGGCGAAATCTTTTTAGCCCAGAGCGTGAAAGGCTTCGTCAACAATCTGTGATTGCAAATAACCTGCCCCTGGACCGAAAGAGTGTTTTTATGCCCAAGCAAAATATCCTAACAGGTGACAGACCAACTGGCCCGTTACATCTGGGCCATTATGTTGGCTCGTTACAAAATAGAGTGAAACTTCAGGACCAATATAATCAGTATGTAATGCTTGCTGATGTTCAAGCGCTTACAGATAACGCACAAAACCCCCAAAAAGTTAAAGATAATATTTTACAGGTCGCACTTGATTATCTTGCTGTAGGTATTGACCCAAGTAAGACCACTATATTTATTCAGTCTTGTATCCCCCAGATAGCAGAGCTTACTGTTTTTTATTTAAATCTAGTTACAGTAGCCAGATTGCAAAGAAACCCAACTGTTAAAGATGAGATTAAACAAAAGGGTTTTGGTACAAATGTGCCGGCAGGATTTTTGTGTTATCCTGTCAGTCAAGCAGCAGACATAACTATCTTTGATGCTGCACTTGTGCCAGTAGGGGCAGATCAGGCTCCAATGATAGAACAGACAGTAGAGATAGTTCGTAAGTTTAATTCTATTTATGGGCCAACACTTATAGAGCCAAAGATTTTAGTTCCAGAGATTGGGGCAAGATTACCGGGCACAGACGGTAAATCTAAAATGGGTAAGTCTTTAGGGAACGCTATATTTCTGTCAGATAGTGCACAAGAGGTTAATAGAAAAGTTTCCAGCATGTACACAGATCCTGGGCACCTACGGGCCCAAGACCCAGGCAAAGTAGAGGGTAACCCTGTGTTTGTCTATCTTGATGTCTTTGATCCAGATAAAGATAAAGTTAAAGAGTTAAAAGAGAGTTATACCCGTGGGGGCCTTGGGGATGTGACAGTAAAAAAATATTTAGCTGGTGTACTTGAAAACTTTTTGGCGCCAATTAGATCTAGACGAGAAGAATTTGCAAAAGATCCAGCACAAGTTATGAGTATATTAAAAAACGGGACAGAGAAAGCCGAAGCCCTAGCGTCGCAGGTTATGTCACGTGTTCGTAAAGCGATTAAGATTAACTATTTTAATTAATAGTTAATTTTAAAAAAATAAAAAAATATTTTTAAAAGGGAAACTTTATGAAAAAGATAAAATTTAAAAATATATTTATTTATCTGTTTATTATTTATGCTTGCTTGAGTGCAAGTCTATTTTCTATAACACTAGATTTAAGTTTTCTTTGTGATAAGACAGCAGTAGGTCTTTCTGGTTCTTCTCCGGTGATGTGGGTAGGCGCTGCGGGAAAAGATAGTGATGGCAATTTATTATCTGCTGAAAATCCATTGGCTAAAGTAATTTTTAGTTCGAGTGCAAATTCTATAGAGAGTCTAGTTCAAGTTCTAGCTGAAGTTAAAAATACCTATATAGAACAGTTAACACTTTTGGGTGGAGTATATCCTGTATTTACTGTTCATGTGGATCAAGCAAAACCTATTGAACCAGTAAATGTTTGGTGTCATTCTATTGTAGATAACAAAACTGTAGTAATAAAAAACAGTAAAGATATTAAATTTGATACCACAACTGTTAAAAATATTGGGGCATTAGCAGCAAGTGGTGAAAAGATATATTGTGCTTGTGGTGAGGGTTCAAATAAATGGGGAAGTGTGTTTGGAGATAGTGGTATTGTTATTCTTAAAAAAAGCTCTGATGCTAAAACACTTGAACAAGTTTCACTTAAGGGGCCGGGAGATACAGAGGTTTTACCGCAGGCTGCTAAGATAAGTTTTTCGGCAAAAGACATTTCGATAATACCTGATACATTTCCTAAACGGGTAGTTGCATTTTATAGTGGGGGTGAGAATAATATCTTGGCTGCAGAGGCCGGCTCGGATGTGACTTTATATTGGGATTCAGTTACCTCAAGACTTTATATTGGGCTTTGGGATGTAAAACGTGACACTAAAACTTGCCAAGGAGGTGTTTGCGCGCTTCTTGTTTGTCGTTGGATTGATAAAGATAAGACTGAATTTAAGATTGAGCCTGTGGTTAAAGATATTAAAAAAGAGTTATTATATGATGAAGATCATAAAAATTCTTGCGGTTTTATTAATGGTTTTTATTTAGACGGTACGGATATTAATAATGGTAATAAAGATATCTCTGTCTCTGTAAAAAAAATCTGTGAATTAAACACTAGTACAGGCAAGCATTATCTTTTGGTTAATTCTGTAATTAGTAAGTATACAACTGAAGAGGTTGAGGGAGAAATTGTTTCTACAAAAAATGATGTTGCTAATGGGGTATATGCACTTCCTGTCATGCAGGCTGGTGGTGATGATTCAGTTGTTGGAAAAATAGCCTCTGTGGTAAAAGCAAGTGGGGTTGCAGACTTTACACATTGCCCTGTCGAGATAGGCGAGATGCCTAGAGACAATCAAGTGGCTATAAAAGTTGGGTCAAGTGATTATGTGGGCCCTGACTTTAGCCAGCTTAAAGACATGTATGCTTATGGTGATACAGTTTATGTGTCTACTATAAGTAGTGAAGGTGTATCTGGTGGGATATTTAAAAGCTTGGCTCTCTTTAATGACTCAGGTTTAATTATCGGCTGGACTCCTTGGCAGAGAGTTTGGTTTGGAATAAGTGATGTTATAGGTGGTGGAGTTGACACAGGAACAGGAAATATCTTTGGCGTCACAGCTGTTGGTGCTAGTTCTAAAGCTGTTGTCTCAGGCTGGGATAGCTCTACTACGAGTGAGACTAGCTTACAAAAAGTTCTTAGTGATATTTTTCAAGATGATGGTGGTGTTAGACAAGTATTTAATTTTGACGAATATACTCCTGGGTTTTGGCTAAATAAATTTTCTATGGTAGTTGCACTTGGGTATAGTTCTGTGGCAATTGTTGTTACTGGAAAAAGTGTTGACGATAAATTTACCCCTGTGACTGAGTTTTCTACTTCAGGTGAAACCCAAAACGTTTTTGTTTATAAAGGGGATACTGTACTAAAAGAGATCGCCCCATTGTGTGTGGCTGAGGTAGCACGAAATAATGGTGATGCCGTAAATACTTTAACTGGCTGGCTTTTTGTTGGTGGTGCAAAAGGGTTGGCTGTTTTGAGCGATGCTGTACTTGGTACTGGGTGGTTGACTTATTCTGATGCTGGTAGAATTGGTTTGGGAAATACAGACTATAATGCTTCGGACCCATTAGATCTATTTAAAGAAGAGGGTAAAGATTATCTATCCTGGAAACAACTTAAGACAGAGGGGACAAATGTTTTGACAGGTATTCGTGGGCTTGTAAGTGATGGGACTTTCTTGAATGTTATGACTGCAGAGTCTTTAATATCTGTTAAGATGCTAGTAGATTCTTTCAAAAATGAGGCTGCTTTACTTACGGATAGTGAAGATGGGTACAAGATTGCATCTGTTGATGACTTGTCAGGTGTTGCCTATTCTGACATCTGTTTAGTACATAGAGAATCTGAAGAGGAACCATATAACATTTACCTTCTAGCAACAACTGGAGGTTTATATGTTGCCAAAGGGACAAGGATACTTGGTTATAAATCATATCGAGTTCCTTCTATTGGTGACACACCAGTGATCCAGCTTTATTATCTTTCAACAAGTAAAGGGGTGCTATCAAACACGGGTAATCTTTATGTTCTTGTTGCAGATTATGCAAATAACTCTGGAAAAATCTATCGCTTTTATGTCGATGGGATGCAAGAATTAGAAGATGTTGTTAAACCCATTGGATCTGATGAGTTTATTAACTTTACTCAGTTTAGATATAACTTTGCAACTGATGGGACTGTGTTGTGGGATTTGTGTCCATCTGTCCCTAATAATAAAGCACTAGTAAAGTTATATGAGATTGGTTCTCCAGTTGGCTCTCCTGTTAATTTGACAAGTAAAATTGGGATAGATTCGAATAAATATGCAGATGTGAGGGGTATAGTTTTTAATACAGCCGGTGGGGAATGGGTGATTTCAGGAGACTTTGGAGTTACTGTAAATAAAATTTAAAACGAGAGGTAGGTTATGAAAAATTTTTTAAAAAAATTATTTTTTGTAAGTGTGATGTTACCAACTACTCTGTTGTGTGGCATTACTCCAACAAATTTTTTTGTGCCATATGACTCTAACCTGCGCCCTCCTTTTGCCCCTGATACAAAATTTCGTCTTGGTGCAGCTGTAGAATTTGGTAATACAAAAACAGGGCAAAACTGGGATAGCAAGAAGAAAAATATTTTAAAACTTTATGATGAACAGCAGGATCTGTTATATGCTTTACAAAGTCCTGTTACCGCACCTGTTTCTGAAATAGCCCCTGAAGTTGTTGATTTTCTTATTTATGCTCATGGTGGGATTCCTGGTGTAATAAATCCAGCAGCGCCAGAGAGCCGTTTAGGGCTTGTAGGTTTTGAGGGGAGGTTTCATGATATCGATACTACACTTTACGGGAGTTATAAGTTTCCATTTAAAATATTATCAGGTGGGCTTAAGATTGGGGCTTACCTGCCTATACGTTATGTAAAAATAGATGGTGTAGAGTATACAGATTTTTCTCCAACCCAACATTTGTCAGATGCAGATGAATATTTTGCAGAACGTTATACTAAAAAATTCGATTTAGTAAAAACATACGCAAAAAATTTTGGCAATCTTGATCTTGGTTCATCTTGGAGTGCTATTGGGTTTGGGGATCTTATTATCATGCTTGACTGGATAAAGTGCTTTAAGCAAGATAAAGAGTTTTTAAAAAAGGTGATTCTTTGGATTCATGGTGGCATATCTGTTCCTACAGGGAAAAAGAAAAACGAAGATATAGTTTTAAGTATGCCATTGGGTAATAACGGAGCTTGGGGTTTACCTTTTGGGCTTGGGCTTAAATTAGGTCTTGGCTCTATGTTAAGAGTGGGTGTAGATGCAGACTTTTTGTTTTTACTAGACGATACAAGATTACGAAGGTTAAAAACAAATGAACATCAGACGGAGATGTTTTTGTTCAATAAGGGGAGTGCTACATTGGAGCATGGGCTTTTGTGGAAATTTAATCTGTTTATAGAGGGTTTTCATTTACTCGATGGGCTTTCTCTTAAAATTAATTATCAGTACACTAAGCATGACGAAGATAAATTGTCACTAAGAGATAATAATTTTAGTTATGATATAGTAAATACAGCAAATAGTCTAAAAGAGTGGAATTCACATAATGTTATCTTTATGGCCAATTATGATTTCTTAGAGTCTAAAGATAAGTTTCCAGTTGCCCCACAGATAGGTCTTTTTTATAAATTACCAGTAGGCGGTAAAGGGGTTATTAATATGCACTCGTTCGGTGGACAGGTATCTATAAACTTTTAGAGCTTTTTATGGTCTTGTCATCCAGGCGAAGGCCCAATGTTGTCCGGGGAAAATTTTAAGCGGTGAAAACATGCTGCTGTCCGGAAAATTTAATATATATTTCATGGCATTTCTTAGGCTGGCATCCCAGTATGTGCTTTCTAACTGGTCATCCCGGCGAAAGCCTTCGCCATCCTGGCGAAGGCCGTCATCCAGAAAAAGCTCGCATCTCGGACCACCGTCGTCATCCCGGCGAAAGCGTCGTCATCCCGGCGAAGGCCGGGATCCAGAAATAATTATGCCTTTGAATTCTCAAATAAATCCAGTAAAGTAATGTCATGAAAAATTACTTTATATACATCTTATGTTCCAAAAGAAATGGAAACTTAAACTAATTGAAAACGCTAATCCAACATGGATAGATTTGTTTACATCAGAACCGATTGAATAATTTTTAAGGACTTTGATATTGCTGGATCCCGGCCTTCGCCGGGATGACTAACGTTCGGTGGGCAGATATCTATAAACTTTTAGAGCTTTTTATAAATAGCCCCCATAATTATGGGGGCTATTTGCTTTGTATTATTTAGAAATAAAAATTTTTCTTGTCTATAAATCTAAAAATATAGTACCCTACACAACATAAGTGTCATAAAAAAAGCAAAAAGAATAGTTAGTAGTAAGTGTTCTGTATAGGTGAGGAAAAAGGAAAGGAGAAACTGTATGAAGAAGATATTCTCTTCAATGTTTATATTAATAATCTTTTGGCCAGCACTGGTGCTTGGATCAACTGCAACACTTAGTGTGCCCGCTGGCCCAATGGCATATGATGATGGCAAGCTTTATTTAGGGGCTAGTGCTGATGCAGCATCTGATGCTACAGCTGCTGTGAAAGAACAATCGCTCGCTTCTATAGAACTTTCTAGATCTAAAGGGGCATGGACACTTCCATCGACTGCTAATGTTACGGCTCTTGCTCCTGCTGCTGGTGTTACAATTAATGGACAAGCGTTAACAGAAAGTGAAACAAATCCACTTAATGGTAAAGCTATTACTACAATGGCAATAGTAACTGCTGCTGGTGGTACAAAAGTGCCAGCAGTTGTTATAATGGTTGACGATGGCCCGGGGGCAACACCAAAGATTTATCTTGTAACAAGTACTTCTGATGGTAACGCGCTTTTGACTTTAAAAAAAGCTGGTGATGTTGTTACCCCTATTGACATTAAGCTAGAGGTATCTGGATCTCTTCCCGATTCAGTCTCTTCTATTGTTGATGGCGCATCATATATTTTTGCCTCTGCATTTGGTCAAGTAATGGTAAATTCTACGACGCAAAATATAGTTGGAGTTGTTGTATTGCAGGTTACAGATAAAGGGCTTATACAGTGTGATCCTAGCGATTTATCAACTGATGGAGCAGCTGCTTCTGTAAATTTGAAATTTAATGAGGCAAACAGTTTTGCAACTGTAAGTAACGCAAGTTTTGAAGATAGTGCAACAGCAGATTTGTGGTGGGATAGTGTGCTAGAGAGGTTATATATAGCGCTTAAGGGGATTAAAGCTGGAGCTACAAATGGTAGTACAGCAGTTGCGCTTGGTGTTGGTAAGATAACTCCTGCAAGTGGTGACCAGAAGGCTACGTTTGCAATAGAGCCTGCTCTTACACCAGTAACAGAAGGTGCAGATCATGGGGTTTGGGTAAGATATGAGACAGGTACAAATAGTCGCTCGATTGTTGATCTACATAAAGTTCGCACGATGCATACTACTACAGGCAAAGCTTATGTTATTGTAAATGGTGCTGTTAGATATGATGGAACAGGCTCTGATACAGGGGCATGGGTTTTTGCATTCCCACTTGATGGTAATGGTAAGATTTCGGATGAAGCTGCAAAAGAAGCAGATTTTTCTAGAACTCGTAAAATGTCCATAGAAAAACACGAAAGTAATTCTTATGTTGTTGGCAATAGTCCGCAGTATTTTACTTCATTAAAAGAAGAAGATGAACTTGTAGAGATTGTGCCTGCCGATTTTGGGGCTGGGGAGAATTCTGCTCCTGTCACGCCTTCCGGACCAACAATAATAGGGGGTCAGGCGCTTGATTTTCAGACGGATAGTTTATATGCAAAGGGTTCAAAAATAAACGCGGGTTCAGTTTTGGCAAGCGGGAGTAGGATAGGTGAAGGGACAACGATTCATGCTGGGACAGTTTTTGGACAAAATACGAAATTTAGCGGTGTATTTGAGGTTCCTGCAAAATCTGTTTTAAAAAATGTAACGTTTGGGGCGGAAACTGTTTTTGTAATTAAATATACGGGCGATACTACAGTTGATTCTTACAAAAGGGGGACTAAAATTTGGGCTGGGAAGAATAATGATTGTAGACTTTCTGATGTAACTTTTTCTAGTGGAACTATGTTTTGTAGAGATTTGTTTGATAAAGACCTGTCGCCTTTAACAGGTAAAATTAGTGATGTTGCTAAAGAAGAGGATAAAGAGGGGGACGCTCAAACCGCAGTACAGGAAAGTGTGACTAAACCAGGGGATCCAACAAGTGGTCCTTATGAACCAGGTGGGGGTGGGGTTAGGATATCTAAAACAGGTTCTGGTGATAAATTTGAGACTGCAGATAAGTTTACAGAGGATGCTTTTATAATTTTAGAAGCTGGAACGGTGGTAAAGGATAGCACTGTGTTTGTTACAAAGACATTTGGAATGTCAACTAGGTTTATTAATAGAGGAAGCACTGAAAAGACGATTAAGCTTAAAGGTTATTCTGGGAAAACAGAAAGGGATGGTACTCTAGAAATAAAAATTCCTGCAAACGGAGTTATAAATTTACAAAAAAGAGAATGGACATATACTACTACAAATAAAAAGGGAACAACTAGAAAGCATAAAGTATCTGTTGGTACTAATAACTTTGTATTTAAGGGTTGTGTTGATGAAGCTGGTATAGATCAAGAAACATGGACTATTCCTGAGGGAATTGCCGTTGTTCCTGCAAGCAGTAAAAATTCACGCTTGTTTATAACTGTCTGTCCTAACGGACTTAAGGTTCCTTCTACTTGTGAAATACGTGTTATTTATAAACAAATAGATGACTCAGGAGTAAAAAAAGAATCATTTGGTTATATTCAGCTTGGTCAAAAAGCATCAGTTTTTAAAGCGCCATATTTTGTTGGTGGTGTAGAATTAGCAGAAGGTGAAACTTATGACCCCGGTTCTGGAGTTTTATCATTTACAATATATGGGAAAAATATTGACATGACTAAAGATGGTGCGTCCATAACACTTGGGGCTGATGTAACAACAGGAGGGGATATAATTGTTGGAGATGGCGGAATAACTCTTGTTAAAGATCTTACTGTTGGAGAAGGGGGGCTTAAAGTTACATCTGGTTCACGCATAAACGGTTTTGTTGTGGTTGGTTCAGAGGCATTGCCAGCTGAAAGAACAAGAGCTTTGCCACTTGGTGGAACAACTATTGCTGATATGATTGTTGTCGGTGATACAGTTTATGTAGCTCTTAATGAAGAAAGAGCAGCTGGAACTCTTTCAGCTGATGCTGGAATTTTTGCAAGCACAGCTCTTTTTGGGACTGATGGTGCTATTTGTGATTGGACCCCATGGAGACACGTAGCTGGAACAGTAGATGCAGTTAAAGGGGTTCACTTTGATTCTAAGACTAATAGATTCTGGTATTTAACAACAGATACTGGGCTTTCTTCAGGCACATTTACAAAGGTTAAAACAACTGAATGGGATACAGGGGCTGCAAGTACAGATTTAGCAACTGTACTTAGTGCCTCTTTTGCGGGTGATTGGGGTGTGCTTGGATTGTTTGATTTTGATGATGAGACAGTTGGCTTTAAACAGCCTGCCCATGTTCCAAGTGATTGGCCATGGTTTTCTATGATGGTTGCAACGGGATATAATAAAGTTGCACTGATTCAAACAGGTAAGTATAGTTATAGTACTACTGATGTTGCGGCACAGACAGAGGATACAAGAAAGTTTGATCCCGTGATAAGTTTTGATTCCTCAGGTGAGAATAAAAATGTTTTTGTAATAGATTGTGCAGGACTTGGTCCAATTGTTAGTGCAGATCTTACAAGAGTTTCAGATGTAGTTGCTGAGGATGGGGCACATACTGCGCAAAACCAGTATCTCTTTGTCGCCGGGCTTGGTGGTGTTGCTGTGTTGACTAAAGATGGTGCCACAGCTCCAGATTATGGCTTTAAAGATCTTAAAGAACTTTCAGCAACCTCTTTCCCAACGGGGTATACATTTAAACTTTTGAAAAACTCTGACGAATCGAGTATGTTTACTGATGTTCGCAAGATTGTAATTGTTAGTGTTGGAACAGGAAACATAAAGTGGCTTTATGTTTTGACTGGGGCTGGTTTATATAGAATAAATACAGATAATATAGATTATACTACTGGAAAATTAAAGACAGGTAAAGAGTTTGAAATTGTTGCTACGGTTAGTGGAAGTATGTATAAAGAGAACGTAAGTACTACTGAAACAAGCGGTTTCAGTGAAGGTTGTCAGTTCTTTGATATGGTGGTAAATGGTGTTACTAGCTCAAGCAAAACAAATTCTCTTATTCTTGCAACATCTGATGGTGTTTATTGTTCTCGTTTTATTCCTGATGTTGAATATAAAGGTGAGCCACCAACTGTTAATACTGATCATACAAAAACAGTTGAATGGACAAAGATAGCTGGTATTGGAAAAGCGTTGCGCTTTGACTTTGTCTCTGCTTGTAAGGGTGGTAGTTATGTTAGTCAAACTACAGGTGAATATTATTTAGATGGTATGTTATATGTTCTTTCTGTAGATACAAATTATCTTAATATACATCGTTTGCTGTGTTATAACTCAGGGGCGCCAGAATTACTTACTGAAAAAGATTCGCAAAGTTATTTTGTTAAATTAGGCGATGTGAAATCTCAAGAGGCGTCTGGCTTAACAGACTTTTACGCTCTTACAAAGCACTTTGGAACACACTTCACTTTAAGTCTTGGTGAAGTAAGCGGGACAGATCTAAGTCTTACTTTAAATGATTTCCATTTTGCAACAGTTGTACAAAATTCTGCAAATGGTGCACTTTGTGTTCCTTGGCAAAAGGGCTTAGCTGTTAATCAATAGTAAAGTTAAAATACAACCCGGTAATTTATTTTACCGGGTTGTATAAAATTATTTGAAAGGAGAAGTTATGGCAAAAACGACAGTGCGAGCGCTTATACCCCTTATTGTTGCGGGTATTTGCATGCATGTAAATCTTTGGGCAGATGATTTAAGCTTTACTGGTGACAAAAGTTTGGTAGACATATCTGGTACAAATCCAGTGATGTGGGTGGGAGCAAATAGTGCGGTAGCTAACCCGCTGGCTAAAGTAACATTTGGAACTGATTTAACGCCTAGTTATTTTCCAGCTAGTGCAATGGATGTTTCTTCTTATGTAACACAATTGGCACTTTTAGGGGGGACATATCCAGTGTTTACACTGGCTGAAGTCCCAACAAAAGTTTATTGTCTTTCTGATGTTACTAACAAAACTGTAATTGAGGGAACAACTCTTTTTGCAACCGGCGTTGATTCTGTTGGTATATCGGCAATAGCTGCAAATGATTATTATATATTCTGTGCAGTACATAACTGTGGTTCTGGTAAAAAATGGGGAGAATTAACGGTTGATGGTGCTGTGCGTGGTATAGCAATACTTGAAAAAGGGGAAAGCGGGTTAACGCAGGTAGAAATTTTAGAAAGTAATGGAGTTGCAACGCCTGATACAACTAAAGCAAAAAAGGCTGCAAGGATAGATTTGGCTGCCAGAGGGACTGATCTTGAAGGATCCTCTGATGGAAAAAAGGTTGTTGCATTCTATGCTTCTGCTGATGCAAAGCACATAGCAACAGCAGAGATTGGTGATGATGTGACTTTATATTGGGATTCAAAAGTTTCGAAACTTTATATCGGGCTTTCTGACGTTAGACGTGATGATTATAATAGAGCTGGTGGTGTTTGTTCACTACTAGTTGGATCTTTTGATAGCGATACTGGTTTGTTTACAATAAATCCTATAGTGAGTGGCATTGGAAAAGATTTGTTGTATGGCACTTTGCTTGCTAACAAAAACACTCTTAACTTTATTCACAGCTTTTATTTTGATGGGGTAGATAATGGAGCCCTTGACGTTGCGGTTTCTACAAAAAAGATCTGTGGGTTAACTACAAGTACTAATAAGCATTATCTTTTGGTAAATTGCGTTAGTACACTCTCTGCTGGGTATGTTGGTGGAGCTGTGACGCCTCAGGTGTTGGACGGCATTTATGCACTTCCCGTGACAAGTGAGGGCTATTTGGCAAAGGTTACAGACGTTAAAGAAGATGTGTACGACAAGCAGGTGGCTGATTTTTCTGGGGTTCCTACAGCTATAGGCGAAATGCCTAGAACAGATAACAGTGCTGTTGTTGTTGGTGGAACGATAAATATGGCTGACGATACATATGTTAAAGATATCTGGACATATGGGGATACGGTTTATGTTTCTCGTGCTGGGTTTTTAGGTTGTGATGCTGGAATGTTTAAGAGTACAGCGTTGCTTAATGCTGCCGGTGTAATTTTTGGTTGGACTCCTTGGCAGAGAGTTTCGTTGGGAACAACTAGAACAATTGGTGGTGGCGTTGATATTAAGACAGGAAATATATTTGGGGTTAGAAGTGGGAGCACCAATCCTCTTGCAACTACATTTGGTCCTAAAACTCCTGTTGTATCAGCCTGGGATATCTCTAAAGGTACAGACTCGACTAATTTAAATGCTGTTCTTTATACTGCGTTTAAATCAGATGGTGGCGTGCGACAGCTCTTTAACTTTGATGAATATACTCCTGGCTTTGCACAAGGTAAGTTTTCTATGATGGTTGCTCTTGGTAAAACCGCTGTTGCAATTGTTGTAACAGGTAAGACTGAAAGAGGTGTCTTTACCCCTGTGACTGAGTTTTATACAGAAGAGACTAATCAAAACGTCTTTGTTTATAAAGACAATGATGTGTTAACAGCCATCGCCCCATTGTACGTTGCAGAGGTTGCACGATCAGAAAATGCTGATAGTGGTTGGCTTTTTGTTGGTGGTGAAAAAGGGCTTGCTTGTTTGAGATATCCTTCAAGTGGTAATGGCTGGGCAAGCCAATCTGGGCTTGGTGGAGTAAGTGATGATACTAATCCAGCTATTTTGTTTGGTACAAATGTAATGACTTGGGAGCAGGTAAAAACAGCAGGAACTAATCTTTTAACTGGTATTCGTGGGCTTGCTAGCGATGTTAATGCTTTAGATGTTAATGCTTTAAATGTTATTACTAAAGATTCGTTATTAGAAATTAAAATGTCTGCGGAAAATTTTAAATCTAATTTTGGTGAAACTAGTGAAGAAACTAGTGAAACTAGTGAAGAAACTAGTGAAGAGAGTACTGGCCTAACCCCTCTTGCATCAGGAACAACTGGCTATCAAAAGTTAACGCCAACTGGCTTGACTGGTTTTTCGTATTCAGATATTTGTTTTGTACAAGATAGATCGTATCCTACTGTGCTGGCTGCAACTACAAAAGGCCTGTATGTCTTACGAAGATCTGGAGCAAGCACAAGCTTGACTGCACATCAGGTATCTTCTATCGGGAGCAACCCTGTTGTTCAACTTTATTATCTTTCTACAGAAAAAGGTTCTAACTCTTCAGCTGGAAATCTTTATGCCCTTGTTGCAAGTACAACAAAAAATACAGGAAAGATTTATCGTTTTTATGTAGATGCATCTGTTAGAGACATAACAGGGGTTGTTAGTCCTATTGGGTCTTATGTTGATCTAGGTAAATTTAGATATAATTTTGCAACCGATGGTACGTTTATTTGGGACCTGTGTCCAGCTGTACCAGGAAATAAAGAATATGTAAGATTGTATGATCGTGTTGCTGGTAAATTTGTTGATTTAACAAGTAAGATTGGAATAGATCTTACAAAATATGCTTATGTAAGGGGAATAGCGTTTAACACAGCTAGTGGTGAGTGGGTAATCCCTGGAGACTTTGGTGTTGGTGAAAACATGGTTGCTAGTAGCTAAGTATAGTTGAAGGGCTAGGGTTCGAGATGAAAATTTTGCCTGGATGCCCCTACTTTGCCCAGATGGCTACGAAGGGCAGGTCTAATTCGCGAGCATGACGTTCGAGCCTTACACTCTTAAAATAAAACGGGGCCGAAAGGCCCCGTGAATGAAAGAGATTAAAAATAAAAAGAGAGATATAAAGTAAAGAGAATATAAAATAAAAAAGCGAAAGGTGAGTTATGAAAAAAATTTTGCGAATGTTGGTTGTAGCGGGTATTACATTACCAACTTCAGGGTGGTGTGGCTTTGCCCCTACCAACTTTTTTGTTCCATATGATTCTAACCTTAGACCACCATATGCTCCTGAAAAAAAGGTTCGTCTTGGTGCTTCTGTAGAATTTGGTAATACAAGAACAGGGCGAAACTGGGATGGAAAGAAAAAGAATATTTTAAAACTTTATGATGAACAGCAAGAGCTATATATAGCGTTAGATCATCCTGTTATTGCTTTACCAGAAGCTGTTGAGCCAGCTCACGATATTCACCCCCATGGGGATTTGCATGGAGTAATTGATCCAGATGAGCCTGAGCATACAGGACTTATCGGCCTTGAGGGTAAGTTTCAAGATGTAGATACAAATCTTTATTGTAATTGCAAGTTACCATTTAAGGTGTTGACTGGTGGGCTTAAAGTTAGTGGCTATTTACCTATACGTTGGTTAAAAATAAGTGATTTAAAATATACAAATTATTCTCCTGAAGATGATGTCTGGGCAGATGGTCATGCTGCAACATTTGATTTAGCAAAGACATTTGTAAAAACAGCTGGAGATCTTGATCTTGGGTCATCTTGGAGTGCTGGTGGGCTTGGAGATCTGGTTGTTATGCTTGACTGGGTAAAGTGCTTTAAGCAAGACAAAGAGTTTTTAAAGAAAGTTATCTTCTGGATTCACGGTGGCATATCAGCCCCTACAGGCAAAAAGAAGAATGAAGATATCGTTTTAAGTATGCCACTTGGTAACGATGGCGCATGGGGATTTCCTGTTGGGCTTGGGCTTAAGGTTGGGCTGGGTTCTATGTTAAGAGTAGGCGCAGATGCAGACTTTTTATTTTTGCTAAATGAGACACGTGTGCGAAGATTAAAGACAGATGAAAATCAGACAGAGATGTTTTTGTTTAACAAAGGGCGAGCGACATTGGAGCATGGACTATTGTGGAAGTTTAATGTTTTCATGCAGGGCTTTCATTTGGTAGACGGGCTTTCACTTAAGGTGAATTATCAATATACAAAACATGACGAAGATAAAATAGCGCTAAGAGATAATAACTTTAGTCACGATATAGTTAATACAGCAAAGAGCTTGAAAGAATGGAACTCACATAATATTATCTTTATGGCCAATTATGATTTATTAGAGGCGAAGGATCAGTTCCCTGTAACCCCACAGATTGGACTTTTTTATAAGCTTCCTGTGGGTGGTAAAGGGGTTATTAATATGCGGTCATTTGGTGCGCAAGTGTCTATAAACTTCTAAAATTTTTCACAAATCTTTTGTAAAGGGCATCGCGCAACGCGCGATGCCCTTTGTGCTTTTTGCTCTGAGTAGATTACCAAGACGTTATCCTCGCGAAAGCGGCCTGCCCGCCGTAGCTAAGACAACCTTGCGTTAATACCCCTCTTAGCGAAGTCAGGAGATCCAGAAAAATCTTTCGGCTTGAGCCACCGTCGTCATCCCGGCGAAGGCCGGGATCCAGAAAAGACTCTCGTCTCGAGCCCAAAACATAAATTCGTGGGTATGGCAGGAAGTGTTGCCTGGCCCCCCATTTACATGGGGGTGACGGGACTGCTGTACCTAAGACTGACCTTGCAACCTTTTTTTACACACATTAAACCCGAACATAACAATCTCTTGATTCAAATTCAACAGGAGAAAGATACCCCAAAGTTGAGTGTATTCTTTGTCTGTTGTAAAAGATTTCCACAT
>Ga0233425_10006320_pt1 | contig 17703 bp, 21 predicted proteins | sample Watercolumn_Towu_2_FD_181712 | JGI IMG/M metagenome (GOLD analysis project Ga0233425, IMG submission 181712) | Freshwater microbial communities from Lake Towuti, South Sulawesi, Indonesia - Watercolumn_Towuti2014_140_MG | ecosystem: Environmental > Aquatic > Freshwater > Lake | place... | reverse complement strand
GCTCACTGCTTAATGCTCACTTTTTAAGGAAATCCCGAATAAGGCCGCGAATTGCGCCTTCCTGGGCCTCGATACTCTCCGTCAGCCTAAACTGCACCAGGGCCCGGAGCAGGTTGTGTCCCGGATACCGGGTCTTGAAATAGACGCCACCCTCCAGATAATCCGTAAAAAACCTCAATCCCAGCTCAAAAGGCAGCAGGCGGACGGCGTCGAAGAGATAGTCGTAATCGGCGGGCGTGAGAAAATCTCCGGCCTGGGACAGATAACCCCGGAGGATGGCCCGGCAGATTTCCGGCTCAAAGCGGGCCTGCTGCCAATTCCCGATCTCCTCCCCCAGGGTGTTGCAGCCCGAGCGGAGGCAATCCCCCAGATCGTAATGCACCAACCCGGGCTTGACGGTGTCCAGGTCCACCAGACCCACCGCCTGGCCGGTGGCGGTATCCACCATGACGTTGTTCACCTTGGGGTCCCCGTGAATGGGGCGCAGCGGCAGCTCCCCCCGGCTTTTGGCGTCTTCCAGGACCGCGGCCCAGGTGCGCCGGGCCTCCACAAACCGGCGGCAATAATCCTCTTCCCGGGGGTTCCCCGTCAAAGCCCCGGCCGCCCGGCCCGGAGGGTGCGAAGCCGCTCCCCCCTTCTGTTCAACCGGCGCGGCAGGCGGCCCTGCCCCAGGTTTCCGATTTCCTTTGCGGGTCCCCAGGACCTCGTCATAGCGCCGCAGATAACCCGGGGTGACGTGAAAGCCCGGCAGGGTGTCCGCCAGCCTTTCCGGGGGCAGGTCGCTGATGAGCCTATGAAACAGGCCCAGGGCCCAGCCCACTTCCCGGGCATGGTCCAGGCTCTGGACGGCATAATGGGACTCTGCGTCCGCGACGAAGGTCAGGGCCCGCCAGAAAAACCCGTCCGGGTCCCGCCAGTGGTCCTCTCCCGCCCCGGTCAGCAACACCCGGGGCTGGTCCCAGCGGCGCTCCGGCGGCAGCGGTTCCTTTGCCAGGCGGGCGTCCACATGCTCCGTAAAGGTCCGCAAGTTCCCCATGATGAGCTGCGGCCGGGGAAAGACCCGGGTATTGAGGCGCTGGAGGATAAAGCGCTGCGGCCCCCCGCCCGCTGCTGGAGGGTGGGCATCGCCCACCTTTTCCTTTGTCGAGGCAGGGTGGGCTTTCCCCGCCACTTCCTCCACCGTCACCAGGAAGGTGTCGTTGACGTTGCCCTGGCCGTATTCCCGGACTTCGAGAATTTGCATCTGAGGGGTGAATTTTTGGGCGGCGTTAAGAGAATAAGGCAAATTTCGGCCTCGATGGAATTGGCTACAGGCTCGCTACGCCTGTAAGGGCACGAGTGTTGCCTCCACCCCGTGATCGTCCAGCCATTCCTTGATGATTTTCATGTAGGCTTGTTCATGGAAACGGTACCAGCCATCTTCCACTTCCGGATAGTTGCGCAATGCATCTTTGAAACGGCGAAAAGGACGGTTGTTCCCCAAAGCCTGGTCCAACTCCCGTTGTATTCTGCCCTCCGGCAGGGTGTCCACAAAATCACTCATAACTTCGAAGCCCGTCCAGGAAGGCACCGGCTCAATGCGCAGATAGCGGTAGGGGTTCCCTTTCAGTCGCTCCTCTTCTTCGAAATCAATTTCTTCTACTTTTTCTACAAATACAGTCAAAACTTCCCCGGTCTCCCGGTCGAAGTAGTGCTGCATTTCTGGAGACTGATCTTCGAAAGCCGTGATGAGTTCGTCAGCGCGGATGGCAAGGGCAGTCATATGTCCACCATAGATTAGGCTGGAGGAAGTCCCAACCTCGCATCTTTCAGAACTTCGTCTCCCGGGGGCAAAAAAAGCACTTTGCCCGCAGCAATTTCCTCGTCGCGGCCCAGGGTTTCCTCCAATGACAGCCGCTCAATTTCGGCTTTTGATAGCTCTTTCACCCTGTATTTTCCTTCGCCGCCTGCACCCGCCGGGCCACCTCTTCTTCCAGGTCTTGGGTCAATACCTGCATATTGCGGCTCTCCGGGACGGGGCCGGAGTCGCCCCAGCCTTTGGCCAGGGCCTCTTGCTTTTTGCGGCGGAATTCCTCGACGCCGGCCGCCAGTTCCTTCCAGAGGAGCAGTTTTTGAAGGACGTGGCGCTCCGGCGAGGAAAAATCCGCCTCCAGATCGAAAGATTCGCCTTTCCGGGTGGTGTAGAGCATATTTCCCGCCGAGCCGGATTAATGGGGCAAAGTTGCCTGCATTATAAGCTAATTCGCCGTTAAAAGTCCATTTGATCGTAGGCCGCCGCGGCAACGCGCGGCCAGAGACGGCCGCTCCACCGATTCATTATTTTTCAGCAGGTTCTTGCGTCTTGCTTTGCGACTCTGCGTCTTTGCGTGAGGCTTCATTTCAAAAGAAGCAGGCCGGGGGTGGTTGGCCCCCCGGCCTCCCGGGCGTGCGGTTTAAGTGTAGCTTAGGAACAGCAGGGAAAAGGAGCGGTTCGTTTTAAAACATTCAAGGCAAAGCGACCTACTTCCCCTTTTTTTCGACCGGCACTTTCTCCATGGGCGGAGGAGTTGACGGTACCGGAGTCTCAGGAGTGGCGGCAATCTTGGCCTTTAACTTCTCCATATTCTCGTTGACAACTTTGGCAATGGCGCTCTCATTGCCCACTTCTTTTACGGGCTTAACCCCCGTGCAGAGGCCTTCGGTAAAGCAGACCTGCTGGATTTTCTGCGGGTAATCCTTGGCATAGGTCCCCGCGTCCGTCAGGTAAGCCATGGCGTCTTTCAGCTTGCCTTGCTGGGCCTTGATGGCCGCCAGGTTATTCAGGGCAAAGGGGTTATAGCGGTCCTTGCTTAAAGCCGTTTTGAACTCAGCTTCCGCTGCCTCATTTTTACCTTCCCGCATCAAATCAAAGCCCTTGGTGAGAGGAGTAAAGACGTCCTCGGGCATGATCCTGGGTTGGGCCGAGGCCGAAGAGATTACCAGAAACACCGCTAACACGGATAACACCAACACTATGGACCATCTTCCGGCACGTGCCATTATTCGCTCCTTTGCTTGTGAGGATGAGATAGCAGACCGCACCTTTTCCCCTAAAAAATCTAAGAGCTTAATCGAGATATGTCAAGAAAAGACCTTCTTGTACTGCTATTTTGAGCGATTTATTTCGCAAAAGCCCCGTGAAAAGCGGATTGGGGGGTGGGCGAATCTTCACCCCCCCCGCCCGCATTCAGGTTGCCGCCGCGGCCTGGGGCTGCATTTTGCTCAAGGCCCGGGTCATTTCCACCAGGATCCCTAATCCCTGGCGGCATTCCGGGCTCCGCAACTGCCACAGCATGCTTACGGGCCCCACCGGTTTTGCCTCCTCCAGGCGCGCGGCCAGGGCTACTTCCGAAAGCCTTTCCATAAAATTAAGCATCTCCACCGAAAAGATTCTGCCGAACATCGCAAAGACCCGGTGTTGCTCCAGGACATCCAACTGATCGATCATTTTGGGCACGGCAACCTTCAGCACGGGCTCCATGTCCGACCACCAGTCGATGAGGTTCTCCAATTGCTCCAAAGACCAGGTGAGGTATTTCAGGGCGGGGAGGAATCTCTTCAGCAGCGTAAAAAGATCCTCCGCCTGGAACCCTATCTCCACTTCCGCCAGTTCCTCAGTCAATCGCCGGGTGGCGGGGGGCATCAGGATGGAGAGCTCTTTGCCCAGGTCGGTTATGGTTTCCCAGGGACCGGCAATAGCTTCCAACTGCTTCTCCACCCTGGCGACTCCCTCCAGCCGTTTCTCGATGGCCGCGAGCCGTTCCAGCAGCAGTTCTTCGTTGGTCATGGCCGCCTCCGCCTTAGGGGCATCTCGATATCCGGCGACAAAATACCCCGCACTTTGCCGGCCAAAACGAACTGGTTTTCCAGCGGCAGGTGGCTGCCTTTGAGCATCAGATTGTAATAGACCCAGCGGAACATCATCTTGCCGATATAATTGGAGAAGCTCTCCTTCAGCAGATCCATGGGGCCGATACCCGGAAAGGGAAATTTTCCCGGCAGGGGCTCGATTTTATAGTTGAAGTCGAGAAGGGACCCCTTCTCGTATCCGGTGACCACCAGTCAGGTGGCGTGGCCGTCATAATCGGGCAAGGGCGGCTGGCCGTCGATCTCCCGCTTCAGGTTGTTAACGATGGTGTCGGCCTCGTAGTGGGCCACGGCCCCGGCCTTGGACGTGGGCACGTTGGTGGCGTCGCCGATCACGTAGACATGGTCGAAATTTTTGGCCTTAAGAGTGTTGTGATCGGTGTCCACGTAGCCCATGGGATCTCCCATGCCGCTGTCGATGATGCATTGGGCTCCGAAGTTCGGGGGGATGGACACCAGGAGATCATAATTGACCTTTTCGCCCCCGAAGGATTTGATGGACTTTTTATCCGCGTCCACCTGGGCAATCTGGAAATTGGTGGTCACCTTGATGTTCTTTTCCTGACAGATGTTGCCCAAAATCCCTGCCGCCACCGGTTTGGTGAAAGCCGCGCCCAAAGGCGTGACCAACTCGATCTCGATGTTTTTCCTGACGCCGTTGACGGTGAAATACCAGTCGGACATGAACGCGAATTCCAGGGGGGCCACCGGGCATTTGAAGGGTAATTCCGCGATATTGATGACGATCCTGCCCTTGTCAAAATATTTCAGTTTGTCGTACAGGGCCACTGCGCCGTCCTGAGAATAGAAATTGTGGATATCCTGGCCCCAGCCCGCCATCATGCCTTCCACTTCTTCGGGGACCAAGCGGCAGCCGGTGGCCACCAGCAGCCAATCGTAGGCAAAGGTGTCACCCTTGGTCTTAACCTGCTTCTGGACCGGATCAATTCCCATTATTTCATCCAATACGAATCTGACGCCCGGCGGAATAAACTTGACCTTGGGCTTGACGCAATCCTCCGCGGTATAGATGCCGAACGGGATGAAGAGCCACCCGGGTTGATAGTGATGCTGCCAGTCCCGGTCGATAATGGTGATTTCCCATTGTGACTCGGGCAGAATTTTTCGCATTTTTGCCCCAATGATGGTGCCGCCGGTGCCGCTGCCTAAAATCACCAATCTCTTCACGACTCCTTCCCTTCCTTACTCTCTGGAATTAACCATCCTCCCTGTTAAATGCGACTGGTTTGGTAGGAAACAAATTAAGCATTGCCTGATTCGTTTTCAAGAAGGGGAACCGCAAACCATCCCTGATTCCGGAATTGACGAGGGGTAGAGGCCTTATCTCGCGGCGGCCCAGAAATCACCGGAAATCGGAATTAACGAAGAGGATCGGGGTCAGACCCCGGCGAAGGAAGAGCCGCCCTTGAAAGCGGCGGCTCCCGGGGGATAAAACGGCAGGGAAAAAACAGGCTCCTAATCTTCCAGCACAAATCCTTTTTGCAGCCCGTATCTGATTAATTCCGCATTATTCTTGATGTCCAGTTTCTTTTTGATCTTCCCCAGGTGGGCATGGACCGTCGCCGCCGAAAGAGATAAATGCTGGGCAATCTCCTTACTGGATTTACCCCCCGCCAGCAGAGACAACACTTCCCTTTCCCGGGTGCTTAACAGATCCTCCGGTTCCGACCGGACCTTGTGGCGGAAAAAATCTATCATCTGGGTGGAAAGGAGGCTGGAAATGTAACTGCCTCCCTGGCGAATCGTGTCAATGGCGGAGATTAAATCGCCAAAAGCGTTTTCTTTCAGCAGATAACCGTCGGCTCCGGCCATGATCACCCGGGAGAGGTGCTCCTTGGATTTATGCATGGTGAGGATCAAGACCTTAACTTGGGGATAGAGCCTCTTGATTTCCTTGGTGACTTCCGAGCCGTGCAACCCGGGCATGGTCAGGTCCAGAATCACCATGTCGGGCAAAAATTTCGCCACAATCTTCAAGACTTCCAAGCCGTCGCCCACTTCACCCACTACCCTTAATTTCGGCACATCATCGATGATTCTCTTCACTCCTTCCCGAAACATGGGATGGTCATCAGCCAAGAGAATTTTGTAGGGGAGCGTCTTCGGAACCGTCTTCGAGGGCATCTTCCGGCTTCCTCCTGCCATCGGTGGGGATAGTAAAGGTTATTTGCGTACCGATTCCTTTGTTGCTGCGGATCTCCAGGGTCCCCCCCACCATGCGCACCCTTTCCGCCATGGTTGCCAGGCCGATGCCTTTGGTGTAGGACTCCCGGGCCGACGCGGCCATAACCTCGAAGCCTTGGCCGTTATCATGGATGGTGAAGGCCACACGGCCATCCTGTTTCCTGACCGCCAGGGAGATCTGGGTCGCCTGGGAATGCTTGCCGATATTAGTCAGGCATTCCTGAAAAATCCGATAAATATGAAGCTGAACTTTTTGAGAAAAAAGATCATCGATCTTTTCGATGTCTACGTCAATCTTTTTCACATCAAAATATTTCCCGAATTCTTCCAGCCAATATTTTATGGCCGACGACAGCCCCATTTCTTCCAGGACCTTGGGGCTGAGGTCCCGGGAAAGGCGGCGGACGTTTTCGATAATGCCGTCCAGGAATTGGAGCAGAGTCTGACAATCTTTTTTCAGGGAGACCTGGTCTTTGCGCAGCATTTCATGAGCAGCTCCCAACTTAAGCTTTAAATAGAGCAGGGCTTGCCCCAATTCATCGTGGAGCTCTCCGGAAATCCGCCGCCGTTCGGTCTCTTGGACGGTGAGCAACCGGGAAGTCAAGACCCGCAGTTGCTGCTCCGATTCCCGCAAAGCGTTTTCCGCCTGCCGGCGCACGGTAATGTCCGCGGGGTGGAGGCGCATCAGGTTGTATTGGGGGACGAAATGGATGAATTCCCCAAACAGCGCGCCGGCTATGCCCTTCTCCCGATAAAATTGGGTTACGCCTCCTTTACGGGCGGCGCGGAGAATCTCAGGCAGGTCTTCGGGGAGAAAGGCCTCCATCTTTTCGACTCCCAGGCGTTTGAGGGTCTCCCGGGCTGCAAGGTTATAATAGGTTATTTTACCCGCGTTATCCACTTCCAAAATGGGGTTGGGGTCCAATTGGGGGAAAGACGCCAACCGGCGGATTTCCTCGCCCCGTTGTTTGCGCTCGCTGATGTCCCTGACGATGGCCAGGACCTGGGGTTGATCGTCGAGTTGGACTATGTGGGCATTGATTTCCACGGGGATCTGCGCGCCGCTTTTGGTCACCAAAATTGTTTCGAAAAGGATGTGTTTATCGGCTTTGAACTTTTCCCACACTAGGTGATTCTCGGGCAGTTCGTCAAGCAGTACCAGATTCTCCGGTGATAATTGTAATAATTCTTCCCGGCTGTAGCCCCATTTCCGGCTGGCAATGGCGTTGACGTCCGTGAAATTGGCGGCCAATCCCCTGGCGTCAAACGGAAATACAAAAATTCCGGCCTCTATGTTATTGAACAAATGCTCGTAACGCTCAATAACTATCCTTTTCTTACCGGTAATATTGGAGATTATCAGTCCTGCAACCACAATGTATATGAAGATTAAAATACCGTGGAACTGGGGAGCAAGCAACAATTTGATTAAATAATTCGAACCGGTATAAGAGAGAGAGTAGACATCAAGAGCCACATCCATCAAGCCGCAAAACACGCCTGCGAACGCGGAAATCCAGACGATCTTGCGTTCCAGTTTACGCACTGTTTACCTCTCCCGCGGTTCCTTCATGCAGGCGTTTTTTCCCAGTTCCCGTCGTCGGACCCCAAACCGGGATGATAAGCAACACGGCCCGGGCTGGGGAGCGTTATTCTTTTTTTAGTATCTCGCTATTAAGTTTCTCATTTTTGCTTGATTTATTCAATAAAACATTGGGGGTCCGGGGCCAGGTAATCGGGGTTTCCCCGGTACCGGGAGTATGCCTAGGCGATGGCCCGGCAGCCCCGGCATTGGGCCCACCGCGGACACTCGCGGCAGCGCCCTTGATATCGGCTCCGGTCTCTGAGCCCTTCCAGGACCGGTGAGGCGGCCCAAAGTTCCCGTAAGGAGTCCCGCCTCACATTGCCGATGAAAGACATGGAGGAACAGTGCGGGTCAGTTTATCAGGCCAGCTATAGGCGCAGAAATAGTAGAAGGAGTCGCAGAGGCAAACCGCGGCTTCATCCGCGGCCAGATAGACACAGTTGAAACAGCATTCCGGCAGCTCATCCCCCGCGGAACCGGCAAGACTGTATAACCCCGCCCGGAATTGCGCCAGATCAAACATCTTCTTCTCCCAGCCACTTGCGGATTTGCGGGGCCCAGGGGCTTTCCGGGTCCAGCGCCAGGTATTGCCGCCAGTATTTCCTGGCTCCCGGGAGGTCTCCCCGTTTTTTCAGGACCCGGCCCAGATTGAAATGGGGGTCCGGGAATTCCGGGTCCTCCTGGATGGCTTTGCGATAGAAAAGCATGGCGTTTTCCAGGTCCCCCCGTTCCTCCAGGAGACCGGCGAGGTGGTAGTTGCCTTCCGGATGATCGGGATTGATAAACAAGGCCCTACGATAGGCCCATTCCGCGGCGGGAATTAAGCCGTGGCGATTTAACACCCCGCCCAGATTAACCAGGACCTCCGGATAGTCAGGTCTGAATTCCAACGCGGCTTCGTATTTTTCCCGGGCCTGGTCGAATTCCCCCTGCCGTTCTCCTTCCAGTCCTTGAAAAAACAAATCTTCGGCGGGGTCAACCGCGGCCGGGGCCGCGGTCTCCGCGGTCTCCTCTTCCGCCCCGAATTTGATCAGCAGTTGCCCTTCCGGGGTGAAGGTCCGGTTGCCTTTGCCAAAGATGATCTCATCTCCCTGGATAGCCAGGCGCACCTCGGAAAGCGGCTGTTCCAGGTCCGGAAGCAGGCGCCGCATCTTGGCCAGGCATTTCCGGATTTTTCGCAGAGACGCACCCTTATCCAGCAGCGCCTTAACGGTGCGGAAGGCCACCAAGCCCTGGAAATCAAAGAACAATTTGCCTTTTTGACGCTCCACGTGGGGAATGAGGCGCACGCTGTCCCAATAGCGCACCTGGCTCTCGGAAATTCCCGCCAATTTGGCCACCTGCCGCTGGTCAAAAAGTTTTCCCATGGGGAGGTTCAGAGCCTTATTCTTAATCTTTCTTAAGCAACAATACCAGAAAAAGAATAAATGACAGCAGGCCGATCAGACACCGGAGCCGGTGCCGGCGGCCCCACAGGGTCAGGAGCGCCATGGCCCGGTGAGCGTCCTGTTCCAACCCGGGGTCGTGCAGTTGTCTGTTAATCGGCAACATCCAGATAATCGTCAAAGGAAAGAGGGAACCCATGGCGGCTCCACCGATGAGCCACCAGAGAGACGCCCCCGAGTTCCAGGCCAGGACCCCGGCCCCGAAACCCAGGAAGGCCAACGCGGGTTGCATCACCGCGGCCCTTTTATAACTGTGAACGAACTCCGTTACCGCCAGGGGCGGGCCGCATTCCAGGCGCGCGGGATGCTCCACGAAAATGATATACAGCGCGGCGCCGGTGAATAAGCCCGCAGCGAGGGTAGCGGTCAATTCGTAGAATATTTGCATTACCCTACCTCCAAGCTTCAGGTGAACTAGGGGGAAAAGGTTAAAAGGGAAAGAGGGGAAAGGGGAAAAACCTATCGGAGTCATTTTCCTCTTCGCCTTTTCCCCCTCTTTTAAATCACTTCAACATCTTCAACAGCTTATCCGCCGGCCAGGCGTTAACGATATCCTCCTTCTCGGCCCAGCCCCGCCGGGCCTGGGCGATGCCGAAAGGCATCAGCCGGAGTTGATCCACCTGATGGGCGTCGGTATTGATCACCATCTTGATGCCCAGATTCTTGCAGACCCGGATGTTCAGGTCATTTAAGTCCAGCCGCTCCGGATAGGCGTTGATTTCCAGGACCGTGCCGGTGGACCGGGCCGCTTCCAATATTTTGTCCAGCGAAATGTCGTACTCCTCCCGCTTTTTCAACAACCTGCCGGTGGGATGGGAAATAATGTCCACGTGGGGGTTTTCCATGGCGGTAATGATTCTCTGGGTCATCTCCGCCCGGGGCATCTTGAATTGGGAATGCACCCCGGCGATGACGTAATCCATCTCGGCCAGGACTTCATTAGCGATATCGATGGAGCCGTCGGCCATGATATTGGCTTCGCAGCCCTTGAGCACGGTGAAGTCATGGCCCGCGTGCTTGAGTTCCAGGTTTATCTCTTCTATTTCTTTATTCCTGGCCCGGAGCTGCTCCTCGTCCAGCCCGTGTTCGATTTTCAAGAATTTGGTGTGGTCGGAAATGCCCACGTATTCGTAGCCCAACTCCCGGGCCGCGGCCGCGATCTCCCGGATGGATTGGACGCCGCCGTTCCAATTGCTGTGGACGTGCAAATCGCCCTTGATGTCCCGGTAGTCCAACAGCCGCGGCAGTTTGCCCGCTAAAGCCGCGTCGATCTCCCCCCGGTCCTCCCGGAGTTCCGGGGGAATCCAGGCCAGGCCCAATCTGGCGTAGACCTCCTCCTCCGTTTCCGCGGCCACCGGGGTGTCGCCCTGAAAGAGGCCGTATTCGCTGAGCTTATAACCCTGATCGATGGCGATCTTGCGCAGGGCGATATTATGCTCCTTGGAGCCGGTGAAGTATTGCAGGGCCGCGCCGTAGCTCTCCGGGGGAATCACCCTGAGGTCCATGTCGAAGCCTTCCTTCAGGCGCACCGAAGATTTGGTGGAGCCGCGGCCCCAGACCTTGACCACTCCGGGGAGATTGACGAAAAAATCCATGACTCTGTCGGGATGGTGGGAGACCGCCAGGAAATCCACGTCGCCGATGGTCTCCTTCATACGCCGGAGAGAACCCGCAGTATCCACCCGCGCCACCTCTTTCAGGCTCCGCAGTTTTTTAAGTACCGTCTCGGCAATGGGCAGGATATCCCCCAAAAGAAACCGGCCCTTGCCGGTTTTCAAGAACCCGATGCCCTGGAGGATATTGTCCTCGGTCTTCTGGCCGAAGCCGAAAAGGGGGGCGATTTTGTGGGCCCTGGCGGCCGCCTCCAACTCCTCCAGGGTCTTGATCCCCAACTGCTCATAGAGGACCTTGGCCTTTTTGGGCCCCACCCCTTCCACCCCCACGATCTCCTCCAGGTTGATGGGCATCTTCTTTTTAAAATCTTCGTAATATTGCATCTTCCCGGTGGTGAGATATTCTTCGATTTTCAGGGCCATGGACTCCCCGATGCCCGGAATCTTTCTCAGGGCCTTCACCCCGCCCTGGCGGTAGAGGTCCTCCAGATCATCCTGTAAGGACTCCAAAGCCCTGGCCGCCTTCTGGTAGGCATAGGGCTTGAAGGCCACGCCTTCCATTTCTAAATACTCGCTGATCTCATTGAAGAGTTTGGCGACTTCCTTGTTTTTCATGAGTTGGACCTTTGGCAGCTTTCAGCTATCAGCTGTCAGCTTTAAAAACGAGGGCTGTTTGCTTTAGCTGAAAGCTGATAGCTGACCGCTGCAAGCGATCATCGATTCTTCAAGGAACCAGGACTATCTTCCCATACGCCCCCGGCTCCATAACCTTCTTATGCGCCCGGGGCGCGTCTTTCAGGGGGAGTTCCTGGCCGATGGCGGGGCGGAGCGAGCCGTTCTCCAGGCCCGCGGTCAGGGCCGCGTGGATGCCGGCGTATTCCCTGGGGGTGGCATTAAAGATCAAGGCTCCCAATACCGCGGCCTCCCGGCCCATGGTGTCCCGGGGATCGATCTCCACCGGCCCCCGGGAGCCGATGACCACCACCCGGCCGCCCGGGGCCAGCACTTTCAAATCCTTCCCCAGGTTGACGTTGGCCAGCAGTTCGATGATCACGTCCACGCCCTGGCCGCCGCTAAGCCGCCGCACTTCCTCCAGATAGCCCGGCGCGCCGTGATCAAGGACGTGGTGCGCCCCTTGCTGGGAGGCCAACTCCCGCCCCCGGGGAGTGCCGCCGGTGCCGATAACGAAAAGCCCTGCGGCCCGGGCCAACTGCACCGCGGCGATGCCCACCCCGCCGCTGGCGCCGTGGACCAGGACGCTTTCTCCCGCCAATGCCTTGGCCCGCTGGAACAGGCCCCGATAGGCGATGCCGTAGGGGATGCCCAAGGCCGCGCCCTGGGCAAAGGAGGCCTTGAGCGGCAAGGGATGGACCTGGGATTCCTCGCAAAGGGCTTGCTGGGCATAGGCGCCGCTCAGGGCGCCGGCGGTGTAGACCCGTTGGCCCGCCGCCACCCGGGTCACCCCCGGACCCAGGGCTTCCACCTCGCCGGCCGCGTCGAACCCCGGGGTGAAGGGCAAAGGAGGCGTGGGATAGGAACCGGCCCGGATGTAGGTATCCACCGGATTGACGCCCACGGCCTTGACCCGGACCACCACCTGTCCGGGGCCGGGGGCCAGGTCCGGGACTTCCTCCAGGCTTAAGACCTCAGGCCCGCCGAATTCATGGATGCGGATGGCTTGCATAGCTCTCCTTCCTTATGGCATAACGCCGCGCAAAAACAATCAAAATTTCCCCAAAATTAAGCATTCCCGGAGCTGTTGTCCATTCCCGGCCCTCGAGAACCTGAAGTGCGGCGGGCCTTGATTTCCCTTGCCCAAGGCGTTGCGATAAATTACATTACTTCAATGGCTTGCAAGGATGGGCCGGAAGCATCCCGGCCCGAGGCCTTCGCCATGGGAACCCCCGAACTCGGGAGATCGACGCCGATGGGTAAATTCGTAAGAAAACGGGCGCAAAAAGTGGGACTGCCCCCCGGAACCCTGGTCTATACCGGGGAGAAGGTGGACGAAAAAGTCAGTATCACCCTCATTGATTACGATGAACAGCATTATCAGGAAAAGGAAATAGCCGGCTTTGACCAATGCCTCTTGTTAAAAGATAAACCCGGCGTCACCTGGATCAAAGTGAACGGCATCCATCAGGTGGGGAACCTGGAGAAGCTGGGGGAGTGCTTCAACCTGCATCCCCTGATTCTGGAAGACATTCTCAATACCGACCAGCGCCCGAAAATCGAGGATTTTGAGAATTACCTTTACATTGTCCTGAGAATCATCAACTATTCTCCAGACAGCGAACTCTCCAGCGAACAGGTCAGCCTTATTCTGGGAAGCAACTTTTTGATTTCCCTGCAGGAAAGCAATGGCGCGATTTTTGCGCCCATCCTGGACCGGCTCCGGACTTCCAAAGGGCGGATCCGCAAAAGCGGCGCGGATTATCTGGCCTACGCCCTGATGGATTTGATCGTGGACAACTATTTCGTGGTCCTGGAGCAATTCGGCGAGGTCCTGGAGTATCTGGAGGAAGAGGTGGTGAAGCGCCCCACCCCCGAGACCCTCCAGGACATCCACCGGTTTAAATACGACATGATCATGCTGCGCAAATCCATCTGGCCCTTAAGGGAGGTGGTGGGCCGTCTGGAGAGGAAAGAATCGGACCTGATCCAGGATGCCACGGGCATCTATTTCAAAGACGTTTACGACCACACCATCGTGGCCATCGACAATATCGAGACTTACCGGGACATCCTCTCCGGCATGCTGGACATCTATCTTTCCAGCATCAGCAACCGGCTGAACCAAATCATGAAGGTCCTCACCGTCATCGCCACCCTCTTCATGCCGCTGACCTTCATGGCGGGGGTCTGGGGCATGAACTTCAAACACATGCCGGAGTTGGGATGGGTCTGGGGTTACCCCATGGCCCTGGGGTTGATGGCAGTGGTCGCCCTCTGCATGATCCACTATTTCCACAGAAAAAAATGGCTCTGATGTTGAACCTGCTCCTCCAATGTTCATATTAAAAACGAGAACCCCTTGGTGGCTATGAGGGATAGGAAGGGGGAAAAGGTTAAAAGGGGAAAAGGGGAAAGGTTTATACTGGCAATGCCCCTCTTCCCCTTTTTCCCTTTTCCCCTCTTACCCCGTTTTCCCATCAAACAGGGATCTCAAATTGCAGCTAAGTTCCTTTTTTTTTATGGAGGAGACTACCATGGCGTTGCACATCGGCAAACCTGCCCCGGAATTCGAAACCAGCGCTTATGTGGACGGCGAAATTCGCAGGGTAAAGCTCTCGGACTACCGGGGGCAATGGGTCATGCTCTATTTTTACCCCGGGGATTTCACCTTTGTCTGACCCACGGAACTGACGGCAGTTGCCGCCAAATACGAGGAACTAAAGGCTTTGGGCGCCGTGGTCCTGGCTATGAGTGTGGACAGCCCCTACACCCACAAGGTCTGGTCCGAGGGGGAACTCTCCAAGATCGTGCCCGGAGGCCTCCCCTATCCCATGCTCTCCGACCCCGGGGGCCGCATCGGCCAGGAATATCTGGTCTATGACGAAGACAACGGCGTGGACATCCGGGGCCGCTTCCTCATCGATCCCGACGGCATTCTCCAGGCCATCGAGATTCTGGCCCCCGCGGTGGGGCGCAACGTGGCGGAGATGATCCGCCAGGTCAAGGCTTGCGCCTATGTACGGGCCACGGGGGAGGCCACCCCCGCGGGCTGGGAGCCGGGGAAGCAGGCCCTGAAGCCCAGCCCCGAACTGGCGGGCAAAGTCTGCGAAATCTGGTCTCCGGAGATGGCGTTTTGAGATAGTGAGCAGTGAGCGGTGAGCAGTGAGCAGTAAAAAGCAAAAAGCATGACTTATCGGGAGTTCTGTTTTCACTGCTTACTGCTCACTGCTTACTGCTTACTCCCCCTTGATATTCCCGGCCTGACAGGGTAAAAATGGCACCATGAAGCCCTTCTTCATCTTCTTCCTGCGCCTCTTTTTCTGCTTCGTGGCCGCCAAGTTCATCCTCCAGGCCCTGGACTGGGACAGCCGGGCCTACCTCATCGGCTTGACCCTGCTGTTTCTCGGCAATATTTACTGGTTCGATTTTTTGCAATACCGGGACCGCATCGCTTTCCGCCTCCGGAAAGAAAACAAGGCCCCTCCGGAGCCTGCCTCCGCCGGGGAAGGCTCTTCTCCCCCAACTCCCGCCGATAATTAGGGATTCCCTCGATAATCTCATCTTTCCCATTTTTTTCTTGACACCTTCCTTCAATATGCTTAATTATCTGGAAATTGAATTTGTGATGAAATTCACTTGATCAGCACCAGCCGCGGTCGCGGCTGTCTCCTGCCCGTACTGTAAAATGAAACTGGCAAGCCTCTTAACGCAGAAAAAACCTCAAATCGTGGACCGGTGGATCAAACTGCTTTACGACAGTTATCCCGCCCAGGCCGCGGTTTTTTTGAAGAAGGAAAAAGATAAGTTCGATAACCCGGTGGGCTACCGCATTGCCCGGGGGCTGAATGAAATTTTTACCGCCCTGATCCAGGAGATGGAGACCGAGCAACTCCTCGCGGCCTTGGATGAAGTCGTCCGCATCCGGGCCCTCCAGGATATCCCCCCCTCCCAGGCCCTGGCCTTCCTCTTTTTGCTGAAAAACCTCGTGCGGGAAGAGCTGGCCGAGGAGTTCGAGAAGCGGAATTTTACGGGGGAACTCATGGAACTTGATTCCCGGATTGACGGCTTGGTCCTGCTGGGATTCGACGCCTATACCCGGCGCCGGGAAAAACTTTGCGAAATCAGGATCAACGAGGTGAAAAACCGGGTCAGCGGCCTGTTGCGCAAATCCGGTTTGAGTATAAACAGTATCTAGCAGTAAGCGCTTGATCAACGGTCAACCTGAAACGAGGTGACAGTAAATGGATTTTTTTAAGCGTCATTTCTTCGTGTCCCTGTTCGCAGTGCTGGGACTGGTCGTCGTCGCCTACGTGGGCTCCCAGGCGGCCAGTTTGCAAGTCTTTTTCGGGGTGGTGGTCCCTTATCTGGCCGTTCTCATCTTTCTAGAAGGGCTGATCTATCGGATCATCGTCTGGGCCCGTTCACCGGTGCCTTTCCGCATTCCCACCACTGCCGGCCAGAACAAATCCCTCCCCTGGATCGAAAGAGACCTGGGAGAGCAACTGGACAACCCCGCCACCTTCAAACACCTGGTGGGCCGCATGGCCCTGGAAGTCCTGGCCTTCCGCAGCCTGTTCCGGAACCTGCGCACCGAATTGAGGAAAGACCCGGCCGACCCGGCAGGCGACCGCCTGATCCACTGGTCCTACAAGTGGCTCTGGCTGGGGGCTATCGCCTTTCATTACGCCTTTCTGGTCATTATCCTCAGGCACCTGCGATTCTTCACCGAACCGGTGCCCATGCCCTTTCAACTGCTGGAGCACGTGGACGGCTTCTTTCAGTTCTTTACCCCCGCGGTCTACTTAAGCGGCGTGGTGCTGGTGGTGGCTGCGCTCTATCTTTTGGCCCGCCGGATCACCAACCCGAATCTGCGCTACATCTCCCTGGCCGCGGATTACTTCCCGCTCCTGTTGATTTTGGGCATCGGCGTCAGCGGCATCCTCATGCGCTACATCTATAAGGTGGACATCGTCGCCGTGAAAGAGCTGGCCCTGGGTCTGGCCACCTTCCATCCCGTGGTGCCCGCCGGCATCGGCGCCATCTTTTATGTGCACCTCTTCCTGGTCTGCGTGCTCTTTGCCTATTTCCCCTTCAGCAAATTGATGCACGCGCCGGGAGTATTTTTAAGCCCCAGCAGAAACATGGTGTCCAACAACCGGTGGGTCCTGCACGTCAACCCCTGGAACTATCCGGTGAAGTTCCACCACTATGACGAGTACGAAGATAGATTTAGGGAAGCCATGATCGAGGCCGACATCCCGGTCGAAAAGGAGTCATGATTATATGGCTAAGGTACCAAAACCCGCAGAATTACTACCCGGGCTCAACTTTCAGCCCCCTGCCAAAGGGTGGATGGACGTCAAACCCGATTTCCGGCCGGGCACCTATTGTAACCCCGCCAGTCCCAAATGGATGGAATGGATCAGCTATCCCTTTCCCGAAAAACGATCGATACCCGAAGGGGAGTGGGCTCTGCCCGACAATTGGCAGGAAATCGTCTTGGAGGGCATGGAGGACCGGCTTAACCGCTTTCGTTCCTTAAAGGTCTTTTTCGATATCTGCGTGCGCTGCGGCGCTTGCGCGGATAAATGCCACTTCTTCCTGGGCACCGGAGACCCCAAGAATATGCCGGTGCTGAGGGCCGAACTGATGCGCTCCGTCTACCGGCGCTACTTTAAGAAGGCCGGGCAAATCCTGGGGGAACTGGCCGGCGCCAGGGACCTGACGGAAGACGTCATCCGGGAATGGTACTTCTACCTGTACCAGTGCACCATCTGTCGGCGCTGTTCGCTGTTTTGCCCTTACGGCATCGACATGGCGGAGATGACGCTCCTGGGCCGGGAATTACTGGCCTCGGTAGGCCTGAATATCGACTGGGCCATGGCTTCCGTGGCCCAGTGCTATGACAAAGGCAGCCACATCGGCGCCACCCCCCAGGCCTTCAAGGACATGGTGGACTTCCTGGCCGAGGAAAACGAGCGCATCACCGGTATCACCACCCAGCCGTCCTATAACCGCAAAGGCGCCGAGGTCCTGTTCGTCATGCCCTCCGGCGACTACTTCGCCGACCCCGGCACCTTCACCATGATGGGGTATCTGCTCCTGTTCGAGTATATCGGCCTGGACTACACCCTCAGCACCTACGCCGCGGAGGGCGGCAACTTCGGGTGGTTCATCTCCCACGAGATGGGGAAGCGCCTGAACGCCAAGATCTACCATGAAGCCAAGCGCCTGGGGGTGAAGTGGATCCTGGGCGGCGAATGCGGCCACATGTGGCGGGTCTGCAACCAGTACA